>ERZ1034573.187-NODE-187-length-17412-cov-7.596416_pt1 | contig 17412 bp, 19 predicted proteins | sample MGYA00520641_ERZ1034573 | MGnify/ENA primary metagenome ERZ1034573 (study PRJEB33760, sample SAMEA4777724) | hypersaline lake metagenome | biome: hypersaline environment; feature: brines | place: Spain | collected 2014-08 | depth 0 m ...
TCTTTATGATAAGTAATAAAAAGCAGGTAAGGAATAATTGGATATGGCACAAGATGGTGTATCAGAACTAGCTGAACGTGTTAGACATCTACAGAATAAACTTCAGGAAGAAGAAGAACATGAAAAACAGATTATCCAAGAACAGAATGAGGCCGAGCAAGAGCTTGCGGATGCTTTAAGCAAGCTGAAGCAACAGGAAAACAGAGATGTTCTTCATGCTCTTGACATGTTCCGAAACATTGACTTTGATGGGCCTCATGGGCAGGTTCATCAGCAGGTTCAGTCATCTATCGACCAGCTCGTTAACATTGGATCTGCAAAACAGCTTATGAATGCGATTGGAAGAGCGAATGATATAATGCATGAGATTGAAGATGCTCTCAAGAAGGTAAGAGATTCCTACCAGAAGACAGCTCAAGATGTTCAGGATGAAAAGGATGAGACACCAGAACTTCGTGAGATAGAACAGATTATCGGCCAGTTACAGCAAGGAATCAATGCCTACCGACACTGGGCCACGGGAGAAGGATCCGCACCATCAGGACAGTACAGCGAGTAGACGGGTTCATTAACCCTTTTCTTTATTAGTTTCTAATTTTTATTGAGTGTTATGGCACGAAAGAAGCTCTCGATGCTTATCGTATTCCTGTTTTTGTTGCCTCTTTCAGCAGCTCAGTCAGGCAACCAGTTTTTCCAGCTTTTCAGTGGATATGTTGGCGTGCCTATAACTAACGGCCAGCAGTTCATTTTGAGGGTTCTTGCACCGTTTGTATTTATTTTTGCTATCTCTCGGTTTGTCGCTAAAGGTGCATTTAAACAGGCCCTTGATAATTCTGGTCTTGGTGGGAGCGTCGGTAAGAGAGCTCCTACCTTGATAGGCCTTGCCGTTGCAGGTATCATGATGATACTTTTCGGCAGCGTTATTCTCTGGGTGATAGTTATATTTGCTATAATGGGTGCTTTGTGGTTCCTGATAGCCGGTACTGGTTATGCTGCCAGGAGTTCAGGAGCTTCTGGAGCAATAAAATCTGCGGCCTCAAGAGTCAGTAGGTCCAGTTCTTCCGGCAGTGATTCGGGAGGAGTCTCTGCTGACGAGGTTGAAGACATGATCGGGACTAAAGTAGACGAATTAAAATCCGAAATGTCGGAAATTGATGGTGAAGAACAAGACGAGAAAGAGAAAGAAGATCAGACAGAGCGTGAAGAAGAGGAAGGAGCCAGTCCAGGGCAAGTTGAGGACGAGATAGAGCATGAAGAAGCAGAACTGGCAGATATAGTAAGTAAGTTGGAGGATGTTGAGCAGGGCCTTAAGTCGATAGAGGATGATGTCGAGGCATTTGAGGAGGAAGAGTTATCTGAGTTGAGGGAAGAGTCCCAGGATCTTGATAATGTTAAGCAGTTTGAGGACAGATTTCTTGACCAGATACGCCATGTGTATAAGAGTGCTCAGAATGGGGGTCTTACGCCAGAGGAGTTCGAGGAAGTACAAGAGCATGTACAGGACCAGTTGAACTACTTACAAACTTTCAGGAATGATCTAGAGCAGGAGCATCAGGTTCATCAAGCCACAGAAGCTCTTATAAACGAGTTGCAGGCTTTGAAAAATAAGATAGTCCCTCACACTGAGGAGGAAATCCAGAAGGCTGAGACACTGACAGAAGAATTAGAAGATGAGGAAAAGAAGGCAGAGACCCTTACCCAGAAATATGGTTCAAGAGACATCTTTGAGGACCTTCAGGCTGACGAAAATGAAACTGCTGATATTGAAAGAGAAATTAGAAATACGGTTGTGGAAAGAATGCAGGCCTTGGAGGGTAGGCTTCAGGATCAGATAGATAGGCTTCAGGAGATCAGACAGTACGACGAGCAGGACTGGTCTGAGATAGTAGAAATAGTCCAGGAACTGGATACTGTAGAGCAGGATTCAGGACGGTTGGCAGGCATACTGAACCGAAATCAGAGTGACGAATTTATGAGCAAGATCTCTGAAATGAACGAGCATATAGAAAGGATTGAAGAAATGGCCCGACAGTTAAGCTCCGAGCACGAGGCCTAGAGCAGGTTTAGATATTTAAGTAAGGCTTCAAAAAACATTCTCAAGAGGTTCAAAAACAGATGGCTCTGACAGTGGAAGCGATAACAAATAATCTGATGGCCTATCCGGAGGTTGCTGCAGTAGGTTTTGTGGCAGGCTTCGCAGCTAAATGGTACCTGGGCAGACGAAATAACAGAAGCGGTGGAGGTAACTGGGGTTAGATCAATGAAACGAGATACCAAGTTCCATGAATTTCTATACGAAGTAGAAAACATTCTTGACGAGTTATTAATCGCGTTCCTGTCGTTTGGAGCGATAGTAGTATCGGTATGGACACTTCAGAGAACGCAGGGCCTTACCATGAGTTCCTTCGGCGATATAATCAGCCCTTGGATAGTGATGCTGGGTCTGATGATTATCGGTAGAGAGCTCTGGCTGCTTAACAGGAACGTAGAAGAATACCTGGAGAGAAAAGGTGAATAAGTAAAGTGGCCACAGGATTTGCTTCTCTTCTAACTGCTCTTGAAGGAGTAGACTTCTTCACACTTCTTCTTCCATTTCTAGTGACTTATGTAGTAATACTGTTTGGAGTAAGACAGATAGGCCATCTCGATGATTCGAATGTTCCGCCGGTTGTAGCACTTGCAGGAGCATTCTTCCTGGCCTTCTTCCTGGCCAATAACCCGGCGTACCAGTCATTCTTCACCGAGTACTGGGCCCGTATCGCCATCGGTATGATGGGCGTGATTGGTCTTGGGGCAATCCTCGGTCTCGCAGGCTGGGGCAATGTTCTCAGCGATTCGAAACCGCTTGCAGGGCTTATATTACTGGCGGGCCTGGCAGTATTCGGAAGGACAGGAGGACTGGATGCTATTGTTCCATTGCCTGATACAACAGTCAGCAGTTTACTGTCACAGGCCTTGAACTCGCCGCTTATCTGGTTGATCCCTCTAGGCCTTGTAATACTGTGGACCTCACCGAGCAGTGACGGTGATAGCGATGATGGCAGTTCGGTGGAGGATAAACTTGACTTCCTGTTAGGCAGCGGCGGTGATTAAAATGGGAGCTATTGAGGAAGTAATACTGACGATGGAGGAGGCAGGATTTAACGTTTTCCTGCCGTGGCTACTTATCTTCTCCGTCAGCTACGGCCTTCTCAACAAGTACGAGCCTATCAGCGAAGAGGCTCAGGTTAACGGAGTCGTATCGCTATCTTTTGCGTTTCTCTCAGTTATAGGGGTCAGTAGTTTTGCACCTGCCGGCATGTGGACTAATTTTGCATCAGCTATAGCATTCGGTATCTTTGGAATCCTTTCCTTGATGATTTTGTTCGCGGTAGCAGGCTATGACCTGAGTGATGCGGGCGATTCATGGAGTCTGCCATGGATCTTTGCAGGAGTTATTGGCGTGGTCTCTTTCGTAAGTGTGCTCGTTGGTTACGGCGGCGGGGCCTCAAGCCTGATTGGCCCGGGGCAGAATCTTTTTGATCAGGTAGTAATGCCGATTCTTGCACTTCTGTTCGTTATAATCATAGTCCTTTTCACGACACAGGACTTCTAGAGAAGGCTAATTGAGTGAAATTTGCTGTGAAAAATTAAGCCAGGGCGATCCATCACCAGTTTTCGATGTCCATTCCATCCATCTCCTGCTGTGATATGCTGGTATCGGTCTCTATCCCTTTATCCTGTTTGATCTCCTGTACAAGACTTGTCAGGTCACGGACATTGTCGACCAGTGATGGAAGTACCTGCTGGAAGGCTTTTTCCAGGCCGCCGATACGTGACTCATAGGAATCGATGTGATCCTCTACCTCATCAACTTTCTGGACGAACTGCTGCTGGTCCTCATCGTCACGGATCTCCAGTTCTTCCACACGGTTCTCCAGTTCTCCGACCTTATCTGCAAGTACGTCAATTTCATCGAATATCTCATCGAACCGTTGTTCAACTCTCTGGAAGTTTTCAGATACAATTGTTTCTATCAATTCCTCAACCTGAGGATCGACTGTTCCTTGAGAGGGATTGGCCATCTGCTGTCCCTGCTGGCCTCCCTGAGAAGGTTGAGCCTGTTGATTCTGCTGATTAGTATTATTTTGATTAAATCCTTGGTTCTGCTGCATACCTTGTTGTTGCTGATTGTTGTTCTGATCCATCTGTATACCCTCTTGGTGCTGTTCTTCGTCAAAACCTTCGTCCATAGGACTGACCGCCTCATCCTGACTCTGATAAGGCGTCATCGGTTCAGGCCCTCCCTGATTGCCGCCACCACTATTACTGTTTCCGGTAGCCGAGTCCTTTACAGCGCTGTTGATAGCGCGTTCTACCTCTGTCTGTGAGAACTGGCCCTGTAACTCCTGCTTGATCTCTTCCTCAGAGTATCCCTGATCGAACATGTCAGAAACTCTTCTCTCGACTCCGTTACCGCCGAAAGAACCTCCAGAGTTGCTATTATTGTTATTTGAGCCGCCGAAGTTGCCGAAGCCGCCGCTATCGCTGCCCTGATTTGCCTGGTCGCCATCGTCATCTCTTATCCGGTCAAATAGCTTGAATTCCATACGGCTCGCCTACAATTAATAATGCTCTTTCTGGTTTATAAACAATTAATCCTTTTGCTGAAGCTTTCTCTCTACAATCCGTTCAACCTCCTCTCTGCTGAGGCCTCCTCCAGAATCATCTTCTTCTACAAACTGCTTTACCTCCTTTTCTGTCATGAATGAGGAGTTGATAGGATTCATTAAGTCCATGTAGTTTTCGATTTCCTCGATCTCCTGAGAGGTGACGAACTTCCGCTTCTCCCGGTTTATCTCCTTGATATCGACCTCAAGGTTCGCGACTCTGTCTCTTATCTCCCCCATATCGTCGTTAATATCCTGGACATCGTCGCTAAGAGACTTGGTTTTCTTCAGGAGGCTGTCGTCCAGAGTATTAACTCTGGCGTTCATGTTTCGGACTTTTTCCTCCAGGTCACGGATTCTCCGGTTGAAGTCGTTTACCCTGTCCACTAACTGGTTTACGAGATCTTGCTGAGGCATTCACTTTTATTTTAGAAACGCGCCAATAATAATACCGGGTATGGCTGTAACAGATAAAGACGTTTTCGAGTACGACTACGATGAAGAATCAGGGACGGTGGAGGTAAACACTCTCGGATCAGTATACGGAGCAAGCCTAGAAGACTACCCTCAGGTTATGTCAAGAGTGATAAACATACTACAGGAGGTTCCTGACGCAACATCCGTAGTTCTATCCGAATCAAGAGACTACGAATACGACGATCAACAGGTACAGTACCTCAGAGAGATAGCACAGGTAATACAGGATATATCATCACAGGGATACCTTTCACAGGACGTAAAAACAGATAAATGTGACAGCACCTACAGTCAGCACCTGCCGGATGTACAGGAAACAGTATTTGACAAGATGCGTCGGGACCCTATAGGAGCCTACGTACAGCTGACAAGAAAAAAGAGACATCTCAACCAAGACAGACAGAATGCATACCCGGAAGAACAGCGCTGCATCAAATACTTCATGCAGGACGTCCTCAACCCGGTAATTGACAGGATAGAGGAATGCAAACTAGTTCAGGACGCACAGCAGTACCTCACAGGCCACCACATCGGCGACAGAGAGATATACAGAGAATTCTTTCACCCTCTGGTCAGGCCTAACTTCATGCTTACAAAATACATGAGCCTGCCGCCGGAGAGAGGAGAGGAAATCGACCGCTACGAGGTAAGAGATGGAATCGAAGTATCAATCTACAGAGTGCCGGATCAGACAAGGCCTGTATACCACGTCAATCCTCCAGAATTCAACCTCTCCGAACAGAAATACACTCTTCTCGATGCTGCAAGAAGATATATGGCTTCCCACCAGCCTGAAGAAGGAGAGTTTGCAAGGCCCGAAAGAATGAACGAAGTATTTGAGAACATCGGTAAAGACATGTTGAGGGATATAGCTAATCAGATGGGTATGGATCTCTCGCTGGAAGAGCTCGAAGAACTTGGCTCTATACTCAATCGTTATACTTCAGGCCTTGGAGTCCTTGAACTGCTTCTCGCAGATCCGAAGATTGAAGATGTATTCATCAACTCTCCGATCGGAGATTCTCCGATGTACATATCTCACCAGGACTATGAGGAATGTGAGACCAATCTTATCCCGACGAAGGATGAGGCTGAGTCATGGGCCACACGTTTCAGAATCCGTTCCGGAAGACCACTAGATGAGGCCAACCCGGTACTGGATACAGAGGCCCAGGTTCCTGGAGGGAGAGCGAGAGTAGCAGTGATACAAGAGAATCTTTCGCCTGAAGGCCTTGCGTTTGCGTTCAGAAGGCATCGTTCGCGGGCCTGGACACTACCTCTGTTCATCGATAATGACATGATCAATCCGCTGGGAGCGGCCCTGATATCGTTCCTGGTCGACGGTAACAGATCTGTCCTCTTCTCCGGTACTCGTGGTGCTGGTAAATCTTCGCTGTTAGGAGCCTCAATGCTTGAAATAATGAAGAGCCACAGGATCGTAACGGTAGAAGATACTCTAGAACTACCGATTCCACAGATGAAGGATCTGGGCTACAATGTGGAGCGTATGAAGTCGCGTTCAGCTATCACACAGGTAGAAAACGAGATGGCAGCAGATGAGGCCATTCGTACATCTCTTAGATTAGGGGACTCTGCTCTTGTAGTTGGAGAGGTCCGTTCCGACGAGGCAAAGGCCCTTTACGAGGCTATGCGTGTCGGCGCTGTTGCAAACTTCGTTGGAGGAACAATCCACGGAGAAAACGCTTACTCTGTATTTGACAGGGTAGTCAATGATCTGGGCGTGCCACGTACATCTTTCAAGGCTACAGATATCATTGTCAGCGTTAACAAGATCAGAAGCCCGGACGGTATGGAAACCTATCGTCGTGTAACAGGTATCACCGAGGTCAGAAAGGACTGGCAGAATGATCCGGAAGATGAAAACGCCTTTGTCGACCTGATGCGTTACGATAGCAATAAAGACGAGCTAGTTCCTACGGATGAGCTAGTAAACGGTCAGTCACTAATCCTGAATCGTATTGCGGAAAACATCAAGGAATGGAAGAATGACTGGGAGGCAGTCTGGGATAATATACAGTTAAGAAAGAAGTTGAAGAAGAGGCTGGTTGAGGCCAATAAACAATCCGATAACGATCTTCTGGAAGCCGATTTCGTCGTCAAAGCCAATCAAAGGTATCATATACTTTCGGAAAGGGTTAGAGAGGAGTACGGTAGCCTTGACAACGACAGGATCTATGCAAGATGGAATGAGTGGCTGGAACAACAGGTGTAAAGTTTGGATAAGAAAGATAAAAAGGATAAAATAAACGATATTCTGGATGACCTGGACAGAGATGTCAGTATGCCTCCTTATAATAACGAGGAATCCGGGGCAGGCTATTCTCGCTCATATAAAGAGTACAAAGAGGAAGAGGAAAGTTCTCGCGAGAGAAACAGTTACGAGAAACTCTGCTACGAAATGGCCAACATATTCAACATGAAGGCCGGTGAATCAACACACAAGAAGCTGAATCCGCCTATAAATCTTCTTGGATGGGATATAACACCTGGAATGGTTGTTTCAGCCACCGTAGGAGTATTTATTCTCTCATTCATGTCCTGGATGAGTCTTTTCATGATAAACACCTTAGTCCTTGGAGGCCTAATCCCGATATCTATAATGATTATAATGCTTTTCGCGCCTATAATGGCAGGAGTATACACGTATTACAAGCCGAAGTACGCTGCACAGTCCAAACTCATCGACAGCAGTGGAGAGATGATACTCGCCATACTCTACATGGTGGTATACATGAGAAGCTCGCCAAACCTTGAAGGAGCAGTACGATTCGCAGCTCTCAACCTCGAAGGCCCTATATCCGACGACCTGAAAGGGGTTCTCTGGGATCTGGAGGTCGGAAAATACAACAAGATCGATCAGGCCTTAGAGAACTATACTCGTAGATGGAAGGACTACAACGATGACTTCCTCGAATCTCTGAATCTTCTTCGTTCCGCGATGAATCAGCCTGATCCACATCGAAGAGAATCCATGCTTCAAGACGCAATAGACAATATCCTCGATGGAACACAGGAGAAGATGAAACACTATGCGCAGAATCTGGAGACTCCTGTCATGATCCTGAACGCAATGGGCGCTATGCTACCGGTACTCGGTATGATAATGCTCCCGCTTATCTCGGTCTTCATGGGAGATGCCATCACACCTATGCACCTGTTCATGCTTTTCAACGTTTTACTGCCTGCATTCCTCTACTGGTTCATGAAAAGAGTGCTCAGCTCCCGGCCACCAACAGTCGCCACCAAACCGGTAGACGACTCCATACTTCCAGAAAGAGGAAAATACACCATCAACATCATGAACAAACGGTTCAGGATACCGGTATGGCCTATAGGAGTGGCAGTATTCCTTATCATAGGATTCTACGGCTTCGTAGGCTACCTATCGACGATGGGAGCGACTGATGGCCTCTTACTTATGTACCCTGCAGGAGAGATCAATACAGCAGCAATACCTTCCATATACCTTCAAGAAGGAGGGACTCTGGCCCCATTACCGATGCTCATGAGAAGCGTATCAATCATAGTCGGGCTCGGAATAGGGATAGGAACCGTAAAGACTCTCGGCAACCTGGAAAGGAAACAGGCCGAAGACAGGCTTTCAAACATCGAAGACCAGTTCCCAAGCGCATTATTCGAGCTAGGAAACAAGATCTCAGGAGGGACGCCGGTAGAACTAGCTCTGGAAGATGCAGCGAAAGCAACATCAGAACTTGAGATATCGGATCTGTTCTCCAAGGCCTCGGAAAACGTTACGGAGATGGGAATGACTTTCGAACAGGCCATCATGGATAAACAGTACGGCGCGCTCCGACAGTTCCCAAGTCAGATGATCAGGACGGTTATGAAGGCCACAATAGAGTCCTCGAAGAAAGGAACGGACATGGCCTCTACAGCAATGCTTACAATCTCCCGCTACCTGAAGAATATTCACAAGACACAGGAACAGCTTAACGACTTGATGGAGGACACGACCACCACCATCCAGATGCTGGCCTATCTTCTCGCACCGGTAGTATCAGGAGTGGCCGTCGGTATGAGCCAGACGATTATCACTGCGATGACGACTCTTTCACAGTCGATAAGCGAAGCCCAGGTTGGAGAGACTCAGGCTGCAGCAGGAGGCCTCGGAGGAGTGATTTCCGGCTTTGACTCGGCTATTCCGCCGGAACTTCTTCAGTTCGTGGTCGGCCTTTACCTTGTCCAGCTGCTGTTCATCCTTGGAAGCTTCTTCACAAAGATCAAGAAAGGAAATGATCCGACCTACAGAAGTCTGTTCACCGGCAAGATAATTCTATCCGGAATGTTCTTCTACGCAATGACATTGATCATAGTGGGAATGCTATTCGGAGGAATGGTAGGATCAGTTTCACAGGTGGCAGCATGAAGAGGAGAAAAGGAAACATGCCGACAAAAGAACTGGTACTTATGGGCCTGACCATCATAGCTGCTGCAGCAATCATAACTGTCGCAACCCAGGGAATAGACGGTATAGTCACGTCAACGATTGAAAAATTACTATAAACCCGCATACCCCAAAGGTAACCATGATAGCCAAAATCCTTACAGAAAGAAAAGCTATGGGCTGGAGCATGAGAGTTATAATGGCCCTGTTCCTTGCAATCGCATTCGGCGCCCTGGTCATGCCCTACCTTCTTCCCGCGATCTTCGGAGCAGAAACAACCACAAGCTGCCAGGGCCCATACATGCAGGCAATATCCAGCGTAGTATCCGATGCAACAGGGAATGCACCATGCTAAGGAAAGGCGCGCTTGAATCAGGCCTCGGAGAAATAATTCTCACAGTTCTTGTAGCAGCAGTAATCTCCGGAGCAATGTTCGGCCCCTTAGGATCAAGAATAGGAGAGGGATTTCAGGAAGCCGAACAGTTCACAGACCTCACAACACAGGTAACAGTAAGCGACTCTGAGACGCTCGGTGATCTGGCCCAGTACTCATTCTACAGAGCATGGAACTGCGATAAGGTTGAAGAAACAACGTTTAAAGGCCTTACATCAACCAATATCACAGATACCGGACAACTACCCTGTGCAGGAGCAGGAGGAACAACAGCCTCCAGCGTACAGAACCTTTACTCGAATACAGGTAATGATATGGAAGGAAAGTACAGCAGAGTTAATTTTGTCGTAAATGAAACCGTAACTCTGAAGACTGGACAAGGATTCGGCCCTGATGATGGTAAGAGTGCAGTTCTGCTAGGAGTTTCAACAGGTGAGGGGACTGGAAAAGCAGGTTACTCTGACTATGTAAGAGGATCATGCAGCGCCTACGACCCTGGAGTATGGAGGGGCTGGGGCGGCAGCTGGGAAGAGAAAGGCCCGCCCTACAGCTTTCAAACTCTATTCTTCAAGAATGGAGGAGGTACAGATAGGATTATAAAGCATGGAAATGGCGCTACTATCGAAGATATCTACTCTGACAGAGACAAACCTAAAGGCCTCTACTGCCTTCCTCTACCAACTCAGGGTAGCCGATTAACCAAACCAGTTCCGGAAACAGGATTTCCAGACTATTCAGAGAGTCTTGTCACTCAGAGCTCTTCGGGAGTCAATTATGATAGTACGGGAGGTAACTCTGTCGAAGTGAAGCTATGTCCTGGTGACAAAGGCTATGTTGAAACCAGGAAAGGTTATCCTACCTCTACAGGCGAGTCCACAGGTAACATAGGCTCTACTAACAACAACAATCTGTATGGCATGATACAGATAACTCAAATGAATTCCAGCTGCAGTGTGGATGGCCCTACTAATCCCTTGCAGCCTTATGAGGGGAAGATGTCGGGCTCTCAGCTCTATATAAGGAGTGATGCTCCTGGTGCCGGTTCTCCAGGCCCCACATATCCGAATACTCACAGCTTTGAATTACGGGATATTGGAAATGCAGAAGGTACTTCACCGGAAGATAAGGATGTCGTTGATGCTACTGGAGATAGATGCCAGATATACATGCGTGAGAAGGACGTGGCTGAGCTAGATATAGGTCAGGCCTCCTATAAGGAGGGCGTCAAAATAGATGCCTCTGGCCAGCAAATTTCCGGGCTTCCAGGACATGAAGTCCAAATGTCTGATACAGGCGATCCCGGAGGAGATCCAAATCTTTACGATATCTGGGAGCTTTCCGGCCAGGAAATCTCCAGTTCCGGGGTGCTTCAGAAGTCTTTCGGAGGAGGAGATGGTGAAAATGCGCTTTATGGAGACCTTCTGTGCGCTAACCCTGACAGCCAAAAGGAATACGCACAGTGGCATGTATGTTATGAGGGCCAGCAGATGACGTCTCTTGATATAAGAGGAGAGTACTGGAGCTGTGATACAGAATCCGGTGAATGGACATCAACAGAGCTTTCCTACCCTCAGACTGTAACCAGCGATTACAGCAACTACTTCCCTCCTAACCAAGAATCTGAAGTTATTGCAGAGAACGAAGATGGGAGCTACACCTTTACACCATCTGAATCTCAGGATGATGACCACATATTCTACGACGGCAACATCCCATCGGGGGACAAGACTCTGATCATTAGATTTGAGTTCAGTGAAGCCGGCCACGTCCGGTTTGATCTGAATAATCAGGATAGCGTTGAGAACCCTGCTACATATAATCCTCCGGCCTATGTTGAAACTGACTCCAATAAAGAAGTAAGTAAAGCTATAGGTAATCAGGATGAAGAGACTATAAGGGAGTATGAGCTCGGAAAAACACACACATTGAGATTCGTAAGAGAGGCCGATAGCACAAGGATTACATGGAATGGGGAGTTGCTTGAGGAAGGATTATCTCGAGACTGGCATAAACTTCAGATAGAGTCCTGGAATCAGTTCACGCCGCCAGAAGTTGAGATAAAAGAAGTCAAAATAGAGAAGTAGATCCGGGCCTTGGTAAATAGAGTCAGGTTTTTGAATTATCAAAAACTAAAGTTATACGATGGAAGTATCAATCAAAACTGTGGCCATGCTGGTCTTGGCGATTATGATTGTATCGCTGATCTTCATGGGTTTCTCTGGATGGTTCAATGATATGGCCTCTAACTTTGCGGGTAACGTCACCTATCCGAGCTAGATTATTTTAACAGGGCCTGCTAATTACTGCCTGTGAAAACCCGGAAAGGCTTCGATATAGCATTGACCATCATTATAGCATTTGTCATAGTGATAGTTCTGGTGGCGGCTCTTGGAGCAATAACTAACAGTTACACCGGGAGATTCCTGGAATTTGGAAATAATGCTACTAACACCTCTCTTGTACCATCAGCAATCTTGATTGGAGGTGTAGTTGTTGAACGTAGCGACTAAGGTGGTTGGAGCACTGGTGCTGCTTGTGATACTGATTTCGGCGCTTTTCGGAGTTGCAAACGACATTATCAAAGATACTGGAGAGCAAGGTGTCGATGCTGGTAACAATAGGACCGGCATTGTTGGATGTGTGGCCCGTAATGCTCAAAGAGATAATCCACGGCAATGGTGCCAGCAAAACACTGATTTCAACCAGAGAGGTGTAGAAACTTTACATGCATAGAGGCCTTGCAGAGACTGCAACAGTCATGGTTTTGCTTGCTTTGATAGGAAATGTAGCTGTACTCAGTGTTAGTATCGGAGGATTTCAGGATGTGCTTGGGATAGGAGCTGACAGCAATGCTGCAGATAAGATCGAGGAGAGTATAGTTACTCCGGTAAGAGAGGCCTGTTATCAGGGCACGACTGCCGATGAGAGAACACGTGCATTCACTCTCTCGTCTACAGTAAATATTTCGCTGGTTTCTGAGGGGAATGATCCGCTCAATGATCAAAGCATCAGAGGGACGCTGGTAGATGAAAACTCTCAGCTTGTTAATACAGATACTATACAGGACTGCGTTATTGAGTTCTCTCAGTCGCCAGAGGGATACCGGGTTTTCGAGCAAGGGACTGCCTATGAGCTTACTATCGACAACTCGGGTACACAGGACGATAAACCAGCTACATCTATATCGGTGGAGGAAAGATGATTGAGCTCTCCATAAGCAAGGGGATTTCTGGCGCTGCAGTTCTTACTATAACCGCCCTTGCCTTATTTGGTCTCATAGTAGGAGTGACACAGGGTTCTGCAGGAGGAACACTGGAGTTCACAAAGGCTCAGAGTGTAGGCCTTCAGGCAGAGAGAGTTACAAACGCCATGCTGGTTATGGAGACTGTCCCTGAGGGCCATTTAGCTCTTGAGATGAAGGATTACGAGCTGCGGTACGATCAAAATGATAGAAACCTGAGCCTTAACTTCTCCGGTGAGATAGGATCAAACGCTATAGGAGAAGGAATGGTAGATTATGATGTGGTTGAAGGCCCGGCAACGTTTAAACCGGTAAACGGCACTTTATGTATACAGAAAGAGCAGAGGGATGCGGGAGCGGCTCTAGTGCTGAACAGGTCGGGGTGTCCCGATACCGATGTCTGAAGAATCTCAAACCGTTCTCTACATAGGTTATTCTGTGATTTTTCTGCTCTCAGTAATGTATGTGATGGGGACTTTTTTCCCTGGTCTTGTCAGTATCGAAAGCGACATAGAGGTCTCACAGCAGGAGAAGTACAGAAAGGCCATAGTGCTGGAGAATCTTCTGTCCCTCGGCGCCGATACTGAGGAGATCTACGGTTACGAGTACACCAACAGGAGAGGTGTTATACCGGTAGAGTACTTCGCCAATAAAGATCAGGGAGAAAGCGAACTAGGATTTAAAACGACGGGCGATCAAGTCGATCACTGTTATATACCAGGAGTAGCAGGTCTTGACGGCGAAAGCTTTGCGTTCCGGATCAAACCGCTGACCGATGAATCAAAAGGCCCCGACGGCAACGACCTAGGAACAAGAAACCAGGATTTTAAATCCATAACCTATACAGATTCGGGAAAAAGCCCCTGTACAGATATAGATCCCCAGATCGCCAGGATAGGAGTAGTCTCAACAGCAATGCTCATAAGGAAAGATAAAAACAACGCTATGCTTCCTGTCAGACTATACGTATACGACAGGGCCTCGTATACGTACATACCGGATGTGGGTGCGCCGTGATACAGATGGAAAACAGTAAAGGCCTTGCAGAGATGATTGGAGTTGTAGTGATGTTTATGATAATTGTTATGATGGGTCTGTACTTTTTCTCGTTGAACGCGCTTGCTGATAATACTCAGTCTGTTACTCAGAGCCAGACTGTTTCGTATCAGTCGGATAACATCCGGCTGAGATCTTCGATCAGCCGTTTGATGGTTGATAAAGTCTGGAGAGCTGATTCTGTGGATTATGGGGAGTACGGCAATCAGGAAGGATACAGCGTTATATCTAAGTTCCTCTCTTCAGAGCAGGGAGAGGATTTATGGCTTAACGGCACCTCTGTTGATTATTCGGAGGCTAAAAGCGATATCTCAAATTATGTTGAGACCACGATGGATCAGAGCTATGGAAACAGGCCTTACCGTGTCGAGCTTCTGAATGCAACAGGCCTCGAGATCTCGGTAGGCGATGTTTCAGGAGCTAATCGTGTTAGTTATCCTATAGCACTTCAAAGCGGTAGGGAAGGCAGGATAACTATTTATGTTGAGTCAGGAGGTGTTCTGTATGTTCGATGAATTGAAAAAGGGAGAGGTATCGCCTTTAATGCCTATGCTGGGAGTAATGATAATGACGCTGATCTTTGGAACTATGTCTCTGCCTATACAGGATTTTTTCTCCTCTGAAACAGACGAGGCCGTAGGAGATCTTGACAGAGCTACCACAGCCAAGACCAGCGCCCAGCTTTACTTTTACAATTACGTGCCGACAGCAGCTACTTACTCAGCACACAACAACTCATATAATCTGGCCAGGGAAGGAGGAGGTAAAGATGTAGAATGGAGTTCTGAGGTCTATACAGAATCAGAGGCGCCGCCCATATATCGGTATAATCCCGGAGGAGGGTGCTCCGGCCTCGAGCTGCTGAACAGGATCGAATGCCAGATAGGAGAAAATGTTACTCAGGATCTGAGAGATAAATGGATCTCCGGATCGGAAGAAGGCCGTTGTACAAGACCTAGCTATGATCTTGATGTCTACTTCGATCAATCCAGTCACTCTCTGGAAGGCAATGCGTTTGCCTTCTCTCCTATCGAGACTCGCTGCGATTTCAGAGAGGGCCAGGTCCGTTATCAGGCCAATAACTCGTTCCTCAGTCTTGACTTCGATGTGGCTGGCAATAGGTATATCACAATGGCAGAAGAGGCAAACAGAACCCTGAACGGCCTCTATGATGAATGGAGCTCGGATGTCAGCGACAACTATGTCGCCACAGAAACTGAATGTGATAATATAGATTATGAATCTGCAGAGGAGCAGGCCGTCAGCACTGCAGAGTCGGATATAAATCAGGCCTTTGGGGATGCTCCTTCAAGTTCTTCGATCGCCGATATCGTGGTTCAGAACCGCGTGTTAACAGGGCCTTCAACCACTTTCTCGGAAGGAACGTCTACAGATGTTTTCAAGGGAAGCGATTCTCAGAGCTATGAGGATGTAGGAGACTGTGACTGTGATGAGGATGGAGATAACTGTGATCCTGTTTATGAGGCAGAGGTAAACATATCTGTTCAGCGTTCGGATGTTGAACTGGTTTTGATCGATAAGTTCTCGAAGATTCCGGTTGACTCAGGTAAGAGATACATGGAGTTCATCGTAGATGAGTATCAGCACTTCTACCAGCAGGATTAAGCCTTAATTTATATTTCTTGTATCCAAAAAGGTATCTAGGTGAACAAGTAGTGCCAGAGGAAGACCAAGAAAACGACAATACAGTATACGTAGGATCCAAACCAGCGATGAGTTACGTACTGGCGGTTGTAACTCAGTTTAGCGAAGGACATGAAACAGTACACGTAAAAGCGAGAGGTAAGGCAATCAGCCGTGCAGTAGATGTTGCAGAAATTGTAAGAGACAGATTTATAGAGGAATCAGAGGTCGAAGATATCGCTATCGGAACCGATGAGATAGAGACTGACGAAGGGGATGAACTCAACGTTTCAAGCATCCAGATCGATCTCAACAAGCCCTGAAAAGGCCTGAAATACAGCTTCTTTCTTATTTCACCTCATCTTCCTTCTTCAAAGTATTTTTATACAGGCCTAACCAATAACCATCATATGAAAAGTAAAGGCCTTTCACAGGTTCTATGGTTGATAATTGCAGCAGCAGTACTGATGATGGTTTCCATGGCCCTCACATTCACAACGCAGGGAACGTTAGGAGACTTTGCATCGCAGTCAGATAGAAACGCCTGCACTCAGACATTGAGTAATAAGGTTTCAGCATCTGTTATAGGGGACAGCTTCGATGCTCCAGCGACATGTTACTCGGATGACGGTAATCCTGTAGCATACAGAGGAGAAAGTGCTGGTGAGGAAACGCTTACACCTGGCGGCCAGGATGAGCTTACAAAATGTGAAGATACGTGGACCAGTGGTACTTGCTAGTGATTAACGTTGGATAAACTGCTTGAAATCGTGCTGGCTGCAGTAGTAATATCGGTGACCGGAATGGCCCTCTTATTCGTGGTGAATGGCCAGACCGGAAGCTTCACCGACTTCATGGGCAACCAGTCACAGGGAGCTCAATGTGATCTTCAGAAGACTAAATGGGAAAGTGCTGTATGTGGATCAGGAAATCCCAGCGACGTAATAGATAATACTCCTGAGGACTGTAACCCTGAGAACTGGAACAGCGCATCAGTTACCTGTTAACAGCATTTCTTCCACCACTTCTTCAATCTCCCATATCTCATTCTCTTCAAACTCAGGCCTTTCATCCATATTAACGCCGATTAAAGGCACAGGATTCAAGCTGTGAGAAGTATTAGGTGCGTCTTCAGACCCCATATCCTCGCAGTTGCCGTGATCAGCTGTGACTAGCATCCTGCAGCCCGTATCCTTAACTTTCTCAACTAGTCTCCCAATGTTTCTATCTACAGTTTCCACAGCAGTTATTGTAGCCTCCATATCTCCTGTATGTCCTACAAGATCGCAGTTAGCAAAATTCAACAGTATAAAATCTTTCTCCCCTTTATCCAGGGCCTCAATTACTACATCACAGATATCATCGGCGTGCATCTCTGGTTTCTGGTCATAGGCCTTTATCTTATCGCTTTCGACAAAATGCCTTTCTTCGTGTTCGAATTTGAGCTCTCTCTGCCCGTTGAAGAAGAACGTGACGTGAGGCCTTTTCTGGCTTTCTGCCACCCTTAGTTGTGAGAGGCCTGCGT
>ERZ1034573.189-NODE-189-length-17366-cov-57.173531_pt1 | contig 17366 bp, 25 predicted proteins | sample MGYA00520641_ERZ1034573 | MGnify/ENA primary metagenome ERZ1034573 (study PRJEB33760, sample SAMEA4777724) | hypersaline lake metagenome | biome: hypersaline environment; feature: brines | place: Spain | collected 2014-08 | depth 0 m ...
AGTATATGGAATCACCGATATCGAACATGCTGATGCTGCTCGTCGTGCTGGTCAGCACGCGCTTGATGCCGCTGACGTTGATGGAACTGTACGTATCGTTCAAGGGCAGAACCATGGGGTAACTGTTGAGCAGTTGGAATAATAAGCGAACACGCTCTTGCCTAACTGAGCGAAACACCAATCAGATTTGCGATATTATCACTGGTTGGCGTGCAAGATGGATGGCACAAGTTTAGCACAGGTTCTTTATCTCAAATCATCCGATACGGATCGTGCCCTCTAAGCGAGATCTCATCGGTGATAGCCCTCCAAACAATGGTCTCCGCTGGTCACATTTTCAGTGGAATCGTATTAGTGCGTTCTTCGTTGGCGTTGTTGCAATGGGTTTGTATTTTTCGATGGACTCAATGGTTGATGCAAGTCAGATCCCTTCATGGGGTTATGAAATCTTGGCAGTCATTCCGATTGGACTCATTTGGTATGGTCTCAGTAGATCCAGTTGGCAAGAGATTCTCAAGGCAGTTGTTGGTATTGCGGTTGGAGGTATGCTTGGAATATATGTTTTTTATCAGCGATATGCAACAAGGTAGAACTGCTTCATTCAGAGATCAAGGTTGCTGAGTGTCATCTCTGTATCTTGCACAGTTCGATCTCCCAGCTTCGAGACAGATACCGCTGTTTCACTATCTTCGGTAAGAGCCTGATGATATTCCTCACTAGGAAAAGATCGAATCTGTCGGAGAGCTATTCGGGTAATCGCTTGTAGGACACATGTATGAGAGATGGTTTATTTTCGTGTCAGAGACCTAAACTACGATTCGTGAATATATTCATCTTGAAATAACACCACCTCAAGGGAAGAGAAATAGGGTCTATGGGCTACTGTCCACGTAGGCGAGTCAAGAGGGTCGGTATGAAAGCGTAACCGCAGACGAGGAGGGTGATGACGAATAGAGGAAACCCCAGTCCACTCTCATCGGCAATAATCAGTCCCGTTGCGAGAATTGAGATTGCCATAGCGACGAGTGCTGTGCGGATTGATCGGAGGTGTGCGTGGAGGTTAATCTCCTCGTCAGTCATACGTGCAACATATGCGTGTTTGATATGACCCTTCTGAACGAGTATTGGAACGGTAGTTTGAGCTACACGTAGAAAACTACGGCACCTTCTCCGAACTAACGCCATCCTGATTCGAGGTAAACAGGCTCTACAAGTGATACTCCAAATCTTCTACAGAGACTGTAGCTTATGGACAGTTCAATAGTTTCAGACACTCCTCCTCACATCTACGAAGGGAGTTGCTCAGCAAATTGTATCAGCTTATTATTCGTTGGGGGGGTATCGTATCGCTATGACTGTGGATCTTCGACAGGCAATCAATGGAAACGCCCTCTGTCACTCCTCATCGTCGGCGTAGCACTTCTTGTGGACCCGATTTTGGGCTTCTCACAACTGCTTCCTGATGGGGTGTTTAGCCTGATTCTTGGAATCGTTCTTCTCGTTGGTAGTGCCTTCGTGTACTGGTCTAAAACAAGCTCAAACAGTTGATACACAGATGAACTCTCAGGACTACTTTCCAACAGGAAGGCAGAACGTCGTGAGACGGGCTGTAAAACACTCTGAGCGTAATCATCATAACCCGCACCCGCAATCATCGAAGTGAGAAATGCCCATGCTCATAGAGAGGATCAGTTCTCGGTTACTATCCACGGACTATGCTGAGTGGCATCACCCACGAGTTGCGAGGAAGCTTGTAATCGTCCTTGCACCGCTTCTTGTCCTCGGTGGATTCAGTATCGGCCTGGTTGCCCAGCACTCTGCGGTGCTTGACACGATTCCATCACTTCTCTTGGGATTCATAGCCCTAATTCTTGGACTCATCACTCTCGCCTTCTTTGACTCGATACTGGAGAAAGAGTCCTGATTCATCGCCATTGGAAATAAGACGCCTCGTTGCGAGAACTAAACCCGCCACAGGTTTGGGTGTCGTACAGATTGAGCGGAGATGTACGTGGAGCGTGATCTGTGTATCAGATATGATGGTTACGGTGCAGTATATGTAAAGATTCCACTGTTCCTCCCTGAGTTGGCAATGCTGGAAGTCGGGTCGTGATTTTCTTGACCCCGTCTCACGCAGAGAGTAAAGAAACACGTGATTCATCTGATGCATACTCAGACAACAAAGCATACTATACCTACTAATTGTCGAACGACATATTATGTTGGATAATACTATATCCATGTGTGATTTCAAGCTCTTAGAAACCAAGATATTGATGTAATTCTATGTTATTCTGCACAGCGGTACATTTATACGTGTGTCAGATACATAATTATAGTATATGACAGATCTTGAGGAAGCACTGACCGAGTTGTGCGATTGCGAGTACCCAGCCAGCATAGACGACATCGCAAATAGGTGTGAGAATGTGACAATCGAATTGCAGGACGGCTCTGAAACGACACTTGGGGAGATGCTTGATCTCCTCGATGACCCTCCTGACACGTTTGAGTCGAGTGATGACCTCTATTATACCCTGATGTCTCTTGCACCACAGGGGAGCGTTGGGAGAGCAAACTACGACGATCGAGGTTCAACTCACAACGCCAGAGAACAACAGTCATTTTAAGTCACTCATCTGCCAGCGTTTGAGTCTATACTACCTGACCCATTTCTCTCTGTCTGCGTGGCAAGACGACATATTGAGTCACCAGAGTAGTAATAGTAGTGTCGTCACCGACATCAAACAGCTATGTCGTCAGATCGCGGACAGCGATGAGGAAGTAAGTGGGGAAGCAGAGGATACACTCGAACTACTGGATGATCGCGAGATGGATGACTGGGCAGAGAACCAGTTACGAACGATACATCGGGGACGCCGTAGGTATGGAACGAACGGCACGATTCGAAGGCTAGACCACAAACTCACTGAGGAGATTGAATTAGTTGATCCAGAACCCGTCATTGAGGCAGATGTCGCACTCGCAGGACAGCTAGATGAGAACTCATCTACTGATTAATTGTGGGATTCTGATACTATATATACGCAATAGAAATGGAAATTGTCAGTACGATGGGAACTGAGTCGCTAGGGCGGGAGTTAGACCTGCACCCGCCAGTTGGTGATTTGGTTGAGAATGCTGAAACCCCAATTGATACTAACTTCACTAGCGAGGGGATGGTGACGACATATCTTAGAGACGACAGTCCTGCATTCACTCTGTACCGCACAGGCTCGTTCCAAATCCGAGGGGCAAAGACTGAAGCCGATCTTGAAGAAGCTGAGTCTCAGTTACGAACGCTTCTTTCTGACGTTGGTGTTGAGATGCCTGAGTATGAGTTTCATCACGTAACTTCTGTTTTCGTCGGAACACTTGATTTAGACGTGAATTTGAACGCTCTCACAATCGCTCTTGGGCTGGGACAAACCGAGTACGAGCCAGAGCAGTTCCTGTGCATAGACCTCCACAGTTTGCGGTCACACTCCTCATTTTCTCAACTGGGAAGGCAATCGTTGGAGGCACGACAAAACGCAAGGAAGCAAAGTCAGCCCTCCAGCACGTAGAAAATGAGCTAACGGCTTTCGATGAAATGTGAGCAGACTCGTAGCTCATAATCAATCTTCAGCTTCATACTGCTTCACGTCAGTAATGAAACTCTCCTTGGTGAGACTTTTGACTGCTGTTTCATCTCCATCGACACACAGAGAATTAGAGAAGTCAAACTCACTGTCAATCTCAATATTCTCAGCACATTCAACCGTACTGACAGTTGCTTGCTTGAATGAGGACTTGTATCGAACGAACCAGCGTCTGTCGGGTGGGGTAATGTCGTGGTCTTCGTCGGGATTGAACTTTGGCACGCTACTCCAATCTACGTCTTCACGCTCTTCCTCTGGGGTATCATATTCAATTGCTTTTTTAAGGAGGAACTCTGCTGCTGTGTCTGCCTCAGGGTATTCATCAGACCTCTCTAACGGATTCTCGGCATTCTCTGGAGGGTTTTCGTATATATTTCCCGCATCTGTATACCCCTCTGCCCGTTGTCTGACGATGGTAATCAGCTCTTCTTCATCAACGACATACTCTTCAGCGATTTCCTCGGCAATCGGCTCTACTGCATCGGGATCTGCCACATCGATTCCTCGGTTATGACCGATGTCCATCGTTTTGGTGGCGAACTTCTCATAATCAGGCATATCACCGCATACCTATTCGACGGTTATATACATTTTCTCGGTCGGTGACCACGGTGGCATCTGCTTCTGACGACGGGCGAAGCAAGACGTAAATTAACCACCCTCGGTAGGATTCAACGATGGATTGGTGGAGACGACTGTTTGATGCAAACTGGCTGATACCGATGATACTCGGGTTCGTCGGTGGCATAGCGTGGATAGCTTTCGCATTTCGGGCTGGGTGGGAGGTCGGTTGGTTCGAACAAAACGCAGTCACAGTTTCTTTCGGGTTGGTCAGAGTGAACCTGCTTCAGCTTGGGCTTGGATGTACGTGCTTGGTTCTCTCGGGATTTCTTGCAGTCGGGTATTTTTGCGGAGATCCGTACGAATATGTTCCGTAGCGAACAGAGCGAGCGATGATTGGATAGAGCGGGACACGACTCCGATAGAAGACGCCTGAACGACCCATCGTACTGCTATTCGAGTTGGTCAGATAGACGGCAGAAATAGCAGGAAAGACGCTACTCCTCCGATGAGAAGCATAGCGACGAGGATACGGCTCGCAAGGGGGCTCAGTTCCTCATCAGGAATTGTCTCAGGCTCATAGACTCCAGCGAGGATTGTACCGCTCAGACAGGTCAGCGTGATGCTTGCGACACCCCACGCCACCGAGAACAACCCTGATTCGGTGAGAGCTGTCTGTCCCATCCAGAGGCTCATCACGAGCATCGAGAGGGCGAGTCCTGAGCGACGGTTCATACTCTCATCCTTTTTCGGTTACGCATATTATCGCTGACGCTGAGGAATTAATGATGTACACTCTGGTTGGCGTGTGTTCAAGATTCCCTCTGCTCTCAACCCTACCACGAGCCCGTTCCATTACTGTGGCTTCGGCTCCGAATCGGGGATAGTTTTATTATCTGTGTTTCCTGTGTATCTATTATCAAAATGGAACGAAAAACTGAACAGATTGGTATTGAATCGCTTATCAAACACACAAACAACGAGTTTGATTCCATCGCAGAAATATACGTCTGCCACCTCGTCTCAGCGTCGGATGTGGATCAGCTAGTTATCACCGTGCATACAGGCGAAGCAGAGTCATTTGAGCAGTTTGTTACCGTTGCTTCAGCTGAGAAAGTAATGATTGATGTAGGCGAAGCAGACCCACTCACATTACCGTATGATGTGATTGCTACCGTGGATGGACCAGGGCATATGCAGGGTACTGAGGGCACGAGTGTCTATGTGGCTGAGAACGTAGAGGGAGCGAAGTCACGAGAGTTGGAAGATGGCTTACGAATGCTTCGACAGAAATTGGCTGGCGTGTGTCCATCCTGTGATGACGAGATAGAGACGTTCCGTGACCACTACAGGGACAGTCAGGAGTGCCGAGAAGCAGAGCGAGTGTGAGGCTGTATTCGTCTGAGTGTCGATTCTGAGATTGCGAGGTGTCTGAGACAAACGCGACGTTGGTTGGTGTGTCAGACTCTCTCAGTGAGCAGGTGAGAACTGGATTTTATCAGAGACACAATTATTCACTACGATATGCCACAGATTGCACTCGCAGGTATATCCATCTTTATTGCGGTCTTGATTGGATTCAGCATCTCGATCGTAGTGAGTCCTGACCCAACGGGTATAATCCCTATTGCAGGAACAATTATTCTCGGTGCTGTGTTGAGCCCGATTTGGTATCGTGGATTTCAGCGGATGACTGCTTGAGAAAGTCCTCTCCCGTATGCGACAGAGGACACCCACAATTATTTGACTCTAGAATTGTCAACGTATATCACCTGTGAGACGCCATTCAGCATTCGGACTGGCATTCGTTCTGATGAGTCTTGTCTGGGGACAGACTGCGGTGTTTCAGTCAGATTCAGAGCTTGTCTTCCTGCTTACGGGTGGTTCTGCTGTCGGGCTTGCGTGTCTTGGCGGGGCAATTATCTCTGGGCTAGTCACACCACGGTCGATTCCTGATGATGAACTCAGCCCCCTCGCAACTCGTCTCCTCGTTGTGTTTGCGAGCATCGGTCTATTTGCTATCCTGCTCATATATGCCCTCGTTTGAATCCCTATTTCGGTGTGATTCTGAACTTGTCATATGAGACGATTGGATTGTATATCAGAGGATTCGAGAGAACGGATGACCTGTTCTTATTCAATTCAGGGGAGTCACATTCGTGATCCCGTGCGTGGGGTTGAAGACCACGCTATTGAGGTTTTGTCTCCCTCACCAGTTCGGTTCTCCCTTCCACTTTCACCGTGCTTTCCTGAGAGATTTATATATGGACTGATGTGTATCAAATGAACGTAGGACTCAGCCACAACACGTCCTTGCTCCAGTTCACTCCATTCCTATGTCCAATACATCGTCAACACTCGGCTCGTGCCCGTTCTGTGACTCAGTGATTCCAGCGAGAGCAGCTCTTCTTGAGTATGAGGTTGCGGGTGAACAGCGATTGTTCGCTGAGTGTGACGAGTGCGACGAACCTGTCCAGCCACAGTAGCTGTGGAGTTTGAAGTGAGTTTATGACAACGTTCCGTAACTTTCCCTGAACGGTTTGTACATAGCGGTCGCAGACGTATATATGGCGGATCTCGACACACCTGTTTCGAGTCTCCCTTCCCGACCGCTTGAGATGGAACAAGCACTCGCTCAACTCGAAGACAGCGGACGGTTTGAGGCAATTATTCACAGCGAGAGAACGATAGAAATTGAGGAGCAATTCGTGTATGTGTACGATCTCGTCTTCATCACCGAGGGGAGCGTCTCTGCGGTCGTCTATATCGAAGACGACGAAACGTGGTATCGTGTTTTCAAAGAAGACCGTTCGGATACTGAGTTGACTGACGCCTACGATGCCGCCCGTGAGATTAGAGACGAAGAGTCATTGTTTGAGCGTCACTCTCTGACGATTGAGGAAGCTGTGTTCACTGAGGACACCCCGAGCAAGAAAGAGACATCTGGCTACGAGAAGGGAGACTCGTTTGAGTGCCCTGTCTGCGGTGATACGCACACGGTCAAGTTTGAGGAAGATGAGTTGATGAAAGACCACTCGACCGATGTTTCACAGCTGTATGTTGAGTGTCCTGAAGCACGCAATGACGAACTCATCATAGAGTTCCAGGCAAGGACACCGAGCTGAGAATCACTATCGCTCTATTGCGAGGGTAATAAAGATTGGTTAGACAACATCCAACGCTCGGACCCCCACTCCCACGATACTCGTCGAATGCATCGAAGTCGATGATAATCCCTTTCGGGTCGCAGGTTGTCCCTCCGTGTGCGATACAGACCGTCATGTCGTCCACGGCGTAGACGAGCGTGAACAGTTCTTGAGTTGCTTCGTTGATGAAGAGCGTACCAGAATACGGTTTGTGCCTAGCAGTCATGATCGGCGTGACTGAAGGAATGTGTTCTCAATCCCACGCATCTTTAGCATTGGTGTGGCTTTTTCCTATTTCCTGTGCGAGTCGCTGTAGCTCGGTATATGGGTTTTGTTCCTGCTGTTTCCACGTTTGTATGAGTGATTGAAAGATCTCATATGAGTTGACTCCCTTCTGTTTCCGAAGCATCATTGTTTTTCTCCGCATCACCGAATCCCGCAGGATTCTCTCGGCTCTATTATTCGTTGAGTCTACCCCTGGATGGACGACAAAGGTGAGCCAATCACCCAACCCACCTTCGATTGTCTGAAGCGCCTCACAAGCCTTGTTTGACTCTGCTCCCTCCGCAACAAGAGTTTCCAATCGCCTTCGTGCCTCGTGCTGAACAATTATCCGCTGGAGAGGAGATGGGCTGGTTTTGAGAAATCGATTCAATCCGTCGTGTACTTTTTGAAGCTCTTCGTAAAGTAACTGAGCCTCTGCGTCTTCACCGGAGATATTCTCTTTCTCTCGAAGGAGATGTGCCCAACACCGCTGTAATCGTGAGTGATACGCTGAATAGACAGTCCAACCGTCGCAAACGATAATCCCATCAAACTCATCTCCGAGGATTTCTTCCAGTACAACACTACCTCGGCTGTCTCTGAGTGCATAGAGAGTTTCGTTACCAGTTGTGAATCCCCAGAGCCAATAGTCATCTCCGTCTACAGGAAATTGAGTTTCATCGATATGTATTACATCAGATGTTTGTATCTCTTCACAGACGGATTCATACTCTGACTGTGCGGCTGTAAAAAGATAGTCGCAAATATGTTGTACTGATGCTGGTGATATATCGAAGTTGTATAACTGGTTGAATACATTCGACACATCTCTGTATGAGAGTCGATATTCGTAGTAGAACAGAACAGCTTGGGCGATAGCATTCGTTCCAAACCCACTTACAGACGAACAGTAAGGGTGCTCTCCTTGGTTTTTCGTTCCACAGGAGGTACACTTGTACCCATACCGCGTATACTCAATTGTACCAGTAATAGAAGGCACATCTCTCACACGAGTAGATGAATAGTAGGAATTATCCAACTGATGTCCACACTCACTACACTCGCTTCTTGTAACCGCGATTGGCTGATCTACCAGGAAAGGTTCTAATTGGTCGTACTCCAATTCTGTCTCTGATTTTGTGGTCCTCTCGACAGCCAGCTTATTCACTTTGGCTTTTGTTACGGTATCATTGAGCCATGCTGGTCCATCGTCAGGAGTCTCTTCTTCCCACGCCCAAGCTTCATATATGTGTATATCAACGGTTCCGTGTTCTCGAAGGCGTATCCGCTCCGAAGCCGCGATAGCGTCTTGTTCACCCTCCGCTGGGTCAAGTCTCCGAGCGGCTTTCAACGCTGCCTGACGTGGAGCCTTCCCAGTGAATACGCTGGTTTCCTCTCCGTTCTCCCTAAGTCCGAATCGGCGTCTGTCGTCGACCATAGTCCACCGTCGTACCACAAGCTGAAGAAACTCCAATCTACCCCTCCCATCACAACACGTAGATTGGTTCCCTGCTACGCTCGGAGCCACCCATGACGAATCATATTAATCATACAACCCGTCTGCGTATAAAATCGCCTCTAACTGACGTTTTCTCCTCTCAGCCTTCGGAGCTATCCTAACGAGTTTATCAGAAGTTGCCGAACTGGTCAGAGAAGTCCTCGGCAAGCTTTCCAGACAGCTCTTCCGCTAACTCCTCGGGTGCTTTAATTGCGTACACAAAGTCAAAATAGTGTCCTGAAGCCGAGTCTCAAACTCGTCTGTGCGGGCTGAAATGAATTTGATGTGCTCGTACGCCTCTGTTATGTCGTCGGCTATGTCATCAATTAATCTGATATGTTGTTTCAGCACGATTCCAGGTGATACGGATTCGATTTTCCCAATCCGCTCGAACACGCTTGAGTCGTGGTCAATGCGGATAATCGTCGTAGCGGACTCCTGCTTGTGTAAGCCGTAGTCGTCGTAGTCTATTTTGATCTCGATCACGGGTCGTGCTCCCCAGCGGAAGTGTTTGAATTTCTGTCAGTCATTGTTGTTTGGGTTTGTGGAAGGGGTTGATTCGACGGTCGATACAGGGAGATAATTCACTCATCAGCTGATGTGAGGCGGGAGATGGGGGAAGCCGTATGTATTTACTTCGGCGTTTTGAGCAAGGAAAGTTCGCCCTTCTTGCGTGAGTCCGCGGGGGTCAGTCGGTAATAATTCAACATAGACTGCTCGCACAACAGCATCGCCACGCTGTACGTACTCGTAGCGAGAATTGAAGTCGTATGCTGTCAAATTCGAGTAGCGGTTCTCAGCGACGTTTTGTTTTTGATAATAACCTCATCGCACCTTTCTGAGAGCATTGGGTGACAACGACCTCTAATTCTTGTACTTTATCGGGTAAAATATCATATTTCTGATGCATAAGTTTTAGAGACTCAATCAGACCCTAAATTGATTATCCGTTACCACACTCGGTCGGTAGACGGCGTATCGGATACTGACAGTCGTTGTGGCTACTGGAATGGGACGGAACGAAACAGCTCAGTGCGGTTGTATAGCTCTGCTTTGAGTGACATGTCCCTAATGACTGCGGTTATGACTCGAAAGAATGCTTGACGGGAACGGGACGGAAGTGATAGCTTTTCAAAACGAAAGCGAGGATCAAGACACTCAGATGAATTCTCTGAGTCAACATTCACTCCAATTGTATTTGATTTGACTCCATTCGACTCATATCGACGTTAGTCACTTCAAAGCGTGCCCCGCCTTCGGAACTTTCTGTGATGGATATCTCCCACCCGTGGGCTTCGGCGACCCGTTTGACGATTGAGAGTCCAAATCCAGTGCCCTGCTCGGTCGTCGTATAGCCCGCATCAAATACATCGTCTTGCTTACTCTCAGGGATTCCGTTTCCGTCGTCTGCAACATAGAACCCGTCCGCAAGCTCACCAACAGTGATTGTCACATTCTCACTCTTATCGCCATTATAATCATCCTGAGTCCGTGCATGCTCGATTGCATTCCGCATCAGATTCTCAAATAACTGTGCAAGGCGATTTAGATCTGCTTTGATTGTAACAGTCTGGGTGGCACTAATATCGAGATGGATTGTTGCATCGGTCGTCTCAACATTCTGCCAACAGTTCTGAGACAACTCAGCGAGATGCACTGATTCGACACTCCCAATTTGCTCACCTGCACGGGCTAACGTGAGAAGATCTTCTATTAGTTCGTCCATCCGAGTCAACGCCGAGTCAATCTTGTCGATTCTGCCACTCTCACAGTCCTCACGAAGAAGCCCCAAGTTCCCCTGTGCAACAGAGAGTGGATTCCGCAGATCGTGGCTCACAACGCTTGCAAACTCATCCAGTTGTTTGTTCTGTCGTTGGAGCTCTCGTCTGTCCTCAACATACTGTGTGATATCTTGTGCCACCGCCATCACATATCTGATTTCTGTTCCATCGCCGTCCACAGGTGTTACCTGAACTCGGTATCGCTCACCGTCGTATTCCTGTTCGGCAGTCACGGTCTCCCCGTTGAACGCCTGTTCGTAGTGGTTACATGCTTCATCTGCAAGTTCATCGGGGAACACGTCGTGTGGGCTGTGACCCTCAATATCCGCAGGCGACAAATCAGATCGCTCCAAGGCTTCACCACGGGCACGAATATACTCGAGACTATCGTCAATTAGATACACCGCTCCATCTGGAAAGTTCTCTGCCAGCGTCTGATATTGCTGTTTCAGCTTTACCAGTTCTTGTTTTTGAGCTTGAATATCAGTGATATCACAAACTGCCCCTCGAATTTTGGTGATATCATCGCCATCGTCATCATATATAGCCTCACCAGTCATAGATACCCACTTTTGTTCGTCCTCAGCGGTCATCAGTCGGACGTCAAGTTCGCATGCTTTACCCTGTGTGCGACACTTCTCAACCGCTTGCTGAATTGTCGCCTGATCATCAGGATGATACAACTCCATTACAGTCTCAATTGATGGCTCGAACTCCCCAGCGGGGTCAAGATCGTGGATTGCGTATGCTCCCTGCGTCCAAGATACCTCGCCAGTTTCAACGTCAGCCTCCCACCCGCCGACAGTAGCCAATTGTTCGGTGTGTCGTAGCAGGTCACGATTCCGCTCAAGGGTTTCCTCACGTTCTCTTCGGTCAGTAATATCTGTGTAGATAGCAAACCCGCCTGCCCCGTCGTCGTAGACGGCGTTTTGAATCAAGAATTGACGGAGACCATCGGCAGTCTCACGTAGAACCTCTCTTGATTCGAGACGACCACCTGCTCGGACATGTTGATTAATCGCTTCGGCTTCATCGATTCGGTCATCAGGGACGATGTGAGTGTCAAGGGAGTCACCAACGATGCTCTCACTTTCGTACCCAAACACACCCTCGAAAGCCGAATTCACTTGAGTGACGATTGGCTCACTGTTTTTATATTGCACTTCCACAATAGGTTGTGAGAGGCGGTCGAAAAGGGTGCGAAATCGCTGTTGTTCTTTCTGAACTCGTCGTTGAGCTTGTGATTGTTCGACAGCGTTCGTGATTCGATGAGCTAACAGTTCGTACTGCTCAGTTCCAGACGATTTCTGTAGATAATCAGTCACTCCAGCAGAGATGGCTTCACTGGCGACTTTTTCCGAGCCTTTGCCAGTAAACAGGATGAACGGTAGCTCAGGATAGTTGTCACGCACACTCTTGAGAAACTCAATCCCATCCTGAATGGGCATATCGTAGTCAGAAATCACGCAATCAAACGTCGAATGAGCAAGGTGAGTGAGCCCATCGCTTGCACTTGCGACGGTCTCGGTATCGAATCGGTCATTTTCCCGTTCAAGAAATGTCGTCGCCATCTCAGCGAACTCTAAGTCGTCATCAGCGTGGAGGACACGGATTGTGTCCGTGCGTTCCTCTCGCGGAGTCATGTCTCCGATTTTTTATTTCGAGCATAAGAATCCTTAGTGTAAATCTAATCATAGTGACTATTGATTTGAAGCCGTGTGTACATAATTCGTATTGTCTCGATTCGGACTACACTGGTGGGAGAAATGTGCTTATGTCTCAAATCTCTCCTCACTGAGATACCTCATAAGACTGTGCTGGTCTCAGAATATCTGTATAACAACGAATTGAGACTGTTGTACTTTATCAGTAGAGTCTCGCTCCCCTAATACACAAATATTAATAAACCAATTAGACCCTGAATTCATTAGCCTACAACTACCTTCACACGCCAATCCAACACGCCTCACTCTTCGACAGGACGCAACTGAATTAAGTGTCACAATTGAGTAGATAGAAATTATAATGCAATTCTGTGACGAGTGCGGTTCTATGATGAAGAAGGTGGATGGCGTGATGGTGTGTTCGAGTTGTGGTTACGAAGCGGAGCAAGAGGGCGGTGTTGAGGAGTTTATCAGCACGACTGAACAGACTGGTGACGAACTAATTGAGACTTCTGAAGATGCGAATTTCGAGGGCAAACCTACTGCCAAGGACGTGACCTGCGACGACTGTGGGAACGGTAAAGCGTGGTACACAATCAAGCAGACGGGTTCAGCTGACGAACCACCTACTCGATTCTTTAAGTGTACTGAGTGCGGGAATCGGTGGCGAGAGTACAATTAACGCTCTGTTTATATTTCTCAAAACATACGTTTGAACCTTCAAACTGACACAGGAGGGGATCGTATTTGATACGAATTACTTACACTTATACGGTTCTCGCATTTAAAGAATCGAGTTGACGGTTCATCAGCCGATCCTGTCTGTTTGATTGTGTACCGCGCAACGGTATGTTCACACTCGTCACAGATCACATTATCATCAGTGGGCTTTCCCTCAAATTCTGCTCCTTCTTCTGTCTCAATTATATCTTCATCCGTTTGTTTTTGAGTGCTAACGAAATTCCCGATTGCACTATCTTGATCGGTCTGATACCCACAACTCCCACAGACCATTTGCTCATTACGCTTTTTCATCATTGAACCACATTCATCGCAAAATTGCATTTATATCACTCTCAATGATATAACGAGGATGTCTCACTTAGGTCAATCGCCGTGGTGTGTCGGTCGACGGTGATAATATGATTTTGATGAAACCAAATTCAATTATCCATGTAGTCAAATTTCAGTATCACTTAGATAGTTACCACACTTACTGACTGAGTGTCTCATATACTGATACTCCGCTGATACTTGATCATAATTCTGCTGCGTAGACAGATGTTCTGTATATACACTTACAATGTCCAATCAGGTGAATTCTCACTCAGACGTCCGAGCTGTCACGTTTCGTCAATAGCGAGTGAATATATACTCTGTTTTGACCTGCTGAACCGCACGTTCATTTGTGAGCATACCATTATATCAATTATGACAGATACCGACGTAACGGAGATTCCAATGACAGTTATCAGCGGTCCCCTTGGCGCCGGGAAAACAACGCTTGTTAATCGACTATTAAATAATCCTGGTGAGAGACAGATTGCTGTTATTGTGAATGATATGGGCGAAATTAATATTGATGCAGCGTTGCTTCAAGAGGAGACAGACGAGGGAATCGTTGATCTCTCAAATGGATGTATCTGTTGTCGGCTACAAGACGATCTTGTCACTGAAGCAACACGATTAGCGGATGAACGATCGTTTGATTATCTAGTTATTGAGGCATCAGGAATTAGTGAGCCAATTCCAATCGCAAAGACGCTGACGACTGGGACTGAGAATGGAAGTCTTGATGATCGATTTTGTGTCGACACAACTGTCTCAGTGATTGATACATATGGATTTTGGAAGGCATTTGATGCAGAAGAATCGATTCCTGATGCTGCACCAAATCCAAACCGACCATTATCAGAAGTGTTAATTGATCAAATTGAATTCTGTGATGTCTTATTATTGAATAAGTGCGATATGGTGCCCGACACGGAGCTTGATATGATTGAGGACTCTATTCGAGAACTGCAGCCAAGAGCAGCAATACACCGTACAACATACTCTGAAATTAGCCCTGAGATGGTGCTCGACACTGGGCGATTCGATTTTAATGAAGCACGCCGACAACAGGGCTGGAAGCAAGCGTTGTCCACACACACTGCAGAATCAGGAGACAGCCAAGATAGTAATCATGATGCGAGCGCTGGAGACAATTATGGGCATACTCATGACCATGGAGAGTCAGCAGCCGCTGCACATAATGTTGAATCGTTTGTCTATCGTCAGCAGAAGCCATTTAATCCGGAGCAATTTGATTCCTGGCTGAGTGAGTGGAACGGAGATATTATTCGTATGAAAGGGTTCGCATGGATTAGCACCCGTCCTGAGACTGTACTTGGGGTTAGCCAGGCTGGATCAGCAGTCCAGGCTGGACCGATTGGTGAGTGGGGGCAAGACGATCCAGCAACACGACTTGTGATTATCGGGCAACAACTCGATATTACTCAGATTACCGCTGATTTGGACGATTGTGTCGCTGATGATCCAAATAAACACTCACAAAAGTCACAAGATGATCCATTCCCGCGTGAGTCTTAAGAGTGATTGACAACACAAGACGTCAAACACGTCAAACACTTGTATGCACGTTCCATTTCGAATCTGAAAATCATATTGTCAATAATTTCAGTGATTCGCAGGGTCACTCAGACGATCACAGAACCACGCAATCAGATTATCGTGTTCAGACACCATAGCCAACGTCCTCACGGAGTTCGTCCCATGAGTCATGAAATCCATACGTTGATTCTGATTCTGCTTCCATCGCCATCTGATACGTCTCATCATATGAAAGAAGCTGTGTCCACCCATCGTGATATCGATAGCTGCAGTATTGACACATATATTATATCTGTGTTGGTAGGAATAATAAGTTGTTACGCTGCATAGGTCAACTGCCTCGGGGTCATATCAAAGCCCCGAGATATTTGTCTTGCTTCTTGATCGACTGAGGTTTATTCGAACGAATAGATGCGAATCCGATATAGTGTCATTAGGTAAAATGCGGAAAACAAATGCCAAATAAAAATTTGCTTGATTTCGGATATCGACACTACTCGACTAACTGAGAAAGCTAGACTATGGTTCGAGTAGAACCTTTGTCACGCCCTCTTCGCGATTATCGAATCGCTCATACATTTCAGGGGCTTCCTCAAGTCCAACTCGATGTGAAACAACCCAACTAGGATCAGCACGTCCCTCGATAATCAGGTCACGAAGTTCACGGTTATACTCTTTAACATTACATTGTCCTGTCCCCAGTGCTTGTCCTTTTTCGAACAGAAGACCAAAGTCTATTCCGAGTCGTCCCTGTGCAGCCATCTCACTTGGCGCCCCCGGATCCTCAGGAACATATAGTCCTGGGATACCGAGTTGCCCTGTTGGTTTAACAGTTCTAATGAGATTATTGATAACAACAGCTGGATTCTCACGCGCAGGATCATATGCAGAATCTCCCTCCTTATCTGGGTCAACTGCTTGATACCCGACTGCGTCGACACCCTTGTCAACGCCTCCACCATGAATATCTTTTATTTGCTCAACTGGGTTGCCTTCTTCAAAATTAATTGCAGTCGCATCACAATGCTCTTCAGCGAGTTCAAGCCGACTTGGGACACGATCAACGGTATATATCTCTGCAGCACCCTTGATTTTGGCACTATATGCTGCCATCAATCCAACCGGACCGGCACCATAGATAGCAATGGAGTCACCAGGCTGAATATCTGCGAGTTCGGTACCGTGCCATCCAGTTGGGAAGATGTCTGCTAGGAGCGAGAAAGCATCTTCATGTTCATCGCCATCGGGGAGTTGAAGCGCATTAAAATCGGCATACGGAATTCGAAGCTTCTCAGCCTGTCCTCCCGTATATGGTCCCATTGCGACATAACCATATGCACCACCTGCGAATCCAGGATTAACATTTGTACAGAACCCGGTATATCCTTCTTCGCAGTTCTCACAAAATCCACAAGCTACATTGAATGGAGCGACAACACGATCTCCTTCTTCAAGTCCTGAGACTGCGTCACCAACCTCAGTGACAATTCCCATATTTTCATGACCGAAGACAATACCCGGGTCCGCTGCTGTCCGTCCTTCGTACATATGAAGATCCGAACCACAGATACAGGTTGTTGTAATGTCGATAATGACGTCGTTCGGGTGTTCTATCTCTGGTTCATCTACTGACTCAATTGCAACGTCTTTCTCGCCTTGATATACAACTGCTTCCATTGACATGATTAGATTCCTCCGTTGACATATTTGTGCGTGTGAGCGACGGTACGATGCGTTATTATATTATTTGTATCCAACATGTGCACCTAAAAGAATGCATTGAACAGTATTAATCATTTTTATCAATTTATATTATAATTATGCTCGTAGTTAATGTTCACTTTAGCTTCCTTAATTTAGATTTCACCATGATGCTAGCACATCTAACTCGGAGATTCTCTTATTTGATGATCTGAAATGTCATAGACGACTGAGAATCAATGAACGGCGAGTTAAGATAACGTTTTAGTTAATATCTGATTCTGACGTGACTGAATAAAGACACCTCGTGCGTGTAAGAAATAATTGATAGACACTCCTCAGAGCTTCTTGAGGAAGGGCGATGAGTCCGTTTTGGACACATCACACACATAAATTACAGCCGGAGCCGAAATAATAAAACCGGTGTCCTGAGTCTAATCACTGTAGTGTCGCAGAGGCAGACTGGTTATGATCTCAGCGACCGTTATCAATTGTTG
>ERZ1034573.191-NODE-191-length-17334-cov-6.442850_pt1 | contig 17334 bp, 13 predicted proteins | sample MGYA00520641_ERZ1034573 | MGnify/ENA primary metagenome ERZ1034573 (study PRJEB33760, sample SAMEA4777724) | hypersaline lake metagenome | biome: hypersaline environment; feature: brines | place: Spain | collected 2014-08 | depth 0 m ...
GTACCAGTCTAACGAATAGCTTCCGCTAGAGTAGTTTCTGGGCCTGCGGAAGGTTCTCCCGTATTCTTTCTCAGAGAGTTCGAACTGCGACGACGTTTGCTTCAGGATGTAACTGTGCCTGAGTCTCCTCTTGTTCAAGCTGGGCCTGAAGTTCTGTCTCGAACTGTCGTGCATTTGCGTCCATTGTAGTTTGTCACCTGGTATGGTTGTGATTCGGTTACGTCGTTTTTCGTCTCCGTGTAGGTCGTATAGGTAACCGTGAGGTAGACTGCACCTTGCAAGCACAGCATACCTCCGATTCCAAACTCTACCGAATGTTCCACAGAGGTAGAAGAATTGGAATCCTATTTTCCAGAAGCCTTGAGTATTCGCGGTCGGCACTTGATTCCCGTAGGAACCAAGGCTTCATCCCACTTTACTCTGCCAGGAAGTTAATAATGGAGAACTTAGCCTTGGCCCTGGTCAGATGGGTATAGCAGTAGCTCACAGAATCCATCCACATGTTTTCTGGAGCCGGTGTGTTATGTGCCAAGGCCATTTTCACCTGAAAGTTGGGAGTAGTCGTTTTTAAGTCTATCGTTCATCCGGAACATGAGGTCTAAAGACTTCGCCAGTCAACCTCTCATGAACGATTTCAAGGAGGCTCTGAAGGTTCCTGGCATCGTACTGGTTGTACTTCACAAGTTTATCCAGTGCATCCTCATTTCCGTTACTTTCGTAACGTTTCCACAGCCGGACAGCCTCTCTTCCATCGATATCCTCCAGCTCTCTGTCAACGTTTAGCTGTTTTTCAATCTTCTTCAGGCCCCCGGAGTACCCGATACGCTTGAAAAGATACATCAGGTCGATATGTGGTACGTTGATATCCATGTCGAAGTTTTGCTCGAGGAAAGGCTGGTCGAAACGCTTCCCGTTGAACGATACAAGTATCTTGGATTCGAACATCTCCTGCTTAAGTCTCTCCTTTGTCAGGTCCTGGCCCTGGATCAAGGTCCGTGATTCTCCTTCACGGTGGAAGCTGACGGTAGTAACCTTGTTCTTTTTCTTGTCAAGGCCAGTCGTCTCGATATCAAAGAAGCAGGCCTTTTTCTCGAAGTTGCGGTACAGTCTCCACAGGCTTTTGTTCGGCAGGTTTTCCTGGAAGAATACAGAGTTTTCTACCTCCAGGTTTTTCCGGGCCTTTCCCACGAAGCTGGAGATCTTCTCCTGTTTCCGGGAGCTTATCGAGTTAGTATTTTCTACGTGGTCCCAGTGGGTTATACCTTTTTTCCAGAGTTTCCTCTCTGTCTTTTCTCCTACTCCGGGTGCGAGAATAAAGCTGTTTTCAATCCGCATCTAGTTCACTTAAAGAAAATAAGAAAGGTAATTGGTAAAAATCATACTGACCGAGAAAGACTTACTGAGAAGCCTTTACGTCGTCGGCCTGTACAGTCTTTCTGCCAGCGTGCTGAGCGTACTCTTTAGCTTCTCGTGCTCGGTCGCTAGCGTACTCTTCCAGTTCATCTCTTAGTTCCTCTACTGCGTCTTCGGAAACTCTGGAAGCTCCGGACTGTTTGATGATTCTCTTTACAGGTGCTAGTGGTAGTTCTGCCATGGTAATTGTCACCTCCTTTAGGAAAAAACTATATCTTCTATGATAGTAATTGTTCGAATTCCTATAAAAACCTTAGGTATAATCCGGGCCTTATTCTGTTATTAAGCCCTCGTAAAACCGCGCATCAATGCTAGGCCGGCAAACATAATTCCTTGATTCAAATCAATGCTTAGAGGCCGCTACATTTTCAACTACCTATTTCTTCTAACCCTAAATATGGAAAGGCCTGTTCTGGGCCGTAGTCAGGACAATGATTTCTTGGATGATCTGGACAGGTACTTAATTTTTCGACGGTAAAACCGGTACATGGAGATCGAAACCCAGATAGTCGATGCGGACTACAGCATCCAAGACGAAGAAGTATATATCAGGCTGTTCGGAAAATCCGGAGAAGATAACCTAATCGCCTACGACCACAGTTTCAGGCCCTACTTCTACGTGCTTCCATCCGAACAAGCAAAGAACACAGAAGAACTTCAGGAAGAGATAAAGGAAGGAGTATTTAGGGACGACGGCGACAAAATACCGGTTACCGGTACAGAAATAGTTGAGAAAGAAGTAGGCAAGGAGATGAGGGCCGCAGTCAAGGTATATACTACGATACCGGCTAATGTAACTAAACTCAAGAATGAGATATGGGATCTCCCGGAAACAGAGAGATGCAGAGAGTTCGACATACCTTTCTACCGTAGATATCTCATAGATAAGGGAATAAGGCCTGGGAAAACAGTAAAACTATCTGGGGAAGAAGTAGAGGCCTCAGAGTTCGATAAGGCTCTTGAAGTCGCTGAAGTAGACGTTGGTGTCGATGAGAAAGAACAGGAATACAGTTCAATGGCCTTCGACTTGGAGGTGTACAAGGACAGAGTTATAATGGTCTCATTGAAGTCAGAGAGCTTTGAGAAAGTTCTTTCGCTGGCTGAGATTGAGAGGCCTTTCGTCGAGTACGTTGAAGACGAGAAAGAGCTGCTTGAACGGTTTGTCGAGATAGTCCGAGATAGAGATGTCGATATACTTACAGGGTATAATACCGATGAATTCGATTTCTCGATTCTTAGAGAGGCTGCGGAGAGAAACAACGTGACTCTGGCCCTTGGAAGAGATGGGGAGAGAATGAAGTTCAACAGGAGAGGCCGGTTCTCAGCTGCCCGCCTGAAAGGCCGGATGCATATTGACCTGTACCCTTTCGTCGATCACGTGCTTTCTCCAGGCCTTGACGCAGAAAACCTTGATCTGGACTCTGTGGCAAAGGAGATGCTTGGCGAGGAAAAGGACGACATGACGTGGGAGGAGATGAAGGAATCTTGGAAGAACAGGGAAGGCCTCGAAGAGTTCGCCGATTACTGCCTCAGAGACTCCGAACTCGCGCTGGAACTTGCTGACGAAATCGTACCACAGATCATGGAGCTTTCAAAAATCGTCGGAATAATACCTTTCGATACCTGCAGACTTACCTACGGCCAGTTGACAGAAAACTTCCTTCTCAGAGAGGCCTACCAGAGAAGTATTCTCGCACCGAACAGGCCTTCACAGCAGAGAAGAACTGATAGAAGAAATGAAGGAGCATACTCTGGAGGGTTCGTCTACACACCTGATTCAGGCCTCTACGAGAATATCGCATTGTTCGACTTCCGATCGCTGTACCCGACAGTGATGGTCGCCCATAATATCTCACCGGATACCTTGGACGTCGAAGGCTGCGAAGACGTTTTCCAGCTGGAGGATTTCGACTACGAGTTCTGTCAGGATGAGCAAGGCTTCTTCCCGGAGCTGATCGAAGGCCTTGTAGAGGAGAGATACGAGATAAAGAACGAGATGAAGGAGAAAGATACGGGGTCGGCCGAGCACCAGTCTCTTTACAACCGTCAGCAGGCGGAGAAGATTCTGGCTAACTCTTTCTACGGCTACCTAGGGTATAACGGCGCTAGATGGTACTCTCGAGAGGCCGCGGAAGCTACAACGGCTATGGGCCGCAAATATATAGAGGATACTATTGATACTGCTGAAGAGCTCGGCTTCGAGGTTGTATACGGGGATACAGATTCTGTATTTCTCAAGAAAGAGGATATCCGGGAGGAGATGGATGAGTTCCTGGATATAGTGAACGACGATCTTCCGGAGTTCATGGAACTGGAGTTCGAAGGTTTCTTCACAAGAGGCCTTTTCACCTCTACAGAGTCCGGAGAAGGCGCGAAGAAGAAGTACGCTTTGCTGGATGAGGAGGGCTCGATGAAAATTACAGGTTTCGAACAGGTCAGAAGAGACTGGAGTCCTATCGCAAAGGAAACTCAGAAAAAAGTACTGAGAGCTGTGCTTGAAGACGACGTGGACAAAGCAGTTAAGATCGTGGAAGATACTATCGAGAACCTTCAGTCCGGAGAAGTACCTGTAGATAAACTGAAGATATACACGACCTTGACCAAGCCTCCGGAAGAGTACGGGTCGACAGCACCGCACGTAGAGGCCGCTAAAAAGGCAAAGAAAAAGGGAGACGAGATTCCTCCAGAAACAACTATTACTTATGTGATTACTTCCGGAGGAGGCAGCATTTCTTCACGTGCCAGACTACTGAAGTATGCGGACAGTTACGATTCAGAGTACTACGTCGAAAACCAGGTGATACCGGTAGCTCTCCGTGTTCTGAAAGTATTTGGATATACCGAAGATCAACTAAAGGGTAAAGGAAAACAGAGCGGCCTCGACAGATTCAGTTAATAAGTGTGGACTGATTCGTCGAGAGCATCTTCACAGGCCTCTGAAAGAGCTTCCGGGAACGTAGGGTGAGCGTGAATAGTATGTGCAACATCGCCAAGATAGGCTTGCATCTCAAGAGCAAGAGCGGCCTCTGCAATCATGTCAGATGCTCTTGGGCCTACAATCTGAGCCCCTAGCAGTTTTCCATCATCTCTTGCAACTACACGTATAAATCCATCCGTTTTGGTGGTTGTCAGGGCTCTACCGGAGGCTGTGAAAGGAAATCTGCCGATGTTTAAATCTTCGTATTCTTCACGGGCTTTTTCGGCGTTAAGGCCTACCGTTGCTACCTCGGGATCTGTATACATGGCTTTTGGAATGTACTGGTTGTCGAAAGCTGATTTTTTCCCTGAAATTACTTCTGCGGCGACCTTACCTTCTCTGTATGCTTTGTGAGCCAGCATAGGCCGCCCGACTACATCGCCGACGGCGAAAATGTTCTCGTCAGTGGTTCTCATCTGCCGATCTGTCTGGACAAAACCGTTTTCTACCTCAACATTGGTGCTATCTAGTTCCAGACTCTTGAGATTTGGTCTCGTGGTTCTTCCCGCGGCTACAAGAATATAGTCTCCTTCAATCTCAAGCTTTTCGCCTTCCTGATCCGCTACCAGCACAGCTTTATCGTCCTCGTATCGAACTCCCTGGGCCTTAGCAGAGGTATATATCTCATCTCGGTAATGGTCGGATACTTCCTGCAACTGGTTGACAATCTCTTCATCGAAGTTTGCAAGAACACGGTCTCGGGCCTCGATGACTTTAACTGTTGCACCGAACTTGCTGAACTTGGTGACTGCCTCCATACCGATGTATCCCCCGCCGACTACCACGATCTCATCAGGAACTTCTTCCAGGTTAAGCAGTTCTCGCGAAGATATAACTTTTTCTCTGTCGAATTCCAGGCCTGATAACTCTACAGGAGAAGATCCTGTCGCAATTATGGCTTTTTCAAACTCAATCTTATCGGTACGGTGTTCTTCCTCGACACGGATAGAGTTGGAATCAATGAACTTGGCCTCTCCCTTCTTGTACTCAACGTTTTCATGCTCCAGCATTCTTTCAACGCCGCTATCAAGTTTTTCAACTATCTCATCCTTCCATTCCTTTATCTCCTGGAAATCAATGTGCTCGCATTCTGCCTTGATACCGATCCTGTTCCAGTGCTGGATATCATCGTGGAATTTTGAAGCATGTATAAAGGCCTTTGCCGGTATACAGCCCCGGTTTAGACATGTTCCGCCGATTTTCTCTTTATCGATGAGAACAACGTCTTGACCTTCCTGTGCAGCTCTTATAGCTGCAGAGTATCCTCCCGGCCCGGCTCCGATAACTACAAGGTCTGTTCCTGTCGCAATGTCGCCTACAACCATCTACAGATTCACCATCAGCTCCTCAGGATTTTCAAGGTTTTCAACTAGGTCGTTCATGAAATGTGCTGCGGTTGCACCATCTACAACACGGTGGTCATAGCTCAGTGAAAGCTTTACTGTTGTTCTCGGCACTACTTCTCCTTCAACGACTTCTGCAGTCTCTCCTATCTTTCCGATTCCAAGTATGGCAACTTGCGGATAGTTTATGATAGGGGTAAACTCTTCTCCCCCTATAACACCAAGGTTGGTGATGGAGAATGTTCCTGGTTGCATCTCCTCTCTATCAAGTTCTTCATCTCTGGCTTCTTCAGCCTTCTCAACTATGTCCTCTGCCAGCTTAACCATGTTTTTATCGTCAACACTATTTATTTTTGGTACCAGAAGACCTCTATCAGTGTCAACAGCTATATTAAAGTCATAGAACTTCTTACGTATAACTTCGTCTTTTTGTTCATCTAATTCTGCGTTGAGATCAGGGTAATCTTTCAGGGCATTAAGAGAGGCCTTCATGATGAAAGGCAGGTATGTAAGGTGTGCATCAACCTCATTCTTTACTTTATCCCTTAAATCTGCTAGATCCGTGATATCTGCTTTCTCAACATGGGTAACGTGTGGCGCAGTGAAACGTGATTTCTCCATCTTGCTGGCGATGCTCTTCCTGAGGCCGGTCATCTGCACTCTTTGAACTTCTCCACGGTAATCCTCTGACCTCATAGTCTTGGTGGTTTTGTTTGTCTTCTCAGTAACTTCTTCGCTACCTTCTGCTGTCTTAACTATATCCTCTCTGGTAATCTTGCCTCCACGGCCTGTTCCCTCCACCCTTTGAATATCGATATCTTTCTCACGGGCCAGTTGTCTAACGGAAGGGGTAGCATTCACTTCTTCTGAATCTTGTCCAATTGCTTTGCTCTGGCTTGAATTTCCTCCTTCTGCGGCCTCAAGCACGTCTTCCTCTGTAATCCTTTCTCCCGATTTGATAGTGGCCGGATCGACCCCCTTCTCCTCCGCTAGCTTTCTGACTTTTGGCAGAGCAAGTATATCCTTCGAACTCTCCGAAGAATTATCGGAATCATCCTCCTTGGAGGCCTCGTTTTTCTCTTCTTCAGGAGTTTCTTCGACTTCCTCTACTGAGGCCTCTTCTTTCTGCTCGGAATTGTTATCTGATTTCTTCCTTTTTCCGGCGCCCTGTGTCTCGAGTTCCATGATTATATCACCGACTTCTACGCGGTCGCCAGGAGAGGCCATAAGCTCTTTGACTGTTCCATCAGCTGGTGCCGGGATCTCTACTACCGCTTTGTCTGTCTCGGCCTCTCCGATTACCTGATCTTCCTCTACATCGTCGCCTGTCTCCACGTTCCATTCCAGGAACTTGCCTTCTGTTACTCCTTCGCCGGTGTCAGGGAACTCGAATTTGATGGTTATCACCTAGAAGTTGAGAACTCTTTCGAGGCCTTTCACTGCTTTATTTTTGTTTGGCATGTAGAAGTCTTCAAGAGTGTAGAGCGGGTAAGGGACATCTGGCGCCGTTACTCTTTCTACAGGCGCTTCCATCTTCAGTATCTCGTTTTCCTGTATTCTTGTGGCGATCTCTGCTCCAAAGCCGACGCTTTTTGGTGCCTCATGCAGTACCATAGCTTTTCCAGTTTTCTCCACTGATTCATAAATTGTATCGAAGTCCGCAGGATAAATGGTCCGCAGATCTATTATCTCAACGTCTGCATCGATCTCATCTGCTGCATCTTCCGCGACCGGAACCATTGCCCCCCAGGCAACCAGTGTTACATCTTCTCCTTCCTGAACTATCCGGGCCTTTTCAAGATCCACTTCTTTCTCTGTATCTACCTCCTCCTTGAAAGCTCTGTAGATCTTTTTAGGCTCAAGGAATACAACAGGATCATCCATCTGAATCGATTTACGGAGCAGAGAGTATGTATCCTGAGGGGTGCTTGGAATTACAACGTGGAGGCCCTGAGAATGTGCGAAAAATGTTTCAGGGCTTTCCTGATGGTGTTCAAGTGCGGAGATTCCGCCTCCATAAGGAGCCCTTACAGTCAGAGGCACGGTATAGTCGCCACGCGATCTGATTCTCATCCTGGATGCATGCTCCTTGATCTGGTAGAAAGCTAGATATGAGAAACCGGAGAACTGCATCTCAACTACAGGCCTGAAATCATACAGACTCATGCCGATAGCTGTGCCAGCGATACCTGACTCAGCCAGAGGAGATGAGAAACACCTATCCTCTCCAAAATCCTCTTGAAGGCCTTCAGTCGCGCGGAAAACACCTCCGTCCTCTCCGACGTCTTCTCCATATGCAATTACATCTTCATCTTCATCCATTTCATCGTGTAAGGCTTGATTGACAGCCTCTACAATATTAATCTTTGATTTAGTCATTGCTCGAAAACACCTCTCTTTTGGCCTTTACCGGCATCTGCGATCCTCATCATTCGTCCACCTCTTTTCTGAGTTGCTCTTTTTCTTCCTGTAAGAGCTCAGGCATCTCATCGTAGACATAATCAAATAACTCGTCGAACTCAGGATCTTCAGCATCTAAAGCCTTCTCTGCGGCCTCATCTACTTTTTCCTCAGCCTCTTCCTCAAAGGCCTTCATTTCCTCGTCCCATATGTCGTGGTCTTTTAAATATTCTCTGAATCTCTCGATAGGATCTTTCTCCTTCCACTCCTCAACTTCGTCTTCATCTCTGTAACGCGTAGAGTCATCTGAAGTAGTATGATCCTCCAACCTGTATGTTATAGCCTCTACAAGCACTGGCTCTCCTTTACGTGCTTTTTCCAGAGCCTCTTCCACGGCCTTGATCACTGCGAGAAGATCGTTGCCGTCTACCTGTATCCCATCGATGCCGTATGCAATCGCTTTCTGTGCGATCGTCTCAGATCTGGTCTGGTCCTCTATCGGCATAGAAATAGCGTACTGATTGTTCTGCACGAAGAATACCGTGTGCCCGCTGAAGACTCCTGAAAAGTTCAGGGCCTCGTGGAAATCTCCCTGACTTGTCGAACCATCTCCTGTAAATCCCAGAACTGCGTTATCATCATCTCGTTTCTCCATTGCCATTCCTAATCCTGCGGTATGAAGATTCTGAGTTCCAACAGGAACCGCAACAGGCAACGTATTCAGTTCAGAGAGATCTCTCTGCCCGTTAGCATCACCCATCCATCTCCGAAAAATCTCGTCAAGAGGTGCTCCACGCATGATGAATGCAGCTGTCTCTCTGAAAGAAGGAACTATCCAGTCATCTTCCGCTAGAGCAAACACAGCTCCGACCTGGGCTGCTTCCTGGCCTTTGTGCGGAGCATATGTCGATATCTCTCCACGCCTCTGAAGCGAAAAGGCCTTTTCATCAAATTTTCTTGCAATCATCATTTTCCTGTAAAGCTCTCTGTACTCATCCTCGTCAATCCATGGAAAATCGTCCTCATCTTCAGTTCCCATCACTTCAATACGCTCTACAGAACCAGAATATACTTCATCCCGCGCCATTATAATTGACAAAAGGTCTTCGGCCCTATATAAAAAATCGTTTGCGACCCTGCGGTGAATTTTAAGAATATTTATTACTAAACAGTAAATAACTCGCTATGACGGAGGACGTTTCCAGAGCCTTTGAATACTGGGATAGAATGTCAAGAGTGACTAGAGAGATTTCTAAGGTTGGAGAATATGGTGCTGAGCCTTATGCTGTAGGAACTCCTCTAGTACAGGCCTTTGGTGAAAGCCCAAAGGCTAAAACAATGGCGGCACTACTGAGCGAGAATCCGGATTACCAATTAGCTGAGGATGAATTGGCGAGGATAGCAGGATTAAATCATGAGGAGGTGCTTGAACTTCCTAATTACATAGAAGACTGGGAAAGAAACGGTCTAATATCCCGCACTCAAGATGAGAATACCGGAGAGATAATATACTCGATGAACAGACACCAAAATACCGTTGAGCATTTGAGGAGTGCCGAGGAATCCATTATGGAATGGTGGTACAGCCAGCTAGAGGAAGATGGCGGCCATGTTTTCGAGAATAATTCGATGAAGACATTCTGAAATGTGATTGTGTTACTGTCTAATAAATTCAACAACCTAAATAACGGCGCCGAGAAAAACCAAGGTGTGAATCTTAACAAACTTTTCAAGCCGGAAAAGATCGCCGTGGTAGGGGCCTCGAGACACAAAGGAAAGACAGGCCATGAAATATTCGATAATCTCATCCACAGCTTCGAGGGCGAAATCCATCCTGTAAACCCTAAAGCCGATGAAGTCGAGGGAAGAAAGGCCTACAACGATATACCGAAAGGAACTGACCTAGCGGTTATCGCTGTGCCTTCAAAGATAGTACCAGATGTCATGAAGGATGTAGCGGAAAAAGAGGTAGAGGCTGCAGCAGTAATATCCGCAGGTTTCTCCGAAACAGGAAATAAAGATCTTGAAGAGGAAGTTCTTCAAGTTGCAAACAGCAACGATATCTCGCTTCTCGGGCCTAACGTTTTAGGACTGATAAATACTGAAAACTCGATGAACGCTTCTTTCGCATCTAAGATGCCGGAAACTGGCGATATATCTTTCATGAGTCAGTCTGGAGCCTTCTGCACTGCTATACTTGATTACTCAAAGGCTGAACATATCGGTTTCCGACACTTCGTCTCTCTCGGCAACAAGGCCCAGCTGAATGAAGTTGATCTCTTGAAGAAGTGGCGTAAGGATGATACAGAGTCGATCATATCGTATACGGAAGGAATAGAGAACGGCAGAGAGTTTATGGAGGAGGCGGAGAAGACTTCGCGCAAGAAACCGATAGTGATGATAAAGTCAGGCCGTACAGAGAAAGGAGGATCTGCTGCAACATCACATACCGGTTCTATAGCTGGCAGCTATCAGGCATATAAAGCTGCGTTCCGGAAAGCAGGTATTGTAGAGGCGGAGTCTAGCAGAGAGCTTCTTGACCGCGGCCGTGCATTCTCATACCAGAGTCCTCCAGAAGGCGATAGTATTGCGATAGTGACGAATGCAGGAGGCCCAGGAGTAATCACTACAGATGAGATCTCGCAGAGAGGCCTTGAGCTGGCGAAGTTTTCGGCCGAGACGATAAAAGAACTGGAGGAGTCGATGCCGGAAGAATCTGCTGCTCATAACCCTCTGGATGTTATAGGTGACGCAGGACACGAACGTTATCGTCAGGCGTTGAAGACTGTTCTGAAAGATGGGAACGTGGATGCCGTGGTCGTCCTCTTGACTCCTCAGGCCAATACTGAGATAGATAAGACTGCGAAATCGATAGTGGCAGCAGAACAGGACTCAGATAAACCGGTGTTCGCCTCCTTTATGGGAGAACAAGACGTTGAGAGCGGTAAAAAGATTCTCGAGGAAAACGATATCCCGGAGTTTGAGGACCCTGTTGATGCTGTTAAAACACTGAAGTCGATGCATGACTACAGAGAATTCCTTGAGACAGATAGAACATACAGGGACGTAGATTATGGTGGTAAGGCTGCGGAAGAAGCTCTGGAAAACTATAGCGGGTATGCTGACGGCCACAGGCTTTTCGAGGCCTATGGATTTGATCTTCCTCTTACACAGGTCGAGGCCGCGCCTCGTGATGCGGAACAGGCTGCTTCACAGGTAGGTTATCCTCTGGTAATGAAGATTGATTCTCCTGAAGTATCTCACAAGACCGATGTCGACGGTGTCAAGACAGGCATAGAGGCCCGTGAAGAGGTTCAGGAAAGCTTCAGAAGTATAATAGACAACGTACACCACAAGAAAAACGGCGAGGTACCAATAAACGGAGTGGTGATACAGGAAGAAGTGGAAGGCCTTGAGGTAGCGCTGGGAATGAAGCGTGATCCGCAGTTTGGCCCGATGATACTTGTCGGACTAGGAGGAATCTACATCGAGGCACTGCACGATATCTCGTTTGGGATCGCACCGATCAGCGAGGAAGAGGCCGAGCAGATGATAGAAGAACTACAGAGCAGCGATCTCTTCGAAGGAGTTCGTGGAGAGGACCGTTCAATGGAACCTGTTAAGGAGGCGATTATCAGGCTTGGAGAACTATCTCTGAACCATGAGGATATCTCTGAGATAGATATCAACCCTCTGATCCTGCAGAAAGAAAAGGCCTACGTAGCTGATATAGAGATAGAGTTCGATAAGTAAGTTAGGGGGAACTCTATGGTGTTTTCTCTGGTAGAGGCCTGTAACCGGCTTCTCTAAACATGATGTCGTACCTGTTTTCCTCTGGGTACCAGTCAGCCTCTATCCGCGGATCTTCTATTTCCAGAATGTCGAAAATTTCATCTACAAAGGAGCCTACGCCTGGTTTTTCTGAACCTTGCTCAAACGCTACATGGAGGTAGGCCTCATTTCTTGGCTCATTGATATCGATACTGGCTCTGTACCGCCCCTCGTAGTTCTCGTTGAAGAACTCGCTTATTTCATTCTCCAGATCTTCAAACTTCATCAATCCAAACTCTGTACTCAAATCATAAATCTTTTTCGCTGTCCGAGTTACTTCCCGCTACAGACGCTTTCAGGGAGAAAATTTTTCAGGGCCTTCTCTGAGCCTTCTTCTAAATATTTCAATCGCACAACTATGAGGCCTGGGATATCCTTCTATGGCTTCGAGCTAATCCCTTAGACCTGGTTTCTTGCTGTATCTTTAACCTTTGGCCGCCCGAGTTTTCAGTACGAAGAGGGCCTGAAAAATTGTACTTAATTATGGAAGTAATTCTCTCGCTGTTTAAATCAGCTCACGTACAGACAAAAAGTTTTAGACTATGCTGATTAAATTATCCTTATGGTAAACAAAAGGGAAGCTCTCGAACTGCATAGTAAGAACCCCGGAAAAATCTCAGTGGACCCCTCGGTAAATATAGAAGGGAAAGAAGACCTCGCACTTGTCTACACTCCAGGAGTCGCAGAACCCTGCAGGAAAATATCAGAGGACCGCGAAAAGGCCTATGAATATACTTCAAAAGGCAACCTTGTCGCAGTAGTCAGTGACGGTTCTGCAGTACTCGGCCTCGGCGATACAGGCCCAGAGGCAGCAATGCCGGTAATGGAAGGTAAAGCCAATCTGATGAAGAAATTCGGCAAGGTAGACGGATTCCCGGAAGTCATCGATGTCGAAACAGGCGATGAGATAATCGAACACGTCGAGAGAATGGAGCCGAATTACGGCGCAATAAATCTGGAGGACATCAAAGCCCCAAGATGCTTCAAAGTAGAAGAGGCCCTGAAAGAATCTCTTGACATTCCGGTGTTCCACGACGATCAACACGGCACTGCAATAGTAGTCGGAGCAGCCCTGAGAAACGCTCTTGAACTCGCAGGAAAAGATCTTGAAGATGTAAGAATCGTGATCAGCGGTGCAGGAGCAGCAGGCATAGCAGTCGCCAAATACCTTCTCTCAGCCGGTGCAAGAAAAATAGTGCCTGTTGACTCTTCTGGAATACTCAGGTCTGACGACGAGAACAGTTACAAAGCAGACCTCGCTGAGAGAACCCTAGCCTCTGAAGAACAAGGCGATCTAGCAGACGCTATGAAGGACGCAGATGTATTTATAGGCCTTTCAGCGCCAGGAATAGTATCGAAAGAGATGGTCGAGTCCATGGCTGATAAGGCGATTGTCATGGCTCTGGCTAACCCTGAACCGGAGATCTTGCCTGAAGATGCGAGAGAGGCCGGAGCTTTAATCACTGCAACCGGAAGATCAGACTTCGACAATCAGGTAAACAACTCTCTGGCCTTCCCGGGAGTTTTCAGAGGAGCTTTAGATGTAAAGGCATCTGATATAAATGAGGAAATGAAGATCGCAGCAAGCGAGGCTATCAGAAAGTTTATTGAGCCTGAGAAGGATAAAATCGTGCCCGAGACTCTGGACAGAGAGCTGGCCATGGAGATCGCTGACCGGGTTTCAGATGCTGCTGTCGATTCCGGAGTCGCCAGAGAATAGGTTTTTCACTTTTCTCTTCTCTTTATAATTTCATGAATGAAGAGGAACGCGAAAACTACATCCGTGCCGGTGAAGTTATCCAGAAAGCCAGGAAACATGCTAGAGAACTAGCAACGCCGGGCACCAATCTTAAAGATATAGCTGAAGGCATCGAAGCGGGTATAAGAGAGGAAGGTCTTGAGCCAGCTTTTCCGGTCAATCTCTCGATTAATGAAGAGGCCGCGCATTACTCGCCGGGAGTCACAGAAGATCGCGTTCTGGATGAAGATGATGTCTTAAAAATTGATATAGGGGCTCACTCCGAAGGATACATCGCTGATACTGCTCTTACTGTGAATCCTTCTGGCAGCAAAGATGAAATGATCGAAGTAGTTGAAGAGGTTCTTGAGGAAGCTCTTGAGTATCTGGAGCCGGGTATTACTGTGGCTGAGTTTGGTGCTTTTGTTCAGAAGCAGATTCCGGATGAGTACTCTGCTATCAGAAATCTTACAGGCCATTATCTTGGAAAATACACTCAACACGCTGGTGTATCAATCCCTAACGTTGACAACGGTTCCGATCATGTCATTCAGGAAGGGGATGCTGTTGCCATCGAGCCTTTCCTGACTGATGGATCCGGAAAGATCAAGAATGGCAAACAGGGCAATATCTACAAGCTGGAGACTGATAGAAATGTAAGGGGCCGGCATGAAAGAAAGCTTATTGGAGAGATAAAGGAGTTCCAGAGCCTACCTTTTAGTTCTCGGTGGTTCGATGATTTCGGTGCACGGCAGAAAATGGCCTTGAATAAACTTGTTCAAGCCGATGTCGTGCATTCCTATCCGGTGCTTAAAGAGGTTGAAGAGGGTACCGTGGTTCAGGCTGAACATACTGTGCTTGTAGGAGCTGAAGACGATGGTGAGAATATTGTGACTACCCGTCGTTAAATCCTGCAGGCCCGGGCTCCTAAATTGTCTATGATTTCGGTATTTGAGTCTGGGAAGGTAGTTGCATCATCAATAATTGAGACAGGAGAATAAAGAACGGGAAAGGAAAAGAGGTTTAGAATAAATGAGCCTGACTATGCATAGTAGTCGGGAATATCTTCCTCTTTCTCTAGATCCCTCATCCTCTCAGTCATCTTGCGGTAGTGATCGACGTTTTCATCCGTTGCAGTAGGTCTGGTGTTTTTCATGGCCTCCTCAAAGTCTGCCATCGTAACCTTGTCGCTTTCAGTATCCGAACGTAGAGCATTCATACCGGCTTCTCTGCAAACGGACTCGATATCGCTGCCTACGAATGTGTCGGCCTCCTGTGCAAGTTGATCGAGATTTACATCGTCTGCAAGAGGCATGTCATCTGTATGAACACTGAAGATTCTTTTACGGGCCTCTGTATCTGGTATCGGTATTTCAACGCTGCGGTCTACTCTTCCTGTACGCATAATCGCTGGATCAATCATGTCAGGTCTGTTGGTTGCTGCAATGACTGTTACTCCTTCAAGGGCCTCTATTCCGTCGAGCTCTGTCAGCAATTGGTTGACTACGCGGTCTCCTACTGCGGAGTCCGAGCTACGGCCTCCTCTTCTTGGCGCGATTGCGTCGATTTCGTCGATGAACAGGATGCATGGTGCGACCTGGCGGGCCTTCTTGAAGATCTCTCTGACGGATTCCTCTGATTCTCCGACGTACTTCGAAAACACTTCTGGGCCTTTAATTGAGATGAAGTTGGAGTCTGATTCGCTGGCTACTGCTTTTGCAAGCATGGTTTTTCCTGTTCCGGGCATTCCGTAAAGCAGGATGCCTTTTGGAACGTCTATTCCCATGCGTTCGAATCTTTCGGGGTATTTCTGCGGCCACTCCACCATTTCTCGCAGCCTTTCTTTTGTATCTTCGAGTCCGCCGATCTCTTCCCAAGAGGTATCCGGTACCTCTACCATGACTTCTCTCATCTGTGATGGCTCTACCATTCTCATGCCCTCTATCATGGCGTCCCTATCTACTACGAGCTTCTCCAGTACTTCGCTTGGTATCTCTTCATCCATATCGATTTCCGGTAGAACCCCACGGATAACACTCATAGCGGCCTCTTTACAGAGAGCTTCAAGGTCGGCTCCGACGTATCCATGAGTCATATCGGCTATATCGTCAAGATCGATGTCATCGTCCATAGGCATGTTTCTCGTGTGGACCTGCATGATCTCTTTACGGCCTTCGCTGTTAGGAACTCCGATTTCGATCTCTCTATCGAAACGACCTCCTCTACGCAGTGCTGAATCGATTGAGTCGGGTCTGTTGGTTGCTGCGATTACTATAACGTTTTCTCTTTCCTGAAGGCCATCCATCTCACTGAGTAGCGTTGATACTACTCTGCGTTCTACTTCTCCGCCGGAGTCGCCTCTCTTCGGTGCAATTGCATCGATTTCGTCGATGAAGATGATGGCGGGCGCTCCTTCCTGTGCTTCCTCGAATTTCTCTCTTAGTTGTTTTTCTGATTCGCCATAGTACTTGGACATGATCTCCGGGCCGTCGATTGAGAGGAATGTTGCGTCGGCTTCGTTGGCTACGGCCTTCGCGAGCAGTGTCTTTCCGGTTCCTGGTGGGCCGTGTAGTAGCACACCGGAAGGTGCGTTGATTCCGAGCTGCTGGAATACTTCCGGGTGTTTGAGAGGTAGTTCGATCATTTCTCTGACTTTCTGTACTTCTTCGTCGAGGCCTCCGATGTCTTCGTAGGTTACTTCTGGGACACTTACTTCTGTCTTGCTTGGTTCTACTGCTTGCTGTTTCATTTCGATCTCCGTTGCGTCTGTGATCTTGACTGCGCCTTTCGGCTTGGTGTTTACGACTGAAAGCTTGAGGTCTCCGAATCCAAACCTCATGTTGTCGGCGCCTCCTCCCATAAATTCATCGAAGAGGCCTGGTGACATGTCTCTGTTTGATCCTGGTACTACGATGTCTCCTTTCATCAGGATGCGGCCGCCCAGACCGCGTTTGAAGTAGTTAGGGTTGGATACCTGCATCATTACTCCTTCCTCCGCCGGAGCCAGTACTACTTTATCTGCTTCTTCTACGTCGGCCGGCCTTACTTTTACGCTTTCTCCAAGACTTGTTCCTGCGTTCTTTCTCATGTAGCCGTCCATTCTTGCTATGCCAAGGCCTTTATCTGCAGGATATGACCTAGCTACTACTCCTGCGGTTTCCCGGTCTCCTTCTACTATCGCTCCGTCTCCTTCTCTGACGCCTAGTTCCTCCATGATTTTGCTGTCTATCCGGATCACTCCTTTGCCTACGTCCTGTTGGGCGTTTGGAGGGACTTCTCCGACCCGTAGTTTTATTTCGTTGTTGTTATCGTCTTCTGTCATTTTGTTGTTCACCTTCGTCTTCTGGTTGGATCTTCTGGATTATCTCGGTGTCCTGAATAAGGACCTTGAAAACATGATGTGTAACCTTCCTGCCCCACTCCTTGAAGTATTCCTCTACCCGTTTAACATCCTGGTTTGAGAGGATAAATACCGAGTCGTCAATCCTGACGTTCGGAATTTCATCCATAAGGCCTTCCTTCTCATGCTCATATCTCTTACCTTTACGTTTTACAGTCTGCTTGTGGCCAAGAAGTCCGGGGTGGAACTTGTTTCTCTCATACACCAATTTGAACTTCTCGCGATGCGTATC
>ERZ1034573.195-NODE-195-length-17244-cov-10.306650_pt1 | contig 17244 bp, 21 predicted proteins | sample MGYA00520641_ERZ1034573 | MGnify/ENA primary metagenome ERZ1034573 (study PRJEB33760, sample SAMEA4777724) | hypersaline lake metagenome | biome: hypersaline environment; feature: brines | place: Spain | collected 2014-08 | depth 0 m ...
CCGACCGCGAACCGGTAGCTCATCTCGACGGGCGTGAGCAGGTGGAGTTCGACGGCGATGAGCAGTGCGACCGTCGCCACGGCTACGTAGGTGACGATGTCAGACCGGAACGCCGCGAGCGAGGCGACGACGCGGGCAAGCAGCGGGAGCGCCGCGAGCAACAGCAGCTCCCACGGCAACATCGCCGTCGGGTCGCGGTAGACGACCGGCACGACCAGTCCGAGGAGACCGACGACCAGGGCGAATCCCGCCCACAGCGGGGCGACGGCCACGGCGTTCGCGACGGCCACGAGGAAGGTGAACGCGATAACGGCCCACGCGAGAGATGCGTTGGTGCGTGCTCCGCCGAGTAGTCGCCCGATTCCGGAATCTTCCATGACCCGCTGTTCCCGTCGGGTACTGTTAGTTATCGGGGACTACACCGCGAGATACGCAACGGTGTACGTCGCCGTGGCGAGCGTGATAGCCGCCAAGCCCGTCACGCCGGTGGTGAACGACTCCCCGCGCAGGTCGGACAGCGACCGCACGTCGAGCGCCGGCAGCGGGGTCGCAACCGCGAGCGACAGCGCGAGCAGCGAGAACACGAACAGATAGGCGGCGTGGAGCGGCGGGTCGGGAGCGACCGCGACGAACGCGGCGAACAGCGTCGCAAGCCCGGCGCGCGTTCGGAGGCGGCGACGCACGTGGAGCAGGGGCCGTTCTCCGCGTGTGACCCACAGATAGACGCCGAGCGCGAGCCAGAAGGTCGCAAGCTCCGCGGCGAGGGGCGCGAGCAGGTTCAGCGTCGGGTCCCCCAGCAGATTCGGCCGCGTCGCGGTGAGCGTCACGTCGAACGGGTAGAAGAAGGCCGGCGGTGTCCCGGTGAGCAGGTCGCCGAACGGGTGTGAACAGAGTCCGACGACCCCGGCGACCGTGACCGCGGTCGGGGCGATGTCGTACCGGCGTGCACCGCGAGCGAGTGCGGCGACCGTGACGGCGAGCAAGCCGACGACGACCGCCGGAAGCCCCCCGGAGACGGCGAACGCGACGGCGACGACGCCGGCGAGTGCACCCGCCCCGAGGAACTGCACGAGGCGGCGCTCGCTCGCAACTGCGCCCGCGGCGAGACCGAAGACCAAGCCGACGACGAGCGAGTGGGTGACGACCCGGTGGATTTCGGTACTCGCGGCCCAGAAGCTCCCGACAGCGCTCCCGCCGGTCGGTTCGAGCACGCCGAGGAAGGCGTACGCCATGTCCACGTCGGGAGCGAGACCGAACAGGCCGGCAAGAAGCCCGACCGCCAGCGTTCGCTCGCGCGACAGCCCGGCCCGCGTGGCCGCGGCTGCGACGAGGGCGAACGCGAGGAAGCCGTGGCCGATAAACACGGCTGCTGTAGCGCGTGGACGGAGATAAGTTATCTGTCGTTACGGCGCTTCGAGCGTCGGCGCGGACGGGTGGAGCACGTCGTAGCCGTCGTCGTGGACGCCGATAACCGCCCAGTCGTACGGGTACTCTCCCTCACAGAGTTCAGCACAGAGGTCGTCTGCGCGGTCGGCCCGGGCGACGAAACACCGGAGCCCAGCGGCTGGCTCCTCGTTCGTCGGCTCACCGGTCGTGACGTGGACGGTCCGCCACTTGCGTGTCGCGTGTAGCCCGTCGACGCCGCGCTCGATGTCGTAGCCCAGCCCTCGGAAGATCGATTCGGCCTCGTCTGTGAGTCCCGCGTGCTCTGCGGACATTCACTTGCACTTCGAAGTCGAGTGTGTTAACGTTTTGCACGGTCGGGGCGCTACTCGTGGGCGGCGTCCCACTCGTCGGGGCGTTTGAAGTTGCCACAGTCGTTGCACTTCACGCGGCCCATCGAGTCCATCGCGGTCGAGAGGCTGTCGCAGTTGCCACACAGGTACCCCCACGGTCGCTCGCGCGCGTCGTCGACGTAGACGACGAAGAACGGCGCGTCGGCTCCCTTCTCGGCCTCGTGGCGGGAGACGTACAGCGTCTCGCCCTCGTGTCCGCGCTCGTCCAGCCTAGTGTTGCTCATACCAACCCGAACGGCTCCCGGGGCGAAAACAGTACGGTCTGGGGAGGGTATCCTGTGAACTGTTCAAGCGACACCGTTTTTCGCGCGAACAGCCGAGACGTGGTATGCTTCGGCTTCTCCACTACTCCGACATCGAGAACGCCTACGACGACCCCGACCGGCTCGCCCGACTCGCGGGCACTATCGAGACTCGCCGCGACGCCGACACGCTCGTCTTCGGCACGGGCGACAACACCTCTCCCGGGATTCTCCCGCTCGTAACGAAGGGCGAGCAGGCGCTCGATTTCTTCCACGCCGTCGATCCGGACGCCGACACCTTCGGCAACCACGACTTCGATTACGGTCCCGACCGCGCGCTCGATATCATCGAGCGCGCCCCCCAGCCGTGGCTCTGTGCCAACGTCGAGCGCGGCGGGGAGCAGTTCGGCCACGAGTCGAGCGTGCGCCCGTGGCAGATATTCGAGCGCGACGGCCAGCGGGTCGGCGTCTTCGGGCTCGTCACTCCCAAGACCGCGAGCATCAACCCCGCCACCGAGGACGTTGTCTTCACCGACCCGATTGTCGCGGCCGAGAAGGCCGTCGACGCCCTCCAAGCCGAGGGCGTCGACTACGTGGTCTGTCTCTCGCATCTCGGTCGCGGCGACGAGACACTCGCCGCCGAGGTCGACGTAGACGTCGTGCTCGGTGGACACAACCACGCCGAGTTGGTCGAACGGCTGGACGATACCCTCCTGACGCGTCCGGGCGTCAACGGACAGGTGTTGTTCGAGGTGACACTTCCAGAGAAGACGGTGACGCGCCACGTCGTCACCGACGGCCCTCGCGATGAGTCCGTCGCCGAGGCGGTCGAGACACGACTCGACGAGGCCGGCGTCGACGAGGTGGTCGCGACCGTCAAGGAGCCAATCGAGCGCACCGAGGTCGCCTGTTTCCACGGCGAATCACGCGTCGGGAACTTCGTCGCCGACGCCTACCGCTGGGAGACGGACGCCGACGTTGGACTGCAAAACTCCGGCGGTATCCGGTCCGGGCCGGCCCTTTCGGGAGAAGTGACGGTCGGCGACCTTATCTCGCTCATCCCGTTCGACGAGCCGCTCGCCGTCGCTGAACTGACCGGCAAAGAGCTTCGCGAGGTGTTCAGACAGGGCGAGGGGACGCGACTCGGCTTCGGCGAACCGGACTGGTGGCACGCCCACCTCTCGGGGGCGACTATCGAGTACGACCGCGCGAGCGACACGCTCGCGAGCGCGACCCTCAACGGCGAACCGCTCGACTCCGACCGCACGTACCGGGTCGCGCTGGCCGACTACCTCCTCCACTCGGACGACGAGTTCCCCGCCGTCGGGATGGACCACCGAGTCGAGACCACACGCACGCAGTACGAGGTACTCGCCGACTACGCCCGCAGCGAGGGACTGAACCCGACAGTCGAGGGGCGTATCCGTCACGTCTGAACAGAAAGACACACGGCGGTCGATGTCGTGGCTGAGATATGACTCGTGTCGTCGTTCCGGTCCGGTATCCGCTGTCTGACCACTCCAGACAGACGCTCGAAACGGCAATCGACCTCGCCGGCGAACACGACGCCGAGTTGACCGTCCTCCACGTAAACCTGTATCAGAACGACAGCCGCGTCACCCGCAGAGAGCTTCGGCGTGCTGTCGGGCGGGCGTTCGGCCAACTGGAGAACGTCCGTTACGTCGTCCGCTCGGGCTTCCTCGTCGAGGAGACGATTCTCGACGAGGTCATCGGCGAGGACGCCGACTACGTCGTCATCGGGCGCAAGCAGGCGAGCCGGTGGCGGCAGATGGTTCGCTCGCTCGTGGACGACCCCGACGTGGAGTCGTTTCTCCGCGAGAAGCTGGACGCACAGGTCGTCACCGCCGGGTAGCCTCAGGGGTCGCTCGAACCGTCGCCTGTCGGTCCGGACTCGTCGGGGATGTCGTGGTCCGGTTCGCCGTCGGACGGGGCGTACTCCTCGGGGGCGCGTTCGCGCATCCCGACCGCGACCTCTCCGCTCGTGTCGTCGAAGACGAGATGCGAGTGCGGGTAGGCCATCTCCGCGTCGGCGTCGGCAAACAGCTCGCGGATGTTCGTCTGCACCTTCGAGCGCGTGGCGAGCAGCTTGTACGGCTCGGTCACCCAGTACCGGAGCCGGAGGTTCACCCCGTTGTCGCCGTGGGTCTCGATGTAACAGGTCGGTGCGGCCGGGTAGCGCGCACCGCCGATACGGATGTCCGGCCCGCCGTTGATGACGGTGTCGACCTGTCGGGCAGCCTGCTCGATGCGGTCGCGCGCCTCCGGAATATCGGATTCGTATGTGACGAGCACGTCGAGCGCGAGTCGCGTCCGGGAGTCCTCTGCCGAGAAGTTCACCACGTCGCGGTCGCGCATCGCGCCGTTGGGCAGGATGAGGAAGGTGTTGTCGAGCGTGAACAGCTTGGTGTACCGGAGCGTTATCTCCTCGACGAAGCCGTAGGTGTCGCGGTCGGCGAGCTGTATCATGTCGCCGATCTCGTAGGGCTGTTCGGAGAGGATGAAGAAGCCGCTGATGATGCTCCCGATGAGCGGCGCGAGCACGATACCGATGACCGCCGAAAACACGGACAGCGAGATGGCGAGGTCGCTGATTCGAATTCCGAAGACGGCCAGGGCGACGAAGATGGAGACGACGAAGATGCTCATCTGCGTCGCGCGGAGGACGGTCTGGCTGATGCTCTGTCGTTTGAACCGGCGGGCGATGCGCCGTCCGAGCAGCCGACGCACCAGCTTCGAGAGGTAGTAGCCGACGACGACGATGGCGACGGCGGTCGCAAACTGGAACAGCCAGTCGGGAATCTCCGTAGGGAGCCACGTCGGCGGTCGCAGCCCCTCCGGCGTGCCAGTCGGCGTCCCCGGTTGCATACTCGCCGCTGGCCCGCGGCGTGAAAAAGCGTTGCCCTCACTGGGGTGTGTTCACACGGCTGCGAGCAGCCCTATACTGCTCCAGCCCGTACGGGGGGATATGCACGATAGGAAGCCCTCCACCACCACTGCCGGAGACGCGCCGAAGCTGGCGCTGTTCTGTCAGGAGTGTGGACACACGAGCAAGCTCGGTGGCGACTGGCTGCTCAGAGAAGACGACGGCGGCTACTGGATTGTCTGTCCCGACTGTGAGACGACCGTCGTCTCACAGCCCGTCTTCGAGTAGTCAGGGCCGTTCGACGCCCTCGTCGGTGACGACGGTGTCTACCAGATGCAGTGGCGTCGCGTCGTACGTCGGGTTCACCACCTCGAACCCCTCCGTCGGCTCGCGGATCACCTCCGTCGCCGACCGGTTCTCGTTCTGGAACGCGAAGCCACCTTCGTCGATGATTTTCGTCGACGAGCCGACGACCGTCATCGGGACTTCGAGTTCGCCTGCCGTCGCCGCAATCGGTAGCGTCCCGACCCGGTTGTACAGCTGCTCGTCGACGATACAGGTCATCCCGACGACGACCCGGTCACAGGAATCGAGGATGTGTCCGGCAGCGGCATCCGTCAGCAGATGTGGCGTCACGCGGTCGATACCCGCGAGGGTCCGGACCGTCTTGCGTCCGATGTATCGGGGGCGCGCCTCGGTCACGTACACGTCGAGGTGGACGCCGTCGCGAGCCGCGAGCTCAATGGCCTCCAGCAGCGTCGAGGAGTAGTCGTGGGTGAGGATGGTGTCGCCGTCCTCGAACCGCTCGGCGGCGGCCACAGCAGCGTCTTCCTTCGCCGTCATCACCTCGTCGACGACGCGGTCGATGGCGTCTTCCGTCGCCGCCACGGCGTCGGCGACGGTGTCGGGGTTCGACTCGTCGACCGCCGTGACGATGTCCCGCTGGGTCGTGTGGAGGGAGGCGTGTGAGGGGTTCGCTCGCCGGAGCGCGTTGGAGTTGTGTTCGAGGTCGCGCAGATACTCGCTCACGGTCGGATACTCGCGGTCGGCCAGCTCTCGGAGGGCGTTTGCCGCCTTGACGGCGACGACCGACGAGGAGTGGGTCTGCATCGCCTCGATTTCGGCGACGGTCTCGTCTATCATACCCGAGTGCGACGGCGGGCGCGGACAAAGAGCTTCGGACACGGGACTCAAGCCGTTCCCTCCCATACCCGACGTATGGTCACGGTGAGCTACTACTGCCCGCGGTGTGAGACGCTTGCCGAACTCGAACGCGACGCCGCCTTGCGCGACAAGTGCGTCACGCCCGAGCCGCTCGACGGCTGGGAGTATCTCCCCGCGTACGAGCTCGACGGCGAGATTGACCCGCAGGAGCGAGCCGACGGCGTCGAACTGGTGTGTGGCGCGAGCGAATCGACCGACGAGGGGTGTGGAGAGCCGTACTATCTCTCCTTTATCAGATTCGACAACGGCGAAGAACTTGACCCTCGCGTCGGGACCGTCGACGTGAACTTCGATTTTCTGAAGTAGAGTATCACGGTTTCCCGTGAAACCACTTCACGTGGTGGTGACAACTCAGAAGCTACTTACGTGTCAGACCGAACAACGTGGACATGGCTAACTGTCTCAACTGCGACTCTTACGTCTCCGAACAGTACGTGAAGGTGTTCGCCCCGGACGAACTGTCGAGCGTCCGCGTCTGTCCCCACTGTGAAGACAAGATGCGCGACGGCAACGGTGTGCGCGAGGCGCGGGCACCACGGCAGCAATAGCACCTTTTTGCACTTCGCTCGCGGCGAAGCCGCTCGCTCAGGCAAAAATCTGCATTAAAAAGACACGTCGGCCCTCCCGTCGCTCGCTTCGCTCGCGGTGGTCAGGCCTCGGTCCCGAGCCTCCCGTTGGTCGGCTCGGTGAAACGCCTCGCTACGCTCGACGTACAAGTGACCAGTACCGCGACCGCACTCAGCCCTTGATGTTGCAGACCGGGAACGTCCGAGCCACTTTATCGCCGATGCCGAGCGCGTCCGAAATCCTGACCACCTCGTCGATATCTTTGTAGACGCCGGGGGCTTCCTCCGCGATTGTCGCACCCGAGGAGGCTTTGACGTACACCTTCTGCTGGTCGCGGAGGTCGTCCTGCACGTCGCCGCCCCAGAACTCGTCTTTCGCTTGGGTGCGCGACATCAGTCGGCCGGCACCGTGGGCCGTTGAGCCGAACGTTTCCGACAGGGAGTGGTCACCGCCCGAGAGCACGTACGACCCTGCACCCATCGACCCCGGGATGATGACGGGCTGGCCCGTGTCGCGGTAGGCCGTCGGCACCTCCGGGTGGCCGGCGGGGAACGCCCGCGTCGCTCCCTTCCGGTGGACGAACAGTTCCGTCTCGCCCGCGCTCGTCTGGTGGACCTCGCGTTTCGCGATGTTGTGGGCCACGTCGTACAGCAGTTCCATCTCCATCTCGCGCCAGCTCCGGTCGAACACGTCGGCAAAGACCTCCCGCGTCCGGTGCATGATGAGCTGTCGATTCACCCACGCGAAGTTGATGCAGGCGCACATCGCACCGTAGTATTCCTCCGCGAGGTCGGAGCCGGCGGGTGCGGCGGCGAGTTCCCGGTCCGGAAGCTGCGCGAGCAGGTCGTCGTGTTCCTCCTCGATTCGCCGGAGGTAGTCGTTGCAGGTCTGGTGGCCCAGCCCGCGCGAGCCACAGTGGATGAGCACGACCACCTGCTCCTCGCTGAGACCGTAGGCGTCTGCGGTGTCGGTATCGAAGATGTCCGTCACGCGCTGGACTTCGAGGAAGTGGTTGCCGGAGCCGAGACTCCCCATCTGGTTCATCGCGCGGTCTTTCGCACGCTTCGAGACGGCGCTCGGGTCGGCGTCGAGCCGCCGGCCACCGTCCTCACAGTGGGTCAGATCCGACTCGATCGCCCACCCTTCTTCGAGTGCCCACTCGACGCCGTATTCGAGCGCGGCGTCGATGGATTCACGCGACCCGTCGATGACACCGCCACCGCCGAGGCCGGTCGGCACCGCGTCGAACAGCGCGTTCGTCAGCTCCTCCTCGCGACCCTCGATATCGTCGTAGGTGAGGTTCGTCCGCATCATCCGGACGCCGCAGTTCGAGACGACGAAGCCGTCTGCGATGAAGTTATGCGCGTCGTGTTCGACGCCGATATCATAAACCGGTTCAGCTCCAGCCAACTCGATCTGTTCGATCGCTGTTTGGACCGTATTGTCGGGGCGCACCGACACCTCCGTACGGAACTCCTCGTAGTCCGGAAAGTCGGCTGGAGGACGTGGACGACCGCTTCGGCCACTCCACGCGCTTCGCTCAATGAATCGGTCGTTGATGTCGTACTCGGCACGGAGCGTACTGACGGGCGTACCGCCGTCAGCACGGGTGGCAACCTCGGCTGCAATTTCGGCCCGGCGTTCGATGGTGTGTTCTTTCCGCTTTAGATACTGCATCGCAGCGGCAGCCTCCTGTTGTTTGTGCTCGTTGTATCGGTAGCCGACAGTCGAGAAGAACTGAATGAGGTTTTCCGAATCGTTCTTGATACCAACGCGGAGTCGCTCAACACCGTCGCGCGAGTCGGCCTCAAACCGTTCGACCGTGTTTGTCTCGATGCCGAGCGAGTCGAGTGCATCAGCGACCTCGTGCATGAACTGCTCGCCTGCATCCGCGACCGCCCGTTCACGATTCTGTGAGACCTTCGGACAGTAGAGATTCTTGTCGTGTTGTGCACTCGGCGCACTCATCTCCGCCCCGAAGTACGCAGACAGATACAGGGCACGTTGCCAGTCGGTCAGTCGGTCGAAGTACGCTGGAGTGGTGAATCCGGATTCGACTTTCGGCCCCCTCGGCGCACCAAGTTTCGTGAGAAGCTTGTTGAACCCTCTTGCGCCGACCTTCACGCTGTGCTCTGTCCGCGAGAATTCGGTTTCATTTACCTGATGGTCGCGCTCGCGTTCGTAAACTGGCGACGGGGAGAAGCCGAGCGCCGAGATATCGTCACGAATCGCTTCGAGGTCCTCACGGTCGGCGTAGAACCAGCTTTGAGCCCCCGAGAACGAACCATCCCCCGTGTGGAAGCCAACGAGTTTCAGCAGCCGGGCGAACGCATCGTCGGTTGACCGGAGCGGAAGTAAATCCTGTTCGGTGAGGTGGCTGACGAGCTGGTGGTTCTCGTCTTCGAAGTCGCTCTCGTCCAGTAGGGTGAACTCTTCTGGCTGTTCGTCCACAACGCCCACGAAGCCACTAGTGAGTACGGTATCTCCGGTGTCGAGCTCATCGAGTTCCACCATCCCATCGGGAGTCATGAACGGGTGGTCGGCAGTCGCACGGACAGTATCCCCGTCCGTGGTCGTCACCCGGAACACCTCTGTTGGTTTAGATTCCGTGAACAGCTGAATCTGAGAGTTGACTCGGTCCTCACCGGTCGCGACGACGGCCTGTTCATCCTCGAACCGTCGGTCCAGCGTCTCGATAGGAGCCCGACGCCCGAACGAGAGCGTGACCTCGGTATCCTTCGGAAGGCAGTTGATGTCGTAGCCGACCGCTCCCGGCGAAATACAGCCATCTTCGGCATCGATGGCGGCCACCCCGCCGACGGGGAAGCCGTACCCCTGGTGGCCGTCGGGCATACAGATGGCGTAGTCGGTGACGCCCGGCAGGTGGGTCGTGTTCTGGAGCTGTTCGATGGTGCGGTCCTCTGAGATTTCTTCCAAGAGGTCGCGGCTCGCGAGCACGCGGGCCGGAACGCGCATGTCTCCCTGTTTGGGGAGTTCCCAGACGAACTCGCGGCGGCGGTGGAGGGTGTAGCCGCCCGCCTCAAACGTCTCGTCGTCGTCGCTCATGGCGAGACTCCTCGCGGCGCGGCGGAATAGCTTTCGCTCTCAGACGTCGAAGACCACGTACGTCTCCCAGCCGTCGTCGGTCCGGGTGACGGAGAGCTGTGAGTACGTGACGGCTTTCACCCCGCGGGCGGCGACCGCGTCAAGCGGGAGTCCGCGCGCGCTCGCCGTGATCTCCCATTCGTCGGCCGTCCCGGTCACGGCGGCGGCGTGGTCACAGGGGAGGACGCCGCGCACGTCGCGCTGGTAGATGAGCTCGTCCAGATACGAGAACAGCAGCGTCTCCAGCGTGGACTCCCGGACGGCGAGTTCAAACCGGTCGCCGCCGGGCGGGTAGTCGTCACACATCGCCGCAGTCAGGCCGTCGGCGGTCGCGGCAAAGGCAGTATCGAGGGTCGACCCGCGGGCCGCGACCGCAACATCGGCGGTGTGATCGCGGAGTTCGAAGCGACCGGTCACGTCTCGGTGTCGTCGTCGCGGCGGCCGGCGCGTTCTGCCGGCGTGTCGGTCGTCGGCTCGCGGGTCGCGTCGTCGCGGTCTGCCAGCTCGGCGGGGGGTGGGTCGGTCTCATCCGTGTCGCTGTCTCGCTTTGCCGCCTCGGCCGGGACTGTGTCGGTCTCCTCGCGTTCGGCCGTGCGCTCGCGGTCGGCGATTTTGTCGGGCGTATCGGAGTGTTCGGGGGCGACTTCGGTGTCGTACTCTTCGACCCGCGCATCGGTGTCCTCGCCCTCGTCCGTGACTGCTCGCTCTTGCCCGGGTTCGATGTGTTGTTCGATGCGTTTGATGCTACCGAGCGTCTCCATCTCGTCCGGGCTGAGCCCGCGCAGGTCGGGACCGTCGTCGCTGTCGGTGAGCGCGACTCCGGAGGTGACGATCGAGCGAAGTCCCTGCTCCACGGTGATGTCGACGTCCACGACGCGGTCACGAGAGACGTGGATGACGAACCCGCCCATCACGGGGTTTGGTGCCATCGGCATGAACAGCGTCACCATGTCTTCGTGGCCGGTGTCGCGCTCGATGACGGACGGCGTCTCGGCGGTCTTGAACGCGACCGTGTACGACCCCTCGCCGGGGTACTCGACGAGGACGATTTCCTGGAAGCTGTCGGTGTCCGAATCCAGCATAATTTCGGACATCTCGTTGAACGAGGTGTAGACGGAGCCGAGCCCCGGAATCCGGGACATGAAGTCATCGAAGTACGCGCCGAACTTCGTGCCGCGCTTCGAGAACTCCGCGACGAGACCAAGCAGGAAGATGAAGCAGACGAAGACGACGACGGCGAGCACCTTTATCTGACCGTCGGTGAACTCGTTCGGGCCGAACGGACTGCTCCGGAGACCGTCGACGAGCGGCTGGAGTGCGCTGTCGATGTACCCCACGCCGAAGTTGACGATGAGCGCAGTGACGATGAGCGGAACGACGGTCGCGATGCCGGTCAGGAACGAGCGGCGGACGACCTCGCTCACCGAACTCGCGCCGTCGGTCTCTCCCTGCGCCTCATCGTCAACGCTGAACGACATACGGGTACCGACACGTCCACCCATTATAACCTTCCGGGGGGAGGGGCGTTGGAGTTAAATTCTCCCGCTCGTAGGTTCTACCAGTGAGTGCCACAGTCGAACTTCGCGTCGTCGAACAGGGTGACGACACCTTCGTCGAGGACGCGTGGGCACTGAAGGAGGGAATTCGGCGGGAGGAGGGCGTGCTCCGCCAGCGGCGCGGCTTCTTCACCGACGCGTACGCCCGGTCGCGGACGTTCGTACTCATCGAGCGCACACTGGACGAGGAGCGACTCGTCGGCTTCGCCTCGGTCCGGCGTGACGGGTACATCCTCTTTCTCGCCGTCGACCCCGACGAACGCGGGGAGGGACACGGCAAACGGCTCGTCGCCGCCGTCGCCGAGGAGTACGGCAAGGTCACCTGTCACGCGCGCACCAGTAACGAAAACGCACTCGAGTTCTACCAAGGAATTGGCTTCGAGGTCGTCCGGAAGATCGACAACTACTACGAGGATTACGGTGACGCATACTATCTCCGGTTAGGCGAGGACTCCTTCACGGAGAAGCTGTCGCGCTTCTTCCGGCGGTGACGCGGCGAAGGACATGTTTTTACTCCCGAGTCCCGCAGTTCGAAACCGATGAACGAGCGGACGCGGACGTATCTCTCGGGTCGGTTCGGCGACTACTACCGCCGGAGCGACATCGAGGGACCGCCGGCGTCCAACGAACGCGAGTGGGGCCACATCCCGTTCACGCCGGGCGAGGGAACGACGATGATTCGCCACCAGTCGTGGCACGAAGTCGCCGGTAGCGGCTCGATTACGGACTCTCTCGCCCGCGAGCAGCCACGCCACGTCTACCACTCCGTCGGCCGCTACGACGACCCCGACGCCTCGCGGATGGGGGCAAAGGGGTGGCGCGGGGCAGACCTTGTTTTCGACCTCGACGCCGACCACCTTCCCGGCGTGGACCCCGAGGCGACGAGCTACGCCGGGATGCTCGCCGCCTGCAAGGAGACGCTGTTCGACCTGCTGGATTTCCTCGAGGGGGACTTCGGGTTCACCGATCCGACGGTCGTGTTCTCGGGTGGCCGTGGCTACCACGTCCACGTGCGCGCCGACCGCGTGCAGGGTCTCGGGCGCGACCAGCGCGACGAGATCGTCGAGTACGTCCGCGGTCCGGACGTGGCCTTCGAGGACCTGCTCCGGACGGAGACGGTCGAGGGGCTCGGCCTGAAGAATCCGACACAAAAGCGAATGTTGCCGACTGAGGGCGGGTGGGGTGCCCGCGTCCACCGCCACCTGCTCGAGCTCGTGGACGAGATTCGCGAGCTTCCCGAGGAGGAAGCGCTCGCCCGCTTACGGGAGTTCGACGGCGTCGGCGAGGGGAAGGCGAAGGCCACCCTGCGTGCGGCGACGGACAGCTACGACCAACTGCGCGACGGCAACCTCGATGTCCACGCAGCAGTGGTGTCCATCGCGAAGCGACTGTTCGAGCAGACGCTCGCGGAAGACGGCGCACCCATCGACGAGCCGGTGACGACGGACATCAATCGGCTCATCCGGCTGCCGGGAAGTCTCCACGGCGGCTCCGGGCTGGTCGTCACCGAAATCGACCGGGGCGACCTCGACGACTTCCGACCGCTCCAGGACGCGATTCCGGCGCAGTTCCGCGGCCACGAGGTTCAGGTCGAGGTGACCAACCCCGGCCCGACGACCTTCGACGGGGAGCAAGGATTTATGATAGCGGAAGGGAAACAGGCGGTGGACGAAGCGCTCGGTGTGTTCCTGATGGCTCGGGGCCGCGCCGAGAAGGTGGCAGAATGAATCTCGATGAGCTCCAATCCATCCAGAGCAGGGAACGACAGGCGAGTAGCCTGCAGAATCTCCGCCCCAGCTTCTATCAGGACGTGGGGGAGTTCATCCAGGAGCTGACCCGCGAGCGCGACCGCGCCGCGGAACGCGCGGACGATCCCTTCTCCTCGCCGGAGGTGCGGCGGCTCTCGGACGACATCGAGACGGCAAAATCAACCGTCGAGGCGATTTACGAGCGCCGCGTCGGCAAGGTGGTCAAGATGGCCTCTATCGCCGCCGCCGGGATGCCGACCGACGAGAACGGGCTGACCGACGAGGAGCGCGAGCTGTTCTCGACGCTGGTCGAGCGTATCGAGCAGAGCCGCGAACACGTTCTCAACGGCGTGCTCGAAGGCGACGGGTCAGGAATCTCCTGTTCGCGCGAACCGGTGACGGAGCCGAGCGAATCGGAGCCGACGCCGAATCCGACCGACACGCCGGCGAGCGACGACCCCGCGCCGGAGCCGAGTGCCGCCGCCGAACTCGGGTTGGACCCGACGCCCGACACCGACGACGCGCCGCCCGCACCGCCGGACACGCCAGCCGATGCCAGGGCGAGTGGTGAGGTGAGCGCCGCGGACATGATGGGCGATGGCGACGACACCGGTTCCGAGGCGGCCGCGGGCGACCGCACGCCCGCCACGCGCACGACGGCCGATGCCGCCGGTGCGGACGACACTGCCGCCGCTGACGAGTCCGGCGAGTCGCCGAGCGTCGACCGCACTACCGTCCGCATCACGCGTGACGTGGGTGAGGTGTTCGGCGTGGACGAACGCTCGTACGACCTCTCGGCCGAGGACATCGTGGACCTCCCCGCCGAGAACGTCGAGCCACTCCTGAAGCAGGACGCCGCCGAACCACTGGAGTAGCGTCCTCTGTCGTGAGAGTGTGTACCGTGAAACAGTGGCGCGTCCGTCATGTGTCGCGAATCCGCGTATCCACCACGAGCGCGACGGCTCCCGACCGTACGGTCGAGAATCCTGCCAAGAGCCGACGTGTCGAAACATCTGTCCACCAAAATCGTGCTTCGAGTTCCATTCGTGTGTTCGTCTGACACGCAGTCGGACGAATGCCAACCCTTAACCGTGGCTCGGGACTGTGTATTGATGTAATGGTAAACGGTACGGTTGACTTCTTCAACGACACTGGCGGCTACGGTTTCATCGAGACTGACGACTCTGACGACGACGTGTTCTTCCACATGGAGGATGTCGGCGGCCCGGACCTCGAAGAGGGGACGGACGTGGAGTTCGAAATCGAACAGGCAGACAAGGGCCCGCGCGCGACGAACCTCGTCCGCAACTAAGCTACAGTCCTCAATCGACTTCTTTCATTTATTGACCGGCGAGCGACGGCTACTCCTCGAACCGCTTGCGAACGCTCTCGGCGTGTGCCTCCAGCCCCTCGGTTTCGGCCAGCGTCGTGACCGTCTCAGAGATGTCAGCGAGGGCGTCGCGGTCGAGCCGCTGGACCGTCTGTGAGACGAGGAAGTGGTCGACGGAGAGACCGCCGGTCGTCTTCGCCAGCCCGCCCGTCGGGAGGACGTGGTTCGGGCCGGCGGCGTAATCGCCCGCCGCGACCGGGGAAAACGGGCCGAGAAACACGCTCCCGCCGGCCTCGATGCGGTCGAGCAGCTCCTCGTCGTTTTCCGCTTGAATCGAGAGGTGTTCGGCCGCGTACTCGCCGGCAAACAGCACGGCCTCGGACATCGACCGCGCGGTGAACACGCCGGAGGCGTCGTTGTCGAGCGCCTCCTGAATCACGTCCCTGCGGTCGCGCTCTGGGGCCTGTCGCTCACACTCCGCGGCGATGTCGCCTGCAAGGGACTCGTCGGGCGTCACGGCGACGACGGAGGCGTTCGGGTCGTGTTCCGCCTGTGCGACGAGGTCGGAGGCGACGACGGCGGGGTCTGCCGTCTCGTCGGCGATGACAAGCACCTCGGAGGGACCGGCGAGGAAATCGATTTCACAGTCCTCGCGCACCTCGGCCTTCGCCGCGGTGACGAACCGATTGCCGGGACCGACGATCTTCTCGACGCTCGAGACGGACTCGGTCCCGTACGCGAGCGCGGCAATCGCCTGTGCCCCGCCGGCCTGATACACGGCGTCAGCATCGGCGGCGTGGATGGCCGCCAGCGTCGCGTCGTTCAGCTCCGCTGCGGGGGGAGTGGCGACGGCGACGTGGTCGACGCCGGCCACCTTCGCCGGGATGACACCCATCAGTGCCGAGGATGGGTAGGCCGCGGTCCCGCCGGGGACGTACGCCCCGACGCGTTCGAGCGGGCGATACCGCCGGCCGAGCTCGCGGCCGTCGAACTCTCCCGTCCAGTTGTCCGGACGCTGAGCCTCGTGGAACTCGCGGATGTTGGCGGCGGCGGTCTCGATGTGGGCGAGCAGATCGTCGTCGAGTCGGTCGGCGGCGCGTTCGACTTCGTCGGTGATGTCGACGTTGCCGACGGAGACGCCGTCGAACTCCTCGGCGTACTCACGCAGCGCCACGTCACCCTCGGTGCGGACGCGTTCGACGATGTCGCGGGCGGTGTCGCGGGCGGCGGCGACGCCGGCGTCTCGGTCGAACAGCGCGGCCCGCTCGTCGGGCGATAAATCGGCGACCGCTTGGACGTTCATACCCGAGCCTCGGCGCGCATGATGAAAAGCCGACCGCACGCGTGTGACCGGTAGGTTGAATGTCCGAACGGGGATTCGACGGTAGATGGACACCGGTTCGACCACGGCGGGGCAGCGATGATAGAATCGCAGTTCGTCCAGCTGTTCGGCGAGAACCGCGTCGTCTGGGGACTGGTGGGCGGGCTGGTCATCGCAGGGATGAATCTCGTCGGCGCGCTGCTGATTCTCGTCTGGCGAAACCCCTCACAGAAGGGTCTCGACACCTCGCTCGGCTTCGCCGGTGGCGTCATGGTCGCGGCCGCGTTCACCAGCCTCCTCATTCCGGCCATCGAGCAGTACGGTAATCTGTTGACGACGAGCATCGGCTTCGTGCTCGGGGTTGGATTTCTCGCCGTGAGCGGCTACTGGGTACCGTACGTCCAGCGGCTCATCACCGGAAAGACGGGCGAAGCAGCGCTGATGGCCGAGTCCGGCGTCTCCTCGCCACACGAAATTGATTACTCGTCCGGCCGGCTCGCGGGAGTCGTCGTCTTCATCATCGCCATCACGCTCCACAACATGCCGGAGGGACTGGCGGTCGGCGTCGGCTTCGGCAGCGGGAACCTCAGTGACACCATCCCGCTGATGATTGCCATCGGCACCCAGAACATTCCGGAGGGCTTTGCCGTCGCGGTCGCGGCCCGCAACGCCGGTCTCGGCTCGCTGTGGTACGCCTGCGTCACCGGGCTGCGCCCGGGGCCGTCGAGATTCCCATCGCGGTCTTCGGAGCGGCCGCAGTCACCGTCGCCGAGCCGCTGCTTCCGTACGCGATGGGCTTTGCCGCCGGCCGGATGTTGTACGTCATCGTGAACGACATCGTCCCCCAGACTCACGACCACGGCCACGACCGGACGGTCACGCTCGGCACGATGGTCGGGCTCTTGCTCATGCTTTCGCTCGACATCGCGCTGGCCTGAGAGGAGGACTTAACACACGGACCACGCTATGTCGCGTATGCTCAGTGCGGTCATGGAGGATTACATCAAGGCGATATACACGCTCGAAGAGCCGGACGAGCGTGTCGCCACCTCCGCACTCGCGGAGTATCTCGACGTGACACCGCCGACGGTGTCGAGCATGCTCCAGAAGCTCGAAGAGCGCGGGCTCGCAGACCACGAGAAGTACAAGGGCGTCCGACTCACCGACGAAGGGGAGGTCGTCGCCCTCGAAATCCTCCGACACCACCGCCTGCTGGAGTCGTTCCTGACGGAGACGCTGGATTACGACTGGGCCGACGTGCACGACGAGGCGGACCGGCTCGAACACCACGTCTCTGCGGAGCTGACCGACCGCATCGAGGCCGCGCTCGGGAACCCCGAGGCCGACCCCCACGGCGACCCGACTCCGAACCGAGAGCTCGAACTACCCGAGAGCGACTCGACCCGCCGGCTCGCCGGCGCGAGCGCGGGGGAGGGCCTGCGCCTATAGACACCTGACGGTGCCGGCGAAC
>ERZ1034573.197-NODE-197-length-17146-cov-23.111170_pt1 | contig 17146 bp, 25 predicted proteins | sample MGYA00520641_ERZ1034573 | MGnify/ENA primary metagenome ERZ1034573 (study PRJEB33760, sample SAMEA4777724) | hypersaline lake metagenome | biome: hypersaline environment; feature: brines | place: Spain | collected 2014-08 | depth 0 m ...
AAGGATCAGGTGGAGGAAAACAGCCAGAAGATAGAGAAACTTTTCTCACACTTCTCTGATTTGACCGAAGCAGTCAAGAAAGGCCTTCAGGACTGATTTAACCCGCAGCTTACGGTTTTTCACTTATCGGTAAACAAAGACTTTTAACAGTTTGAAGGCTTTTCTATAAGTAGGACCTGGTGAAAAATTTATGGCAGAAGACGTGATTTTCGGCGGCGAAAGTGAAGAACAAGAGGACGAAAACGATAATCAGGAAACACTTTTCTCCAGCGAAGGAGATGAAGAAAGCTCAGACCAGGCATCAGAGGAAGACGTCCTCATGGGAGAGAAAAAACAGGAAGAAGCCGCAGAAGAAACTGAAGATACAGAAAAAGAGCCGGAAGACAAGGAAACAGGTTCGGAGAACAAGACTCTCTTCGGCGGAGATGATACAGAAGATGAAAAAGACGAGAAGGAAGAAGAAAACGTAGAAGAACCTGACGAAGAAGAAACAAGCAAGGCAGAAGAGGACGATGCTGAAGAGCCCGGAGATGAAAGCGAAGAGCAGGAAGAAAGTAAGGAAGCAGACGAAGACGTTTCGGAGAGGATAAAAGAAATCGAGGCCTCTATAGAGGAGCTTTGGGCTGAGATCGAAGATATTGAGTTTGAAAACCAGTTCGATCAGAGAATCGAGGACCTCGAGGAGAAGATCGAGTCAAGGGATAGAGGCCCAGAGGTAGGTTCTCTGGGAGATGAGATCAAGGACCTTAAGAAAGACGTGAACGAGTTGAAAGAACTCAGGGAACAGGTAGAAGATGAAGAGACCTCAGGAGAGATAGAGTCTCTTGAAGAAGAGATTGAAGAGACGAAGAACCATCTGGAAGATATCAAAGAAGACAAAGAGACAGAGGACCTTGAGAAAGAGCTCAACGAACTGAAGGACAGGATAGCAGAGAAAACAGATCTTATCAAGGATGTAAGAAACAATACTAACGAGAGAATAGAAGGCCTCGAGGAAAAGATCGAGGACAGACAGGAAGACATCAAGGACCTTGAGGAGGAAAGAGAAGACCTGAGAGAGGAACTTGAAGGCCTTCTCGAGTCTATCGAGGAAAATGATACTGAGGAGGACCGTGAAGATCTTCTTGAAAGAGTTGAGGAAGTCGAGGAATCTCTTGAAGAGAAAGAAGAGGATCTGATAGATGAGGTTGAGAGACTTGAACAGGATCTGGAGGAGCTGAGATCTGAGGACTCCGAGATAGATATCGAGGAGTTCGAGGAAGAGCACGAGGATATCAGGGACGAGATCCAGTCGCTCAGGAACGATCTTGAGAACGCCAAGGATGACCTGGATAACAGCGCGGAGGTTGATGAGCTTTACGAGAAACATGAGGAGCTGAAGTCCGAGATCACCAGTCTTGAAGAGGAGATTGAAGCCCTTGAATCCGGTTCCGGTGATGTCGAAGGCCTTGAGGAACAGCTTTCGGATCTGAGAGAGGTTCAGGAGGATCTGGAAGATGAGATTGATTCTATCGAGGATAGAGTTGTTAAACTTGAGGACAGAGCTATCGGCGAAATCAAGGTCGATATCGAGAACCTGGAAAACCGTATGGATTCCCTGGAGGAAGACTACGATGAGAGTGATGTTTCAGATCTTCGTGAAGAGCTTGATCAGATCAAAGGCGTCGTCTCTGATTTTCAGTGGCTGTTTAACGACTTTGATGATCTTGCAGACCTGAAGCTTCTGTCCAGAGATGAGTACAAGGAACTGAAAGACCTGAAGGAACAGGCAGAAGAGGATGAAAAAGAGGAAGAGAGTAAGGCCTCTGTGACAGAGGATGCTATCAAGCAGCTCCAGGAGAACATGGAGGAAATCGCGAAGAGGCAGGCTCAGGCCCGGAACCAGGAAGTCGAGAAGCTGAGACAGCGCATCAAGAAGCTGGAAGCAAATGAGACCTCAAGTGTAGAGGAAGATGACATCCAGACAATCCTGAGTGAGATAGATCGTCAGGACGATGAGATAGAAGAGATAAGGGAAGGATACCAGGAGATGGGAGAGATGATGCAGTTGATCCTGGATGAGCTGAGAGAAGTCAAGACGAACAGGAAAAGCAATTGAGTCCTGTAAAGGCCTTCGAAGGCTTACATGAAGCTGTTGAGGCCTGATTGACGAGATTCCAGGGCTTTTTCCAGGTCTTTAAGGCCTGATTCTACTCTTTCCTCTGAGAAATCGTGGTCTTTGACCAGTATCTCTTTTACTTTTTCACTATCCAGTTGTCCTTCCTCGTACTCCGGGTCCATGACCGGAGGGTTCTGGAAGAACTCCAGTATGGCTCCGGGATCTGCTTCGGCCTCCCATTCGACTTTCTCATCATCCATCAGGGCCTCGAAGTCATCGTATTCTTTCACCAGCTTCAATGCTGTTTTAGGTCCTATACCGTGGATCCCATCAGGATTGAAATCAGTCCCCATGAGGATTCCCATCCAGATAAGTTTTTCATGTGTTATATCAAGGTCTTCAACCACGTCTTCCAAAGTGATTCGTTCCTGAGATACTTCTTTCCTGCCCCCACCTGAAGTTTTCTGCGTCTTCCGAGTGGTAAGGTTTCTGACCATAGTATCAGCCCCGAACAGGAGACAGTCCCAGTCCTGGCTTCCGACAGCATAGACCTCATCCTTCTGTACCATGTAAGCTGCCTGGGCCTCACCCTCGCTAGGAGCCTGTACATAGGAGATACCCATCGCATCAAGCAATCTCTTCGATTCCTCGATCATATCACCAGTAAGTTTAGAAGACTGAGTGGCTTTAGAATAGGCCTCAGATATCTTTCCCTCCTCTTTAAGCTCTTTCCATTTCTCTCTCGCTTCTTCCCTCTTCTTTCTTCTCTTGGTAGTTTCCTTTTCTTTAAGTTCAGGCGCTTCACCGTCAAAAACATACACAGGCCTTATATTGTTCTCCAAGAGGTTTATATTGCGGTAGAAAAGGCCTGAAAGATGCGAAGTTATCTCCCCTGAGGAGTCTTTCAAAGGTGTGCCATCTCTCTGCCTGATTATCGAGAGGAACTGGTAGAGCGTGTTCATGGCATCGATCGCGACTTCTTTATCGTTTAAATCTGCAAATTCTATTTCCTCTGGCTCAACCAGTTCACCCAGATTTACTCCCATGATAGAAGATTAAGGCCTTGAAATGTTTAAACTGTTGACCGCATAGCTACGAACTGTTCCTTTGACCACAGGAAAAAATTTTTACAGTTCAAATGCCTCAATCCAGAATATGGATGAAAAACCCTGTGAGCACTGCCATGAACGGAAAGCTGTGACCCAGTGCGAGGTATTTGGCTCCATGGTCTGTACAACCTGCAAACTTGAACACGGCTGTAAGGCCTGTGACGGAGGGAAAAGAAGCTTTTGATTTAAGATAATAAACTTGTATGATCATGAATTTTTCTATGGGTTACTATATCAGTGTATACTATTTTCATTCAGATGTCAGGGAGGTTTCAGAGAGTAGGATAAAATCATTTTTTGACCATATCTCACGTCTAGAGTGGGGTTATGGTAGAAATTTTGCTGAAGGTATCTTTACTGATGATACCGATTGGAACTGGAGTGTTCCGTTCGAAGAAGCGCTGGAAACTGTTTCAGATAAGTCATATGTCGCGTTGAGATTCGACAACGAGGAAATAGATGGATATGTATCCTTCTCCAATGATTTTACGAGCATCAAAATTGACGCTGCACATTTCAAAGACGTTGAGAAGTTCCATAGAGATGGGGATAAAACCTCTAAGGAAGTTATCCAGTTGATAAAGCATCTCTGTGCCGGGCTGGATTTCAATTGGATGAGAGGTGGGAGAGACGACGAAATCGATCCCTTTGTTGAAGAATTCAATCCTAAGGAAAATCTTGGTTGGGTCAACTATATACACGGAGTGCCAACAGAGGAATTTGACCTTTCACTGTGTTATGAAGCTGAGGAGATCGACGGTGGGGTCTTCATCGCTACCAGATTGAATCCCCGGAGTAGACCTGAAAATGTAAAAAAAGTCGAAGATATGAAAGAATAGCTCAAGAGCAATATTCAGGAGAAATGAATTCTAGAGTTTATCGAAGTGTTCAAGCTCTATGCTCTGGACGTTTTCCAGGTCCTGTAGTTTTTCTTCTACTGCGTCTGTTCCGCCTTCCTCATCTGTTGTGATGCATGAGAACTTGACAGCTTTCAGTCCGAATGCGACTTCTTCCTCGCCCATGTCCTGGACATCCAGTTTTTCCTTGATCTGTTCTTTGATCCTTTCTAGATCTGTTTCAGCGTCTTCCGGCATTACTTTGTATACACAAGAAATCTCTCCCATTTTAGTAAATCACCTTGAAAATAACTTAGAAAATAAAATTTAAAACGTGGTAGGCGAGTTGGTCTACTCAAGGCCTAATTTCTTCTTGATCTTGTCGACAAGTTCCATAGATTTCAGCCTCCTAACTCCCAAATGCTTTAGATGGATTAAAAAGCCTATGGGCCTTCGAAACCGCATCCCGGACACTCATAATCGTTTGACAGCTTCTTGCATCTGTCACATCGAGCGATCGATGTCTCGCAGTCCGGACAGTTGAAAATCACGAAGGTATCCGCCGCATCAAGATTTCTGCCACAACTAGTGCATTCTTCTACTTCCATAAAAACAAAATCAGCTACAAGAAATAAAAACCATTCCCAGCCACGATAACCAATTTTTAAAGCTCACCAAGAACTTCCACTTTACAAGCCCGCATGGTCTAGTGGAAAGACGGCACCCTGCGGAGGTGCAGATCCAGGGTTCAAATCCCTGTGCGGGCGAAACTTCTGAAAGTTTCATCATCAAAAGCCATGCTCCTGCATGGCTTACAGGAACTGTGAACTGCTTCCTTAGGCAGTTCGTTCATTGATCCCTGTGCGGGCGAAACTTCTTTCTGAAACAGTTTTTTCAGTTTTAAGGCCTTAATTTCTATTTATGAATCTTACTAGGAGAGAGCTTATAGCTTCGGCAGGGACAGCTTCTGCCGGTGCTTTAGGCCTCAGAGAGTTGGTCCCTGAGGACTGGAGCGATGATGTTTTGATAGATACTGATTATGACCGCATGGAGGTCGGTAATGCTGTATTTGTTTCTGCCTATACTGATTCTGGCGACAGTCTATCGCTTGAGTATAAAGGCCCCGATATGGACGAATGGAGTTCTGTTGAGACCGTGGAGGATAAAGGCGAGAAGGCCTTGAGCTACGGTTTTCATGAGGAAGTCGATGAGCCGGGAGATTACACTTTCAGGGCCTCCGCATACCGAGATGGAGATCTCGAGGCCTCTTCAGATGAGGATGTAGTTGAGTTCATGGATGAGATTGAGTCAGGCCTCTAGAAAACAGTTATTTATTTTTTACTACCGATATTTGACAACATGAGTATTGGAGATTATCTGGAGAAGGTCGATGACGGCGAAGATATAACTGTTACTGACATGTACAGGAACGGCGATTATCAGGCTGTCGTGGAGGCTGTTGAATAGGGAAGTTTCAGTGGTGCTGACCTGGAGATCGACAGTGATGACGCCGACGATCTGATGGGTTGGCCAGGCCTTGGAGGCGTCAGGAACCTCCTGGAAAGCGGTATTTCAAGTGTCTGGGATCACAGGTATGACAAAGGCTTCAATGACGGGAAAGAAGCCCTTGAAAACGAAGACGACAATGATCTGATGTCGAAAAAGGCCCGTAGACAGGATACGAAGTCCAAATGGGCTGACACAGGTTTCGCAGGCGGAACAGGCCTTGGAGCACTCGGATTTTCCGCAGGATCTATTGAGCTTGGAGCCCTGGGTGCAGGAGTCGGGATTTTATCCGGCTACAAAGGCGCAGAGTACCAGGGCCTGAGGGATGGCCAGATGAAAGAAGCTGCTGAAGGCCTTGAGTCTGCATACGGCGGTTTCCGTCTTTCGATCAACTGAAACCGTTTGTTCTTTATCCTTTCCTTGACAGTATTTTTTGCATGAAGTCTGGAGAAATCAGTGTAGACGGTGAGAAACTGGAGGTGGAAATCGCTGATAACTTCTTTACCCGGGCGAAAGGCCTTTCTCTACGATCGGAGGGTAAGATGCTTTTCAAGTTCTCAAGAGAAAGCCGTGCGAAGATCGATATGATGCTTCTTTCGAGGCCTCTGTACCTTTATTTCATGGATTCGGATAGGAAAGTTATCGATGTTCAGAGAGCAGAGGCCTGGAGCTTTGATCCCCGGACCTGGAGGCTTTATTCTCCTGGAAGGTCTTACAGGTTTTTGCTGGAGAGTTTTGAGGACCTTGGAGTTGAGGAAGGGGACGAGATAGAGTTCCTGGATGTTTAAGGCCTTTAGACAGGTTTTTCCTGTTCTGTGTGTTTCCAGTTTATAAGTTTTTGATCCGGTTTTGGGTTTATGGAGCTTTCAAAATTCTGTCCTCGGTGTGGGGAAGAGACTGATGAGTTGTACGGTGATAGGAAACAGCTCTGTGCGGACTGTTACCCGGATAAGCACGATTTGCTGGAGATCCCTAACAAGGTTGAGATCGATGTCTGTAGTGTCTGTGGCCGTATGAGGAAACGCGGTGACTGGATCGAGGAGTATACTGTTCAGGACCAGCTTGGTGCGAAGTTTGCCGAGTTCTCCGAGGAGGGGATTGATATGGAGTTGCAGTTCTGGGAGGACGAGGAAGAACAGATGTGGGTGCGTGTCCACGCTTTCAAGGGCGAGATGCAGGACAGTTACGATACCCGCGTCGTTTTCGAGCAGCAACAGTGTGAGGACTGTGCCCGGTTTAACGGCAGTTTTTTCAAGGTGAAGATGCAGTTGAGGGGCGAGCAAGATCTTGAACCGATTGCTGATCAGGTAGCGGATAAAGCTGCAGAGGTCACGAACAGGGACAGAACCAGCTTTTTAGCAAATATCGAGAAAAATGATCACGGGATAGATTTCTTCATGTCAACGGAGAAGATGGCGAAAGAAGTTCTTAACATGATAAAGTCAACCCGCAACCCAGAGGTTCAGCGAAGCTATGAACTTGTGGGAGAGGAAAACGGGGAGAAAGTCTACAGGAACGTGATCGCAGTAAGACTGGATTAGAGGATATCTTAAGAAAGTGTTTTAAGTGAGAAGATTTAATATCTGACTTATGGAGTTTCAGCTGCTGACGATTGGCCTCACTCTCGGAGGATTGCTGACTCTTTTCTACGGGTTCTTCGTGGCTTTCAAATTCAGAAACACTCTTGGAACAGGGAAACTGGCCGAGGCCTGGGACAAACTGATAGGGATGATTGCGTTGTTCATCCTGGGCTATATCACGTTTAGCGCTCAAATCATAAGCGATAAACAGTTGTTAGACCCTCAACTGGTCAGCGGCTTGCTCTTTTTCTCAGGAGCAGTCTTTGTAGCAGCAACAGCAAAACTAAACTACGATGTCTACGCGGTGTAAAAGAAAATGACAGTATCAGACAGCTTAAGATGGAGACTTGACATACAGGGATTCTTCGATGTAGATACGAAGAGCAAGGCAAGATGGGTAAAATTCTCAAACTTCATGTGTTTCCTGGGCTTTTCAGCAGGAACCTACCTTCAGAACGCCACCCTAATGTATGTGATGGCTCTTTTCGCAGTAGCAGGCCTTTCATTCCATCACACCCCATTCGATTACCTGTACATTTACGGGATAAAGCCTGTGATTAACGGCCCTGATATACCAAAGAGACCTGCTCCTGCAAGGTTTGCCTGCTTTATAGGCATGGTCTGGGCTGCACTGACAGGTTCAGCCTTCGTGATAGGTTACAATACAGCCGGTATCGTACTGGGTGTAGCCCTGGTGATCGCTTCAGGACTTCAGGGAATAATGAACTACTGTGTAGCCTCACAGCTCTGGAGAAAGATCTACGGCTGGCCTGACAGAGATGAGTAATCCGGGAGTTTAAAAACTTCATCCGCCTAATTTTTCTCTATGAGCGAAGATGAAGAACAGGAAGTAGGAAGGGTAAGAAAACCCGAGGGCGAGGAAGTACTTGGTGTAGTCCTCAGGAAAGAAGGAGGCGGAAAATACAGGATTTACTGTACAGACGGCGAAGAACGCATCTGCCGCATCCCAGGATCCAAGAAGAGAGGCCTATGGGTCAAAAGAGACAACGTAGTGCTTGTAGAACCATGGGACATCCAGGGCGACGAGAAAGGAGACATCATCGAAAGCTACAGCAACGCAGAGACCCGCTGGCTAGAAGACCACGACTTCCTCGACGAAATCAAGGAATTCCTCTAAAAAGAAAGGAGAAACTCTCGTGGGAACCAGGAAGCTTACAGCCATATTTTCCCTGATTATAGTTTTAGGGCTTCTGAACTTTCTGATACTTAACCTTCCACAAGGCCTTGTACTTCTAACATCTCTAGCAGCCGCAGTAATCTATCTGACCTATGAAAGAACTCTAGATATTTTCGAGACAGGCCTTTCAACCGCAGTCTTCATTTTTACAGGCCTTGTTATCTCAGTTATCACGAAAAACATCGAAACAGATATTTGCCGGACTGCTAGGGCCATTGAGGATTTGAACGGTGGAAATCCTTTACCTGAACAGCAGGCCTGTAGAAGTGTTTTCGAGATATGGGTCGATTTCCTAAGTTCGAACCCGTTCAATGCCTGGGAGTTCTGGAGTATTTCTCTGGCAGCTTCGGTCGGCAGCATCCAGGTTTACATAAAGGTCAGCGAGTGGCGAGATCAGGAACAGAACTGAACCTGCCTGAAAACATCCGAGGCCTGGAGCAATTCACCGAGACCGTCCTTCCTTTTTTAGAAGTTCAAGGCCTTAACCTTCTCTGTGAACAAGGAAAAACCTGGGAAAGACGAATATCTTGAAAGAAATGAAGACATCGATTACCGCGAGAGATGGAAGGAACAGGCCCGCAAGATGTTTGACTCCTCTGAGGCCCGGAAGGCAGTTGACAACGTTTTCGATCACGAGACCAAAAAGGCCTTGCTGAAGCTGGGCGACCGCAGAGTTATAGATAAACTTTACGGAACGATTGAATCCGGTAAAGAATCTCTCGTCTTTTTAGCAGATACTCCTGAAGGAGAACGCGTACTTGTGAAAATTTATATGGCTCAGGCCGGCAGTTTCAGGGATATGATGCAATATCTTCGCGGTGATAAACGTTTCAGGAACGTGAAAGACGACAGGAGAAGCGTGATCAACGAATGGTGTAAAAAAGAGTACAAGAACCTGGATAAGGCCTCAAAAGTTGTAAACTGTCCGGAACCGATCGCTTACCAGAAAAATATACTGGTTATGGAGTTTATCGGCGAGGACTTTTCACCATACCCAAAACTGAAGGATGTCGAAATTGAAAACCCGGATGAGGCCTTTGAGATGGTTATGGACGGTATAGAAAAGCTCTGGAGGGAAGAGGATCTGGTTCACGGCGATCTTTCAGAGTACAATATCCTTGTTGCTGAGGATGAACTGGTCTGGGTTGATTTCAGCCAGGGGGTACATGTTTCTCATCCTGAGGCTGTTGAACTAGGTAAACGTGATATCCGGAATATGGCGAATTTTTTCCAGAATCAGGGTGCTGATATCGACATGGGCAAGACCTTAAATCGTGTTTTTCCGGATGTAGAAGGCCTGTAGCTGGGATACAAGGTATAAAAAGGTTGGCAGTTCTTTCTTTGTTAGAGGCCTTTATGAAAGAAGTTAAGATACCGGAGGAACGTGTAGGTGTTCTGATCGGTGAAGGCGGTGAAACGAAGGAAGAGTTTGAAGACCTGACTGACTGCGAGTTAGTGGTCGAAGATAACGTTGCCCGTATTGAAGGTGATGCTCTTGCGGAGATGAACGCTCAGAAAGTTGTGAAGGCTATAGGCAGAGGTTTTGCTCCGGATAAGGCCTTCAAGTTGATGGAGAGAGATGTTGCGCTGTATATTATTGATATCAGTGAGTTTGCTTCGACTTCGAATTCGCGTGATCGTTTGAAGGGTCGTGTTATCGGCCGTGATGGAGAGGCAAGGAGGCATATCGAGAAGATGTGTGAGATCGATATTGCGATCTACGGTAAGACGATCGGTATGGTCGGTAAGGCTGAGAATATTGAGGTCGCTCAGGAGGCGGTGACTATGTTGTTGAACGGGAGTTCGCATTCGACTGCGTATAATTATCTTGAGAAGAATCAGGGTAAGATCGTTAAGTAGAATTAAAAATGGTTGAGTATTTGATACTATCAGAGGTTTAATCATACTATGGCAGAAGGTATTGACGGACAGGCAGTAGAGGCTGAAGGAGGAGACCACCGCGAGATTTCTGTAGCGGAGTTCTTCGAGAAGAACAAGCACCTGCTAGGGTTTGAGAACGCTCAAAAATCAATTATCACAGTTGTAAAGGAAGCTGTAGACAACTCACTGGACGCATGTGAGGAAGAAGAGATTTTACCTGAGATACAGGTCTTGATCGATGATATAGGCGATGAAAAGGCTCGTGTCGAGATCAGAGACAACGCGATGGGTCTTGACAGGGAAACAATCCCGAAGGTTTTCGGTAAGCTTCTTTACGGTTCGAAGTTCCACAAGCTTCAGCAGTCAAGAGGTCAGCAGGGTATCGGTATCTCCGCTTCCGCGATGTATGCACAGTTGACGACTGGAGAGCCTGTCACCGTCTGGTCCAAGCAGAAAGGCGAGCCATGCCACAAGTTCGTTGTAAGAATTGATACAGAGAAAAACGAGCCGGAGATTCTTGAGGACGAAGTTGTAGATCCTGAAGGAGATGAGTTCCCCGGACAGAAAGATTACTACTTCGATCACGGTACCACGATCGAGATGGATATCGAGGCCAAGTACACGAAAGGACATCACTCGGTCAGGAACTACCTCAAACACACCGCGATCATGAACCCGTACGCAAGGATTGTACTGAGAGAACCGAGCGGTAACAAGATCGAATACCCACGCGTTTCAAAGGAACTGCCGAAAAAGCCTAAAGAGATCAAGCCACACCCACACGGAGTCGAACTCGGAGTCCTGATGAGGATGATAGACAACACAGACTCCCGTACAATCAGCAGTTTCCTGCAAAACGAGTTCACAAGAGTCGGAAAGACCTCAGCAGAAAACATATGTGAGGAAGCAGAGATCGATACGGGCAGAAGGCCTAACACCATGAGCAAAGACGAGATCGAAACATTACTCAACGCCGCTCAGGAAGTAGACCTTCAAAGCCCGCCAACAGACTGCTTATCACCGATCGGAGAAGACCTTGTCGAGAAAGGCCTTCAAAAAGAATTAAATCCCGATCATATCTTCTCAGTGACACGTAAGCCTACAGTCTACAAAGGAAATCCTTTCCAGGTGGAGGTAGGTCTTGCATATGGAGGAGACATCGACGATGAAGGCTCTTTTGACGAGTTGAGATACGCTAACAAGGTTCCTTTGCTTTACAAGAAATCTGCATGTGTAACCACAAAGGCTATCGAAAACGTTTCCTGGAACCGTTACAACATTTCTCAGACCGGTAACAGGCCTCAAGGCCCTCTTTACATCCTGGTTCATATCGCGTCTGTCTGGGTTCCTTTCACATCTGAGGGTAAGGAAGCTATCGCGAACTACGATCCTATCAGGAAAGAGATGAAACTCGCATTGCAGGAAGTCGGTAGGAAGCTCGGTAAAGAACTGAAGCGTGAGGAGAGAAGAAGGATCCAGGAGAAGAAGAAGAGAAAGCTCACGTCTTATGCGAAGGAGATGGCTCCTGCGATCGCTTCTCTTGCTGAGGAAGGAAACGAGCAGGAGATGGAAGATAAAATCCAGCAACTTGTTGAAGCGGATTACAATCCGGAGCAACTTTAGGTGACGAAAATGAAACATTTTCTCAGTTATTTCGACACCAGAGGTGACGAATAATGCCAAAGAAACAATTTGAGAACGATGAGAGAACAGTAGAAAGACTCAAACACCTAGGACAGAAGATCAAGAAACAGTTAGAGGATCCTGAGGAGGGCGACCTTACGATAGAGACCCAGGTCCGTTCCAAATCCAACGTCGAGTACGACGAGGAAAAAGGACGTCTAGCACTTGGAGATTCCTACTCTACGAGAAAGTTCCTCAACATTTCACACGCAAGAAAGTTCATGCAGACCTTGATGGTCGCGTCAAAGACAAAGGAGCTTGTAGAACGTGGCAGGACGGCTTCGATCAGAGAGATCTACTACCAGCTCAAGCACAGCGTTCCAGGCCTTGATGAAAACACGTTCGAGGACCAAGACGAATCCAACAACGTAGTAGTCGATATCGAGACAGCTACAGGAGCGATCAGAGAGGATCTACACCTTTTCGCTGAACCGAAGGGAAGACTGTTCGGCCCTATCAAGATCAACGACTCAGGAGATATCATCGACGGGATGAACATGGGAACTTCCGGGATGGCGATCAACTCGATCGTAGACCACTTCGAGTTCGTCGAATGCAACGCAGACAAGATCCTCGTAGTCGAGACATCTGCGATGGTTAACAGACTGGTCGAGGAGGACTTCCACAAGGAACAGGACGCGATCATCATCGGTACAGGAGGTCAGCCAGCTCGTGGAGCACGTAGACTTCTCAACATGATGCACAACGAACTGGATCTCCCGGTCTATGTCTTCACTGACGGTGACCCATGGGGATACTACATCTACTCAGTCCTCAAATCCGGATCCATGTCTCTTGCATTCCAGTCCGACAGACTATCCATACCTGATGCGAAGCTTATCGGGATGACAATGGAGGACATCGAGGAATACGGCCTCGAACACGTCACAGAAGACCTGAAAGGGAAATCCGGAGACAACGGAGGCCCAACAAAGGACTACAAGAGAATCAACGATGTCATGGACTACGAATGGATGCAGACGGACGAATGGCAGAAACAGTTCCAGAAAATGCTTGACAAAGGAGTTCGTGTCGAGCAGCAGGCACTGGCATCTCAGAGCCTGGAGTTCGTAGCCAACACCTACCTGCCAGAGAAGATCGAGAACGACGAGTACCTTGATTAAAAAACCGGGAAGAGAGGCCTTAAACGGCCTCTACTCCTCCTTCAGTGAGACAGGTTCTGTGGACGCAGTCCTCTTTCACACATACGTGAGGTTCGTCCTCAATCGGTTCACCGCAGAACATACAGTTATCTGCCATAGTTACGTATGGTAACTGGCGGCTTATATGCGGTACGGAACCAGTAGGTAAGCCGGAAACCTTCTGGAAACTTTCCAGAGGGGACCTGAAACGAACTGCTTCAGGTTTAAAAAAATAGCCTTATACTTATGCTTTACCGAGTAAGCCCAACTAGCTCAGTAGGTAGAGCGCCACGCTGTTAAACTCGTCCTTTCTCACGACGAGAAAGGTCATGAAGAAGGCCTGAAAAAAGGCCTTCATGTACAGTTACGTGGTGGTCCCAGGTTCGAGTCCTGGGTTGGGCGCATCTAATTTCTTCCCCAACAAGTTGGTTATTTTGACAGAAGTCTTTTCGGGAACCAGTGGCTGAAAGGTCTTTTTACTCTGTGAGTTCTATGTTTTCTCCTTGCTTGGTCATTGATTTGATCTGTGATCTTGGTATGAGCCATGTTGTTCTTTTGTCTTGTCCTCCTTTTTCGAAGACTTCCATTATGGCTTTGAGCATCTTTCTTTCCTTTATGTAGAATAGTTTGATGACTGTGAATGTTTCTCTGAGGCCTTTGGTTCTTCCGTCGCTGCGAAGTACTATCGTGTCTCTGTCTAGGTTGTGGTCGAACCAGGGAATTGCGTGTTTGTCGATCACTGCTTTCTCCATTTCTTCACATTCCATATTTCTTCTATGGTATGGGATACTATTCAATAATACGGATCACCTATTTCTTTCATTTTTTCCTGACGTACCAGTCAGCGATCATTGGCATTCCCTGTATTACGGCAGCCGTCGGGAAAGCATAGATCTGGAATACTGGTTCTACAGCAAGCAGTAAAACTGCCATGATGTTCAATACCGCTGCTGCACCGTAGATCTTCCGTGAAAGATCAGACATCTTGTAGGAGGTGTAGATGAACAATACGCCCGGTAGAAGGAACCATTTATGGAAGTAGCTGAAAATAAGAGATTCTCCGGTCAGAAATAGCTGTCCCGCGAAGTTGCCCACAAGACCTATTATCATGAAAGCAGCCCATATCGGGTTCAGTGTCTTCCATCCCAGAGGGCCTTTTCCTTCCTGATAGCTCATATAAATTGGTACTGCCATCAGTAAGGTCCACATCGTAAGTATCTGGTAATGAATGTTTATCGCAGAAATGTTTAAGAAGCTCATTGCCGGCGTCAGGAAGTATGCCAGTGTTACTGTCACTCCCCATGCTGCCACTGCGTCGAAATTTCTCTTCAGTTTCATTCCACCGTCACCGTCCCTGTGTGCGGTGAGTATTTGTGGTTGTGATACCCCCATTCTCCTGTTTTCTTGAATGTGAAGCTAAATGTCTGTCCAGAGGAACATTGGTCAAAGACCGAAGTTGAAACTGGTTCCTGGTTTTCACAGTGCTCAGAAGTCGACGAACCATCATATTCTGTATGAACCGGATGTTGATCTGAGCCCACCCACATAGGTCTCGAACTACTGGATTCCCAGATGACTGTATCTCCCTGTTCAACCGTTACCTGCTGTGGCTGGAATCCAGAATCAGTATAGGTAACTACAGTCGCATTCGTGTTGTTCTGTGATGGTTCAGTCTGGTTCTCCGTAGGTGCCTGTGACCGGTCAGGAGAATCACCGTTATTTTCTCCAGAAGTATCCGTAGGGTTTGATGCACATCCAGATGCAACGAAAACTACTGCAAAAAGTACAAGAAGTTGTTTCTTCATAATATAATTTTGTTCAGAAAAGTTAATTAATGTTTACTGAACAATTGGCCGAACAAAAAAAAGGTAACTGGAACTAGCGGAAACATCACTGAAACCGGTTAAAAGGAGGCCCTCTATTTCTTCATTGTTATGAATCCAGATGGGGGAGAATTTGATTTCTGTCAGGACTGCGGTTTCAAAATCGCTTCGAAGGCCTCTGTATGCGTAAGATGTGGTTCAGAGGTGAAGAAGTAGAATGGCTTCCGAAAGGATGGACCAGGTAAGGCCTTTCAACGAGTTCCCGAGAAGCACCAATGCGAGGAACGGCTACTTCATAAAAACCTGTAGAGGCTCTGGTGAGAGAATCTTTATACCGTTCAACCAGTTGGGTGAGAGGCCTCAGGTTTGCAGTAGCTGCTATATGTGAGGCCTTCCAGGCTTGTCTTTCTTTTTAAACGAGCGGAGGTAATTATAGAATATGAGTATGTCGAGCATTTCTGCCGGACTTATTGTACGTAACAAGAAAATTCTCATGTTCAGGAACGAGGAGGAAGAGGCCTGGGATGTACCCAGTGTAAGGCCTGAGCAGGGGGAGATCTCTGCTGAAGCAGCTGAGCGTGCTTCTGAAAAGTTTTCCCAGTGTGACTGTGAGGTCACCCGATACAAGAAGAAGCTGCAGTTGACCCTTGGTTCCGGCAATAACTGGAACCCTTACCTGGTCGAGTTACAGGGAAGCCCTGAGAGAGGTGAATGGGTTTCCAAAGATGAGATAAAAGAAAGAAAGCTTGTACCTCATCTCGAGGATAACAAGGAAAAGTTTATGAGCAAGATCTAGAGGTCTGAGTTATGAGCGAACTATCACAGAAAGTCTGCAGTGCATGCAGTGGCGATGAAGACACTTTGAAAGCAACTGAAATCTATGACCATATGAAGGATCTTGACGACCAGTGGGAGGAAGAGGACAACCACCATATTGAGAGAAAATTCGAGTTCGAGGATTTTCAGGAGGCCTTGGACTTCGTCAATGAGGTCGGAGAGATCGCCGAGGAGCAGGGCCATCACCCTGTGATTAATGATTTTACCTGGGGCAAAGCAAAGGTTAAACTGTACACTCACAAGATTGACGGACTTCATGAAAACGATTTTATCATGGCTGCGAAGATTGATGAACTCTACAGAGATAGTTACGGAGAATGAAGATGTTTGAAGAAAACGTCGGTGATAGGGATAGCAAGATCAGAGTAGGCCTCGGAGCCCTCCTGGTATTTCTGGGCGCACTCGGTTACTCAGGGACCTTGCCCCTCGCAAATATTTTACCTCAGGCCTTGAGTTCAGTCACTCTGACAGTTATAGGTCTCGTACTTGTGATTGAGGGTTACTATAGCAGGTGTATGCTTTACAAAGTTCTTGGAATTAGTACCAAGAATGACGAATGACCTCTTGACCTGATTTATAAAATTTTGTTCCTCCTAATTATTTACAGCCTATAAGTGGCCCGCAGGTACTTTGCCTGCTTGAACCGCGGGACTTGTTCTCGGGGATGCCGCGAGGTGTATTTTAATTATGGACGCAAAAGCAGACCCAACCAACCCTGTACTCAAGGAGACAATCGAATACCTGAAGGAGCAGGACGCTCCGATATGGAATGAAGTAGCTGAAAATCTAGGTAAAGTTAATAGACAGAGGCCTGAAGTAAACCTCTCCGATTTAGAGAGAGTTGCCGAAGACGGCGAGACAGTTGTTGTACCAGGCAAGGTTCTCGGTTCCGGACGTTTAACGAAGGAACTGGACGTTGCAGCTTTCAAGGCCTCCACAGGAGCTCGTGAATCGATCGAGGAAGACGGTTCTTTCCAGTTCATCCAAGATCTTGTTGAAGAGAATCCTGATGGTTCAGAGGTGAAAATTGTAAAATGAAAGTAGTAAATGCAGAGAATAAAGTACTCGGCAGACTTGCTTCCAACATCGCCCGCAGTATCAAGGAAGGCGAAGAAGTAAGAGTCGTTAACTCGGAGAAAGCAGTTATCTCCGGCGACGAAGCCGAGATCAAAGATCAATACAAGACCAAGTACGACAGAGGTAGAAAGGATTTCGGTCCTTACTACCCTAAGAGGCCTGACAAGATCTTGAAGCGTACAGTACGTGGTATGCTTCCTGACCACAAGAAGAGTGGCCGTGAGATGCATTCACGTGTCAAGACCTACCTCGGTGTTCCTACCGAGTTCGACGAAGTTGAGGAAGTCGATGTCAAGGAAGGCGACGAGCTGAAGAACAGGAATTATGTAAAGCTTGGCGAAGTATCCAAACATATCGGCTGGACTCCAAGAGGTGA
>ERZ1034573.199-NODE-199-length-17106-cov-17.895079_pt1 | contig 17106 bp, 17 predicted proteins | sample MGYA00520641_ERZ1034573 | MGnify/ENA primary metagenome ERZ1034573 (study PRJEB33760, sample SAMEA4777724) | hypersaline lake metagenome | biome: hypersaline environment; feature: brines | place: Spain | collected 2014-08 | depth 0 m ...
CTTCCGGCCGACGACCCGCAGGTGCGGCAGCCCGACATTACAAGGGCCCGGGAGGCGCTCGGGTGGGAGCCGGAGGTAGGCCGGCGCGAGGGGCTGCGTCGCACGCTGGAGTACTTCCGCACGCAGCTCGACCTTCCAGCCCCGGCGGACGAGCAGGCGTAGCGCGCACTAGAGACAGACCCGCAGGCGAGCCCCGTGGAGGACGCACCGTGGCCCCTGGGGCTTGAGGAGGAGCTACGGGGACGCCTGTTGCTTAAACCGACGTAGTGCCTTCAACACCCCACGAATCGGCTCGGCGGCTGCCGGCAAGTTGCCCGACTGGAGAAAAGACGAGAGGCCTTTCATCTCCACGAATGCATCCGGGTGCTCCAGGCCCATTTCCCAGTCGGAGAACGTGCGCTCGGAGGGACGGGCGGTGAGTATAGTCTCGACGTCTGTATGGCGGGAATCTTCTTGGATCGTTGCGTAGAGGCTGCGTACCGCCGGTTCGGGCCCTTCAAGCACCTGCAGAAACCGTTCCTGCGCGTACAGCAACAGGCCCGTGACGCCCATCCGCTCGTTCTTGGTGCGCGCGTGCTCCAAGAGAAGGCGAAGGTCGGATTCGCTCATGGGCCGCGTCGCCTTGCTCTCGTACACCACCTGCCAGAGCGCGGGCGTTTGGGAAGAGGGGGTGGCCTGCGGTGAGCGCGAAGCGCGCTCGGCGAAGGTCCGGATGCGTGCCGCAAGCCCCTCGGCACTCCGGTCCATCAGGGCGCCCGCGCTTTGCTGCCGAGACGCCATAAAAAGCTGCGTGCGCCCCAGCCCCTGCCGCGTGGCCACCCAGGCGGCTCCGAGCACGCGAGAGGGAGCGGGCAGGTCGGCGGCCTCAGCGTCGGCCACAGCGGCTTTTACAACTTCATGCTCGTCGGGCGACCAGTCGCCGTCGAAATGAACGAGAGGGGGGGAGGACATGGGGACGTACAAGGTGGGGGAAAGAGCTGAACCGAAAGTGCCGTCAGGACAGGGGGCCGCCTTTGCCTCCCGTCGAGGTCGATACTCGGCGCAGACGGACGGCAAAGCGCGTGCCCTCGCCCTTCTGAGGATCTGCGTAGATGGTGCCGTTCATCGCGTCGACCGCCCGCCAGGTAACCGTAAGCCCCAGGCCCATCTCCTCGTACTCGTGCCCCAATCCCTCCAACTCCTGTCGGGAGGGTTCAAACAGGTCGTCCACTTCGTTCGCGATGGTCACGGCACATCCAGCGACGGAGGGCAAGGGCGTGCGGAGGGCACAGGGGGAAGAATGAGGGCAAGGGCCTGCATGGGCGCAACCGGAGCAAAAATCGTACAACCATGTCGAGCGGCCGTCCTCGGGAAGAGCAGACCTCGCTTGTGCAGCTTACGCAGGTGCAGGCGAAGACGCGTCGCTGCCGTCCGGAGGGGCTGCCACGGGCAGGCGCACGGTGAAGCAGGTGCCTTCGCCCTTTGTGCTCCGCACCTTCACGGTTCCTCCCAGTTCTTCCGTCAGTTGCTTCACGATCGAAAGACCAAGCCCACTCCCCTCGTACTCCCGGCCCAGTCCCTGGGACTCTTGCTGGAACGCCTCGAAAATTGCCGGCAGGGCCTCGTCCCCAATCCCGATGCCGTTGTCTTCCACCTCCAGAATTCCCGTGGTCCCCTCGGACCGCACCCGTACTTCCACGCGCCCGCCGTCCGGGGTAAACTTAATCGCGTTGCCGATCAGATTCTCGGCGATGCGGTGAATTGCGTTATCGTTCCAGGCCCCGATGGTCGGGGTGGGGGCGGCAAGAACCAGTTCTATGGCCTTTGCCTGCGCTTGGGGCTGCAGCATCTCGGTCGTTTCTGCCACCACCGAGTCGAGTTGAACCTGCTCGCGCTCCAGGGGCAGTTCCCCGGCCTCCAGCCGAGAGAGCTCCAGCATCGAGTCAAGCGTTCGCAGCAGCCGGTGTCCGCTCCGGTACACCTGCTCGGCCAAGACCCGTTGAGACCCCGAAAGTTCGTCCTTCAGAATTTCCGAGAAGCCGTTGATCGAGGTAAGGGGAGTGCGCACCTCGTGGCTCATGTTGGCCAGCATGGCCGTTTTAAGGCGGCTGGCCTCCTCGGCTGTCGCGCGTGCCGTCTCGGCCTCAGCTTTGGCCCGGCGAAGGGCTTCCTCGCGCTTCTTCTGAGAGGTGATGTCCTGCAAGGTCCCGCGCACGCGAATGATCTCTCCGTCGCGGGTTTGCGGTTCGCCCCGGGTGCGAACCCACCGCTGCTCCCGGGTGATAGATACGAACCGCATCTCCAGGTCGTACGGCGCGCCCGCCTCCACTGCCTGCGCGAAGGCGTCTTGGAGAACCGGGCGGTCGTCCGGGTGGTAAAACGCCAGACTGCGGGGCGGGGTGAGCCGGTAGTCGGGCGGGAGACCATGAATGGCATGGATCTGACCCGTGACGGCGCTCTCGCCGGTGCGGACATCGTACTCCCAGCCGCCCACGTTGGCAAGGGCCTGCGCCTTCACAAACAGGTCGCGTTTGCGGTCCAGCACCTGCTTGCGCCGGCGGTGCCGGGTAATGTCCTGCGAAATCGCCATCCCCGATACGACTGTCCCTGCGTCGTTGCGCACCGGAAAGGTCCGGACACGGTAGTAGCGGTCCTGGTAGGACGGCTCGAACGTGTGCGTGTCGCCCGCGAGCGCCCGGCGGTAGAAACGGGCCATCTGGCCGGCGAGGGCGTCGGGGAGCACGTCGTGGGGCGTCGCGCCCACAAGGTCGGCACGCGTCAGCCCCAGCGCCTCCATCCCCTCTCCCCCGGCGAACTGGTAGCGTAGGTCCCCGTCGAACACAAAGACCGCACCGTTCGGAAAATTATCTACCACGGCTCGGTACCGGTCCTTGGCTTTCCCCGGCGGGGCACCGCCCCCCTGAGGGTCGGGCTGGTCCCGCGATTCGGGCGCGCTCGTGCCTGCCGCGGACGCCATCTCGGCCTGTGCGGCCTCGGCCCGCGCTGCGTTGTATCCCACGAACAGGCCTGCTCCCGCCCCTGCGTGCCCCAGCCATGCCAGTACACTGGGCCTGAAGGCGGCGTGGAAGGCCTGCACGCTGGCCAGCACGCCCGCAATCCCGACGCATCCCACGAGGCTCCACCGGGCCATCTCGGACAGGTAGGCAGGGTGCGCCCGGCGACGGCCCAGGCGCCAGACCATCCCCGGAATGCCCACTGCAAGCCCTACGGAGAGCGCATGCCCGAACAGTCCCCCTAGAGACTGCGAGAGTGGTTCTGCCTCGTACAAGGCAACAACCGAGAGGCCTGTCAGCACCAGCGCCGTGCTGGCCAGGCACAGCAGGGCGGCCGGCATCGAGAGCCGAGGACCGAGGGCCGAGGGCGGGTGCGGAAGAGACATGGGGCGCCGGACGGTAAAACCAGGGGGCGGTATATCGAGGGGGGCAGTGTATCGGGCAGAAAAAGAGGCTAGCTTGCGGACGTCGATCCTTTGCGAGACTGGATTTCGGGACGCGTGCCCGCCCGTTCCGGCTGTCCGTTCCGCAGAGCCACCACGCGCTGCGGGAAGGGAATCTCGATGTGGGCATCTTCAAACTCGGTGAGGGCGCGCCGGTAGACCGCGTTGCGGACTGCGCGCTTGCCGCGGGGAGCGTCGATCCACACCAGCACCTGCAGCACGATGGCGTTGTCCCCCAGGCGGCGCACGTTTACCTCCGGCGCGGGCGCCGACAAAATCCGCGCCTGCTCAGCAATGAGATCGTGCAGGAGAGCCGTGGCGCGGTCTAGATCCGTGTCGTACGCCACCCCAATCTCCAGGTCGATCCGCGTTTTTTGCTCGGGAAGCATGTGGTTGATAATCACCTCCGTGCCGAGCACGTCGTTCGGAATCATCACGATCTCGTTGTCGCGCGTGCGGAGAACGGTTTTGTGGAGGTTGATGGCCAGCACATCGCCGACGTACCCGCCCACCTCGATGCGGTCGCCCACCCGAAAGTTGGGATCGGCCGTGAGGGTCACCCCCGCAAGCACGTTGGAGAGCACCGTCTTGGCGGCCAGGGCCACGGCCAGCCCCACAATGCCCATCGACGCCAGGAAGGCCGTCACCTGAATGCCCAGCTCGCGCAGCGCCACCATCCCGCCCACAATCCAGATCACGTAGACGGCCGTCAGGTCCATCAGCCGCACGATTCGCTCGTCGATGTCGGTATCGGTCCGCTCAGCGAGGGGAAGCCCGTACTCCCGGATGAGATTCTTGACCAGGCTTGCCAGAATCCAGGTGCCGGTAAGCACGAACACGGCTCGCTGCGCGCCCTCCCACTGCCCAAATTGAGCGCGCACCTGGGGGATGCGATACAGGGCGTAGTTTACCGAAACGAGGGCCACCAGTACGCTGAGGGGCGGGCCAAGGACGCGGACCAGCACCCCGTCGATGCGGTATCGTCCCCGATCGGCCCTGCGCCCCAGCCGCCGCAGGCCGTGGTGCAGGAGGTAGGCACCCAGGCCGCCAGCCGCAACGATGACGAGGGACACAACGAGGGTGTTTGGGGAAATCCCGTTCATGGTAGTGGCCCCGCGGGCGCCCAGGGAAAGAAAGTGCAAACTGAGTGTAAAGTATAGGGCTGGCCTAGAAAGAGCACAAGCTAGAAAGACCACAGGCGGCCTGCGCCCGGTCCCGACGTGGGGGGCATGCACGGGCAAGCGCGCATCGGCAAACGCGAGTGCCCTGTGTGTTGCCGGGGGGCGTGCGTGTATAGAACCCGACACGGAAAAGAAGACGCAGCAAAGCGATTGCCTCTCGACACCTCTCTGGACCAACCTGCTTCTACCCATGCTGCAGAATCGACCGACCGACATGCGGCGATGGACCTTCGTCTGGCGCCCCGCCGTTTTCGTGGCGGCATGCCTTCTTGTGGCCCTCGGCGGGTGCGACGGCGTGGGCAGCGATGCGGACGACCCTCCGGAGTACACCACCAACGTAACCACCGAAACGTTGAAGGTTGACGGCGTGAACCTCGATCAGATTAACAAGGGACAGTACGGAAACCTCGTGGAGGGCACCCGGGCGGTGCTCCAGACCCAGGAGGACTACGAGGCGCTGTGGGCGGACCTGCACGCCGACCGCAGCACGGTGCCTGCTCCCCCCAGTGTTGACTTCGAATCGGAGGTTGTGGTGGCGATCGTGCTGGGAGAACGCCCGACCGCGGGCTACAGCGTGGAGATTGAGGGAGTGGAAGCCAGCGAAGACGGAGAAGAGGCCCGCATTCAGTTCACCGAAGTTGTCCCCTCGTGCGCAGCCGCGCAGGTCCTAACTGCACCCTATGTGCTGGCCAAGATGGACCGCCAGGGGGCCGCCGCGGCGATCGGCAACGACGCGGTTACGTTCGAGGGTAGAGAAGAGACGCGCACCTGCGAGGAATAGGCGTACAGGGCAAGCGGCATCATACGCGGGGAATGCGGGAATGCCTGGAGAATGGGGACGCGGCCCGTGCACCGAGGGGAAACGTCGTGGTAGGCAGTAATCCGGCCGGGCCGCCGTGCCTGGGAGGAAGCCGCGCTCTCCTCTGAGGATGACCGGTCCTCCCGTATGCGCTCCGTCCCCCGTGCTTCCACTACGCCCCCCCGTTCGTCGGGGTTTTCTCCTTTGCGGCTGCCTCCCGAGCGGTTGATTCTGCCGCGGAGGGGCCCTCGTCCGCCTCCGAACGGTTCGGGCAATTCTCACGAACGCAGCGGCCGTACATGTTCAGCGAGTGGTGCTTGATGTCAAACTCGTAGATGTCGGCCACCATCTCCTGGATGCCCTGCAGCCGCGGATCGCAAAATTCGAACAACTCGTTGCAGTCCATGCAGATGAGGTGGTCGTGCTGCCAGTAGCTGTAGGCCCGTTCGTACTTGGCCTGGTTTTTCCCGAACTGATGCCGCACCACCAGGTCGCACTCCAGCAGCAGCTCCAGCGTGTTGTAAACCGTTGCACGGCTTACCTCGGTGCCGTCCTGCTTGAGGCGAACGTACAGCTCGTCGGCGTCAATGTGGTCGTCCGTCTGATAAATCTCTTCCAGCACGGCCAGGCGCTCGGGCGTCTGCCGCTTGTTGCGCTTCTTGAGAAACGCCTGAAAGATGGAGCGGACCTCGTCGAGCTTTTGTTGGGGGAGGGTCGACATGCCACTGGTGGGCGCGTGCTGGGCAACACGAAGGCGGCAGGACGGCCGTCGGGAGGGTGGCCATAACCAAACCATAACCAAAAACAATTGGCCCTGCCTAACAATCCGACGAACCGGTGCTGGCAGAGGGGGTTCCAGTCTGCGCGCTGAGCAGGGCGTTCACGTCGGCGCGGATGGTGGCGTGCAGGGCCCCGATGGACCTCTGGCCGTCGAGCCGCCGAATGCGCTGGGGATGCTCGCGGGCCAGAGTATCGTAGGCCGCCGCAACTCGGTGGTAGAACGCCTCGGCCTCGGCCTCCATCCGGTCGTTCGGCGCGCCGTCTGCGTCGCGTCGCTCCTGAGCCGTCTCTGGATCGAGCGCTACAAGGTACGTGCGGTCGGGGACGAGGCCGTCGGTGACCCGGCGGTGAAACGACTGCAGCCAGGCGGGATCGGCCACGCCCCGCCCCGCGCCCTGGTAGGCGGTGGTGGAGTCGTAGAAGCGATCACAAATGACGATGCGTCCTGCTTCGAGGGCCGGCTGGATGCGCTCGGTCACGAGCTGGGTGCGCGCCGCCGAAAACAGAAGCAACTCTGCCATCGGATGGACGTTTACATCCGGCTCTAAAAGTGTTGCACGAATCTTTTCGGACAGCTCGGTCCCGCCGGGCTCGCGGACGAGAAGGGGGTCGTGGCCTTGCTCGCGCAAGAACGCCGCTAGGCGCCGAGCCTGCGTGCTCTTTCCGCTTCCGTCAATGCCCTCGAAGGTGAGAAGAAGCATGGGGGGATGATCCGAACGAGCAGCCGAGTGGGTGTGAGGGCACGCTCTGCGCGCGACGACCGGCCGGGGGCAGGCGTCGTTTTTGCAAGTTCCTGCGAGGAGGCATTATACTTTAGGGGCGAACACGCCGGCCGTGGTACGCCGCGTGAGCCCGAAAAGATGACCGTGTGTTCTGGCAAATCACGTACTGGTCTGGTATGAACACGTTCGATTTCGGCTTCGACGACCTCGAAGGGTCGGACTGGGAGGATCCTCTCAAGGACCTCGTGGCCGCGTACGAAGACGATCCCTCGGCGTATTTCGACTCGGGCGACCTCGAGGAGATCGCGTCGTTTTACTTTGAAGAGGGGCAGCTGGAGAAGGCACTGGAGGTGACCGATCGTCTGATTGAACTTCATCCGTACACCTCCGACGCCTGGATGCGGCGTGGCATTCTCCTGAACAATCTCGACCGTCCGGACGAGGCGCTGGAGGCCTACGAGCGGGCCCTGGACATCAACCCCACCGATACGGAAACGCTCATTAACCTTGGCATTACGCTCGACGGGGTGGGGCGGGTGGACGAAGCATTGGAGGCGTACCACGAGGCGCTTTCCATCAACCCGCTCCACGGAGAGGCGCTGTTCAACCTGGGCGTGACCCTGGAGCGAGACGACCAACTGGCGGAGGCGGTCGATGCCTTCGAGCAGTGTGCCGATGTCTACCCCGAGCATCCGGAGGTCTGGTACGAACTGGGCTACTGCTACGACCGCCTCGGCGAAAACGAAAAAAGCGTGTCGGCCTACGACAACCACCTCGACATCGACCCCTACTCGCAGGATGCCTGGTACAACCGCGGCATCGTGCTGAACCGGCTGGGACGGTACGAGGAGGCGGTGGACAGCTACGATATGGCCCTCGCCATTCGGGATGAGTTTGCGTCGGCCTACTACAACCGGGGGAATGCGCAGGCCAACCTGGGCAACTTCGGGGCCGCCATTGAGAGTTACGAACGGGTGTTGGAACTGGAGGGGCCCGATGCAGCGACCTACTACAACTTGGCCCTGGCCTACGAAGAACAGGGGGATCTGGCCGCCGCCCGAACGTACTACCAGAAAACCCTCGATCGGGAATCGAAGTACCCGGAGGCCTGGTACGGACTCGGCTGTTGCTTTGACGCGGAAGGCAAGTTTGAGGAGGCGCTGGAGTGCTTCCGGTACGCCGTGAACCTGAAGTCGACCGTGCCCAAGTTCTGGACGGGCCGGGCCGACTGTGCCTACAGAGCCGGCCGGTTCGACGAGGCGCTGGAGTCGTACCGCCACGCCGTACGGCTCGACGAGTCGGACCCACACACGTGGATGGGCTACGCCGAGACGCTCCTCCAGCAGCAACAGCCCGAAGAAGCGCTCGACGCGTACCGACAGGCGCTGGAGCTGGACCCCGAACGAGCCAGTACGTACTTCCGCCAGGCAAAAGCCCTGCTGGCCCTGGGCCGGGCCGACGAAAGCATCCGGGCACTCAAGACGGCCTTTCAACTCGATCCCGCCAAAAAAGACGAGTTTCGACAGGCCTATCCCAGTCTCTACAACAACGATCACGTGCGCCAGCTCCTCGACCTCGACTCGTGAGCGTCTCGGCCCGTCTGCCCTGTGGGCCTGTCGCGAGGCCCGCCCGCTGCCTCCCCCTTGCTTCTGACGTCGCTCCCCCGCATGCCCTCTACACCGCTTGCCCTCGTTCGCTATGTGCTGTACGGGGTGCTCATGGGGGGTGCCGACGTGATCCCCGGCGTGAGCGGGGGCACCATGGCGCTCATTGTGGGCATCTACGAGCGGCTCGTGCGGGCCCTCCGTGTTGCCGTCTCGTTTGGGGGCGCGCTTCTGCGGTTCGATTTTGAGGCAGCGCACCGACACTGGCAGGCGGTGCCGTGGCGCATGATTGTGCCGCTTCTGGGGGGCATTGCCCTTGCCATCGTGGTAGGGGCCCGGGTGATTCCGCCCCTCATGCGTGCTTACCCGGCTCCCATGCGGGGGTTGTTCTTCGGGCTCGTGGCGGCGTCGCTGCTCATCCCGGCCCGGCGCATTGAGCGCCTGACGCCACTGCGCGTGGGCGTTGGAGCCGCGTGTGCCGCGGGGGCGTTCGGGCTGACTGGGCTTCCGGTGCTCTCGGTGTCCGACCCTGGCCTGCTCCGGGTGTTTTTTTCCGCCGCCGTGGCGATTTGTGCCATGATCCTGCCGGGGGTCAGCGGCGCGTTCCTGCTGGAGGCCCTGGGCATCTACACGCCCACCCTGGAGGCGCTCAACGGGCTGCACTGGGGGTACGTGCTGACGTTCTGCGGAGGGGCCGCCGTGGGGCTTGCGACCTTTGCAACCCTGCTCGACCTGCTGCTCACGCGTCGTCACGATGCGACCATGGCGGCCCTCGTGGGGCTCATCGCTGGAGCGCTCCGGGCCCTTTGGCCGTACGTGGGAGACGGGCGTGCTCTCCGGCTGCCTACGGCCGAGGACCCCGTGGGAATTGTGGTGGGGCTGGCCTTCGTGGGGTTCGGGGCGGTACTGGCGCTTCTGCGCTGGGGCGATGCGGCCGAGGCAGAGCACACGACCCGCGGTTCATGAACAAGGCCCTCTCCTCGTCTCTCGCCGCCTTGTGCCCGATGCGCACGCTTGTTCCACTCTTCGGTCTTGGGCTCGTGCTTGCTGCCCTGAGCGGGTGTGCGTCCGTGCGCCCTACGGGGACCGCGTCACCGACGCTCGACTCGCTCCGCTCCGAAACGGCTACGTTGCGTGCGCGTCTCCGACGGCTTCGGGACTCGTTGGAGATGCGTACGGACGTGGCCAGCGGGCAGTACTACCGCGACCTGCGGGTTTTGCGCGACCGCCTGAACCGCCTCACCTACGAGGCCCGGACGCTGCGCGACGGCGGGCAAACCGTGCGTGTCCTGTCGGTCGATGTGCTGTTCGAACCCGCGACTGCCACCCTCACAGACGCTGGCGCCGACCGCCTCCAGGGAGTCGTGGCCCATCTGCAGGCCGCTTACCCCAACCGAACCGTCCGGGTGGAGGGGCACGCCAGCGATACGCCCCTGAGCGCGTCGCTCCGGGAACGCTTCGCGTCGAACTGGGAGCTCTCGGCCGCCCGGGCTACGGCGGTCGTGCGGCAGTTGGCGGAGGCAGAGGGGCTGGCTCCCAATCAGTTCGTGGCCGTGGCGTACGGGGGGACCGATCCAGTCGCGTCCAACAAGACCGCACGCGGGCGCCGTCGCAACCGCCGCGTCCGCATTGCCGTCCTTCCGCCCCCCCGCGACTACTCGCGCCCGTTCGAGACGTCCTGGTGAACCGCCCGGTACCGCCCCACGAAGTGAACGTAGCTGCGCGACCCGTCCTCGTTCGGATACACGCCGAAGCCATCGATCCGGTATTCGGGCCCGGTGGGCGTTTTGACGACGCGCTCTCGGAAACTTTCGACGAGGCCGGCCTCGGTGCGTCGATGCCACACGATGGCTCCGTCGGACACGTGGCCGCGGTAGGTGCGGGTCGAGTCGTCGGGCGGGGTCACCTCGCAGATGAGGGTGCCACTGGCGGTCACGTAGTTGCGGGCAGTTTTCCGGACGGTGCGTCCGTCGGGGTACCGGTCGATCTGGGTGCCTACCTGCACGCCATCATCCCATCGGTACCGATGCTCGGCCGTGAGGGAGTCGACCTGTGTCCCCTCCGGGGCATACACTGTGAACGGGCCCTTCCAGTGGCCCGTGAGGGCGTCTAGGGCTGCACGCGGCGACTGCGCCATGGCCGGGCGGGCCACGAGGAAAAGCAGAAGTCCCAGCGCGGCCGCGTTCAGCGTGAGTTGGGCTCGGGCGCTCACGTGCTGGGGGCCTGGCCCGAGGCGAATGCGGGCCGGGCTGAAGACGCACGGAGGAGGATCAACGTACATTAACCAGCCAGGAGAGGATGACGAACGTGCTGCGATGGATCGGCCTGCTCGGAGGATTCCTCGTGGGAGGCGCCGTGTTGTTTGTGCTGTGGGCCAGTTCGGGCCGCCTTCCGGACGAGAAGCGCGCACAGATTCGTACGTACGCCACGTTCCCCGACACATCCACCCCGCCGGAGTCGCTTACGGTAACGACTTACAACGTGGGCTACCTGTCGGGCATGACCAACAACGAGCCTGTGGTGCGGCCCAATCACCTTTTCTACACCAACATGGAGCAGGTGGTTGGGTTTTTACAAAGGGCGCAGCCCGACATCGTTGCGGCTCAGGAAATCGACTTCGGGGGGGCGCGAGTTGCCCATGTGCACCAGCTCGATACGCTCGCTGCACGGCTGGGATATCCTGCCGCAGCACAGTCTGTGAACTGGGACGAGCGCTACCTGCCGTTTCCGTACGGTCGTCCCGCGGTCCACTTTGGCCGCACCCTCTCCGGCCAAGCCATCCTGAGCCGCTTCCCAATTCGGGGACACGTGCGAAATGTCCTTCCGCGCCCGCCGCAGCCGTTCTACCGAGACATCTTTTACCTGGACCGCCTCGCTCAGGTCGCCCTCGTGGACCTCGGCGGGCGTCCGCTCGTCGTGATCAACGTGCACCTGGAAGCCTTCAACACCGATACGCGGAAGAGGCAGGCCCGACGCGTGAACGACCTCTATCGCCGCCTTGCAGATCGGGGGATTCCGGCGCTCCTGCTGGGAGACTTCAACAGTACGCTGTCTTCCGCGGAGACCGTCGCCTCCGATGGGCCGGCGGGCCCCGCAATGCAGCTTCTGCTGGAGGGCACCGGTTTGCAGGCTGCGGTGCCGCCGGATGCGGAGATCACGAGTGGGGCAACCTATCCCGCCAGCAGCCCCACCCGCCAGATCGACTACATTCTCTACCCCCCGAGCGTTTTTCGGCCGAGTGGTGTACACCGCTGGTGCGGAGCCCCCAACCCCCCCTCGGATCACTGCGCCGTCACAGCCACTCTCCGCTTCAAATCCTCCGTAGGAACATGGCCGGGTTACGAGGCCCTCCCCTCCCTGCAGATTCGCACAGGTGAGCAGATTCGCACAGGTGAGTAGCCGACGCAGACGAGCAGCCGGGGCGTTTCTTCGGCGTTATGCTTCCGAGGGGGGGCCGGTTCGCTCTCTCCCACACCTCCGCCGTCCAGTTGCCAGCCCACTATGCCGTTTCCAGCTCGCGGGCTTCCGTCTCTTCCGACGCATCCCAATTGGTTGCCTCGGCCACGTGCTGGCACTGGTGGCAGCGGATGTTTCGATCCTTCACCTGGTAGCACGGACGTTCGCAGGCCGGCGTTGGCGTTTGCACGTTCGGGAGCTGCAGCTGGGCGGCCGTCATGTCCGCCAGCGTCTCGATGAACTTGGGGTGACTGTTGAGTGCCGGCATTACCTCGTAATGTTCCGGAATTGGGGCGCCTTCCTCCTCCAGCTCTTCGGGGATCTCGATAGCCAACTCGTAGCTCGTCTCGATGTGCTCAGTCACAAACGCCACCGGAATGACGAGTACGTTCTCGTCCTCTTCGGCGAGCTCCTCCACCGTCTCGTCTGTAGCGGGCGTGAGCCATTCTGAAGGCCCCACCTTGCTCTGGAACGCCGAGGTGAACTCGTGGTCGTGGCCGCGCTGCTCCATCACGTGCTTTACGGTGGAGTGGACCAGGCAGCAGTACGGGTCGTCCCGGTCCTTCATTTCGTTGAGGGGCGTCCCGTGCGCGCTGAAGAGAAGGTGCACGTCGTCGCGCACGTCCTCTGGGAATCGCTCTAGGCCTTCGTCGATGCGGTCATTCAGCGCCTCGATGTACTTCGGGTACGTCGCGTACTCGAAGACTGAAGTGGTGGGCCAGGCCGGAATCTCGCCTGCCTTTTCCAGTTCGTGCCAGTACACAAGCGAGGCCCCGGTCGTGGTCTTGGAGTACTGCGGGTAGAGGGGGAGCAGCACCACCTTGTCAACCCCATCCTCCTGCATCTGAGCCGCCGCCTGCTCACTGAACGGCTCCCAGTACCGCATGGCCATGTAGGTCTTGAAAGTAGCGCCCGTCTGCGCCGCGTACTGCTCGTTGAGCCGGTGCTCCAGCTTGGTGGACTGCTCGCGTGTGAGCGGATTGATGGGAGAGCCCCCGTCGTCGCTGATTTCCGCGTAGTCCTCCGCAACCGACTTGGAGCGGAAATACGAAATGATCTTGGAGAAGGCCTGCCGGACCCGCCCCCGAGCCTGAAAGTACACGACCTGGGAGAAGTCGATAATGGCGGGGTCCATGAACAGGTTGTAGAGGAAGGGCTCTACGGCTTCCTCGCCGTCGGGGCCACCTAGGTTCAACAGCACCACCCCGACCGTGTCGCCCGACTCAACCCCAAGCTTCGAAGAAGGAAAAAACTCTCCCTCTACGAGCCGAGGGTCGCTGTTGTAGTCCTCACGGTCGTAGCGGCGCAAAAACTCGTACGGCGTCATCTGACTGCGGGGGTTGCTTCGTGGAAAAAGATTGGCGGTACGCGAGACAGAACGGGAACGAGGACCGGAAGACCCACCGGTTCGCCCAATTGTTGCAAATGTGTTTCGGTTATCCAGAACGAAATAGAAGTGCCGCGGATCCGGGGCCTCGCGTCTGGGCGGCAGAACATCCAAACTGTTGGGAAATACGCACCGAGCGGGACATTTCTTCGGCGCAATCGTCTAGAGACCCCTAGAATCATGCCGATTTCTCGGAGGCGTTTCCTAGCGATGGGGGCAGGGGCGGCGGCCCTGCTTTCAACGCGTCCCTTACAGGGGCGGCAGCCCCCTCGGCACGCCTGGAGTGCCGTCCCCGCGTTGCCCGCGGCCGCGCAGGAAATCTATTGCGCGACCTGGAACGGGCAGATCGTTGTTGCGGGAGGGCTGCGGTCCGCGGCGGACAGTAGCCGTCGGTTTACGACTCTGAGCCAGACGGCCCTTTTCGATCCCGGCGCCAACGCCTGGACGCGCGGCCCACACCTCCCGGCACCCCGGCACCACATTGTGCTCGCCTCTGGGGCCGATGCGACGTACGGATTCGGAGGGTTCGTTGGCGAAGCCCTTGAGCGCGGGTTTCAGTTTCGGGATGATGTATACGCCTTTGACGGGCAACCGCCTTTGACGGGCAACGATGGACCCAGGTAGGAACCATGCCCACTCCGTTAGGGGAGACCGTGGCGCTTTCTCACGACGGCCGCATCCACCTGTTGACTGCCAGTTTGCACCCGCGGGGGAAGACGTCCCAAGGAGCCTCCTCCACACACCTGGTGTATGCCCCGGAGGCCGGTGCGTGGAGCGAGGCACGCCCCGTGCCTACCCCCCGGAGTAGTGCCACCGGTGCCGTCTTGGACGGGCACCTCTATGTAGTTGGGGGGCGCCGCACTGACGGCGGCGTCACGAACCTCGGAGCGCTGGAGCGCTACGACCCTGCTTCGGACGACTGGACGTCGCTTCGGCCGCTACCGCAGCCTTCCGGTGGGCTCGCGGGGGCTTCCCTCGGCGGCGTGCTTTACGTCTTCGGCGGCGAATACTTCGCAGGAGAAAGTGGGGTATACCGTCATACTTGGGCCTACGACCCCGCTTTGGATACCTGGGAAGAGAAGACGCCCATGCGCACGCCCCGGCACGGCCTGGCTGGTACCGCAATCAACGAACGCATCTACGCCATTGGCGGCAACCGGGCCGCGGGCATCGGGGCCGCAACCTCCGCCGTGGTTGAGACTCTTGTTCCGGACGCCGGCTAATCCGTACCTCGCAGGCGTCCCCACCGATGGAGCCCTTCGCCAGCGCGTAGGGTTTCGACATTCGGTCCGCCGTCTCATAGGTTCAAAGGGCATACCCTCGTTTTGGGGAGTGCCCATTGGGGGGTGCCCGACGCTCATTTCGTCTCCTAATTCGCCCCAGTCCCTCATGGCCCAGACGCGCATCATGTCGCCGGAGCAGGTCCGACGTACGCTCCGCCGCTTTGCCTACGAAATCATCGAGCGCAACCGAGGGATGGAATCGACGGTGCTCTTCGGCATCCGAGAAAGTGGCGTGCCCCTGGCCCACGCCGTCGCGGAAGAAATGAGTGTCGTCTCGAATGGTACCGTCCGCGCACGTGCCCTGAACGTTACGCCATTCCGGGACGATCGTCCGGGGCTTGACCCACCGGCCACCCCGCCCCACAATTTGGATGTAGCGGACCGCAACGTCATCCTCATCGACGACGTCATATTCACCGGCCGTACGGCCCGCGCAGCCTTCGACGCTGTCTTGCAGTACGGGCGTCCCCGGAGCATTCAACTCGTCGTGCTCATCGATCGCGGCCATCGCGAGTATCCCATTCAGCCCGACTGTACGGGGCGTCGCCTCCAGACGAAGCGGGAGGAGCGTGTGGTTGTGCAGGGCGACGAAGAGTTCGCGGTGTCGGTGCAGCGCGGAGATGCATCGAGTGCGCCCCCTCAGTCAACCAGGTCCGACGTATCCTGAGATGTGGTGTCCGGGCGGGGCACCTGCGTAGAGTCGAGCGTGGTAAACAGGCGAATTTCCGTGCCGGCTCGCACGCGTGTCTGGGGGGCTCGGCCCTGTCGGCGAACATACTGTGGCACCTGTACTGTGTCGGCCTTCGCCTCGGGGGAGGGAGAGTCTGTGGCCCGGGGGCTTACGACAACGGAGCGGAGCTGGCGGCGAAGCAGGAGGCGCCGAGCCGACTTTGCGGTGCGTCCCACGACGCTCGGCACCTGTACCGAATCGGTCCCCAGACCGGTGCTATACCAAAGGTCAATCTCTTCTCCTTGTTTGAGAGAGTCGCCGGGCTCGGGCATCTGCCGTGTAACAGTGTTCGGGTACGGGGACGGGATCGAATCCGGTCGGACCGAGTCGACCTTTAGCCCGAGGGCTGCCACGCGGTTTCGGGCTTCCCGGACCGAAATTCCGTTGAGATCCGGAATGCTCACGGTGGGGGCCGTCCCCGCATTCACGGTCAGGTACACCCGCCGGCCCGGCTTCACACCCGCCTCGGACGGCGGGTTCTGATCCACGACCGTTCCCTGCGTCACATTCGGATTGTACCGGCCTACTTGCCGCTTGACGGTCAGGCCACGGCGCTCCACAACGTCCTTCGCGCGCTCGAATGGCTGGTTTTCTACCCCGGGAACGCGCACGGACACGCCGTGTCGGGTGTAGGAAGGCATGATCATGGCGTCTACCACTACGTACAGCGTGCCCCCGAGAAGAAGCAGTCCCGCAAGTCCACCCCAGAAGTACGGATTACGAAAGAGCACTCGAAACCAGCGGAAAGCAATCCAGGACGTATCCGACAGTATATTTGGTAGACGCATCGTGACCCCAATCGGAGAAGTTACAAGCGGAGCGTCGTGTCCACACAAGAGCCTTCGAAGAAGCCTTCGAAACGAAGGGGCACCTGATGAAGGTGCACGACGGCTGCGTAACATGAACAGAAGCATTCAGTTTCCGAGGCAGCACTGGACACAGGCTCCACTTTTTCTTGATACAATGGGCCGGAACAGCATAGCAACCCTTGTGTCTAATGCGGGCCCTTGATGAGAAGGGCGCTGGCGAAAACACGCCATCGCCACTCACTGAGGCACGCCGCAACGATTTAACTTTGATTCACGTGACAGACTGAAACTAGGTCCTGTGCGATGAGTCTAATGCGGATGGAAAAAGGAGGGGCGAGAGAGACGACACGCTCCGTCCCACAGAAGAGGCCGCACAAGCTTTGAAGTACTGTGAAGAAAAGTGAAGCGGCTTGACAACGGAGAAGAATCGCCGTATAGTGAGAGTCCGCGCCAAGCCGAAAAGTGGCACGCGGAAACGTTCTTTGACGAAATAGGAAGCATAGCGAGTCCTTGTCGATTCCGACCTACCTTCATGGTAGGTCATCGACGCGATCGAGCTAGATCCAACCTTTCCTACTACGGAGAGTTTGATCCTAGCTCAGGACGAACGCTGGCGGCAGGCTTAACACATGCAAGTCGCACGAGAACGTTCTGGCTTTGCCAGAACAAGTACAGTGGCGAACGGGTGCGTAACGCGTAGATAACCTGCCCTCAGGCGCGGGACAACCACGGGAAACCGTGGCTAATACCGCACGTCGTCTGGATCCCGCATGGGAACTAGATGAAAGCCTTCGGGCGCCTTTGGATGGGTCTGCGTCGGATTAGCTTGTTGGTGAGGTAACGGCTCACCAAGGTAGCGATCCGTAGCTGGTCTGAGAGGACGATCAGTCACACTGGGACTGAGACACGGCCCAGACTC
>ERZ1034573.200-NODE-200-length-17065-cov-6.569547_pt1 | contig 17065 bp, 22 predicted proteins | sample MGYA00520641_ERZ1034573 | MGnify/ENA primary metagenome ERZ1034573 (study PRJEB33760, sample SAMEA4777724) | hypersaline lake metagenome | biome: hypersaline environment; feature: brines | place: Spain | collected 2014-08 | depth 0 m ...
ACTTATTCAGACCAACCACTTCATTGCCAGACTGGATAGCTACCCTTGGAAAGTCTTACAGTCGTTGATATTATGAAGACTATCTGCCAACTGCTTTATCATCTGAAGCAAAGACATCAAAGTAGGATTAAAACCACAGTCCATAGAAGTAGATTGTAGGTCATCAAAGCTTCTGGCAGAAGCATCGTTCCATTCCTCTTTAATCTGTTCGAAGTCACTGTCAACACCCGGCTTATCCCCACGTATGGAGTCAATTTCATCCTGTAAACCCGTGATAAAATCCTCGATATTGTCAATTGCGTTCAAAACCTCGGACATACGGGATTCGAAATTATCACGAGTCCAGTCTTCCTCGCTAAGGCGTGTATACTTCTGATTAAATTTCTCTTTCTTGGTAGCATCTACAGATTCAAGAATCTGAGCCATCAGTACCGTTCCTCCACACCAAAGTTATCTAACTCAGGGTTTCTTCTGCCACCACGTTTCTGATAATCCTTGTCCTCATTCTCTTTCTCACGTTCACCGTAGTTACCAAGTCTCTCCATATCAGCATCGCCTCTTGCACGCTTTCTATCCTTCTGAACCTTGGAAATCTGTTTCTCATGCTTCTGATCAAGTTTATCAAAAAATGGCTGTTCTCCGTACTGATCCTCTTCGATTACACAGACCTCTCTAGGCTTTCCTTTAGTGGTAGGATCCAAGGTCATAGTATACACTGCTTCATCAGGGAACTTTGAGCTAGTGACAACAGGATCCACCAGTCCAAAAAGGGATTTAATCCATCTAACCGGAGACTTATTGATATCCACTTCCTCGTAAAACTTGACCTTACACACGTTATCTGCATCAGCATTAGGATCAGGGGCTATCTCAGTTCCATCTTCGTTTGTATAGATTTTCTCTACAAATACACCATGCCGCCCAGCATGAAAGTCAACCAATTTTGTCGTACGTTTATTAGCCATTCAAATCAACCTCCAAAGTCATTGTTTCACCGGATTAACTGCAACATGTTTTCCTGCCAGATTTTTGCTTCTAACATAACCAACTAAGATGAGAACAGTCAATATAACAGAAACATTTCTTTGAAGCTTCAAGAACCCGTTCTGGCTTTCTAAATTACTGTTCTCCTGTTTTACCTCAGCAACTATCTCCTCAAAATCATTTATCTGTGGACACGACTCAGCAGACGAAAACCCCCTACATACATCAGCAGGAGCCACAAGAACTCTTCTCAACTTGTCTGGCTGTCCTGAAGCATCAGTGTTCAAATATTCAAGACTGGCATTGAACCCTCTAACAGTCCACGACTGTTCAGGAGGATACTGAGGGTTTGAAACAAGTCCCTCAAAGTTGATTTCTCTATGCCTATCTCCAACATGTTGAGGTACAAGAGTCACATTAAGTTCACCTGAAAACGATTCTGCTGAATCGCTCTCAACTACAATCCTGTATTCTCCAGGGTCTTCAAACGAAAGGCTTGGATTGTCTGAACCAAGATCAAAATTATCAGGTACGCTCTGACCAGGCGCCTGTATCCCAACCGTTATTGTAGAGTTAGGGGCTGTATGCTGGAAGTTATCCAGCTTAATGTTTACAGAGGTTTCCTGATCAATTCTAAAAATGTTTTTCCGGGCTTCAGACTGTTTATCCTCAATAACATCTCCAGAGGCATCACTTGGATAAACAGCATCCATGTCGAAATTGTTTGCGAGAATCTCCACTGAGTCAAGACCGTTTACTTGGAAAGAACCTCTCTTCTCTACAGTGTTACCTGATGTATCATTGGCGAAAAGCCGGTAGTAGTACTGCCCTATTTCAGAGGTTTGGAAGAAAGGTGTCCCGTATTTTGAACCATCGTACTCAAAATCTAGGTTTGTGAAGGATTCATTTATCAGGTCTGTTCCATCGTTCTCTTGGATTGTAGCTTCTTTCAGAATTTCTGCCTCCACGTTACTGACATTTTGATTGTCTGAAATATTTGCTGTAAAATTTACTCTCTGTGTGGACATTACATCAGGAAAGGAGACCGAGTTAATTTTTGGAGGAATATCGTCACTGATCTGTGTTGTGATATTAAGTACTCTGCTTAGGTCTCCGTCTGCTTGAGTGAGGTTAAGTTTTGATCTGTATTCCCCGGATTCTATGTTTTCTGGGATTGAGTAGGTGAGTGTCTGTCTAATTGTGTTTTGAGGGTATATGCGGAACTGGTTAGGAAAGCTAATATATTCTGTAAGATTTCCTGTTGTATTCACCTGAATCTGTTTTTGTTGATTTCCTCTCTGGGTTACGTTAATTATGGTAAGTCTGCCGGTTTCACCCATTGATAGTTCGCTGGGTGTTTCCTGGTTTTCAACAGTCCAGTTACTGTATTGAGTTACGTTGACTGGAATTGTTTTTGAGAAAGTCTGTGAAGTATTTGACTGATTTTGATATGTGAGTATTATCTCCCCGGTCTGTGAAGGTAAGCCCTGAGGCAGGTTTCCATACAATATGCTTTCTCTCTGGTTGAACTGTACGGAAAGATCTGATTCTTGTTCAACAAGGTTTGAGGTATTTGAGGTTATATTGAACTCTATTCCTGGATTGACATCTATTGCCGTGGATAGAGGTAGAGCTGCTGCCATAATAATTAGTGTTGCTGCTGTTTTCCTCAAAATATTTCGACCTCAAGATCATCTTCTACATATTTTTGAACGAGCTCCGAGACTACGTCTTTCATATTGTAGTACTCGTCTTCGCATTCTTCTTTGAGATCATCTTTAATTTTGTCGTGAATTGAGACTGTACCCAAAAACAATCACTAATAATTACTGCTAGTTATGTTTTTTTATATCTTGTCGTTGTCGGATAGACAAAATCATAAGCGATGTAATCAAGTGAGATTTTCTAGGTCTCTGGGATCTACTTTATCACTATCAGGCTTGGACTCCTTCTTATTATCATCAATATCCTCAGGTCTGGTACCTTTATGAAATTCTACCTCATTTTCCTCTGCAAAATCCTGTAACTCATTCATAAGACTGTCATCGCTCCACTCAATATCCATAGTCATCTTAAAACTATCATCCTCAGCCCCTTCCTGAATATTCATCAGAGACTTTTCAAGCTCCAAACTAGACAAGTCACTATCAAGCTGGGTCAAAAATTCAACGACCAGATTACCACGTCGAGTAGTCTCAAACCCTGTACCCTGACTCTTCTTCTTCACAAGATCAGCTGATCTAAGATCACGGACATAATTATACGCCGTTGATTTGGAACAATTCAAATCATCAACAATACCACTCAATTCATTTCCATCCACAAGCCTAGTGAACAAAGTTATCTTATCCTCCTTATCTAAAGCGGTGAAAATCTCAGTTATATCCGGTTTATAACTGAGTTCAGTCGGGTCAGACTGTCGGCTTTGAATCAGACCTTTGAGGAAGGACTTGGGATCGATATCCATGTCGCTAGCATATGCCGCCCCATCATAAGTAGGTTTTTGCATAGAATCCAGCCACCCTGTAAATCCTCACCAAGTTCCTGCGCTGCCGTCTCGGACTCATTCCAGACCGTATCAAGAAACGTCTTCCCGGCAACTTCTCGAAATGCCTCAGGGCGAAAAAACGTATAGAAATATTTGAAATCATCTACGTTACCGGATTCTAGCAGTTCCGGTAGGTCAACTTCATAATAAATCTCTGTCGCATAATCTTTCGTCCCATAGAGCCGCCACTTCTTGCCGTCCGTGAGGACACCCCATTGAAGTCGCTCAGGCGTATTTTCAAGATAATATTTGATCTGATGGGACGCATCCCGGTAGGAGCGTCGTTCATCGAATTTCTTACTAAAGTCCGCATCCCACTGCTTAGCCTCAAGGACAGCCGACGCCATCCTATACATAGCATCTTGATCCCCGTCCATCGCACGCTTGGCGGCATTGCGGCGTGTCTCCTCTGAATTAAATAGAAGTCGATCGTTGTAGCCACCCTCACTACCAGGAACCGTTGTCTCTGATTGCGTTCCAAATCCGAGGGTGTCGAGCACCTCATCGATCCACGAGCCCAGTAGCTCGTCTTCCTTGTAGCCTGGAGCAAGGTCGCCTTCGAGTTCCCAGAGACGTTGTAGTTCATCAAAGGCATCCTGTGCTTGCTGGTCACACTTCCACTCCTCTAAATCATCAATTCGCTCGTCGAGATAGTATCCGGAAAAGAGACTTGAATTCCGGTACGGAGATTGGCTCAACGCAGCCTGACTCATAGATTAGCCTAAGACAATAGGCGAATCACATTGAAACTATGGATTACTGAGCAGGAAGCTGTAATTAACCATGACTTTTGGTAAAATCGCAACTTACACAACAAAGATTCTCTATAGCGGCATACAGTTTATCGAATCAACTTACGCAGTACTGCGGTTTTCTCAGGAAACAAGGAGTGTGTAAAACTTACAAGATATGACAAAAAAAAAGACAGGGATTAATCCTCTTCCCTGTAAACACGGCTATCCCTGAACAGGATCTTCACACCTCTCTCACCATCTTCGTTGATCTTCTCCAAATCATAGAATAGGGCATCTCTGTCGACCACACCGAGTTCATCCAGTATGCTCCAAGGAATACTGATTAAACCGGCGTACCTCCCATCCTTGTAACTGGCTTCGTTCTTTGTAATGCTTGATCTGATGCTGTACCCGTTCTTCCTCAACCTGTTGCTGACAGTCTGCTTGTGGCTGTAGCCGTACTTGTCGCAGATTTCTTCAAAACTTAATCCCTGCTTCACGTCTTCAACAATCTCCTCAACAGACGCATACTGTTTCACAGGAAATCACCTATCTGCTGGCTGCCCTCGGCTCTGTAGATTTTCTCAAGATCCTTGACCTCTTGAGGGATTTTCCGTTTATCAACCTGGAGCTGGTCACCATACCCGTCGTATCCATAGATGTTGAAACCATCTCTAAGATCAAGGAAGACTGACTGCTTATCGTTCAAGTAGTCGTAATCTTCCACAATAAACACTTTATCCTTTGACGGACTTTCCTTCAGGGAATCCAGGTCACGGGCTTTCTCAACTAAGTCCTCAGTCATGAGTCACTGACCTCCTTATTTTTTGGAGGAGTTCTGTCAAAACTGTTTGAGGATATTCGTTGCTTCTGCCATTGTTGAACTTCTCTCTTTTGTCTTTGATCTTGTCGAGGATTTCCTCTTCTCTACTTTGTCTGCCTTCAAAAAATCCCTCATCATACTTTCTACTTCTTTCTTTAGCAATAGCAGCCTCAGCATCACCCTTCTTGACAAGCTCATCACCCTCCGAAATCTGTACAAAGTTCTGTATCGCTGCTCCATCATCAGCCATACCGCCTACGGCAGTTATTTCCGCGGCGACTGGCAGCTCAGGTTCTTCACTGCTCATGTTTATGCACCCGTAGCTGCTGAGGTTCTATAAAATCGTAAACAGTTTCAGCTCCGCACTCACCACAACCAACTGTTAATTGACACACAGTATGGCCGTCAAACCAAGCAGTATCTAAAATCTTATTTGCTAAATGTCCGCAGTTTCCACATTCTAAATGAGTCATGACTCATCGACCTCCTCTTCGTCTAGCTGTATTGCATTTGAGACCTGAAAGTTGTCCTCAACTCTCTTGCAAGACAGGTGATCCTCATTGTCTCCATACAGTATCTCCTCGATTTTCTGACTGTACTTCTTACTTGATGTGCCGAGAAAAAGGACGGACTCAGGGTTTCCCTGAAACTCAAGATTGACGAAATCCTTGTACTCATCCTTCTCTCTTTCTATCCATCCAAAAACTCTGTAGAATTTGACTCCATCACTATTTGTAAATTCTGTAAATCTATCCCATTCTACAAAGTCCAATTTCTCCAGCTGCTTTTCTACATATTTCTTTTTCATGCTTCTTCGACCTCCTCAGCCGGGTACTGATTCTGAAGATTGCTATCCCACGTCGACAAAAAGCCTTCAAGATCAATACCGTCCTCATCCCTGTCATACACACCAGGATCCTGACGGAACTCAATCGGAGTCCAATCATCCGGATCAGAAACATCAAACCGTACCTCAGGGTCACGCATCCGATCCATCCTTTGAGTATAGTACTGCTCAACAGAGATCACGTCTTCACGCACCTTCTCAATTACAAAGTTCTCATAGACATCTGACTCATAGCTGTAGTTCTCATTCACATCCATCTCCTCGACGGACGTGCCTTCAGCTTCCAGAATACTTTTTACTGCTTTCACTGTGAACGACCTTTAGTCGAACCGGATGAATCCGAGCTCTCTACTTGCTTTTGAGATAACCGCTTCTTGATCTACAAAGTCGTCTTCTTCCTGTAGTTGGTCGGCAGTTCCGCTGCCAGCGCCGTTGATAATGTTGTGTGAACTCATTTTTCTTCTATCAAAACAATGACACTTAACCTTTATAAATCCTTTGTAGGGTATTCGGTAAACCACTCACTCCCCACAAACCACCTCCCTCAACTCATCAGCCAACGAATCATGACACTCCAACGCCTCCAACACCTCCGGCAACTCCTCAATCTTCCCACGCACACGGGACACAACCACACCATAGTACTTATCCGATACATCCTCACCATCCGACAACAAAATCTCCTTCTCCCTATCCGTCAACAACGCACGACGATCATCAGACATTTTCCAAAACACAATCACACATACAGACACAAAACACTACCGCACACCGTAGCTTACCTAATCCGACACATTCAAGTATAAGGCTACCGTATACTGTAGTGAAGGCAGCCAGACAAGAAGCTCACAGAAAAACAGAATATTGCAGAAAAACTGGGGCAACGGTGCTTAGGACACCGCTTCAAACCCAGCCTGGTTGCCTTCAAAACCCGTTCCAACGAGCCGAAACGCAACCATGTCAAGAACATATTCGACAGGACTTAAAACCCTGCAAGAGAGGACAGGACTAGACAAAAGAACAATAAGAGCACTGACAGAATACATATCAGTTCTTCATAATGTAAAAGAAACATCAAATCAAGAAGAATTTCTTGTTGTCGGAGAGAACGGCGGAACCTATATTGTCAACAATGAAACCAAACAATGCAGCTGCCCAGACTACCTTCACAACCTGCCATACAACGGCAGGAAGCACTGCAAACATATTGAGAGAGTGCAGTTTGCTACAGGGAATAAACCAATCCCGAGAGAGTTCCCTGATCGAAAATTGAATAACCAGATTGGGATCCACTTAGATGAATTTGAGGTAAAGAAAAGATAAGGGAAAAAATCCGATAAAAAAGTTTTTTCAGGCTTTTATCCATTGTCCTTTTTTTCCTATGAAGTATAGGTCACCTTCATCATCTCTGTAGTAAGAAGTGCCGTCTATCTCGTCTTTGTGGTCGAATTCCATGTCTTGGTCGTAGTCCATTCTTTTTTTCACATACCAACATTGACACTTTACATTTATATATCTAATACAAGCTAAGATGTTCTACAAATCATCAACATCCTCCAACTCACCCAACTCACGCACCAAATCCATCCGACGACCCCACCAAGACTCACAATCACTCCAAACACTTCTACGAACACTACGGCGCTCACTATACAAATCAGCTAACACACCGCGAACATCACCTTCATCCTTCACAGAAGCCCGGTCCAAACGATCAACCTGCCGATCAATCTCCTCATCCAACTCCTCCAGAACACGGTCATACACATCAATACGACCATCCAAAACCCGGTCAACCTCATCAATCAAATCCCGAAGCCGATCCTTCTCCGACTCCAACTCATCCTCCAAAAAATCATCAACCATACAGAAAAACAAGGAAACCAAAATTGAAAAAAGAAAGAAACCATAGGAAAAACCGGTTAGACACTAAGCGTTCAAGGTATCCTTCTCATCATCCAAGGCATCACTCTCATCCTCAAACAGGACATCATCACCGTCCTCTTCATCACCATCGTCACCCTCTTCAGACTCTTCACCGTCTTCACCATCGTCCTCAACATCCTGATCACCAGACTCCGGCTCACCAGTATAATCATACCCATCAACCGGGTCAACATCCTCAACCAATGAACCACCGCTGCCATCAGGAGTCACAGCCAAAATCTTAAACCGGTGACCCTCAAGCTGCGCCGACACACAATCAGCCAATAAATCATGCTCATTATCCGTCGAAGCCTCAAAACCACCTTCCTTCTCAGTCAAAAAGCCGTCAGGAATCTCTCCATCAAACCAGTCATTCGCACTGATACGACTGGAGATCTCCAGCTCCAACGCCTTCAACAAACCAAGATCATCAAACAAAGCACCTAGATCACTGTCACTGACCTCAGAATCCTGCTTCAACTCATCACTGTACGTCGTCGCCTTCGCAGTCAAAAACCGGCCAAGCTCAACTACTTCACCATCATACTCAACTTCAAAGATCAGTGCAAGCCGTCTATCACCGTCATCCTTCGTGTACGGGTTTGCCTCTTTGAACCTGGCTTTGTAGAAGTCCTTAGGTATTTCCGCAGATTTTCCGTCATTTTCGTCGCCGTCAAAGTCTTGTGAAGTAAATCCCATGAGGTACACTCCTCAACCATTAATTACCACACACTTTTTATAAATCCTTCCAAAATTTCCAAATATGGCAATGAACCCTCAAACCCAGACCAAGAAACTCGCACAAAAACTCAAACAAGAAACCCAGCTCACCAAACAAGAAATCCGAGACGGAGTCCAACAAACCAAAGGAAAATACCATCCTCTAATCCAGACCAACAAAGCCGCACTCATCATCTACGCCCGAGAAAACACCGACATACAACTCCTAGACACCAAACCACCCGAACTCGACATAGAAAACATCGTCCCCGAAATGAACCAAGGACAAATCACAGCCACCATCAAAAACATAGACAAATTCACATACCGGAAAGACGGGGAACAACGCAAAGGCTGCGAAATCCTGTTGAAAGACGACACCGGGACAATCTCAATGATGGCTTGGCAGGACGACGTCGACGACATCCAGGAAAACTGGCAGGGAGAAAAGATCGTGGTCGACGGATTCCGTTCAAGCAAGTATCAGGGGGAAGTCCAGATCACCTACGGCAAGAGCACCGAAGTAACATTGCAAGATCAATCATGACCAAAACTCCGGTCACATTTCTTTCTTCGATAGTGGTTCAGGTTACGAATGTTACCAATGTAACCTCGTCTGGATATTAGGAAAATCGTGTTTTCGTGCGGAGGTAAAACCTCCACGTTATGTGCCGATTTTTCATAAAGCCAAAATGGGTGTCTTTGGTAACAAAGGTTACAACTATATAAACCGTATGACTTACAGGTAGTAAAAACAGTGTTATATTAGGGTCAAAAAAAGAGAAAATTTTGTGACTGGTCAGTGGTTCTTGACTCTAATCCAGCTTTTCTCATCAAGTAACATACCTTCCATCAACCATCCCTGATTCTCCAAGTTAGAAAGAGAATTCTTCAAATCTTTCTGGCGCTTCACACTATACTCTCTTCCAAAATACTTAATCAAATCACTTTCAGGAATCTCCCGGTTCTCATAATTGGATTCACACTCCATAAACAACTCCTGTAAACCTGAAGGACTCGGCTTATAATTTCCTTGAATGCCAAGTTCGGAGCCTTCTGATTCAACAACACCATATTCACTTACTGAATCATCAGACTCGCTCTCACCGCTGTCACTTTCATTCTCGATCTCGGCAGTTTCTATAGCATCGCTTTCATCATCGTCATCATCAGGGATAGTCAGATCCATGAATGTCTTGAACCGTTCAGGCTTGGAAACTCTGAATACTTCCTCCTGATTGAACCGCATAAGTTCAATTCCAAAGTCCTGCTCCAGGTTCAACCGTTTCTCGTTCAATCTGTCAGAGACAATCTGCCTGAGTTGACTCCACTTCCAGTACTTGCTGTTCTGCTGAACATCATCGTCCGGTAGCTCAGTCTTCAAATCGTTGTAGACGGGTTTGAGCTCTTCAACAATTTTCCTGTTACCTATCTGATTACCTTCCTTGTGGTACTTTATAACCGTCTTAACAAACAATCTGAGGTATTTTGGACTGTAGGTGTCCAGCTTGCTTCTTGCTCGACTAAGCTCTTGTTCGTCATCAGTAGCCTCGGTCATCTTCTCCAAACTTTCAAGATTAATTCGTTTGACCTTTTGCCACTGATTTTCAGCCTCTTTCCTGATATCTTCTATACTGTACTCATCTTTCACTACATCTCCAATCCTCTGGAATACTGCCATTCGAGCAGCCTGTCCTCTTGCGTGACGGTAGCTGTATATGTGGTTACGCCAAAATTTCTCTACTTTTTCGTTGTGGGTTTCGTCTGCCAGATCTCTGATCCTTGAACGATATTCTTCCTCGTACTCTTGTTCAAGCCAGTCTTTGAGCTCTCTTTCAATCCTGTTGTATCTTTTGGCTGCGGTATCTTTAACCCAGTCAACAAATCTTTCAAGTTTCTCAAATCTTTGATCGGACAGCTCTACTTCTTCGTATGCTTCGGCCTGATCCATTTCTTCATCAAATACTACTATACCGAATCGGGATGCCATTGCTTGTATATTCATTCCAAGGAATTGGATCAGTTCTTCAAACTGGTTGACTAATTCGAATTGCTCTTTGTCGTATTTGACTTGGTTTCCGTATGTCTTGGCTATAGCCTCCATTTCCTCAGGTATATCCGCGTCTTTAGGGTTGGCCATGTAGCATAGATTCCCGTAGAAACGAGTCATAACGCTGTGACCTGCTTTCTTCTGATCAAATCTTCCTTCCTCCATCAGCGATAGAAGCTGGTCGTTTAGCTGACGGCTTGATGCTCCGAAGTTGAACTCGTCTATGAAAACCGGGTCATCGAGACCGTCTATTGTTCCTTTCTGTTTTCCATCGCTGTCTGCGAATCCGAGCAATCCGGCTGGTGTAGCATCGTCTATCTTGTGTCCGACCCTTCCAGCTGTCTTGGATTTCCCGACCTTTGTGTTAGTCCACATCTGGGTATGTGGCTGGTATTTAGCTACTTTTTCCGGCTTCACCTGTGACTTGTCGTGTTTGATTATCTGAGGGTACATTATCGTCCTCAGCTTGGGATCGGTGTACCAGCCTGCCTGAAGATATTCTCGGACTAATTCAAGGATGGTGTCGTTGTCAAGCTTTTCTACAGTGCTTTTTCCTCTTCTGTCGATTTGTTCCTGTAGCTCGATGTATTCGCTGCCTTGAATACCGGTAAGCCATTCTTCATAGCTCTTAGAAAACCCTTCAACCTCTTCCTGGATTTCGTTGTACTTCTTTTTGAAGTATTCGCTTTCTCTGTATTTTTCTTTCTTTAGGTCGGCTCTTTTTATTGGCAGGTTTGCCTCTCCTAAATTGAGCTGCCTCCAAGGTTCCACCAGTAGTTTGTATGTATCTGTGTCTTCTCCTTCCCCGAACTGCACTTCGTAGACTTTGAATTTCTGTGTTTTCTGGACTGTACCGACTTCGTTGATGAATGTCTCTGTAGCAGTTTCCTTGATCTGGTTGACCACCAAGCTTTGACTTGGATTGATGTGAATTACTTTGCCTTGGTCGTTGACTTTGAGTTTATCTGTTATTTCTTGGCTGTCGGAATCTTCTGATGATTCGGGGAGTTGTCGACGCTTTCTTTCTTTTTCTTTTTCCTCTCTGATTTCTTCTCGAAGATCCTTCCATTCCTTCCTGCGTGTTCTCTTTGATCCTGAAAGCCTTGAGAAAATCCAGTCGGTTTCTCTCTCCTTCCATTGAGATATAGTCCTGTAAATTCTGTTTCTTATCTCTGTCTTGTCTCTACCATCCGCCTGATTCTCTTTCTCTATCAGTGTATCAAGAAAACGTGTTCCTTCATCAAGTATCTCGTCTATCTCATATCCGTTTTCGTTTGTCCAGTCATCGAGATCTTCTCCTGGCTCTAATGTAACAAGATTCGGCTCTACCCCTTTCTGAGTTAATTGCTCGGCTGTATCTTGCTGTCCTTGCCTTCCTGCTGTATCACCGTCGAATACCAAGTGTACCGTATCGAAATCCTCTGCAATCTGGATGATCTTGTTTTGGTCTTTCTCGTTGAACTTGGTGGTTATCGGGCTTGCAACGCTGTATCCTGCTTGATGGACTGATATAGCGTCGTAGATACCTTCGGTGATTACAAGCTCTTCTCTATCCTTCAGTTGCTGCCAGATGATATGGTCGTTGTACTCGGTTTCACATATCTTGACATATTTACCGCATTTACGGCTTACCCAAGTATCTTTAGCCTCTTGAAGTGTCTCGGCGCTGGTTTTTTCGTTATTCAGGATTTCGTCGTTTACTTCTTGGATATGATCTTCTACCTCGTCGTACCAGTAGTCCTCCTGTTCCTTGGTTCGACGCCCGATGAAGTATACTACTCTGCTGAATCTTCTGTAAGGGAATGTGACTCGTCCACCGATAACAGGGTATAGATCATCTTTCCCGTATTCTTGATCTGTATGGTTTTCCAAGCTCTCTATGTCTTTGAACCCTGAATTACAGTCGTCTTGAGAGCAGCCTGGACAGTTTATTTTGAACAGCCCTGAACCAAGTAAGGGTTCTATCTCGAAACGGCTTTTCAAGGTGTCAGTGACGCTGTCAGTCCAGTAACCTATTTTAGTTTCTTCAATGGTCTCCTGACTCAGATTTCTCTCTTGCTTTATCCTTTCTAATCTTTCTGCATCTTGCTTGAGTTGTCCGTGAGTCAGTTCCTGTGTTTTCTCAAGTACTTCGTTGACCTTCCTTTTAACATTCAGTTTGTCCTCATCTATGTCTCCGGTCTCTATGTTTGCACCGTATTTCCGGTTGGCTATCTTACAGGCTTCTATAGCATCTTTTCCTCGAAGTGCGCCCTGACCCATTTCCTCGCAGCTGCCGAGGATTCCTTCCTTCAGGGCTATCCACAGCAGTGGTCCTCCGCCGCTACTACATCTGAAGCAGTAGGCTGCGTTCTCTGCTGTGTCTACAACTGTGTTGTCTCCGGTGCTTGATCCGTGTACTGGGTGGCTGCCTCTGTACGCCGAGTTACCTTTTTTCTCCCATCCTGCGGTGCTGATCACGTCTGTAATGGCTATGTTGTGTTTTATCTTACCTCTGTCACTCATATCACAGAACACCCTCTCTTATGACTAGTTTCTCAAAGCCACCTTCATCTGTATTAAATGACTTGCTTAATATCATATCCGTACTCAAAACTGAGCAGTCTGTCTTTGAACTAGTCAGCAGTAGACCTTTGACTGGTTTAGTTGTACATCTCTGTAGAAGCTCGATATAGTTCTTTATCTGCTTTTCTTTTGATTTCCTACTTCTACCCTTGCTTTTGTAGATTTCAACTATAAGCTCCTCATCAAGATGTTCTGTATGGAGATCCATTTCCTTGTAAAGTGTATCTCCATCATCAGTCACTATCTTGAATACACTGTCTTTGATAGGATAATCATTGTGTTCAAACCAATTGACGACATTATCTTCAAAGTCTTTAGCAGCTTTCTGAATATCTTTCATATTGGACTTTTTAGCTGCTTTAGAGTCCATATCTCTGAGGTATGCCTCCGCTCTTTGGTATATGAAGTCTTCTACGTCGACCAGATGCTTATGCCAGAGAAACCTTAGAACCTCATTCCTGCTACCCTCTTTCAGATCCTTGAGTCCATATTTTATTCTGTCTATCCTATGATCTCTGCCGTTGTTCCAGTAGGTCTGAGGTATACCGAACTCGGTTGATGGAAGATACTTTTCCGAATCTACTATATCATATCCTTCTTCTCGCAGCTTTTCTTTGATAGCTGGTAGCGAGTCCTTCTCCATGTACAGCTTTCCGTCTCCGTATTTACTGTACATATTATTCCATCCTAGCTGAGTTATCTTGTCTTTCTTGTCGTAACTTGCTGGAGTCGAGTACTGTACGTTCCTATTTTTGTTAAAACCCTCATCATTAAACTCAGCCTGCCTTAGATGATCTACAAACTCCTGTACTTTGTCCTTGATAATTTCTGGACTGTCGACGAACTTCTCTACGTCATTTTTGAATGACTGAAACTTGCTTTGGTGTTGACGTATGTTTTGTAGTCTATCTTTCTCTGACTCTGAGAGTTCTTCTTTGGAGAACTTGCTGTATTTGAAATCTTTCCAACCTTGGTGAGAGTCAGACACTAATTCTACGTTTTTTACATTAGATATGTCCACTTCGTTGTAGGCGAATCTTTTACCCACTTATTCATCACCGAGGGATTTGAGCTCTCCTTCAAGTTTGTTGATTTCTTTGTTGAACCATCTTGCTCTTTTGCTGGTAAGTTCCTCTCTACTTTTCTCTCTCTCTTTCTGTAATCTTAGCTCTTCTATCTGCCGTTTGATGAACATCATTAGCCGCCTTTTGTGTCCTTCACTCATTGGGAATCACTCTCTGTGTTTTCTTTGATTATTTGTCTAAGTTTTTGCGTATCTATGTCACCTAAGCTCGGTTGTTGTCCTGTGATCCATTGCCCGAGGAATATCCCGTATTTCGGACTCCAGATTGAGGCGATCTCTATATCTTGTTCTTTTTCTTCCATTCCTGCCATTTCTCTGTAGATTTTAGGGAGTATTACTCCGATGCTGTTTCCTATTTGTGTGAGATTGGTCTCTTTACGATGAATGATTTCTGACATATTAGAACATTGTTATAACTTAGTTTATATACCTTTCCCAGAGAGACGGTTAATGAACAGAATTGTTTATCGACAGCTCGTAACAGAGATATGTGGTATATACTCACAAAGTCAAAGATTTTATAAAAGGTGTTTGGTAGTATGTTTACTGTATATGGATAACACCTCTTTTTTATCCGAATCCGTTCCGAGTAAACAAGTGAGCGCGGAATACCGTGACACGACTAAACCTTGGGCGGAGCTGTGGTATGCCCCTCTTGGCAACGCCCCACGGGAAGTAGAGAGTACCGCTGGGGAATCTTACATTCAAAATCACATGTATCAACGCCCCGCTTTGCGGTCAGGCGTTTAAACGGAGGTGACTATTTAAATATGGATTTGATGAGTGACAGAGGTCTTCTATTTGTTGCAGTTGCAGGACTGGCTGTTGCCGTTGTAGGCAGCACAACCGGAATACCTGGACTCGGAAGCCTTTCAGCTACTGACGACCCAGCTCAGGGACAGGGAGAAGAAAGACAGTTCAACACGTTCAAGCAAACTGTTGGAATTGAATTCCCTTCACAGACAGGAACTGAGACTTTCGTCCTGATACCGACTGATGTAGATCCAGAGAACTACGGAGAAGCTGATGTAACATCAATCGGTGCTGACGGAGACGAGAATGACGATACAGAGCTCTTCGGTAGCGAAGAAGTGACTGAAGGAGAAGATTACTTCACATACACTACTGGAGACAGTAAGATTACAGCAAACATTCCAGACAGTGGAGAGTACCAGCTTGCTGTAATAGGTAGTGGAGTGGTCAACGAGTACAGAGAAGTAACTATTCCTGATACAGTTCAGACACTGAGGATTGAACAGGGAACACCTGTAACTCTTGCAGACGATGAAGAAGCAACAGCATACGCAAGTGATGCAGAGATTACAAACACTGATGTAAGAGTTGAGGACGGTGATTCAACGATTGCACTTTCCGGAGATTTCTCTTCAGCTAACGATGCTGATGTAGACGGAAGTGTAACTCTTGTCGATGAGTACGAGATTGCTCAGGAAAGAGCTGTAACATTTGGAGAGCTATCTGTTTCAAGCGTCAACAGCAATGTAGATGAGATTACGGCTACAGTTGTTGTCGACGGTCAGCAGGTAGAATCTGTAACTGATTCTGACTTCAGTGATGGTGAAGGACTTGATGATGGAGTCGAGTTCGGAGATGTTGTCGCAAGTGACAGCTTCGAGGTCAGGACACAGGTACAGTTTGACGACAACGCAGTTTCCACTGCAACCGGTCTAGCTACAGTAACCCTCGACGACACAGACGAGGATGGAGTTTCAGCTGACGGAAGCTACGGGATCAGCGCTGTCTCAACAACTCTGACAGGTTACTGATTTAGTTCAGTTAATCTGTAGAAGAGTGAGCCTTTGATGGAAGGGCTGTAAACTTTCCATCACACATTTCTCCTTATTTCTTCAAAATCTGTTCCTGAATCTGAGGATATTTTTATAAGAACATTTGAGAAATACAGTTTTGATGGCTTACGATTCCTCTGGTCTGCTTAATAATGAGAACGGTCCTGTACCAGATGGTTTTATAATCTCATCTATAATTCTTATTGTACTTCTAATCGCTGATCTTGGTTTTACCGGTTTCAGGAATGATAGTCTGGGTCTTATTGTAACAGCGTTCCTGTTCCTGGTTACACCTCTCTCATATGTTGCTCTTACGGAGAGAACATTACTCAGTGATGGAAATGTCTTGGATGGGTTTCTAGGTGCTTTGATTGGAATACTGTTTTTCAATGTGTTTGATATTGTGAATGCCTTGGATTTGAGTTTTCTTTCCACCGCCACAAGTTCATATCTTTCAGCAATACTCGGCGCTGGTCAGCAGGACTTTGTTATACCTGTAATAAATATAATATTTGCACCTGTTGGTGAAACCCTGCTTATATTCGGTATCACTGCCGGTATTTGGAGGGTTTTGGAGCAGACAAAGTACTCTGATGCTGACTGGTGGAAGATACTTATTTTACTTGGTACAGGTCCTTCCTTGGTTTTTGGGGTTCTTCACGGTGCTAGGAATCTCTCCTTCCTTTTGTTTGCATTTTCCTTCAATATGATTTGGACTGCCTTACTGGTGTTGAGCGATCGGAACATTTTATCTAGTAAGTGGATACCTTTCAACATTGGATTAGTTGCTGGGTTGCATATTGGACATAATTCTGCAAACTTTGGAGGTATTACCAAGTTTATACAGATTCTTGTTGAGAGTCTTGGAGGAAGGTTTTCAAGAAGTAGCAGTTTGATATTGTTGTTTTTCAGTGCTATCTTGGTGTTCGGCTTGGTTAGATTGTATCTTGTTGCACAGGAGAAAGATTATCTTTGAAAC
>ERZ1034573.205-NODE-205-length-16837-cov-55.831129_pt1 | contig 16837 bp, 9 predicted proteins | sample MGYA00520641_ERZ1034573 | MGnify/ENA primary metagenome ERZ1034573 (study PRJEB33760, sample SAMEA4777724) | hypersaline lake metagenome | biome: hypersaline environment; feature: brines | place: Spain | collected 2014-08 | depth 0 m ...
CCGTCGTTCTGTTCGGGTCGGTCTTCTGCGTGGCCTGTGGGCCGCGTGACACGGGGCTGTGTGTCGGGCGGGCCCGTCGTAACGACTGAGGTCCCGAGCAGTACAGTACACAACCGTACGACTCTTATCACCGTCCCCTGCTTCCATGACGACCGACTACGACGTCCTCGTGATTGGCGGCGGCGCCGGCGGCCTCTCCGCGGCCGGCATCGCCACCAACCTCGGCGCCAAGACCGCCATGATCGAGCGGGACGCCCTCGGCGGCGACTGCACCTGGACCGGCTGCGTGCCGAGCAAGACGCTCCTCAAGGCCGCGACGGTGGTGCACCAGGCCCGGACGGCCAGCAAATACGGCCTGACCGACCAGTCCGTCGACGTCGACTTTGGGGGCGTGATGGACCACGTCCGCCAGGTGCGCCAGGAGGTGTACGAGGAGGCCGACGCGCCGGAAATCTTCGAGGACCTGGACATCGACGTGCGGGAGGGGGACGCGCACTTTATCGATGCGCACACCGTGGGCGTGGAGCGTGCGGACGGGTCGACCGAGCAGGTGACGGGCCGCTACGTGATCGTCGCGGCGGGGGCCCGCCCGCTCGTCCCGCCCATCGAGGGCCTCGGCGAGGTCGACGTCCTTACGAACGAGTCGCTGTTCGAGCTGGAGGAGCAGCCGGAGCGGCTCGCGATCGTGGGGGGCGGGCCGATCGGGACCGAGATGGCGCAGGCCTTTGCGCGGCTCGGCACGGAGGTCGTCGTGCTCGACATGGCCGACCGCATCCTCTCCAACGACGACGCCGAGCTGGCCGCCACGCTGCGCGAGACGCTCGTGGATGAGGGCGTCGAGTACGTGCTCGGGGCCCAGGTGGAGCGCGTGTCGCAGGACGGCGGCACGATCACGATTTCGGCGGGAGAGCACGGCGCGGTGGAGGCCGACGCGCTGCTTCTCGCCACGGGCCGCACGGCCAACGTGGACGGTCTGAATCTCGACGCCGCAGGCATCGACTACACGCGCACCGGCATCACCGTCGACGACCGCTGCCGCACGAGCCAGGGCCACGTCTACGCCGTGGGCGACGTGACGGGCCGCTACCAGTTCACGCACATGAGCAACCACATGGCGAAAGTGGCGGTCACGAACGCCCTCCTGAAGGTGCCTTCCAAAATCGACGCCGACCACGTGCCGTGGGTCACCTACACGGAGCCGGAGCTGGCGCACGTGGGCGCCCACGCCGCCGACCTCGACGAGCAGGGCGTCTCGTACGAGACCTACCGCTTCCCCTACGACCAGCTCGACCGCGCCATCACCGAAAGCGAGACCACCGGCCAGATCAAAGTGCACGCCACGTCGCTTACCGGCACCATCCTGGGCGCGAGTGTCCTCGGCGAGCGGGCCGGCGAGCTCATCACGGCGTTCACGATTGCCATGCGCAACGGCGTCACGCTCCGCAACATCGGGGACACGATCCACCCCTACCCGGCCTACGGCGAGGGCGTGCGCCGCGTGGCGGATCAGTGGTACGTGCAGAAGCAATCGCCCACCTTTACGAAGGTGCTCCAGAGCGTCTTCGGCTACCGGGGGCCGGTGCTCAAGTACGGGCCGGACGAGATTGTGTAGTTCGTTGCGGGTTTCGCATTGGGGGTGGGGGATTGAGAGCGAACAGAGCGGTGGGAGCGTAGGGGCAACAAGAAACTTGGTGAGGGAGGAGTGGTGCAAAGGGGCTGTGAAGTGACACTAGCTTTCCTCCGCGCTCCCGTGCCCGCCCATGCCATATCGTCTCCTGTGCTCGGCGGTGATCGCCGCCGTTGCGTCTGTCCTCCTCGTCGCCCCTCACGCCGCGGCCCAGTCGCTCGAGATTGAGCCCGCCAGCCCCACCCTCCAGGTCGGCCAGAGCCAGCAGCTCGAGGCCTTTTACGTGAACGCGGACGGGGAGCGGATGCGCGACACGACCGTCGTCTTCTACGCCCGCAGCGACGCGGCGCCGACGAGCCGAGCGGGCGAGGTGACCGCGGAGGCGCCTGGCACCCACGAGATCATCGCGCTGCGGCCCGCCACCGGGTCCCAGGATCGCATCGTGCAGCGCGTGTCGGTGACGGTTGCCCAGGCCCCGGTCGGCGAGGTGGCGTTCGCCGAGGCCCCGGCGCAAGTCTATGCGGGCACGCAGGTGCCCCTCGTCGCCGAGGCCCGGACGGCAGACGGGCAGGTGCGCGATGATGTTGCCGTGCAGATGGAGAGCAGCAATCCCGAGGTGGCCACCGTGGATCGGCTGCACCGGATCGATGCCCAGGCGCCCGGACGCGTGACGCTCACGGCCCGCGCCGAGGGCCACGAGGCCACCACGACCGTGGACGTGAGGGAGAACCCGGTGGCGTCGCTGACACTGAGCGGCGGGGCCGACTCGGCCCGCACGGGGGACGTGCTCGACTTTGCGGCGACGGCCCGCACCGAGGCCGGCACCGCCGTGGGCGACGCCCCGATCCGGTACGCGGTGCGCACCGACCACACCGAAGAGATCGCGCCGGGCGCCACCGCCGAGATTGGAGCCGACGGCCGCTTCGTCGCGGAGGACGCCGGGCAGTACACCGTCGTGGCCACGAGTGGGGGGCACACCGCCACGCACACCGTCTCCGTCACGCCGCGCGGCCTGGAGGGGGCGATCGAGGTCGTGGGCCGGGGGCGCGTCTCCAACGTGCACACCTCCGACCTCTGGGTGTGGGAGGCGCCGGACGGCCGCGACTACGCCATCACCGGCACCTGGGGCGGCGACGGCGAGGCCTACTTCTGGGACGTGACCGACCCGTCCGACATCACGCCCGTCGACACGGTCACCGTCGACGCGCGCACGGTCAACGACGTGAAGGTGAGCGACGATGGGCGCACCTGTATCATCAGCCGCGAGGGGGCGTCCGACCGGAAGAACGGCATGGTGATTCTCGACTGTTCGGACCCGACCGACGTGTCGATCGTCACCGAGTACACGAACCGCCTCACCGGCGGCGTCCACAACCTGTTCATCTACGAGGACCACGTCTACGCCCTCAGCAACGGCCGCCGCTACGAAATCATCAACATCGAGGACCGCGCGAACCCGACCCGGGTCACCGACTTCGAGCTCGAGACGCCCGGCCACTCGATCCACGACGTGTGGGTGGACGACGGCATCGCCTACTCGTCGAACTGGGACGACGGGGTCGTGATGGTGGACGTGGGCAACGGCGTGAAGGGGGGCTCGCCCTCAAATCCGGTCGAGATCGGGCGCTACGCCTACCCGAGCGGCTGGAACCACGCCGCGTTTCCGTACGACGACGCGGAGACGGGCAAAGACTGGGTCGTTGCGGGCGACGAGGCCTTCCCCAACGGCCTGAACACCGAGAATGAGCCGACCATTCCCGCCGGCTGGCTCCACTTCGTCGACGTCACCGACCCCGAGACCCCGTCCGAGGAGGCGCGGTACCGCGTGCCCGAAGCCGGCTCGCACAACTTCTGGGTGGACGGCGACACGCTCTACGTCGCCTACTACAACGCCGGGCTGCGCGTGGTGGACCTGTCCGGCGACCTGAAGGGCAACCTCTACGAGCAGGGCCGCGAGATTGCGCACTTCAAATCCCACGACCCCGAGGGCCGCATCCCCAACGCCGCGATGGCCTGGGGGCCGCAGCCGTACAAGGGGCACGTCTTCTTCTCCGACTGGAACTCCGGCCTCTGGGCGGTGGAGCTGACGAGGGAAGAGTGATGCGTGAGGACGTGATGCGTGAGGCCTGACGAGTGAGGAGGGACCGATGGCCCCAACTCACCAACCCACTAACCGACCAACCCATCAACCAACCCCCATGCGCCTGCTCCGAACGCTCCTCCTTGTCATCTGCCTGTTCGGCCTGGCAGCAGCGCCGGCCCTCGCCCAGAATTACTACGCCTACGTCGCGTCCGAGTCGGCCGACGAGGTGGCCCTGGTGCGGTTTGATGCCGACACCGAATCGGCGACCGTGGAGGAAACCGTTCCTGTCGGCTACATCGCGCCCGAGACGGAGGGGGCCCACGGCATGACGGTGGCGCCGGACGGGGAGCACTGGTTCGTGTCCATCGCCCACGGCAAGCCCTACGGCCGCGTCGCGAAGTACGAGACGGGGACGAACGCGAAGGTCGACACCGCCCACGTCGGCATGTTTCCGGCCACGATGGAGGTCTCCTCCGTGACGGGCCTGCTTTACGTTGCGAACTTCAACCTGCACGGCGAGCCGGAGCCAAGCACCGTGTCGGTCGTCGATCCGGAAGCCATGACGGAGGTGGACCGGATCGAGACGGGCATCATGCCGCACGGCTCCCGCTTCGCGCCGGACGGGCGCACGCACTACTCGGTGAGCATGATGGACGGGACGCTCCACGAAGTTGACGCGCTGACGGGCCGGGTCACGCGCACCCTCACGACCGGCGAGGGCACGCCGAAGCCGACATGGGTGGACCCGCACCCCTCGCGGCCGCTGGCGTACGTGGCCCACAATGGGGCCGACGAGGTGGTCGTGGTGGACCGGGACGACTGGGCGGTCACGCAGCGGCTGCCGACGGGCGAGGGGACCGCGCCGTACAACCTGGAGGTGTCGCCGGACGGCACGACGCTCGTGGTCTCCTACAAGGGGACCGGCGAGACGGGCATCTGGAACCTGGAGACGGGGGAGCGGGCGGCGCGGCTGGCGAACAGCCAGTCCGTCACGCACGGCGTCGTGATCTCGCCCGACAGCCGCTACGCGTTCGTCTCGGCGGAGGGGCGGGGCGACGACCCGGGCGCCGTCGACGTGTTTGACCTGCGGTCGAACGAGCGGGTTGCGTCCGTCGAGGTGGGGCCGCAGGCGGGCGGCATCGCGTTCTGGAAGACGGATGCGACGACCACCTCGGCCCGATGACGGACGCGCCCGGTACCTACGCGTTGCTGCTCCAGAATGAAGAGAGACAGGAGATTGAGGTGGGCGCCCTCGGCGCCATGACGGTCCGGCCCGGCGTGTACGTCTACGTCGGGAGCGCCTTCGGCCCCGGCGGGCTCCGCGCCCGGGTGGGGCGGCACGCTCGGGGCGATGGCGCGCTGCACTGGCACGTCGACTACCTGCGTGCGGCCACGGCGCTGGAGGCGGTCTGGTACACCCACGACCCCGAGCGCCGCGAGTGCACGTGGGCCGCGGTGCTCCGGGCGCTCCCCGGCGCCTCGGTCCCGGTCGACGGCTTTGGGGCGTCGGATTGTACCTGTCCGGCCCACCTCGTCCGTTTTGAGGCCGCGCCATCCGTCTCGACGTTCCGGACGCGCCTTCGTGGAGAGTGTCCGGATCACGAGATGATCTCTCGCTTCGAGCCGTAACGTTCCACCGTCCAACGTAGGGTCCGGTGGAAAGGGGCACTTCCCCGGAAGAACAGCAGTCGGGAAAGAGACGACTCCTACCACTTGGGAAAAAACGTGACGACGCAATGCGCACCCTCGGCAACATCCTCTGGTTTCTGATCGGCGGCCTCGAGATGGGACTGGCCTGGTGGCTGGCCGGTCTCGTGATGTACGTCTCCATCGTCGGCATCCCGTTCGGCCGGTCCTGCTTCGAGATCGGCACGTTCACCTTCTTCCCGTTTGGCCGCGAGGCGGTGCGGCGCGACCTGGTCACGGGCGAGGGCGACGTCGGGACGAGCCCGCTCGGGACCGTGGGCAACGTGCTCTGGTTTCTGCTCTGCGGCTGGTGGCTTGCGCTGGGGCACCTCGTCACGGCCGCGGCGCTGATCGTGACCATCATCGGCATCCCGTTCGGCATTCAGCACGTCAAGATTGCGGGCCTCACGCTCTCGCCGATCGGCAAGACGGTGGTGCGGGAGGAGGTGGCGCAGGCGGCGCGAGGCCGTTGAGTCCTTCACGTCGAATGGGCCTCGTCCGTGAACCGCCTCAAAAGGAATCATGCCCGCTTTTCGTGCCCCTGCTCGGGCAACGCGCAAGTCGAAGAGGGGACCCCTCGGATTCCGACCTGCGTTCGTCGGCTCGATCCCGCCATTACTCGGTGGGGTACGCAACGTATCCTTGCCGTAACACCCCTGTCCCAACCAGAAACGCGTGCCCACCCCGACGGTGTAACTCCTTCTATAGAAATCTAGGCGCCTTTGCCCTCACGCAATACGCATCACGCGCCCCGAGTGAAACGAGGAAGTGCCCTTGGGGTGCAACACGAGGGCCCGGCAGGGCGCTTGCTCCGAGCATCCCCCTCCACGAAGTTGCCGACTCCCCGCATGCCCGAGCACATCACCCTCCGCGGCGCGCGCGAGAACAACCTCCAGGCCATCGACCTCGACATTCCCCGCAACCGGCTCGTCGTGGTGACGGGCCTGTCAGGGTCCGGCAAGTCGAGCCTCGCGTTCGACACGATCTTTGCCGAGGGCCAGCGGCGCTACATGGAGAGCCTGAGCGCCTACGCCCGCCAGTTCCTGGAGATGATGGAGCGGCCCGAGATCGACTACGTCGACGGCCTCTCGCCGGTCATCTCCATCGAGCAGAAGACCGTCTCCGGCAACCCGCGCTCCACGGTCGGCACCGTCACGGAGGTGTACGACTTCCTGCGCCTGCTCTACGCCCGGGCCGCCACCGCCTACTCCCACGAGACGGGCAACCGCATGCGGCAGCAGAGCGACGACGAGATCGTGGACGGGATCCTCGACTTCCCCGAGGGCACGCGCCTGCAGATCCTGGCGCCGGTGGTGCGGGGGCGCAAGGGCCACTACCGCGAGCTCTTCGAGCAGACCTCCGCGCAGGGCTTCGAGCGGTTTCGCGTGGACGGGGAGATGCGGACCTACGAGGAGGACATGAAGCTGGAGCGCTACGCGACACACGACGTGGAGGTGGTCATCGACCGCCTCGCCATCAAGGACGGCATCCGCTCGCGGGTGAGCCAGTCCGTCGAGACGGCCCTGGAGATGGGGGGCGGCACCCTCATCGCGGACGTGGTCGACGGGCCCGACGGCGTGGAGACGGGCGACCACCTCTTCAGCCGCGACCTCGTGGACCCCGAGACGGGCCTCTCCTACGAGGAGCCCTCGCCCAACATGTTCTCGTTCAACACGCCGTACGGCGCGTGTCCGGAGTGCGAGGGGCTGGGGACCGCCAAGCAAATTGCGCCGGAGCTCGTCGTCCCGCACCCGGAGAAAACGATCAACGAGGGCGCGCTGGCCCCGCTCGGGGAGCCGCGCGACATCTGGATCTTCAACCAGCTGGAGGCGGTCGCGGAGGCGTACGACTTCGACTTCGACACGCCGATCGAGGCCCTGAGCGACGAGCAGCTGGCGGTGATCCTGGAGGGGGCCGGCGAGGAGCAGTTCGAGATCGAATACGGCTACAAGGGCCGCGAGGTGCAGTACAAGCACCGCTTCGACGGCCTCTACGACCACATCTGGCACACCTACGAAGAGACGAGCTCGTCGAAGAAGCGGCGGCGGGCCGAGTCGTTCATGCGCGAGATGGACTGTCCCGCCTGCGGCGGCGGGCGCCTGAAGACCGAGAGCCTACACTACCGCATCGGGGGCAAGTCGATCGCCGACCTGGCGCAGATGGACCTCACCCGGCTCCGCGATTTCGTGGAGGACGTCCCGTTCGACACCGAGCGACAGACGCGCATCGGAGAACCGATCGTGAAGGAGGTGCGGGAGCGGCTCGACTTCCTCATCGGGGTGGGCGTGGGCTACCTCACGCTCGACCGCCCGGCCCGCACCCTCAGCGGGGGCGAGAGCCAGCGGATCCGCCTCGCCACGCAGGTGGGCACGCAGCTGACCGGCGTCCTCTACGTCCTCGACGAGCCGACCATCGGCCTGCACCCGCGCGACAACGACCGCCTCATCGAGAGCCTCGAAAGCCTGCGCGACCTCGGCAACTCGGTCGTCGTGGTGGAGCACGACCGCGACATGATCGAGGCCGCCGACCACGTGGTCGACCTCGGCCCCGGGGCCGGCATCCACGGGGGACACGTCATCACCACGGGCCCGCCGTCCGTCTTGACGGTCGATCCGGTGGAGCAGACCAACGGCACGGCGGCCAACGGCGCGGCCGAGCACGAGATCGAAGACAACGGCGTGGCGCGGCAGCAGGTGGCCGAGCGCGCCGCGGACTACGACAGCGACCACTACGACTTCGAGAGCTTTACCGCCGCCTACCTGCAGGGCGAGCGCGTCATCCCGCTGCCCGACGAGCGCCGCGACGGCACCGGCGAGTCGATCACGCTGAAGGGGGCCACGGGCCACAACCTGAAGGGGGAGGACGTGGACGTTCCGCTGGGAACGCTGATCTGCGTCACCGGGGTCAGCGGCTCCGGCAAGTCGACCCTCGTCAACCAGACGCTCTTTCCGATTCTACACCGGCACCACCACAACGCCAAGACGGTGCCGCTGCCCTACGACCGCGTTGAGGGCATCGACCACGTCGACAAGGTCATCGAGATCGACCAGCAGCCCATCGGCCGCACGCCGCGCTCCAACGCGGCCACCTATACGAAGCTGATGGACTACCTGCGCGACCTCTTCGCCCAGCTGCCGGAGGCAGAGATCCGCGGCTACACCAAGAGCCGCTTCAGCTTCAACACCGACCCGGGCCGCTGCGACAAGTGCGGGGGCACCGGCACGGTCACGCTGGAGATGAACTTCCTGCCGGACGTGGACGTGACCTGCGACGCGTGCGATGGCAAGCGCTACGGGCCCGAGACGCTGGAGGTGGAGTACAAGGGCAAGAACATCGCCGAGGTGCTGGACATGACCGTGGCGGAGGCGGTCGATTTCTTCGAGAACCAGCCGCGCCTCGTCCGCACCCTCAAGACGCTCGACGCGGTGGGGCTCGGCTACCTCACCCTCGGCCAGTCGTCCACCACGCTCAGCGGCGGGGAGGCGCAGCGCGTGAAGCTCTCGAAGGAGCTCTCCCGCCCCGGCACCGGCGACACGCTCTACATTCTCGACGAGCCGACCACCGGCATGCACTTCGAGGACGTGCGTCATCTCCTCAACGTCCTGCACGGGCTCGTCGACGAGGGCAACACGGTGATGGTCATCGAGCACAACATGGACGTCATCAAGCAGGCCGACCACGTGATTGACCTCGGCCCGGAGGGCGGGCGCGAGGGCGGCGAGATCCTGTTCGAGGGCCGGCCCGAGGCCCTGGCGGAGGCCGACACGCACACGTCGGCCTACCTGCGGGAGGAGTTGGAGCGCACCCGAACCGCGCAGACCGACGCGGAGAAGACGGCCCCCGTCGGCGAATCGGGCGACGGCCTCTCGTCGGGACAGCCGGAGCCGACGGCGGAGTGACGAGGTGGGGGGAGCGTCCGCACAGGAGCTCCTGAAATGTGGTGATCCTGTTAAAAGAACGCCCGGAAGCGGTTCCGTAATCGTTGGGAGCGCTTTTATGAAGGTCGAATTTTTGTGGTTTTAGGGGAGTATTGGTAGAGTAAGTGGCGTCAGTATCGCTCCCACCACAAAAAATACTCGCCTTCGGAATGCGGATACGCACGTTCGTTCTCGCCGTCGTCGGTCTTCTGTTCGTACCCATTGGGGCTGCGGCCATGCCGCTGTCGGACCCCGCAAACGTTGCCGAGGCGCTGCAATCGGCCGAGCAAACACAGACGAATCTGGATTACGTCTGGACGATCCTCGCCGCGGCGCTGGTCTTCTTTATGCAGGCGGGCTTTGCGCTGCTGGAGTCCGGCTTCTCGCGGGCGAAGAACGCGGTAAACATCATCATGAAGAACGTGATGGACGCCTCGGCCGGGGCGCTGGTCTTCTTCGCGGTCGGCTTCGGGCTGATGTTCGGCACCTCCTGGGGCGGCCTGATCGGGACCGACGGCTTCTTCCTCACCGGCACGGGCGACCAGCCGCAGACCTGGGTCTACGCCTTCTACTTCTTCCAGGCGGTCTTTGCGGCCACGGCGGCCACCATCGTCTCCGGCGCGGTCGCCGAGCGCATCAAGTTCAGCGGCTACCTGATCTTCTCCGTCACCATCACGGGGCTCATCTATCCGGTGTTTGGGGCGTGGGCGTGGGGCGGCCTCTTCAACGGCAGCGGCTGGCTGGAGGCGCTTGGTTTCATCGACTTTGCCGGGTCGACGGTCGTGCACAGCGTCGGCGGCTGGGCGGCGCTGGCCGGGGCGTTGGTCGTGGGGCCCCGGGTGGGCAAGTACGCGGACGACGGCACGCCGCGCAGCATTCCGGGGCACAGCCTTCCCCTGGCGGCGCTGGGGGTGTTTATCCTGTGGCTCGGGTGGTTCGGCTTTAACGCGGGCTCCACGACGGCCGGGTCCACCGCGATCGCCAAGATTGCCATGAACACGTTCGTCGCGGCGGGGGCCGGGGCGGTGGCGGCCATGGCCATCACCTGGATCGACGGCGGCACGCCGGACGCCACGATGACGCTGAACGGCGTGCTCGGCGGCCTGGTCGGCATTACCGCGGGGTGCGCGGCCCTCACGCCGCCGTACGCCATCCTCACGGGGGCCATCGCGGGCGCCGTCGTGGTCTATGGCACCCGCGCGCTGGAGTGGTACGTCGACGACCCGGTGGGGGCCATCGCCGTGCACGGGCTGGCCGGCGCCTGGGGCACCATCGCCGCGGGCCTGTTCAACTCCGCCGGCTTCAGCCTGTCGCAGGTGGGCGTGCAGGTTGTGGGCGTGGCGGCGGCGTTCCTGTGGACCTTCCCCGTCAGCTACCTCGTCTTCTCGATCGTCGACGCCGCGATTGGCATTCGCCTCAACGGCAAGAAAGAGACGGTCGGGCTCGACCGCATGGAGCACGACGTCGAGGCGTACCCGGAATTCACGACGGACGGGGACCGTCAGGCCCCGGCGCCCGAGACGGACGAGGTCGTTGCCCGGTAGCGGCGCGGCCCCTCCACCACTTCCCTGTGCCCGGAGGAGAACGGGCGGTGTTCTCCTCCGGGGGGAGGGGGAGGCGCGTTTCGCAATGCGGGGACAGGCGCTCATCATTACGGCAAGCGCGACGGCCGCAGGGTCGGGCCCGGTGGGAGCCTGGCCCCTGCGGCCGTTCGTGTGTGGGGCCGATGTACAACGATGGGCGCATTCCACGTCCGCGAGCTGGTGCGCCCCCCTCGCGAAAACGGCCGATGACGGACCGCAGACGGCGGCGTCTCGGGGTGCTTCGGCGGTCTGTCAGCCGAGAGCAGTCGGGCCACGGTCGTCGCACGCCAAACCAGCGCTTCTGCAGTGCACGCCCACTGTTGAGGTGCACCCCAACGCTCGACCCCTCAACCCCTCACGCTCACCCCCCACCCTCAATATCCGTAGATCGAGAGGTCCTCCCGACGCATGTGGGTGTTGAGGACGATTGCCAGCAGGGCCGTGTTGGCGAGCATGGCCGAGCCGCCGTACGACAGGAACGGCAGCGGAAGCCCGATCACGGGCAGCATGCCGGTGACCATGCCGATGTTGATGAAGATGTGGATTAGGTAGACGCCCACGGCCCCCGCGGCGACGATGCTGCCGAATGGGTGCTTGACGTCGGCCCCCAGCTTGATGAGCCGCAGGAGGAGGGCGGCCAGCAGGCCCAGGACCACCAGCGACCCCACGAGGCCGAACTCTTCGGCCACGACGCTGAAGATGAAGTCGGTCGTCTGCTCCGGCACGTAGGCGCCCTGGGTCTGGGGCCCCTGCATGAAGCCCGTGCCCCAGATTCCACCGGAATAGAGGGCCGCCTTCGACTGCACCAGGTGGAACCCCACGCCCTGCCGAAATTGCTCGGCCCCCGGGTTCGTAAACGACAGCAGACGGTCGACCTGGTAGGGCTGGAGGATCTTGCGGAGCACGAACGAGATGAGGGCCGTCACGCCGGCGGTGAAGGTGGCCGCCAGGGCGGCGATGGAGCGCCGGCCGGAGTAGGCCCAGAGCCCGCCCGTGAACAGGACGGCGAACCCGAGGGCGGCCGGAGTGGACACCAGCGCAAAGTAGCCCGCGATGGCGGGTGAGACCATGAGCAGGAGGACCGAGAGGGACAGCCCGCTCCAGAAGAGCATGATGGGCACGAGGCCGAAGAAGACGAGGGCGGTGCCCAGGTCGTTCTGGAGGATGACGAGGAGGGCCGGCGCGACGATGAGGCCCGCGGCCTTCAGGGCAAAACTCAAGTCCTGCCCGGCTCGGGTGTGGCGCTCGGACAGCAGCTGCGCCACGGCGAGGACCGTTCCCACCTTGGCCAGCTCCGACACCTGCAGCCGCAGCGGCCCGAGGGCGAGCCATGCGCGGGTGCCATGCACCTCTACCCCCATCACGAGGCACAACACGAGGAGGACGAGCGTCGCGGCGTAGGCCGGATAGGCCGCGTACCGGAGAAACCGGACGGGCACCAGGAGGGTGGCCGCAATGCCGGCGATCGACACGCCAATCCAGAGAAACTGACGGGCGAAATTATCCTGGACGCCCGGGCCGATGTATTCGGCCGCGGGGCCGTGGGTGGTGCTGTACAGGGCCACGAGGCTCACGGCCGCGAGCCCCAACCAGAGCAGCAGCGTCCAGGGATCCAGTTTCCGGGCTGGGGGACTCATGGGCGATCGGTCGGCGATGAGGCACTGGGGCGGGACGAGTCAGCGGGCGTCGGGGCGGCGGGTTGCGTAGTGGCCTGGACGGCGGGCGTTGTCTCCGAGGGAGACGTGGAGGGGGAGGGCGCGCCGTCCTCCGGGGCGCTGCGCACCTCCTCCCGCAGGCGTCGCTTCCAGTAGCGCCGCTCCCACGTGTCCGCGATTGAGCCCGTCAGGTATTGTTCGGCCATCAGGCTCGCAATGGGGGCCGCGGCGGTGGCCCCGTAGCCCGCATTCTCGACGACCACCGCGAGGGCGATCTCCGGGTCGTCGTACGGCGCAAACATGATGAACAGCGAGTGGTCCTCGCCGTGCGGGTTCTGGGCCGTGCCCGTCTTGCCGGCGCTGGGGATGTCGGGAATCTGAACCCACCGGCCGGTGCCGTCGGTCATGACGCGGTGCATGCCCTCCTGCACGACGTCGAAGTGGGAGGGATCGACCGGAATTGGGTCCGGGGGAGGCAGCTCGGGGCGCCGGGCCGCCCCGGTCTCCGGGTGGACGGCCTTGCGGACGAGGTGGGGCGTGGGGAGGCGGCCGCCGTTGCCGAGGGCCGCCGCGTACCGGGCCATCTGGAGGGGGGTGACGGACATGTCGCCCTGTCCGATGCCGAGGTTGATGGTGTACCCGTCGGTCCAGCGGCCGTACGTCTGGTCGAAATAGGAGGAGTCCGGAATCAGTCCCGGCTCCTGCCGGAATCCTTCGAGCGGCACCTCCTGGCCGAACCCGAACTTCAGGGCCCAATCGTGCCAGGTGGCCAGGCTCATGTTCTCCATTACCTGGTAGAAAAAGGTGTTGCAGGACACCTCCAGGGCCTTCGCCACCGTGATGCGCCCTTCGTCCTGTCCGTTGTGGTTCTTGAACGCCCGGCGCCCGATCCGGTAGCTCGACGGGCAGTCCATGCGCTCCGAGGCGGTGAGCATCCCGGTTTCGAGGGCGACGAGGGACATGAACGGCTTCCAGGTGGAGCCTGGGGGGTAGCCGCTCTGCGTGGCGCGGTTGTAGAGCGGATCGCTCGGGTCCGAGCGGAGGCTGTCCCACGCCGATGTGCTGACCGACCGGGCAAACAGGGAGGGGTCGAAGTCCGGCGTGCTGACGAGGGAAAGGATGCCGCCGGTGTCGGGGTCGAGGGCAACGGCCGCGCCGCGCTTCCCCACGAAGAGGGACTCGGCGAGGGCCTGCACCTCGTGGTCGAGGGTGAGGTGGAGATCGTGCCCGCCGACCGGAGGGGTGTCCATGGCGCCGTTCTGGTACTCCCGCACCTCCGTCCCGTGCACGTTCACGAGCACCATCTCGCGCCCCCGGTCGCCCCGAAGGATCGATTCGTAGGCGTGCTCCAGGCCCGTGCGGCCGATGCGGTCGCCGGCCCGGTAGTCCGCCGGCATGCGGGACAGGGCCTGCTCGTCAATCTCGTGAACGTAGCCGAGGGCATGGGCCGCCCGGGCGGCCGTGTGGTAGCGCCGCCTCAACTCCACGTCGTACGACACGCCGGGCAGTTCGTAGAGGTGCTCCTGCACGCGACTGAACGTGTCGAACGAGACCTCCCGAAACGAGGGCGTCGGGCGGAAGGCATTCCGCTCGCGCGCCTCCCGCAGTCGGCGGCGCACCGTCGAGTCGGCCACGCCCAGTAGATTGGCCAGCAGCGGGGCCTTCGACGCGTCAAAGTACCGGGGCGTGATCCGAATCGTGTAGGTGGGCCGGTTGTCCACCAGGAGCGTGCTGTCCCGGGCGTACAGGGCCCCTCGTGCCGGCTCTACCGATTGCTCCCGCACGGCGCTTCCGGGCGGCGTGCCGTCCTCGGACGCGCCGTTGAAGCCCTGGAGCTGCACCAGACGAAGGCCGAGCAGGAAAAAGAGAAAGACGACGACCCCGGCGTAGATCCGGACGCGGGTGCGATACTCATCCATGCAGGCGCGGTCGGGGCGGCGAGTGTGCGTCGGAGGATGACAGTGGGGGGCAGCCCATCATTTGAGCCCAAACGGCGGAAGGCGCGAAATGGGTCCTGAGCCGTCGCGAGAGCAAACAGTCTCGTTCCATCCGTGGCGGACCCTCAATTCTGCCCAAAAGTTTTAGTTCTTGGAGAAGGCGGACCCCAAACCTCGCGCCGTCTAGACGCGCATCTCAACCGAACCCTGGGCATTGTCGACGGGATGCGTGTCTTAAAGGTGCAAGTTCCGTTCCGGGCACGCTCCCATTTGGGGGAGCGTAACGATTGAACCCTTCCGTACTCCAACCAATACACCTAGGGCCGTACGTCGGGTGTAAATTTCGTAAAGCCTCGTTGATGTCCCTGGCCGTTATGCAACGATCTCCTGTGCGTTTTGCTCTCGCTCTCCTTGCGCTTTCGGTCGCCTCGATGATTGGGGCCGTAGGGCCGGCGTCGGCCCAGTACTTTGGGCAGAATAAGGTCCAGTACGAACAGTTTGACTTCCGCTCCTTCGAGACGGATCAGTTTGAGATTTACTTCTACCCGGAGGAGCAGCAGGCCGTTGAGGATGCGGCCCGGATGGCGGAGCGGTGGTACGATCGCCACTCCCGGACCTTCCTCCGAGAGTTTCAGAAGAAAAAGCCGCTGATCTTTTACGCCAACAGCCCCGATTTTCAGCAGACCAACGCCGTGCGCGGGCAACTGGGACAGGGCACCGGCGGCGTGACGGAGAGCATCAAGGAGCGCGTCATCATGCCGCTCACAGGAAGCTACGGGGAGACCGACCATGTGCTCGGCCACGAGCTCGTCCACTCGTTTCAGTACGACATTGCCCTGCGCAAGAACAACGAGGGGTTCTCGCTGCGCAACATGCCGCTGTGGTTCATTGAAGGAATGGCCGAATACCTGTCGATCGGGCGGCAGGACTCACACACCGCGATGTGGATGCGGGACGCGGCCGTGCGCGAGGACCTGCCCACAATTCGGCAGCTCACGCGCGACCAGCAGTCCTACTTTCCCTACCGCTACGGCCAGGCCTACATGGCCTACATCGGCGGCAAGTACGGCGACGCCACCGTCACGGACCTTTACAAAATGAGTGGGCGGGTGGGGCTTGACTCCGCCTTCGTGTACACGCTCGGCATCACGGCCGACTCGCTGTCGGAGGAGTGGAAGCAGTCTACCCGCGATGCCTTCCTGCCGGCCACCGACGGACGGACGCCGGTGGACTCGGTGGGCACGGCGGTGATTGGGGACCCCGGGGCGGACAACCAGCTCAACATCTCCCCGGCGGTGAGCCCGGACGGGCGCTACGTGGCCTTTATCTCGCGCCGCAACCTCTTCAACACGAACCTCTTCGTCGCGGACGCGGAGACGGGCGAGATCGTGCAGGAACTGGAGGGGACCCGGTCGAATCCACACTTCGACGCGCTCCGGTTTATCAACTCGGCGGGGGCGTGGTCGCCCGACGGGCGGCGGTTTGCGTTCATCACGTTCGCGGACGGCCGCAACGAAATCAACACGTTCAACGTCCAGACGGGCGAGATCCGGACGCGGACGGCGGTGGAGAACGTGGGGGCCATTCACAACCTGGCCTGGTCGCCGGACGGGCAGTCCATTGCGTTTTCGGGGCTGGAGGGCGGCCTGAGCGACCTGTACGTCTACGACCTGGACCAGAAGAACGTGCGCCAGCTCACCAACGACCGGTACGCGGCCCTGCAGCCGACGTGGTCGCCCGACGGGGAAACCCTCGCGTTTACGACGGACCGCGGGCGGGACGGGACAAACTTTGAGACGCTGGAGTACGGCGAGGAGCGCATCGGCCTGATCGACGTCGAGTCCGGCGAGATTCGCACGATTCGGCCCTTCTCCACGGGCATGCAGCACAACCCACAGTTCAGTCCGGACGGCCGCAGCATCTACTTCGTTGCCGACCAGGACGGCTTCAAGGACGTGTACCGCTACGACCTGGACGAGGAGGCGACCTACCGCGTGACGGAGCTGAAGACCGGCGTGAGTGGCATTACGGCCCTCTCCCCGGCCCTGTCGGTGGCGCGGCGGAGCGGGCGGATGATGTTCTCGGTCTTCTCGAACGGCGGGTACTCCATCGTGGGGCTCTCGCCGGAGGAGACAAAGGGCGAGCGGATGACGCCGAAGGAGGAGGCCTCCAACACCGCCGCGTTGCTTCCCCCGGTGCAGCCGAAGGGGGACGGCCTCGTGGGCAGCTACCTGGAGGATCCGACGACGGGGCTGACGGACGTGGACACGACCCAGACGACGAAGGCCAGCAATCGGCTGCGCCTCGACCGCATCGTGCCCCCTTCGGTGGGGGCCTCGGTGGGAGGGC
>ERZ1034573.206-NODE-206-length-16804-cov-7.346230_pt1 | contig 16804 bp, 19 predicted proteins | sample MGYA00520641_ERZ1034573 | MGnify/ENA primary metagenome ERZ1034573 (study PRJEB33760, sample SAMEA4777724) | hypersaline lake metagenome | biome: hypersaline environment; feature: brines | place: Spain | collected 2014-08 | depth 0 m ...
GGTTATGAGAATCTGTAATATAACCCTGCACACCACTCTGTAAGCAAGTCGGAAACGAAAAACTTCGGATATTGTAATCCAACACTCAAAACAATTAGTTAATTCGCTCCGCAGATTCAAGATCCAAATCCCCGAAACTCACAGGAAGATCATCCTCACTCATATCAATCTCATCAGTCCTAATCTCAAGAAGCTCCTCTCCAGAAATTACGTCATCCACCGTATAGTCAGATGGATCCCCACCGCATTCTTCCGCTAGAATCTTAGCAAGTTCATTATTCATACGATACGCTCTGGTAGTATTAACATATTAATCTTCTCCTAGCCTAAGATTTTATACCACACAATCTCCTCCTCCTGCGGAGGTCTATCCACGCTTGGAATATCCGAGAAATCCAGAACACTACTCTTAACAACCTTGTTTTCAAACCCGTTCTTCTTCAGAACTGTTTCCATCTCAGGAGATAAAACAGTGTTCACACGTATTTTATCGTAATCACCGCGTACTCGTTCAACCATCTGCGATACCGCCTCCGTCGCAAAACCCTGATTCCTGTACTCTTCATCAATGAAAACATCAACTATCATATTATCATGCCATCCCAAGTACCCAACCTCTGTTCCTTCATGCAGTACTGTTCCGTTATCTTGGAGCGTAACCATGATGATGTTTTCTCTTCTACCGCATAAAAATGTTAACTCTAATCACCTGAATCCTCAGGAACTAGTAGGAAAACAAGTATTAATCCGAACAACCCTGCGATTCCTGAATAGATGAACGGAGTGGAGAACCCTCCGATAGAGTACAGGATGCCTGAAGCTGTCGGAGCAACAGCTATTCCCAATCCAAAACTCCCTGTAAGTGTTGAAAGGTACAGACCAGAGTTCTTATCATCCGCTAATTCACCTGCCAATGCTAGTGACGGAGCAAATACAAGAGCCACGGATACTCCCTGAACCAGTCTTGCTACGAGCATCTGAGTACTTGTTGTTACGAATCCTTGTACTGTTATTGAAGGTATTAATATAAGGAATCCAAGCAGTATGATAGATTTACGACCTCTTCGGTCAGATAGACGACCTACGGGCGTCTGGGCGAACGTGTTTGCTAGAATAGCCGCAGAGAACTGAAGTCCGAACATGAAAGTCGTCTGATTAAACCGTTCTAATGACGCTTCCTCAAGAGTTATGAAAACAGCAATCGAAGCTGCCAGAAGGAAGTTTGTTGCGGCGAGAACCAACGCATATTTGAAGTTATCCGTTCGGACTACATCCCATAGTTTCTCCCTAGTTTCACCTGGGATCTCATCTACTTTTGACTCCTCTACGAACACTAAGACTATAATCCAGCTTATCACCGCAGCTACAACTGTTATCCAGAAAGCCGCTTCAACTCCTGTTAATTGAATGAATCCCAGGTCGTACGGGCCAAGAGAGATAACAGCCCCAGCTACAATCGGTCCTGTACCGAATCCGATTAGTCTGAAAGTGTTGTACAATCCAAAGTTCTCTCCTTTGGATCCTTTTATCGCTTCTATGTTTATTATCGATGCTATGGCTGGAACAAGCAACGCACCTCCTATTCCTTGTGCGATTCGGAGTGCTATGACCTCGGCATATGTCTCTACAACTAAGTATAGCGGGACAGTAACGGCTAAAATTCCAAGCCCCAGTAAGACGAATATTTTACGTTTGTTCAACCTATCCGAGATTGAACCTCCGATTGGCTGACCAAGACTACTCACCAAAGCGGTTGTAGATATTGCGACACCTACCAGTAACTCAACAGTTATCTCCAATCCTAGTATTGACTGACCATCGAGTAAACCACTTGACACTCGACCGCCTGAAATATACATTGGAATAACAACTATAAGGAAGGAGACGCCGAACGACTCTATCGCTCGAACAATAGAAAGCAACAGTATCTTCCTGTTTGTATTTAAATCAATCAATCTGTTACATTTTACATTCGTGGGTACTTAATTATTATCGTGTGTCAGAAGTAACCACCCCCTCCGAAGAACTAAGTAATAAGCAGATTCGAAAAGTATATTTATCCCGCAACATACATACGAATATGACAGTAAACGACTGGCTATCCGAAATCGGATCAGAGATCGAACCCGTTGTACATGACAACCGTGTTTTCACTAAGGGCGTCCGTGAAACCGTAGATGGCGTATCAGTTTCTATCACAGTCACTGAACAGTCAGATTACTACGAGGCGTACGTAGTAGGTGAACAAAGAGATGATTCAAAAACCATCGAGGATGCGAAGGAAGCTGTTCGTGTTGTTCAAACCGTACTTAGCTCGGAGGAGCAGACCGTTTCAACTGAACGGAAGGATCGATGGGCTGAAAGCAATTTCCGCGTCAACCCTGAAATGATTAGAAGGCTGTAAGAACTTCTTCTAATCTCCTTTTATCCTGTACCAAGCTTCACATCCTTGTATATCATCTTCCTCAAGACGCGAGGTGAACAGTTCAAATATAGCTTCCGATACTGTAACCTCGTTATTATCACTAAATTCGATTACAGCTTTACCTTGGTTAACTACGTAAGAATCAATTGTACTTTCATTCCATTTCTTCGGGTTTTTAATTGGTTTTTCCGCTCGAACTCTATCCTCCATACAGTTAATCTAAGTACCTCTTCTATTATATCTGTTTGGTTGTGTGAACTCTAATATCAGCTCTTATATTATCCACATCAGGAGCATACGGTCGAACCCGTTCTAACTCATCTACAACTATATCATCGGTCAAATCTCCCTCTGTATTATCCCTGAGGTACCGTTCGAGATCCTCCGCATTCTTATCGTTCGATAAGAACCCATAGTAAACTATTCTACCGTCATCCGCCAGCAAATGAACTGCTGTCTCCATAAACTGACTTGTTGAATGCGGTAGGTTCATTATAATTACATCGGCGTAGTTCTTATAGTCGTTAACCAGTTCTCTGGCGTCTACATTCAGAGCTTTGATATTATCCGCAACATCGTTTCTTTCGGCGTTACGCCGTAGGTAATCGATAGCTGAAGGGTTTATATCGGAAGCGACAACTGTTGCTCCTCGGTCAGCACTCGGGATAGCGTACGGTCCGACACCCGCAAACATATCGATGACCTTATCATGTTCCTGTATCTGTGAACAAACTCTTCTGCGATCTGTGGCTAGCCTTGGGCTGAAGTAAGCCTCGGTAACATCAACTAAATACTCATATCCATTCTCCTTGTGAATTGTTTCCGTCTCACTACCGAAAACAATCTCCCAATCACGTGTTCGTTCCTCACCTTTTATATCGGAGCATTTTCTCAGAATTGACCTTGGTTCATGTTTTGACCGGTTGAAAGCGTTTACAATCTTGTCAATCTTGTCATCCTCTTTCAGAAGAATTATATCACCTAACCATTCGTAAGTCGGATTGTAACCAAGTATTTCCGAAACCGTTTCATAGTTTTCTCTCTCATCCAACTTACGATTCGCGGTTTTATAATCTGAAAGTTCGGCGTCCTCGACCACAGGGATATAACCGTTAGAATTTGAAGTTTCTATCTTCCACCTGTCATCTATGAGGTTTTTTGAAGCTAGATACCTTCTAGTTTCTTCAATTTTCTCCGTTTCCACAACAACGCATCGAACCATTTACTTATTATTGGCATGTGAATTGAATAACTGTTACGATTCTCTCTGCTCAAGATAGTCATTAGCATCCATCGCGGCTTTGACTCCTGAACCTGCGGCGGTCGCTGCCTGCTGGTAATGATGGTCGAATACATCTCCCGCAGCGAATATTCCCTCAACATCTGTCTGCGTTTCAAACGCTCCAACACCCCCGTTTATATCGATATAACCTGTGTCATCAAGTTCCACGTCAGTACCTTCTAAGTATCCTGTGTTCGGCGTGTGACCAATAGCCATAAACACAGCTCCAACATCCATTCTCCACTCTTCCGTATCTTCATCTTCCATTCTATCTGTTGGATAACCTTCAGGATGTGTAACCAGTTCAACGTCTTCAACACCATCCTCTCTTGTACCGTTTATTCTTGTCACCTCCGTATTCTTAACCATCTCAATCTCGTCCTTCTCAATCTTTTCCTGCACCTGTTCCTGAAGATACTCCTTCGCCCTAAGACCTTCACGTCTGTGAACTATATACACGGTGTCAGCAAATTTTGTAAGGAACACCGCCTCTTCGAACGCCGCGTCTCCACCTCCGACTATTATCATATCCTCACCTCGGAAGAAGGCTCCGTCACATGTGGCACAGGTTGATACGCCGTATCCGATTAGTTCATCTTCGCCGGGTACGCCTAGTGTTCTAGCACTGGCACCTGAAGCTGCGATTAAGCTGTCGCAAGTGTACACGTCGCCGTTTGTCAGTTCAATTTCAAATACGTCCTTCTTGTTTACTGAATCGACAATACCCGTCTCGAAATCCGTATCAAACTTCTTCGCTTGATCTTCTATTTTCTGCACAAGTTCCTGTCCACCAACAACCTCTGGGAAACCAGGGTAGTTAGCAACTTCGGTTGTAAGAGTTAATTGACCGCCGGGCTCATCTCCTCTTATAACTAGAGTGTCATTGCCACCTCTCGACGTGTAAACCGCGGCTGATAATCCTGCTATACCGCTTCCAGCAATTATTATTGGATAATGCTCTTCTGTCATATCTAAAGGTTTGTATTATACTCACAAAACCATTATGCCTATTGGCACGGTTCGCGGGAAACCGTCTCGAAATACATATCCTATCTTCTGGATATAGGCTCCCTTGAATTGTACCTAGTGTACGCTTCAGCTGTGCTGGCGATTATTATGGGTGAGAACACGAATAATCCGAGTGTAAGCCAGCCTAAAATGTTGGACATCGGAAGGAAAGCCAAGCTTGTCAATACCAGTATTAACACGAAAGCAGGTGAGACGTAACGCGTGCCGAGACTTAGTATATCCCGTGTTAATTTATTGGTGTACTGATGACTGTTGTTCTTCAAGTATTCAAAAAAACTATCATTTTCACTATCTATATCCTCTTTCATACTTTCAGCTAGATCAAATCTTCCTTCATAGTTAAGTGGTATTTCCTCACCTACTATTGAGGCCAGTTCCTCCTCATTTACAGGGTAACGACCTACTAAGTTTTTGTAGAATGATGGGAAACTCGGGTATCTTGAATCCCATCGCTTGCTTGTACTGAACCGTAACTTCTTCTTTTCGTTCAACCATGGTATTTCCAGTACGCATACAAATCCTCTTCTTGACTGCTCATCAACACTTACAATACGTGCTTTCCCGTACTCTTTTGCTTTCCACAGGTCGCATAATCGTTCAAATCTCCAAGATGAGTCATTTTTGCTAGTAATATTAACTTCTTCGGACTCTTTCGGTAGATTGGTGTCGAATTCCCCGTTAGTCCTAGATATTCTTAGAGGAACTTTTTCGTTTATCAGATTGTACAAATCCTGTTTTTCAACACCGATGGATGAACAGAACGACCGTAAACTCATTTTCTCTTCCACCTTATCCGAAAACTCATCTAACACCAGTTCAAGATCAATCTCGCTTGATTCCCGTGTCTCCGCTGTTATATTTATGCTCGGTTTACTAGAATCCAGTATGTGACGTACGGATGGTATGCTAATATCGGTTATCCTAACTAGTTCTTCCGTAATATCTGATCCAACAGCCCCCAATGGATTGTGTTTATCCAAAGTCATCTTAGACTCAATATCAACAACATCAGTATCAGACACTGTTCTTTCTTCGGTCATTGATTGTTAGTTGCATCTCATCATATTTGTTTTTGCGGGTTATTTTTTAACCATCCACTTAGCTCTGTAAAATACTGGAACCTCCTCACCGATGATCCTATCATACTCTGAATCCCCTGGTATGAATCCAAGTGCGTCTTCGCATAAATCCCAAAAATCATAAATCCTGTTCTTCGGCTCTCTTCTGTTAAACATGCCGAATCTATCGGTATCCGAATTACTCTCATTCCTTTGAATTTTGAAAGTACTGGTAAAAACATCACTTGATTTTAATTTAAAGTAAACTTTCACTCGTTCGCCTCTCCTTACCTCAAAATCAGATATTTCCGCACGCCCATACGACCTGTTTTTAACCCAGTTTACAAACACTTTAACAAAAAACTCACTTAATCCTTCATTGTAGAAATAGGTCGGTTCAAACTGTGAAAGAACATTGTAATTATGAGAACTGAGAGGATTCTGTATTAACACTCTTGTCGTGTTATACGGACTTCTCAATTTCACCGATGATCCAATTATATCGTTAAAGCATTCCCATTCAACATACGCTGAAGATACAAGAGAGGTGAACCTGTTATCATCTTCATTTAAATCATCCGATACCAGCGGATCAAAGACAAAATCCGAACTGAAAGATGTTTTCTCAGTCTCGAAATCCACTCTAACTTTCGGTGTACTGGGAGCAGGACGTTCTCCATTAGGCTTTATTCGACCTTTAGTATCCTCCGTGAACTGTATTGAGCTAACTCTTGCCTCAACATCGTTGATTTCTCTCGCTTCCAGAAAATCTAAATTCCTATCTGGAGGGTCATTGTCAGGCTCAATTGTGTATTTTCCATCGGTCATCGATCAGTTCTACGAGTTCTCTGTATTTATTGCTTCTGCAGTACAATATATTCTACTGAGTATTCTGACAAACTATTTTATATCATGTAGAAGATATACTACTTATGTATCCTAGAGGACATGCGGGTATAGCTATGGTTGCCACCGTGCCCTTCACCGCGTACTTCACAGGCGTCCCTGAGTTCACGGTACTCGTTATAATTGCTATGTGGGCGTCATTAACCCCTGATATTGATGTACCGATCTGCCGAAGATTTCAAACCATCCATCATAGAGGATTAACCCATACGATTTGGTTTGTTATTCTCTGTGCACTACTAACCACGGTAACTCATATGATACTGAACAGATGGCTGTTCTTCAGTCCGCAGGTCTCAGTAATTGGTGTTATTATTGGAGTTTCTTCACATGTAGTAGCTGACGGATTTAACAGGGATGGAGTTAAACCATTTGAGATTTTCGGCAGTTTCAGCTATCACCTACAACTAAACTGTATTAAGAGCGATTCATATTTTGTCAACAATTTTCTGATAACGGTAGGAACAATATTGGTTTTCGGGGTTCTCTCGGTTAAAATCTACTGAAATCGCGTTTCTAATTTCCGAAACCTATATTGATTGTTCTGTCGTCAACTAATCGTATGTCCGTTTCCTGTGAGTACTCAGCTGAACCTGCCTCCACAGTATATGTTCCTTCGATAAGTGTGAAGCTGGTTTCGATACTCTCTGCGTTTTGAGGTGATTCGGTAGCCACTTGTTCGCCATCCGTGTTAAGTATAGTTATAATAGGTGATTCTATTGTGTTTCCTGCGTTCTCTTGGAGGGTTATCGTAAGTTCATGCTCCTCGAACTGTGATTGTAATTCAGGGTATTCACCTTCACCGCCTCGATTCGTCCATACATCATCAAAGTTAAATTCAGACATCGAGTTAACAGTATCACCTCTCATCTCCGATGTTGTAAGACCTATTACATTCGTAGCTACTCCGTTGTTAGTTCCGACGCCTTCTTCGCCGTCACCTGATATGCTGGTATCCCAGTAAGCTGTTTCAACATTGGATCCTTCGCTACGACCGACTACACCTCCTACATCCTCTGACGAATCCCCTGAACCTGAGACTCGTGATGCTGAGTAGACAGATGTTACATTAGACTGACCTTCCAATCTTCCAGCAACACCTCCAACCCCACCTGTTTCGTTATTAACTCCTATTACAAATCCACTTGAGTATGTGTTCGTTATTCTACTGTCGGTAGCCGAACCGACCACACCTCCGACCTCTTCAAATCCGAGTACGGGCGTTATAAATGTCGAACGTGTGAAGCTCTCTGTTATCTCCGTTGGATTCTGATTATCGGTTATGGATCCTGCTATTCCACCGACTTCAGAGTATCCGAACACTCCTGCGAATGTATTTGACTTTGTTACTTGGCTTCCTGATAGTTGACCGGCTATTCCACCTACTTCATCACGACCAGAGATGACTCCAGACATGTTTAGTGAATCAAGTGTAACCGTACTTGCCGAACCGACGAATCCACCTGTCTGATCACCGCCAACTATCTCACCTGTCATACGTATATTGCTTAGTTCGCCACCCTGCATATTCCGAATCAGACCGACATTATCTTCTAGTGGTCGATTGATGTACATATTCTCAATCCTGTAACCGTTACCTTCTACGTTAATCACCGCTTCGTTAGCATCTATCGGTCTGAATCCTCTCGCCTTCGAGTCGGGTACATTATAAGTAGCTAGTACTGACTCGCTAGGTTCAACATCCAGTTTTTGAGATGGCGGAACAGGATCTCCATCCTGTGAGAACACCACGAACACCCTCTGATCTTGAGGTCGACCACCAACTCCTTCCTCCACAACAACATCGTATTCGTTGGATCGAATCTCACGATCACCGACACGGATTGTTAGATCCTCTGGTTCAGAGCTAATATACGGAAGGAAAATTGTCCTATCACCGGCCCCTGCCACAGGTTCATCCTCAACTCTCTCGATCAGGTCTTGTTGGAAGGATAATGAGGCATCTATATCTTGTGTGAGTTGATAGTTTGCGTTTGGCTGAACTCGGATTGACTGAAGCTGCGTGTAGTTAGATATCTTATACGGATTCGAGCTCGTTCCGGTTCCGTTAAGTTGTTCAAACGTGCTAAGTGTAAGAGAGTCAAAGTCCGTATTAATAGGTATTTCACTTGCATTTGTATTGTTAACAGGATCTGGAAGCTGATCTCCGATATCAACACCTGTGTCGTTCTCGACTACCTCAGGTCTTTCAGGAGTGACTCTTGAAAGAGATTCATCAATAACAACGTCACTTGTTACAAGTACTGTCCTGTTATCAGGTACGTAACCTGCTTTATCAAGCTGAATGTTGTACTCACCTCTTTGGACAGGTATCCGAACAAATCCTGAACCATCTGTTTCCTCTGTAACTGATCCTATCGAGACTGTTGCGTTCGGTATCGGAGTTCCTTCCCTGTCGAAGACATTAACATTTATCCGTGATATATCGGCCTCATCCTCTCGTTCAGAAACATTTATCTGAAGATTCTCGGTTACATTCGCGTCAGATGTTGTTGACTGACCTGATATTGTCACATTATACTGTCCCGGTGTCCTATACCAGTATCTAATTCTTTCACCAATACCGACCGTGTCATTCTCACCGTCACCCCAGTCAATTTCCAGCTGTTCAACGCTTTTATTAGTCACTTCCGTGATGTTCATATCGAAAGACTCGAAGCTTACAAGGTCTGTGCTAGTTATATTAACATCTAATATTATGGCACCTGGATCGAATACTTGTACTGTTTCAGACCGAGTGTATGTTATATTCTCCGTCTGTACTGCATATTCAATCTCTTGCTCCCCCGTAGATCCGAATTCATAGATGAGTTCCTCGGAGTTCACTTTCTGTAATTCCCCATTAGTGAACCATTCTATTCGATCCGGATTTGAAATAGTTGACTGTAATCGATAAGCGTTGGATTCTCCTTCCAGTATTTCGTCAGAATAATTCAGGTTAAAATCTGCTTCACCCATTGGGTACTCGTATCTTCCGAATAGACCTTCATTCTCAGGATATGATTCTAGTGCTATAACGGGAGAATCTGACTTGTTAACTGTTATTGTGTTGTTCTCATTCCATTGTCGTTCTGTTCCATCGACAAGAACATCAAGCTCTCCTTTTCTCGTCGGATCTGTAAGGTTAATGATAACCCCTTCCTCTGTATCCTGTAATGATACCACTTCCAACGGCTCGAAAGTATCAGGATTATCGAGGAAAGGTAGACCGACGGACACCACAACCCAAGTCCCTAATCCCGCAATTAAGATAATGAGGACTACGGGTACTATATTCTTCACTATTTGTTCTTTGTCAACCATGTTACACTTAAGATATGACTTTTACCATATATTTCTTCTGAGGTAGTGGAACGGGAACTATCGACCGTCCATCACATCAAAAATCTCCTCCACAATATCAGATCTTGAGTACTTACTGTCCTCCAAAGCCTCCTTCGGAATCTCACCGCCTGCCATATCAGCATGCCCTCCAGCACCTCCTCTCGGAGTAACCTCTTCAACAGCTCTTTGAAGAGCCTGTCCAAGGTGAATTCTGTCATCATACGCACGACCAGAGAGTCGGATGTTACCATTGCATAAACCGATTACAACAGCTGCGCTAATCCCTTCCAATCGTATTAATTCATCAGCAGCCTGAGGGATTGAATCAGTGTTCTGCACATCACCAACATCACTAACAGCGAACGGTCCTCTCACATCACGTCCCATAATAGCTCTTGCCTTTGTCTCCAACGAGTTCCCGTCAACCTTTGGATTTGATATCCTGTACAGTTTCTCCTCATCGATATTTTTGTAAAGCTGATTCACAGACTCAAAATCCAAGCTCGATACGGACTGAGATATATCATCTGTATCCGATTTTATCCCGTGATACAGAGCAGTAGCTAACTCATCTGATATGCTGTTATTCTCAGGATTTGAATCTAACAAGTCCTGATCCTCAAGGTAATCAGACAGGATACTTGAACAAGCCCCTATTTCCGGTCGAATATCACAGAATTCAATATTATCAGGATCTCTTCCGTTCGGATCATGATGGTCTATGACAGCATTCGGAACAATTGTTTCTCCGTCCTCAACTCCTCGGGGCTCAAACTGATCCACCAGAACCACTTTATCACCGTTAATCTCTCTGGCATGATCAATCTGCTTAAAATCAACGTTTAGAACAGCTCTGAACGCCCTGTTTTCGTCATGAGCAATTCGACCTGGGTACACTATCTCTGATGAGACACCTGACTCCTGAGCTAATCTATCAACCGCTAGAGCACAAGCCATAGCATCAGGATCAGGGTTGTTATGCATAAGAACCGTTATCTTATCACAGTCTTCAATAACCTGTATGAACCTGTCACTCTCACTTTCAAGAAATCGTACAACATAGTGTGTGGTTACAGCACCAGCAACGAACAGCAAAAGACCCGCTACAACTGATATTAAAGGATTTGACTCAACAATACCGTACAGGTACTCAGAGTATTGAATAACCTTATTACCCATATTCTGCTGCAGTACGCCTACTGATTCTGTTAATGTGGTCATTCTCATAAACAGGGATTAGTTTTGTTAACACTATATTCTTTCCCCAAATCGCAACTATAAGCATAAAAACAGTATAAAACCGCTTAAACCTTTAAAATAGCGATATAAGGACCCTCGGCATATGGTTGTGATTATTGATCTACTGAGCGTCCAACGCCTATTTGAAGTAAAAAGCAATATAACACCTTGGAATAATTATACGGTACAAATGGAGTCTCTGGAAAAAACGGTCGTACTAGTCAGTCTTATTATGATCGTTGTTGCTATCGGGTTTGTTATCTATCCGCATTTAAACTTCGCTCTACTGGAAAGCAGTACCAGTAATCAAATAGATAACGGTATGCCATCCCAGTACTCCAAAGTGGTGAATATAAAGGTCGAAAGAACACTTCAGAATCAACCAAACGTATCTGAGGAAGCGGAGGAACTGTTAACGATAAATACTGATGATTCCGTAGCAAGATCCGAAGTTACCGAGGTATTCAAAAGAAAAGGAATTGTTGTGGATACAGAAAATGTAACGCGTTACACCGACGGAGATATAAACAGAACATACACGTATCCTCCGAAGCAAACCATCAATAACTCTGGACTCCCAGTTATAGACAGGCAACAGCTTAACGATTTTAACAAAACGGAGAGTTTCGGCGTGGCACGATTATCCATGACGAGTGATGAATTCACGGGTTTACTTGGGGCGGATGTACAGAGGTACATAGCATCTCAGGAGGTAGAGTCTGTTGAGTACCGACTGGAGTACGATATCGAGACAGGTAGATTACTAGGTTATGAAGTATCCGCAACATCTGATACTGAGGATATTCAAGTGAAAGGAACTTACGAGTACAATCTCCCCGGTATCGAGTCTGTTGATTTAACTACTAACAATGAAACTCTCACTTATGAAACTGAGTCAGAGGTGGTTACGATTCGCTCCGTCTTGAACGGTTCGATAACCAATGTAAACGCTCAGAACGGACAAGTCAAGTTGGAGAAAGGCGAGGATATTCGTGATTACGAATTGTTTGAGGTACTTCGAGTAACTGGTAACTCAGGTACGGTAGAGCAGGAGCATCTCTTAACGGATGATAAGGTCATTATATCGGAGAGATAAACAAGCAGACTTAGAACACACCTATCTGCCCGTAAATCGTATTATAAATACCTCCTAAGCTCAGGATCATTCCAATAATAACGTTAATATAAGGGAACCACCAGTAAGATTTGGAGACAGACTTGGAGCTGAAGTAGATGTAAGCAAGTACTGCAGGATACACGAATAACACAGCGAAGAATATGTTTGTGATCGTGAACAGTACTGCTGATAGAATCCAGATAACTCCGCAGTAAGCAAATGTGCTCCTCTCACCCAGATAGGTCGCTGTTGTCACAATACCTGCTTCTCTATCAGGTTCAATATCGGGAATCGCGGAGAACGTATGCATACTCATAGACCACAGCCAAGCACCTGCAATAATTGATACGGGTGGAAGATCACCTGATAGGAAAATATACGCTGATATTCCAGGGAGTATGTATAATCCGTTCGTTACCGAGTCAAGTATTGGTGTAGTTTTAAACCTGAATGGAGGTGCACTATACGCGAATCCGAGGAAGAGGAATAATAGTATGGGTATCATATCTTGAGATGATAGAATAATGAAGAAACATACAGCAGTAACACCAGTAACAGCAACTATAACATCTATAATTCTGTTCCCTTTGTAAATAACCTCTTTTCCAGATTCGGATTTTTTCGGATTATGCTCATCAATATCCTTGTCGAATATATCGTTAACTCCGTAAAGATACACATTTGCGGGGATTAAGAAATATAAGAAGATTAGAATATTTGGAACTGTGATGAACTCACTAACACCTGTTGCTCCGTATGATATTCCAACTATTACAGGCCCTGCTAGATAGAACCAGAACCTCGGTCTTGACATTCTAAGGATGTATTTAGCTAGACCAGCATAACTATTCATCAACAACACGTTTTAGGTACTTGTTTCACATAAAGATTTCCTGTTAGAATCTCTCCGATAACAGATCCTCATACGCATCAATTAGTGCTTGTACAACTCTCCGCTTCTCGGATCGTCCATCGTAATCTTTGAAGTAGTATTTTGCCGTGTGTAGAGAACCACCATATATTGATAGGTTATCCTCGTGAACGTCTAGGTCGTAGTCTCTTTTAGCTTTCAGATTATCCGCCGTATCGTGCTGGATCCTTACAAATCCTTTTTTGCTCTTCGCATGTTCGATGCAGTTCCGAACCAGTCCGTGTTCCTTCTCGCAGATATCCAAGCATAGTATTAATGTTGAATCTTTATCACCTTCAGTCTTCAGGCATTCCAAGCATTTTCCATCTTTTTCGATATAGACTTTCTTCCGCTCGCATTCAGAGCATTTTCCGATTTTCATAACATGGGATACCGAAGAGGAGACTAAAACTGTTTCGAATGAAACGAAAAGTAATATATGCCCGAAACTATTAGCATATGGTATGGAAGTGATGATTCAAAAATCGGGGAGTGCGGACACTTTAACACAGGCGAAGCACGTCTATCTACAAGAGGATGAGTTATTCGTTGATGACCAAAGCAAAAGATTTGAATGGGATATTACAAGCGTTAGAAACGCAGATCTCGTATCCGTCGCGGATTACCACGGTTCTGAGACTGAAGATATAACAGGAGAGGATATCTACGCGGTGAACAAAGAAGTTGCTACGTTCTTCTGTGATGAAGCTATGCAGGTTTCAAACCGTGTATCCTTGGATCTTAAATCAGGAACATCCGTTGAGATCTCCGGTTGGATAGCCAGTTGCCGAAACCTTTGAACGCAAAATTATTATATGTTCAGTCGGTAATCTGTCGCGTGAATGTTTTCGTATATGGAAGTCTGATGCATCCCGATGAGATAAAAAAGACGTTCGGATCTGATGTCGATTTTCACAAATCCATACTAACAGGATACCTCAGGGATTTCTCTAAGAAAGCTCATTCGTGGGGTTCAAATAACTCTGGGAGAGGTGTTCTAGGACTGACACGAGCGAGTCCATACTGGTGCAATGGACTGATAATTGAAGAATTAGATAACGCCCAGATAGACAGTTACTATCGGAGAGAAACAGGGTACAGTAAGAAAGATTACAATACTGAAAAATCAGGTTACAAGATTAAAGAAGTAGATTCAACCCAGTTCTACTTCTATGAAGATACGAAAGAAGTTGAAGGTTCAGTTCTCACCGCTTTGATCAATGATAAACTTGATTCAGCGGAGACAAATGAGGATTATCGGAATCTGTGCCATGAAGCGGCTCAGGAGCACGGTGAACAATTTTATGATGATTTTGTGGATACAACATTTGAGTTTTACAATGAGGTATGAAATCGAAGTTCTGTCACTTGTAACCTAACGATTCCAACCGATCCATCACTTGCTCATTATCATACTCCTCATCATCATACCTAATATCCTTCAACTCTACATTAGAAGCATCCGCCTCAGATTGGTCAACTTCAACCCAAGGGACATGTCTCAAATTCCTTGAGAAGAAAATATAATTGGGATGACCGAGCGTGTACGGCACACCGAACAATCGGTTGGTTATATTACCGTGATCGGCTGATATAACCACATCCTTATCATCAGAGATATTCTCTAGAAGGGTTTGGAGATGATTAAGAATATATCGATGATTCTGTCGGTAATTTGTCAGCAGATCCTGATAGACCTCCTCATCCATATTGAACATTGATACTTTATCACTATTATTCGGCCATACTCTCGTGAGTTCAGAATCCGCGTTTACGAAAGGTGTATGTGGTTGCATATAGTGAAGAATCGTCCGATCTTTATCTGTCATCTCCGATTGATAATCGATGAATCTGTTCGTTAACAAGTCTGGAGGAATGAACTCATCATCAAGGTTAAGTGAACCTTTCCAAACAGGGTGATATGAATTCAGTCTTCTAATTCGTTCATGCTCGTCATTTTGATTCATCGCTTCTTCAATGTATGATTTATCATCTAGAAACTCCATATCTGAAGCTCCGTTCAATATTAATGAAGAGATAACATTGCCTGTAATATAGTTCGTATCCCGGATGTCGGATTCATATTCATCCCAGTCTTTTACGAATGTGTTGTAGCACCATTCTGAACTGTGGCTCCCTCTAGATTTTAATCTGCGGACTGATTCAATGTAATTAAAATCTTCACTTAGATCCTTGATTACTTCGTATTGGGCAGCATCTAAAATAATCAGAATATCCCATTCTCTATTGTATATATTCTCCCCATACCGCTGACTTATGAATCTGAGTGGTTTCGTAACCAACCCAGATCTGTGAAGTTTTCGAAGTGCATCAGTTACCATAGGTGGATTGTAGAGCTCATTATTCAAGTATGTTTCTCAAATACTCAGCATCTTTGACCTCCTCTCTGTAAAAGGTGAGGCTTTCGCCTCGTACTACTGTAACCAAACGTCGTCAGTCACCACACGAGTGAACTCGTGGGCTTGTCAGTGGACGTGACGCACCGAACCAGTACCATTGGAAGAGACTGTCTTCCCCGGTTAGTCGGCTGGCAGTGGCGTATCACCCCTGACATCTGGGACAGCTGACTCTTGCCCCTCCAGCCAAACACATTTGGCTTGACTGGACGGTTAGAACGTGGTATTCCTCCGTATTAAACGTAACGCACTTCCTCCCACGACTAAAGTCGTGGGCTTCCGTGCTTACTTGACTGTGAACGACCTCGTGGTACATTTAACCGCAATATTGACCACGAGGTTTCTTGCCTCACAGCAAGAAGATTCCTGTTTCAACGACGAACTTGCAAGCCGTTTTCTCTCCTTGTCGGAGAGAATCAAGCCCACAGCGGTTCTGTCTCGGCAGGCGGTAGTGTTTTACTTGGTTCGGCTCATCCCGTTCCTACCAAGCTAATCGGCTGCGTTAGTCGAGACAAGGAGACTGACCGCCCGTGTTCTTGGACTCTAAGCCAGTCTCGACCCTACTTATCCTTGTTAAAGACTACACAAAACTAAATCTTTTCCAGAAACTTGGATGACTTCATCCACAGGTTTAGTTCGGCTGTTTCGGACCCGTGGCATTCGTCTCTTTATGTCGTAAAGTTAAAACAATATACGGACCCTGCTATAATCTGATGCATAAAAAATATGAAAAACTACGAAAAGAGATTGAGGACGAACCAATTGTAGATAAGGTAATGATAGATGAGGAATTTATTCCGCCACACAAATCCGCCGCCTTCACTCCGTATGACTGTGTTCTGTGCGTAACACCAAGCTATGGCAACGTGATAATTACGGGTTCTTCGTCTGTCGGGGAGGATGATGTTTTTGAACAGGTGGAAGGTCTAATTGAAGATGTTGAGTACGATAGAATTGTTGCGGTAAACGCGAATCAAACATCGGAACCCGGTGATTTTCTTGTATACGTATCACTAGAAACATTTGAGGAGTACAAATCCCGATGGTGAATTATCAATCCTCACCTAATCTTACGG
>ERZ1034573.207-NODE-207-length-16794-cov-9.355517_pt1 | contig 16794 bp, 15 predicted proteins | sample MGYA00520641_ERZ1034573 | MGnify/ENA primary metagenome ERZ1034573 (study PRJEB33760, sample SAMEA4777724) | hypersaline lake metagenome | biome: hypersaline environment; feature: brines | place: Spain | collected 2014-08 | depth 0 m ...
TTGCCGTACTTCAGCGAGTGCGAGCCGGTCGAGTTGTTGCCGATGGCGCCGCCGAGGACGCTCTTGTCGCCCCACGCGGGGTCGGGTGCGAACTTCACGCCGTGTGGCGCGAGTTCGGCGTTGAGGTCGCCGAGTTTCACGCCGGCTTGGGCGCGGGCGCGACGGCCCTCCGGATCCATCTCCAGTACGCCGTCCATCTCCTTGGAGAAGTCGAGGACGACGGCCTCGTTGACGGTCTGCCCGGCGAGGCTGGTGCCACCGCCGCGCGGGAGGACGGGAATCTCGCGTTCGGCACAGTACTCCACGACTGCGGCCACGTCCGCCGTCGACGCGGGGACGACGACGCCGATGGGTGTCATCTCGTAGGCGCTTGCGTCGGTGGCGTACAGCTGTCGGGAGTAGTCGTCGAACCGAACGTCGCCCGCGATCAGGCCGTCCAAGTCGTCGACCATCCCCGGCCGGTCGACGTCGTCGCTCCGGTAGTCGTACTCACCTGCCGATGCAGGGTCGTCGGCGGCGTCGCCTGTCGTTGCCATTGCCGGCCACTTAGCGTAGGAGTTCTTAAAATGCAGGTACTGGCGGGCGTCTCAGAAGACACCCGGGAACAGCACGTAGCCGAACAGGAGCGTCAGCAGTCCCGTCGCCGTCGCGTAGTAGGCGAGCGGGATGAGTTCGTAGCGGATGACCCGCCCTTCTTCACCGACGAGGCCGACGACGGCGAGCGCCGCGACCACGTTGTGGACGGCGATGAGGTTCCCGATGGCGCCACCCACGGCCTGCGCGCCGAGGATGACGGTGTGCGGGAAGCCGATCTGATCGGCCACGCCGTACTGGAAGGTGCCGAACAGGATGTCGGAGACGGTGTTCGATCCGGCGAGGAAGGCACCGAGGGCGCCGACGAGCGCCGCGAAGAACGGGTAGACGCCGCCGGCGACGTTCGCCATCGTATCCGAGAGGACGATCAGCATGCCGTCGGTCCCCGTCGCGGTTCCCGACTGGAGCATGATCTGCACCGTCGCCACCGCGAACAGCAGGGCGATGACGGCAGGGGTCACCTTCTCTATCGTCTCGCTCCACGCGCCCGTGATCTCGTCGGTCGACATCCCGTGGATCGGGATGGTCAGCAGATGGACGGCGACGAACACCGCACCGGGTAGATACAGCGTGGCGAACGACCCCGACAGCGACGTGCCGAGGATCGACCCCCACTGCAGGACGAGGTTCGACTGCAGGAAGGCGGTCACCGGGTCGACGACGCGTGTGACGACCAGCAGGACTGCCACGAGGGCGTAGGGCGCCCACGCCCGCGGGAGCGACATCGTCTGGACCGTCCCGCCGTCGGCGGCGACGCCCGTCTCGCGCGAGGACGACTCGCCGGGCTGGATGTCACCGACCCAGTGGTCGGGCCACGCGGACTGGTCGCCGAAATCCCACTCTTCGTCGGGGTGGAAGAACCCAGCCTTGAGCGCGCCCACCGTGACGAACAGGCCGATCATCGCGCCGATCAGGCCGGGGAACTCGGGGCCGAGGAAGTACGCCGTCGCCCAGTACGGGACGGCGAAGGAGGCCCACGCGAACAGACAGAGCGGCAGCACCTCCAGCGCGGGCTTGATCGACCGTTCCTCGCCGAAGAAGCGAGTCATCATCGCCACGCCGATGAAGGGGAGGACGGCGCCGACGACGACGTGGAAGGAGGCGGCCCACACCGCGATTTCGGCCACCCAGCCCTCGATGGTCATGCCCTGGGCCGTGACGGCGGAGTTGATGACCTCCACGTCGGCGAAGATGTCGATCATGCCGATGATCAGCGGCGTCCCGACGGCGCCGAAGGTGATGGCCATGAGGTTGCCGGTGAGAGCGACGACGACGGCGGCCAGTGGCGGGAAGCCGAGGCCCACCAGCAGTGGGCCGACGATGGCCGCGGGCGTCCCGAACCCGGCGGCGCCCTCGATGAACGAGCCCATCAGGAACACCAGCAGGACGACCTGGACACGCCGGTCGTCGCTGATCGAGGCGAAGCCTTGGTTGATCGCGTCGAACGCGCCGGTACGCTTGAGCGTGTAGAGTAGTAGGATCGCCCCGAAGACGATCCAGAGGATACTCGCGGCGGTAATGAAGCCGTTGATGGTCGCGGCGCCGATCCACGTCGGCGACATGCCCCACCCGAAGTAGCCGGCGCCGATGGCGACGACCCACGCGACGGGCATCGCCCGCGTCGCGGGCCAGAACCGCCCGACCATCAGGTACGCGATGGCCACGAGCGGTAACACCGCGACGGCGATATCGACGGCCGCCATTACACCCTCCGGCGCGGCCCGACGGCCGCGCGATCCGTTCCACAGTCGTTCTCGATTCGTTCTAGCATCGTTCCATGCCACCGCTTACCCCGATATATATCCATCGTTCCTCGCTTTTCGTGACGTTTCGTCGGTCGACGACGTCGTGGCAACCAGTCCGCATTTTCCGGCGGAGGGAAAGGTTGACGGGTTTCAGCGGCTCCGTGTCGGTTTTATCGGGTTCGGTGAGTTCCTTCACACACGAGCGGAGAGGGTAGTACACACGTGTGTATCGGCGATTCCGTCGTGTGTAAAGGCTTATGCGCACGTGTGCACTGGGTATCTACATGCGCGACGGCGTCGACCGCCCTCGAAACGACGACGGTCAGTACGCCGATCGTATCCCGCCGGAGGCGGCCCTGGACGTCTTCGACGCCCGGGACGACGTCGCTCGCCCCCTCACCGCGAGCGACGTGATGGAGGCGCTCGACTGCTCGCGACGGACGGCACACAACAAACTCTCGACGCTGGTCGATCGGGGAACGCTCCGGACCCGGAAAGTCGGCGCTCGAAGCCGGGTGTGGTGGGTGCCGATGGAGCGTGGTCTCGACTCCGACGACGGCCGTCCGCTCGCCGTCGACAACGCCATCCGGGACGCCACCCTCCCGGGCAGCGGGCCGACGCTCGACGCGAGGCGAGAGGCCCTCTCGGCCGCCTACGACTACCTCGCGGAGCATCCAGAGGCGAAGAAGGCCGACTTCCTACGTGACGTGTACCACGACAACACCGCGGGGTACGAGTCCGCGGAGGCGTGGTGGAACGCCATCCAGCCGGCGTTGAAGCAGCTTCCGGGCGTCGACCCACCGGCCGAGCGCGGGCACCTCTGGCACTTCCTCGGCGGCGACTGACCGGTCCCTTTTTTTCCGCGCGATGCCGACATCCGCTGTTCACCCACATGCACGGACCGCCGCCCAGCGACTGCCGGACGCCACGCGACGCCCCCGACCGTGGCTGACGGTGGATCGCGCTCCGGGGCCGACGCCGAGACCGACGACGGCCCCGTCTACGCCTCCGCCGTCGAGGGCCGCCAGTACCGGGGTACGTGGTACTGTCCTCTCCCCTACGAGGACTTGGAGCGCGCCCCGGAGACCGACGACTACCCCGACCGCGGCACGGGCGGCACCTTCCGCCTCGCCGAACTTCCGCGGGTGCCGCGGGTCCGTCACGTCGTCGGGCCGAGCGCCATCATGCTCGGTGCGTCGCTCGGGAGCGGCGAGACGCTGTTCTGGCCCGGTCTCATCGCCCGCCACGGTTGGGTCATCTACTGGGCCTTCGTCGTCGGCGTCCTCACCCAGTTCGTCGTCAACACCGAGCTCCAGCGGTGGACGCTCGCGACCGGCGAGAGCGTCTTCCGGTCGTACGTCCGGGTCAACCGCGCGTGGCCGTGGGTGTTCCTCGTCGCCGGCCTCCTCAGCCTCGGGTGGCCGGGGTGGGCCGCCGGCGCCGCGCAGGTCGCCGCCACCGCCACCGGTCTCGCCGGGACGACCCTGCTGGGCTTCCCCGCGTGGAAACCCTTCGCGGTCGGTCTCCTGTTGGTCGTCTGGCTCTCCTATCAGGTGTCGTCGGTCGCCTACAACGCCGTCGAGGCGCTCCAGATCGGGCTGCTGTTCGTCGCCATCGCGGCCGCCCTCGCACTCGCCGTCGTCAGCGGCGCCGTCGCAGAAGCTAGCTCCCTGTCGTCCGCCGTGACCGGTATCGGGACCCTCCCGCCCGAGATGGACGTGGCCGTCTTCCTCGGCGGTCTCGCCTTCGCGGGCGCGGGCGGGTACCTCAACCTCTCTCAGAGCCTCTGGGCGCGGGAGAAGGGGTACGGCATGGGCAACTATCAGGGCCGCGTCCGCAATCCCCTCACCGGTGACGACCCGGAACCGATCCGGCGCGACGGCTTCACGTTCCGTCCCACGCCCCTGCATCTGCGGCGGTGGCGCGGCTGGTGGCGGGTGGTCCAGGCAGAGCATCTACTTACCTTCGTCGTCGGTCTCCTCCTCGTCGCGACGGTGTTGATGGCCGTCGCCCGCCGACACGCGCCGGGGGCGGATGCGAACGCTCTCGACATGTGGCTCGGCGCCATCGCGCCCGCCCTCGGCGGCCTCGGCGCCTTGCTCGTCTTCCTCCTCCTCTTCGTCGCCCTCTTTACGACCGAGTACGCCATCGTCGAGTCGTTCGTTCGCAACTCCGCGGACGCCGTCTACGAGGCGTTCGCGCGCGACGCCGGCTGGGACCTCTCGCGGCTGTTCTGGTGGCTCCTCACCGCTTTCACCGTCTGGGGGATGGTCGTCATCCTCCTCTTCTCGGCGCCGCTCGGCTCGCGTGGACCCTTCTTTCTGCTCGTCGTCGGCGCCGCCCTCTCGGGCGTGATGATGTGGCCGTACACCGTTCTCACCCTCCTCGTCAACACGCGACGCCTCCCCGAACATCTCCAGCCGGGCTGGAGTCGGATCGTCGCCATGTGGTGGGCTTCGGGCTTCTACGGGTACTTCAGCGTTCTCCTGATCGGACAGACGGCGACGGCCGCGGGCGTCGACGCGTTCGGGACGGCCGTCGGCGTCGCCGGGAGCGCCCCCGGCGGCTACGCCCTCTGGGTGGGCTACGCGCTCGTACAGGGGTACGCGGTCGCTCTGTCCGTCGGCGCCAAACGCGCCGCCGCGGGCACCGTCGCCGCCGAGCGCTGACCGCGGACCGAAGCTACAAAACCGTCGCATCCCAACGGTTCCGGCATGGCAACGACGACCACGAACCCGACGCTCTCGACGTTCGAGCAGTCCCTCGCCGACCTCGGCGTCGACTGCACCCGGACGACGGCAGAGGATTTCGCGACGACGCTCGCTGACATCGTCCGCGACCCGGCCGTCGGTGTCCCCCTTCCCTTCGACGTCGACTATCCCGACAGCGTGACCGTCGACCCGACGCCCGCCGAACTGGAACGGGCCGAAACGGGCGTCACGCCCGCCTCCTACGGCGTCGCCAACTACGGTAGCGTCCTCCTCCCGTCCACGGACGACGGCGCCGAACTCGTCTCGCTCTACCCCAAACTCCACGTGCCCGTCGTCCGCGCGAGCGACGTCCTCCCGGGTCTCCCCGAGGCACTGGATCGCTTCGGCGACGCCGCCCGCGAGGAGGATCTGAGCGCCATCGTCGCCACCGGTCCCAGCGCCACCGCCGATATGGGGGAACTCGTCCTCGGCGCTCATGGTCCCGAAGCCGTCCACGTGGTGATGCTCGATGAGTAAGGGCACGGGCGACAAGGCGGCCGAGATCCGACGGCTGATGGCGACCGAAGGCCCCGCTATCGAGGAGAACACCAAGGGCTTCAACCGGAAGCGCCGGGAGGCCATCGAGGGGTTGGAGAACTACGAGGAGCTTCGGGACCGCGCCCGCGAAATCAAGGAGGACGCCATCGACCGTCTGCCCGAACTCATCGAGGAGTTGCGGACGGCGGTGGAGGACAACGGCGGCCACCTCTACGTGGCCGACGACGCCGCCGACGCCAACCGCTACGTCCGCGACGTGGCGGCGGCGAAGGAGGCCGACCGGGTCGTCAAGAGCAAGTCGATGACCACAGAGGAACTGGAGGTCAACGACGCCCTCGCCGAGGACGGCGTCGACGTGGTCGAGACCGACCTGGGCGAGTGGGTCGTCCAACTCGCCGACGAAACGCCGTCACACCTCATCGCGCCCGCCATCCACCGCTCTCGGGAGAGTATCGCCGACCTGTTCCGGGACGTGTTCGACCCCGCGGACCCGCCGGAGACGGCCGACGAACTCACGTCGTTCGCCCGCGAGAAACTGGGCGAACGCATCCGCGACGCCGATATCGGCATGACCGGCGCCAACTTCGTCACCGCCGACAGCGGGACGATGGCCATCGTCACCAGCGAGGGCAACGCCCGGAAGTGTGCCGTCACGCCCGACACCCACGTCGCCGTCACGGGCGTCGAGAAGGTGCTCCCCTCCACCGACGAGCTCTCACCGTTCCTCGAACTTCTCGCGCGCTCGGGCACGGGACAGGACCTGACGGCGTACGTCTCCCTGCTCACCCCGCCCGTCGACTCCCCGACCGTCGACTTCGACGACGACGAGACGCCGCTCTCCGAGCGCGACTCCGACCGCGAGTTCCACCTCGTCCTCATCGACAACGGGCGGATGGCGATGCGCGAGGACGACCAGCTCCGCGAGACGCTCTACTGCATCCGGTGTGGCCAGTGTTCCAACTCCTGTGCCAACTTCCAGCACGTCGGTGGCCACGCCTTCGGCGGCGAGACGTACTCCGGCGGCATCGGCACCGGGTGGGAGGCGGGCATCGAGGGGCTGGATTCGGCCGCCGATTTCAACGACTTCTGTACCGGCTGCTCCCGGTGTGTCAACGGCTGTCCCACCAAGATCGACATCCCGTGGATCAACACCGTCGTCCGCGACCGGGTGAACCGCGGCAAGGAGCCGGACGGCTACGACTTCCTCGTCGAGGGGCTGACGCCTGACGAAGAGCCCGGCGGTCTCGACCTGGGTAAACGCCTGTTCGGCAACTTCGAGACGCTAGCGACGCTCGGGAGCGCGACGGCGCCCGTCTCGAACTGGGTCGCGAAGACCGGCCCGGCCCGGTGGGCGCTCGAACGCGTCGCCGGCGTCGACGCCCGCCGCGACCTACCCGAGTTCCAACGCGAGACGCTCGTCGACTGGTTCGACGGGCGCGTCTCGACGGTGTCCGATCCGACCCGCGAAGTCGTCCTCTACCCCGACGTCTACACCAACCACGTCCAAGTCGAACGCGGGAAGGCCGCGGTCCGGACCCTGGAGGCACTCGGCGTCTCGGTCCGCGTCCCCGACGTGCGCTCCAGCGGGCGCGCGCCGCTCTCACAGGGCATGATCGCCACCGCCGAGGAGCACGCCCACGACGTGTACGGGAGCCTCGCGGAGCACATCGACGCCGGTCGCGACGTGGTCGTCATCGAACCCTCCGACCTCGCCATGTTCGACCGCGAGTACGAGAAGTTCCTGCCCGAGGCCTCCGTCGAGCGGCTACAAGAGCACTCCTACGAGGTCATGGAGTACGTCTACGGCCTGCTGGAGAACGGCGCCGACGCCGGGGCGCTCCGCGGCGGCGACGGGGACGGCGTCGCCTACCACGCCCACTGCCAGCAGCGGACGCTCGGGCTAGAGGCCCACACCGTCGCGGTGCTCGAAGACCTCGGCTACGACGTGCTCACCTCCGACGTGGAGTGTTGCGGTATGGCCGGCTCCTTCGGCTACAAGGACACCTACTACGAACTGAGCATGGACGTCGGCGACGACTTAGCCGAGCAGTTCTCGACCGCCGAGGCACGGGATCGCACGGTGGTGGCGAGCGGCACCTCCTGTCTCGAACAGCTCGACGCCCTGCTTTCGCGGCCGTCGACGCATCCGGTCGAGTTGATCGCGCCGTAGCAAAACCTTCCGCGAACTATTAAGACCCGCGACGAACAGGGTGGGATATGGACGGCACGCCACAGGAGATTACGACGCTCGTCGGGCGCGAGGTGTACTCGAACAACGGGGTTTTCGTCGGTGAAGTCGAGGACGTGCGGCTGGATCTGAGCCAGCAGGCCGTCACCGGACTGGCGCTTGGCGAACTGAGTCGGGAACTGTTCGCCGGCCGCGTCGAGGCCGGCAAGGGCGTGATGATCCCTTACCGATGGGTCCGTGCCGTGGGCGACGTCATCCTGATCAACGACGTCGTCGAACGGCTGGAAGACGAGGACGAAGACGAGGAAGTCGTCGCCTAACTTCCGTTTCCCGCCTCGCCCGCGCTACTCTCGACGCCCATCGCGTCGAACAGCTTCCTGCGGACCGCCTCCTCGGCCAGCGACAGGAGCGTGTCGCGGTTGTCCTCGCTGGCCTCGATGCCGGTGAAGAGGCCGAGCGGGATTTCGACGCTCCCCTGCGTCGAGTGACCGCCCGTCTCGCCGATGCCGCCGTAGGCGTCGTCGAGGATGTTGCCGATGTTGATCCGGATGTCCTTCGAGCGCGCGGCGAGGTAGATGGTGTCGTCGGCGATGCCGAAGACGGCGGTGGTGGTGATCCCTTCCAGGTTCAGGAGGTGTTGGGCGGCCTGGGCCAGCGCGTCCCGGTCCCGGATGAAGCCCGCGTTCGAGACGAGGTGGCTGCCCTGTACCTGCCGGTTCTGGATGGCCTCCGCGAGGACGTCGAGCGTCTCGGGCGACATCGACGGCGACTCCACCTGCTCCAGCGTGTCGTGGTTGGCGAAGGGGTAGAGATACGCCGCGGCGGTCAGGTCCGCCGGCGTCGTGTCGCGCTTGAAATCGAGCGTTTCGGCGCGGATGCCGTACAGCAGCGCCGTCGCCACCGCCTCGTCAGGCGAGAGGTCGAACTCCTGGATGTACTTCGTGAGGATGGTCGAGGTGGAGGAGACGTTCGGCCGCACGTCCATGAACTCGGCGTCGTAGTCCGTCTCGGGTTCGTAATGGTCGATGAAGATGTCGACGCCGGTGTCGAGTCCAACGTCGCCCGATTCCATGTGGTCGACCAGCGCGACCAGCGCGTAGTCGTCGAGCGGCGCCGCCTCCGAGAGCGGCAGGAGTTCGATGCCGAGGAGGTTGACGAACGCCCGGTTCTCCTGGTGGCCGATATCGCCGTGGTAGAGGATATCCGAGTCGACGTCGTGGGCCGCCGCGATGGCCTGCAGCGCCACCGCGCTGGCGATGGAGTCGGGGTCGGGGTTGTCGTGGGTGATGATCGCGAGGCGGCTGCCACCCGAGCGGAGCATGTCGGCGAGCTGCCCCGCCTTGTACTCCAGTTCGCCCGTTTCCAGCGCCCGGAGGGCGGACTCCGCGATCACCTGTGAAGGGGTGATCACGACGTCCGCCCCCGCCTCGGTGAGTTCGTCCTCCGAGACGGGGTCGGACGCGCGGACGATAATGAACTGGTCGCCGCCGCGTTCGCGGATGGTCGAGACGGCCGCTTTGTTCGCCTCCACGTCGGAGGCGAGGATGAGGAGTACGTCCCGGTCGGCGACGAGGTCCGCCACCTCGTCGTCGCGGATGTCGGTCTGACGGGCGTCGAGGTCTTGATCGCGGAGCGCTTCGACGCGGCTTTCGTCCCGGTCGAGGATCAGCACGTTCTTGCCCTCGTCCGCGATGCCCTCGGCGACTGCGTGGCCGACGCTCCCACAGCCGAGGATCGCGTACGACGACATCGTCGAGACAGTAGCCGCGTTACTCATGCACGCCGACGTACCTCGGCATCTCACTTAACGTCGTCCCTTCCACCCACCGGACGGGAAGGGAAACGCCTTTTACTGGCCCACCGATAGCGGAGAGTGAGGGCCGGTAGCTCAGTCAGGTAGAGCGACGGACTCTTAATCCGTCGGTCGGGGGTTCAACTCCCTCCCGGCCCGCTCCGTCTTCGACGGTTTTTCAGTCGCTCCGAGAGGCATTACAGCGTTCGCACCCCTCGAATTCGGGGAAAGAGGGTCTGTACCCCCCATCCCGAGAGCGCCGTCAGTTCGCTCAGTCACCGACTGGCCCTCGCTCCCGTCTGCGGGTTAGCAATAGTCGGGTGTGTGGTGAAATAACGTTTCCGGCGCGGGCGCAGTCGGTGCGCGATGTCTGTGAGTAGGGGTTACGACACCATTTTTCGGCGTGGTGTCGGGGAGAGCGTTAGCCGTTCACAGAATTTCAGAAATTTCGGAAACCCCTTTGGCAATCTTTCCAGAGATGGGATGAGTTTGAGATCGAGGAGGACGCTCAAAATCCCAGAGCCGCGAGCGAAAGAATAGCGAGTCCGATGCCGTAGAACAGGAGTTTGTGATCGAGGGATAGTGCCTCCCTACGATCAATAGTCGCATCTCCGAGCGAGTCACTTGGTTCCATAACGCCCTCTGTTCCGAAAGCGTCTGCTGTCCGAACGTCACCAAACCCGAAGACGAACAGAATCAGAATTTGCCCAAGGATGAATAGGCCAATGAGGGCCTGAGTCTTCTGGATGACTCCGGCAACGATTCCCACAGTCACGCCAGCATAGAGTACGCCGTATCGGAGAAACCGCCGGCTGACTCTACGCCACTCCATATACACAGGTCTGGTTTTCACCACAATAATTGATAGGGTACCAACAAGACTGAGATCACTCATCCATTCCGTAATCACGCGGAGCCCAAACGACAGATTCCAGCGGCTACAATCGCTATCGCGCCCAATCCACCGACTAAGAGTACCTGCAATAGTTTGGCACCATCACCTGATTCTACGTAGAATTCGTAGTAACTGCCGTCGTACCGGATATACCTGTACTCGATAAGCACGCTGGTGTCGTCGTCTTCCGAGAGCCGAATCTCGTGGTCCGGATCACCAAGCGCCCGTCGAACCGTATCCTGCGTGTCGGGAGACAGTTCCTGAAATTCCACGATGGACGCATTCTCCGAAACGGAGTCCTTCGATACCGGGTCTTCAATGTCCAGCGTGGGACCGGTGGGTGCCCCCGCCGCTGGTGCTACAATGATGAGACTAACTCCTATCAAAAAGAGCGCGAGCTGGCCGGCTGTGGCTCGATCTATTTGTGAGATGCGTTCTTTCAGGGACACGTCAGGTCAACTTGATACCACGATAATAAGTCTCTTGGCGTGCCTTGATGTGGTCGAGGGGCGCGTGAGGTTGGATCTTTTCCAGATTAAGCAACAGCGGGGTGATTTTTGTCAGTTGCTCACCTATTGCTCGTATGGACCCAGATCACCTTGTTCGCCAGCAGGAACAGCCTGAGCTTCCTTCAGAGGCGATGCAGGAGAAGTTCGAATTCTGGGAACAGGAGTACACTTTGGAGGCTCTGACTAATCTGAGTAGCTCGCAGATCAGTTCGAGGAAGCACGCCTTCGAAGCAGAGGTAGAGCGATTACTGGTCAAACACCGACCGGGCAAAAGGATAGCAAACCGTCCGGCACTGGCGTATACGCTTGATAAGCCGCCATACAACGCCGAAGAATGGGAACGCGCCAGAGAGATGATCAGAAACGAAGCACAGAGAGTACGTCTTCGACTTGAACAGGCGGAAGGTATTGTCTCTGAGGAGGAGACCGAGGCAAAGCGGGCTTGGATCACAAAGCTGGTTGAGGCACTTCCGACCCCGAATTTCAATATCAGTCTGAAGTAGGTCGTTTTCGACGGTTGGGGGACCCCTATTTCGGTTGAATCCGGTGTAGAGTGGTTGAAGAACCGGATGTATGGATAGTCACAGGGTGTGTCTCTATATTCTCAGTCTGCGTTAGAGTATTCGTGACGTTTGACGAAGAGTGGGGAGTCCCGACCGAGTTTATCGACGACTGGGGGAACGAGCGCGGATCGTTCATTGATCCCGCTGACATCGATAGTCACGTCTCACCTGAGCAACGCAGGCTATTCCACCGATTAGCGAAGACCCAGAAGGGAATCGACAACAAGGGCCGACGAACGAAAGATTCGAATCGTCAACACCGCCGTCGGAAGAAGGAAGAACTTCTCCACACCGTCACCAGTCAACTCGAACTGGCACCACATCAGAAGGAGCAGGCCAAAGTGATCTTTATGAGCCTCGATTTACAGCGTCTCGGCCTTCCGATGGAACTGGTGGCTTTCTGCCTCTGCGTGCTCGTGGCTCGACAGGATGGACGGATGTACCATCCCAACCGAAGCAAAGCGAACAACGATGAACAGTTCCGCAAATTTGCTCAATCACTCTCTGAGAAGGAACAGTCGCTCATCGTGAAGACACTCAATCGGCTTCAGCACCGCCTTTCGGACAAACTGAACTGGTAGCCGGACACCCTATATATACCGTTTGAAACAAGGAGTGGTAAGGGCGTGCGGCAGGGCCTCGGCCTCGACCGCGTTTTTGCCCCACATCAGACGCTGAGACCAATCTATCGCTCCTGTTGATAGCCAATTCCCTGTCTGGTGTCAATTAAGAGACTACAATAAAATGCACCGACCCGAAATTAACCCCACCAAGTTCCCTGATGAACTGAGACAATACGAACACTGGCTCTGCTGGCGCAAACAGCCGCGTGCGGGCGGAAAGATCGCAAAGATTCCCGTCTCGTCCAGCCTCGACTACGAGGGCCAACCGGCGAGCGTCACCGACCCGGATACGTGGAGCGAGTACACCCTCGCGTGCCTGTACTTCGACCCGTCCACCAAAGACCCGTACCGCAACAACGTCGACGGCCTCGGGTTCGTGCTTTCCGAGGACGACCCCTTCATCGGCGTCGACTTGGACGACTGCGTGCGCGTAGACGGCACAATCAAACCGTGGGCCGCCGAGATCGTGGAGCGCATCGACTCCTACACGGAGTTCAGCCCGTCGCTCTCGGGCCTCCACATCTTGGCTAAAGCATCGACAGAGTCCTTCCCAGACAGCGGCCTCCGGCGCGACGGCGTCGAAATGTACCGCACGAACCGCTACTTCACCATCACCGGCTTCCACCTCGAAGAGACGCCGGAGACAATCGAGTGGCGCGGCGACGCTATCTCCGAGTTAGCCGCCGAGCTTCGACCCGAGGCGGATTCCGGATCATCACAGGGTATGGTGGCTCCCTCCCGCCCCGTCTCCCTCGAAGATGAAGCCCTGATCGAGAAGGCGAAGAACGCGAAAAACGGCGCGAAGTTTTCCCGACTCTGGAACGGAAACACCAGCGGGTACGCGAGCGCGAGCGAGGCCGATCAAGCCCTCTGCTGTCAGCTCGCGTTCTGGGCCGCTGGCGACGGCGACCGAATAGACCACCTGTTCCGTCAGTCCGGGCTGTTCCGCGACAAGTGGGACGAACGCCACTACGCCGACGGACACACCTACGGTGAGGTAACGATTGCGACCGCGCTGAAAATCGTCGACAACTACTATGAGTACTAACTCCCCCGAATCCCCGACCGACGCACAGACCTCCGACCAGATTACGATCTCCGACGTTGAGCGGATCGTTCGCAAAGAGTTCGACACCTCGACGTGGGAGGCTACCGAGGCGGTCCTCGCCAGCCACGTAACCCTGCACCTCGCGGGGAAGCCCGGCGGCGTCGGTCTCGTCCTCGTCGGCCCCCCAAGTAGCGGCAAGACGACCGTGTTGGAGTTCTTCGAAGGACTCGACACCGTCTACCGCTCCGACGACGTGACGCCCGCGTCCTTCGTCAGCCACGACGCTTCGAAGTCCGAGGAGCAACTTGGTCAGATCGACCTGCTTCCCAAAGTCGCGCGGAAGTCGCTACTCTCCCGCGATATGGCGACGTGGTTCGCGGGCGAGCAGGAGGATATCTACAAACGGATGTCCATTATGGCGCACCTGCTCGACGGCAACGGCTACACCCGAGACACCGGCTCCCACGGCGAGCGCGGATACACGGGCCGCGAGTACCGATTCAACTTCATCGGCGCGACGACTCCCCTCCCGCCGAGCGCGTGGCAGGTGATGGGCAACGTCGGGAACCGTCTGCTGTTCCACGAGAAGCGCGGTACGTCCGATATGAGTCAGATCGTTTCCGACGTGGTGTGCGGGAGCGAGTACCCCGAGAAGGTCGCCCGGTGCCGCGACGCCGTCCAGACGTTCCTCACGAGCCTGTGGAACGACTGTGGCGGATTCGAGGGCATCGAGTGGGCCGATGATCCCGAAGCGGAGGTCGGCCCGATCCTGTCGTATCTGACCGAACTCGTCTGCCGAGGACGCGCCCCGATCATCGAAGGACGAGTACAGCCCGAGGGCGGCCATCGAATCGCCGGGAGCCTGTACGACGTGGCACGCGGACACGCCATCCTTCACGGGCGTCGACGCGTCACCGTCGAAGATATGCAGGTGTGCGCCCGGATTGCGTTGAGCACGATCCCCGAGAAGCGCCGGCCCCTCGTTCGGGCACTCCTCGATCCGGCCAACGGCGGGGTTCTGACGACCCGCGACGTGTGCGACCTGACCGGGGTGAGCAAGCCCACGGCGGGCAAGCGAATGGAGGAGATCAGCATCCTCCGATTCGGCTCGCTCGGTGAAGTCGACGGCGACGGACGCAATCCGAAGGCGCTCACGCTACGGCGCGAGTACGTCTGGCCCGACTCTCTGCGCTTCCCGTGGGTAGAGTCGTAAAGTTTCCTCACCCCCCGTTCTCTGAGCGAGTTGTAAGGGTGTGGGAGAACACACACCTGTGATTATCTATAGGCCACTCAGCGGACGGAGAGCGTGGGGCGAGAGAATTTTGCGACCTCCTATGGGTAGTCAATTTCTGCGTGTAGGTTTGTATCCTCCAGTTCATCCCCAACCTCTGCAAGTAGCCTACCTAACAGCATCCTCGTGACCCGATACGCATCATTTGCTACTTCTTCTTCGACTCTACGACCATCGTGGATTACATCTTTCCGAACCTCCCAGACTTTCTCTTTCCATTCGCTGTATTCTGGCATCGAATCGATATCTAATCCAATATCCGCTCTTATTTTCTCCTCTACAAAAGATGCAAATGGGGTTTCTATCGCAATTCGTCGTGCTTCTTCTTTCATATCTTCTCGCCGATCTCTAATGGCGATATACGCTGTCTTAATCCAAACTTCGAAGAGTCTTGCAGAGTTCAAAACAGCAACATCATACTCTCTTCTTGCTATGTTATCTTCTGTATCCAGATCGATCTTCTTGAATAGGTTAACAGCTTTATCTTCAGATATGAATTCCTGAATATTATCTCGCTTTGTCTCCGTCACTCTCAGCTCTTTGATGGGTTCGACTCCTGGCTGATAGATTACAGTATCCGATCCTCCATCCTCCAAGTTTGCTGTCACTTTGAAATCAATCACGTCTGATATTCCGAGGGGTTTCACCCACTGATCATCCAGATTTGCTCGGTATGCTTCGAGAAATTGATTCAGGAAGTCCAGAGTGTATCCTATTACGTATCTTGAATATTCTCCGGGAATCTCGTGGAGAATCATCTCTTCTCCATCCGGCGTTTCTTCGTTTGTTCTATCAGGAATCGCTTGGTAAAAAATGTCGTTGAAGCAGACTTGTACCGCAGTTCTACTGATCAACCCATTCCGATTTCCACGAACGTAATCAGCCCCTCCCACTCCCTCCTGAATGCATACCTTCTTAAATCGAAACTCAGCCTCTACACTATTGAACGTGACATCAAATCTCCATTCTGGATTCCTATCAAAACTGTCTCTCACCTCAAGTAGATAAGGTATCTCGAATTCGACCACAATATCTTCAATGGACATACACAATGATATGCTGTCAGGAATTAATGGTTGTCGTCCACCACCCTCTGACTACAGAAGGATGGCGAATATGATCTCTAACCGATATTCATCTATCTTTTTCAGTCATTTTGTCTTCAAAAGTGAACTTCTCACCCCGAGCCAGCATACTCTCCTCCTTCCGCCGCTGATCGTAGTGCTGTTTCAACACGTCCTGAGACACGTCACACCGCTCGCTCACGTCGTCGTAGTAGATGTCCTCCTGTGACAGGAAATAGGAGATAGCGGCCTTCCGGATCGGGTGCGGTGACACGGACGACGGACATTTCGACCCGTAGCTTCGATCCTGCGCGGCTTGGCAGTTCTCAATCTCCCGGTCGTGCGGACACTCCCCGTCAAGGACGCACGGGCGACTCAGCGAGTAGATGCTCCGCCGCACGGTCTGTCTCGCCATCCGCCCGTACTCCGTGGTGATCAGCGGGTTCCGCCCGAATTCGTCGACGGTCTCTAAGCGATTGATCGAGAGGTAGTCGTCGAGGAGTTCCACCACGCCGGCCCGGAGCTTCACCCACCGCTCACCTTCGTCGCCGTTCTTGAGCGGCGTTCCGGTATCGGGCCGATGATTGACTTCGACGTAGTGGTTCTCGGGGTGGAAGTCCTCCACGTCGAGCGCGATGAGGTCGCCCGTCCGGAAGCCACAATGCCACAGTAGTTCGAGCGTGACGTGCTCGCGGGTGGCGTACTCGTACTTCCGCAGGTATTCGAGGATCGTCCGAACGCGGTCGGGGTGGATTTTCGTGGTGGAGACGTCTTCCCGCGGAGCCATTTCGGGGGGCTGGACGTACTCGTGGAGGCCGGGCGTGACGGCGTTGATCCGCTCGCAGAACTTCACGAACACGCGGAGGGTCGACAGTTGGGTGTGGAGACTGACGTTGTTGAGGTCGCCGTCCTCCTGCCGCCACGCTTTGTAGCGGGCGAAGTGCCGCCCGGTGAGGACGTTCATATTGTCGATGCCCTCGATGCCACACCAGCGGACGAAGTGCTTGGTGCGGTAGCCGTGGGCTTTGAGAGTGTTCTCGCTGAGGCCGTCGGCGCGATCTTCGAGATACCACTGCTGGGCCTCTCCCGGTTCGATGGGCTGTAGGTTGGCGTGCATAGCTGGTAGCCCACAGCGGGAGCGCGGCCCCGGTAATCGACTGCGGGGCGACCGAAGGGAGCGTTCAACTCCCTCCCGGCCCGCTTCTGCGAGGAACGGACGTGACGAGCGAAGCGG
>ERZ1034573.210-NODE-210-length-16712-cov-24.676112_pt1 | contig 16712 bp, 22 predicted proteins | sample MGYA00520641_ERZ1034573 | MGnify/ENA primary metagenome ERZ1034573 (study PRJEB33760, sample SAMEA4777724) | hypersaline lake metagenome | biome: hypersaline environment; feature: brines | place: Spain | collected 2014-08 | depth 0 m ...
CCGGACACTCCACAGTCCCGGGATAACTCCTTTCTCCAGAGTACCAGAACTTCTCTCCACAGGCCTTACAGACGATCTCAAGGGCAGTATCTACCATATTTTTCACCTCATATCAACGTGTAAAAGCCTGCCATTGTCAAAACCATTCCTATGAAGGCATTAATGTACGGGTAGTACCAGTAGGCCTCCGAATCCGAAAGGTCAGAAAGATAGAAACCTGTAGCGAGAACGGGGTAAACCAGTATCAGAAAACCAGTGTACAGGTTCCATAGAGAAACCAGAAGGCCTGAGACTGTCCAGAAAAACCCGCAGTAGGCATAGGTTTTCTCACGTCCAAGGAAAGTCGCTGTTGTTTCTATACCTGCCTTTCTATCCGGTTCGATATCAGGTACCGCGGAAAAGGTATGCATCGCCATCGCCCAGGCCCATCCACCGGCTACAGTCAAAACAGGAGGAAAACTCTTGGTCGAGTAAATATACGTCAAAACAAATGGGAGGATATAAAGCCCGTTTGAAAGAGAATCCAGGAAAGGTCTTGCCTTGAAACGGAGCGGCGGAGCTGAGTAGGCTATGCTCAACAAAAGGAAAAAGACCATAACAGGCAAGGCCTTCTGAGGTAAAAATAAAGCCACAGGGATCGAAAGCCCGGTCGAAAGGCCTATAACAGAGTCAGTGAAAAGGCCTCCACGGTATTTCTCCTCTTTATCCTCCTTCTTCGGGTTCTCCTCGTCTATATCCCTGTCGAAGTAATCGTTTATCCCGTAAAGCATGATGTTCGCTGGGACCAGGAAATACAGGAACTGTAACAGGTTCTCGAGCGTGAGAAGGCCTTCTACACTTGTTGCTCCCATGACTAATCCGAGCAGGGCCGGACCCCCTAAATAAAGCCAGAAACGAGGCCTTGAAAGCTTGAAGATGTATTTAAGTTTATCCTTCAAGGTCTTCGGTCACCTTCTCCGCGGCGTGTTCTCCGCTGATCAGACACATCGGCATCCCGATCCCAGGGTTGGTGTACTGTCCTGTGTAGTAAAGGCCTTCCATCTCTTTGGATCTCTGTTTAGGCCTGAAAACCGATGTCTGTCTCAGGGTGTGTGCGATGCCTAAAGCTGTTCCGTTGTAGCTGTTGTAACGTTTCTTGAACTCTTCTCCTGCGAATATCTTCTCGTATTCGATTCTCTCTTCGATCTCAAGGCCTGTCTCCGATTCCATGTCTTCTATGACTGTATCTCTGAACTCTTTCCTTTCCTCTTCACTTAGTTCGAGTTCTGCTGCGATCGGCACCAAAATGAACATGGCTGACTTTCCTTCAGGGGCTACTGTGTCATCCGTTGCTGAAGGGTTGCAGACGTAATAGGCTGGATCATCTGGTATCGCCGGGTCATCGAATATCTTATCGAAGTGTGGATCCCAGTCTTCCGGAAGCACAAGTGAGTGGTGTTCGAGGTCCAGATCTTCGTCTACTCCGAGGTAGATCAGGAAGGCACTTGGTGCGTAAGTCCTTGAGTCCCAGTAATCCTCATCGTGGGTTGTGTATTCTTCGGGAACAAGCTCGGTCTCCGTATGTGCGTAGTCTGCGTTGGAGACCACTGCATCACATTCTATCGTACGCTTTTCGGTTACTACCAGGTTCTTCCCTTCTACCCTGTCGATCTTTTCCACTTCCTCATTTGTCGAAAATTCGACGCCTTTTTCCTCTGCCAGTTCTTTTATCCCTTCGATGACGGAGTAAATCCCTCCGTCCGGATAATATACGCCCATGTTGAAATCCACATGACTCATCAGGTTATACAGTGCTGGAGTGTTTTTCGGCGATCCGCCCAGGAAAACCAGTGTATACTGCATGACCTGTTGAAGTTTATCGCTTTCGAAGTATTCCTCTACGTGTCCCTGCATCTTCTTGATCAGAGAAATCCCTCTCGCGTTCCTCAGTACGTCGAGCGAGAAGTAATCCTTGAAGTCGTTTCTATCAGCTAATACAAATTCGTTCATCCCGATCTCGTAGGTTTCTTCTGACTTCTCAAGGTATCGTCTGAAGGCGTCTCCGGCACCTTCCTCGTAGGTCTCAAACAGCTCGGCTGCTTCCTCAGGGTCGGCCGGAACGTCCATACGGTCGCCGTCCTTGAAGAATATACTATAATTGGGGTCAAGCCTAGTCAAGGAGTAAAAATCAGAGGCCTCACGGTCAAACTTCTCGAAAAATCTGTCAAATATATCTGGCATCAGGTACCAGGAAGGCCCCATATCGAAACGGAAACCCTCTTCCTCAAGCACTGAGGCCCTGCCACCTACTTCTCTGTTTTTCTCGATAACTTCTACCTCGAAATCTTCATCTGCTAGGAAACATGCTGTTGATAGGCCTCCGAATCCGGCTCCAATAACAACGACTTTTTCTTTTTCAGTCATATTCTGTGTTTGAGGCCTCAATTTATTTGAAATTTGTCAATTGAGTTAAGATAGATGGATTCTGATATTGAAACGATTTTCAAACAGAACTCTACTTCTTACTACTACAGCAGTCTCTTGTTCCCGAGAGATGTAAGAGAAGATGTTTTCAAGCTCTACTCCTATGTCCGGAAAATCGATGACTTCGTAGACGACCTACCACAGGAAAAAGATAAACTGGATAGATACCGCGAACTAACAGTAAAGAACTGGGAATCCGGACAGACAGATGAAAAAATAGTCAACTACTTCCTTGAAGTCGCGAGGAAAAATAATTTCGAGAAGGAATGGGCTGAGGCCTTTTTGAACTCCATGGAGATGGATACGTACAAAGAAGAATACGAGACCATGGAAGAGTCTCTGGAGTATATCAGAGGATCCGCTGAAGTGATAGGCCTTATGATGGTCAGGATACTGGGCCTGGACGAACAAGCGGAACAGTATGCGGAACTACTCGGCCGCAGCATGCAGTACTGTAACTTTTTGAGAGATATAGAAGAAGATAGAAAACTCGGCAGAAGATACCTTCCAGGACAGAAACTGGAAGAATACGGTATTGAATCTCTGGAGAAAGAAAATGTGGATGAGGAAAAATTTGAGGATTTCATGAGAGAAGAGATTGACAGATACTTCGAGTGGCAGAGAGAAGCCGAGAAAGGCCTTAAATACATCCCTTACAGAGTAAGAGTTCCTGTCATCCTTTCTTCCAGGATCTACAAGTACACGGCTAAAAAGATAAGGGAGGATCCTATGAGGGTCTTCGATGAGAAGGTGAGGCCTTCGAAACCTGAGATCTTTAAACAGTTGATCTTTTCTCTTAGAGGTAAGGGATAATGTACAGTCCAGGAAAAGATGCAAAACTCCTAAGACAGGAGATAGATAAGGTCCCAGAAAGGATCGATCTAGAGGATACAAAATGGGGAGAGGATACAGTGAAACGCATCCTGGAGCTGGCAAAAGGCGGAAAGATGATCAGAGGATCTCTTTTACTTGATGCGACAGAGGCGATGGGAGGAGACAGGGAAAAGGCCTTAGACTATGCTCTGGCGGTAGAGATAATACATACAGGCCTTTTGATACATGATGATATAATCGATGGTGACCCGAAACGTAGAGGGGAAGATGCTATACATATCCAGTACATGAAAAGGTTCGAGGAGATATCAGAAGAGGCTGCGGAAGATCTTGCCATCTGTGCCGGAGATGTATGTTTTTTCCTGGCGATGAACATCGCATCAGGCCATGAATCAGATACACGTATACTTGAGCTGTTTTCAAAGATTTTTGCCCGTGTAGGGATAGGACAGATACGTGATATAGAGTCTTCCGAGAGAGGAACGCCGATGAACGTAGAAGATACACTTGATTTCTACAGGAACAAGACAGCATGCTATACTTTTTCTCTCCCGCTCAGGACAGCCTCTATAATCGCGAGAGATGAGGATTCGAAGGCCCTGGACAGTATAGGAACAGAGATCGGAGTTCTATACCAGATAAAGGACGATGAACTTGATTTCAGGCCTGAAAAGGAAAGCGGGAAACCCCGGCTTTCAGACCTCAGAGAAGGGAAAAACACTATCTTCACGGCAAAGATGCTGGAAAAAGAAACAGAAACAGAGGATATAGAGGAACTTATCAGGGAAGGTAAGGACCTGGAAAAGGCCAGAGAGATAAAGGAAAGAATAGAGGAAGAAGGGGTCAGAGGAGAAATAGATAACATGATGGACGAAAGAAGCCAAAATATCAAGGAAAAGGCCTCCCGGATCTCTGAAACAGAGGAAATACAGGAACTTCTTTCAGAAGTTACAGAACTTGTCATCGAAAGAGAAAGGTAAAAAACCAGCTGGAGGCCTTGAAAGTAAGGTTTTGAGGCCGCCTCATCTTGAGAGCCAAGTTTTATAAACCCTGGATTGCAAAGAATAGATATGAGTTACGCAGCAGACACTTCCAAACACGGTGAAAACCCGTCTAACCATAGCTGTGTGACCGCTATATCGAATATGTATTCTAATCACTTTATCCTGTATATGTGATACAGGATAAGTAGGTCAAGAGTTCCAGGCCTGTTTCACAACTCAGTGAAGCCGGGTCAAAAGGCCTTGACCGAAACAAGTCGGGCAACAGTTCCGAGTTAACAAACAACTAACTAAACAACGAGTTCAGACAAAAAAAGCGTCAGCTATATCAAATAAAAAACAAGGTAAAGTCTTCGATGAGACAACAAAAACCACATGAAAACGTTCAGAAACCTCAACCAAGGGTGTCAGCCAGGATCTGATATAGGGATCGTTACCGACGGTTCAATGTTCTCTTTTTTCTTTCTATTTTTGTTCTATTCTGAAGTCAGGTTCTCTATCTCAAATGTCTGACACTGCCAGAGGCCTTTCATCCGTTCCTGGGCTTTCTCTTCTGCCTGTATGAACCTTTGTTTGTCCCTGAACTTTGAGTCGTATACTCTAGCAAGGCCTTTCTCTATCAGTCTGTAGTTGAAGTTGGTCTGGTTTATCTTGATGTAACCGAGTAATCTTCCGTATGTCCCTCTTGTATCGCTGTACGGGTCTGTTGTAAAGTTTACTTTCTTTCCGGCCAGTGTTTTTTCTGCGTATTCCGAGGCCTTTTCTCCCCATTCTCTGAGGCATGTCCGTCCTCTATCGTTTTCCGGCATGTTTTCGTATTCCTCCGGTGCTACCTCTACATGTACTTCGGGAGTATCTACACCTATCAGACGTACTGTTTCAGTGGTTTCTCCAAGGCGGATATCTACTGTGTCTCCATCCACTACGTCCGTGACTGTTGCTTCCGATTCCTGTACCTGGTTCTGTTTCTGGATTCCTGTTGTACTGCATCCTGATGCCAGGATTACTACGATAAGTATGGTGATCAGGCCTCTGTTCATACTGGTGCTTTGGTCTCTCAGTGTTTTTAAGGGGTTAGAGTTAAATTCCAGTCACCTGCTATATTTTTGTATGGTCTATGAGGTAAAGTGTTCGAACTGTGGCGAGATACTGGACTTTGGTGGAAAAGATCCTGATGAGAAATTCGGCGATGAGCAGAAGATACCGGATAACGCTTTGGAATTCGATGACAGTATTTACTGCCGTGAATGTGTTAAGAAGTTTGTCAAGTTTGGTTCAAAGGATGTTTTTGAACGTCTTGATAAACTGGAGACCAAGGTAGACAACGAACTGGGATAGAAAAAACCGGTTCCAGAAAAAGTCGTCAAATCATAATAGAAAGATAGTAGAAGAGGAAAATATTTTTTTGAGGCCTGTAAAAGGCCTTCCAGCCAATATCTCTATTCGCTGTTTATGTTTTCGCTTGTTCTTTCAATCTTCGCATAGCTCGGGGTTACTACTACCCAGTCTTCGTCTACGCCTGCGACATCTCCATCGACTGCTTTGACTGTTTTCTTAAGTCTCTTGACAGCTCTTTTGAGCTTGGACATGTCCCTGTCCTTGAGGGGCTTGATATTGACCCAGACGATGTGATCGTTTCTCAGGTGTTCCTGAACCTTTTCCACGTCGTCGAATTCTTTCAGTGTCTCTGCTCTGACGACCACCTTCTGTTCTCTCTCGGAAACTTCTGCGTCAAGTTCCACGAACTCGTCTTCGATCATTTCGTTGTCTTCTGAATCTTCTCCATCCTTCTTTAGAAACCCCAGTGCCATAGTTTTGATTACCTCTTAGTTAATAAGCAGGAGTTGATTTTTTTATAGCTTACCAGTAAGTCACTGAAGAAATCCTGAAAAGTGGAAAAGCACAGAAAATAGTGGGAAAAACGAGGAAAACTAGTCCAGGCTCTCCACTTTGGAGGCCAGGTTCCAGATCTCGGTCCTGGTATGCTGTCTGATGTTCGGATCGTTACTGATCTCATCTAGGATGCTGGAAGCAGAGTTCACACGGACAGAAAGATCCTTATCTTCGTCCTCAAGTTCCTGAGCTGCCTGTTCAAGCATCTCAGCAACGTTGGACGGAACCGCGTCTTTCTCCGCCTGATCACGCATCCTCTGCACGACCGAAGGTACTGAACTCATGGAGCATCACCAGTTACTCCATTCCTTGTGAGAACTGGCTCTGAGACTCTTTGATCTTTTCCTCAAGCTGACTCTCCTTCTTTTCAAGGCCTTCCATCCTGACTTCGAGATCTTCTTCTCTTTCCTCAAGTTCATCTCTTAGATCGTCTCTATCACGGGCAACCATGATCTCCCCTACCTGACGGTAGACTTCATCTCCTTCAGAGTTCTCAAGTTCGCTCAAGGCCTTCTTCACTCCCTGAATCTCGTTCTCTGTCTGCTCTTTCTGCTGTGCGATTTCCTGCATCTGCTGCTGAGTTTGCTGCATCTGCATCATAAGCTGCTGTGCATCTTGCTGTTCTTCTGACATAGTTTATTCACCTTCTAGTATAGCTTTTTAGCGAGCGTTGTCAACCGGAAAACTGTATCGGTGCAACCTCTTAAAGGCCCTAGGCCTTCCGTATCAACTCGAATCTTCAGTTTATCGCCCTCAGGCACTAGTTCGTACTGAACTGTGTCATCTGAGGAAAGTGATGGTTTGAGGATTTGTTTGAGGTCCTCAGGCCTCTCTGCGTCTATCTCGACACTTGATTTCATACCGCTTGAACGGTGTCTGGGTCGTCAGGCCTCTTCTTGAGGAGGACTCTGTGACTGCATTTTGGACAGATTACTTTCTCTTCTACCGGGTCGATCTCTACTTCCTGTTCGCAGTTGACGCATACGTAGCTCATGTTTTATGCCTCGATCTCTTCTTTGGCTTCTTCGAGTTCTTCTAGCTCTTCTTCGCCTAGTTCGAGGGCTTTTTTCATCTGTTCCTGTGCTCCTGTGTCCATGTCGTAGGCTCCGCCTGCGGTCTTCTGTCCGCATTTTCTGCATTCCCAGATGCCTGCAGCCGATCTCTCTACTTTTCCTGATCCGCATTCCGGGCATTCGATGTCTTCTCTGTCTTCTGCTTCGTCTACGTTCTTTCTGATTCTGCTTCCGTAACGGGAGCCGAATCTTTTCGCTGACTTGTTATCTCGTGGCATTTTTTATTCACCTATAAGGTAGTTCTTAAGAAGGATATGGAGGGGAAGATTTTTTATTCCCCTACCTCTGCCTCGAGGATTTCGCGGAATTTCTGGATTTTCTCGTCCGCTTCCGTCATGATCTGGGACATCTCGTCAGCTGTGAAAGGCTGAGTCTCTCCTTTCTGCATTGCAACGATGTTTCCGTCCTTCTTCTTGGAAACGGTCAAACGAGCGTCCAGGGCCTTTTCTTCTTCCCCGGTTGTGTCCCAGAGAAGTGTATCGCCGATCTTGTGACCTGTAACTGTGATAGGTTCACACTGTAACTCGATGTCCTTCCACTTTTCATCTCTGTTCAGAGTCTCTGTTTCTTCGTCGTAAGCTGGAAGGTATCCTGACTTCAAAGCTGCCATAGCTGCAAGGCTTGTGGCATCGATCAGGTTACCGTCATCGTTGAGAACGTGTGCATCGATAAAGACTGTATAGACCTTCTCTCCCTCTACCATACAGAGGTCTTCAAGGTCGATCGCTTCAGCTTCTCTGATTCCACGGTCGACTACCCTTGCGAGCTCTACACCGTCTTCCTGTGGAGGACCTGACTCGTAGTCACGTCTCGCCATAGGAGCAAGCTCTGCGTTCGTCACGATGGTTCCCTTCCCAGGCCTGTCGTCGTAAGGTTCTTCGATCTCGATGGAGAGGCCTACAAGGACCTTTGTGTCTCCGATCTCGACGAGTGCTGAACCTTCAGATGTTTCGTTGATGTAATCTGTCTCGACTTTGATATCTCTCATCTCTTTGAGGTCTCTGCCGTCGAGTCTCTGTCCGTCTTCCGCCATCTCGCGGATTGTGTCTTGGTTAAGTTTCATTTTATTCGTCACCTCCTCTTAGCTGCCGGTATTTTTCAAGCATCGCATCTTGCTGCATCTCGTGTAGCTGTCTGCATCCGTCTTTCGCAAGTTCGATGCAGTCCTCTACCTGTTCCTGTGTAAGATCGCCGTCCATCTGGACAAGAGTGATCTCTTCACCAGTATGTTCGCCGTCTTCATCGTAGTTGATGAGTGCGATCGGGATGTCTGCGTTCCCTTCCTTGTCCTCCTTACCGTTAACGTCAAGGACAGGTGTCTCATCTACAACTCCTGCTGCAGTAGCTGAAACCATTCCCTTCATAGGGATTCCGGCGTCAGCTAGTGCAAGAGCTGCTGCGGTGATACCTGTAACTCTTGTACCGCCGTCGGATTCGACGACTTCCATCGAGATATCGATCCCTGCGGTCGGGAACTTCTCCATCTCGATAGCAGGTTCCAGGGCCTTCTTAGCTACAAGGCCTATCTCCTTCGCCCTTCTGTTAGGGCCTGGACTCATACGGTCGTCCACGGAGAAAGGAGCCATGTTGTAACGCATCTTGATAACCGCTCTGTCACTTTCCTGCAGGTGCTTCGGGTGAAGCTCCTGAGGTCCGAAGACCGATGCGATAACTCTCGTGTTGCCGACTTCGACCATCGCAGAACCATCTGCTTCGGTCAAGACATCGACTTCCATCTCTGTCTCTCTAAGGTCGTCTTTCTCTCTTCCGTCGACTCTTTTTCCTTCGTCGTCAAACCATTCGATATCTTCATCTGAACTTGTCATTTTATTCGTCCTCCATTGCTTCTAGTTCTTCTTCAAGCCATTCACTCATCCTGTCCGTCAGGTTTTCAGTATGTGCTTCTCTCTCGACTTTCTTGACAGCTCGTGCTGCAAGATTGGCTCTGTCGCCTGAGATCCATACCTGTCCGTTCTGTCCTACGATGATGTTGCAGTTGGTCTTTTCATTGATCTGTTTGACCATTGTTCCCTGCTTACCGATTACACGGGGAACTTTGGAAGGCGCGATCTCGATAACACGTCCTCCTTCAAGCTTCCTGCATCTCTTGTCCTTCATCGAAAGGTCGACGTCCATACCGTCCGTAACGGATTTGACCTTGATGACAACTGCATCTCCAACTTCGTAGAAATCAGAGAGATCGTCTTCATCAAGATCGACGTACTCATCAGTCGCATCAGCGATGTTCAAACTCCCTTCATAAGCGGAGTTGAACTCCACAGTCCACCGAGAGTAACTGACTCTCGTGACTTCGCCGATAATCGTATCGCCCTCGCTAGGCATGTAACGACCGGACATAGGCCTTACCTCGACTTCCTGACCGCTGTAATGAACAGTCCCCAGGTGTTTAGAATAGATTTTATTATTTTCTTCGTAAGCTCCAGAAACCGCAGACAAAGCATCTGCATCAGTTATTAAGTCTCCTGGAGTTACAAGGTCATCTTCTTCTTTCACACGTGACATAAATTGTATTACCTCAAATTCTCATCAAACTAGAAAATAGTTCTTTGTAAAAACAAATACGCAGGAAACCTTTTTATAACGCGCGACTCCTCATGTAGCAGTCGAAGCCAGAAAGGCCTTCCTACAACCTACTTCTCCAGCCAGCCATACATGTCTGAAAGGCCTTCAACAAAGCTCTCCGCGTAAACATCTTCCTCGGTCGATGCTTCAAGAACTTCTGGAAGCAGGGAGAGGTCTCCGTCCGGAGAGGAGTACTGAACAGCTCCCTCAGAATAGTTTACAAGAGCATCGTTCTCCAATCTGGCTCCGAGAGCCTCCTGATCAAATCCCAGCTCCTCAGAGATCCTGTCCATGACCTGTTCCTCTTCAAGGCCTGTATTCCACCTCAGCTTCACGTCCTCGAACTCTCTGCTTGTGAGGCCTGCTACTTTTCTCTCGTCGAGTTCTGCCTCTATCCTTTCTTGGTCTCTACTGTACTCGTTTTCGGGGTAGGCCAGTGTTCTACTCACGTCTCTGTGACCTCTGATTCGCCTCCTGTCAGCTCTTGGATATCCTCCATCAGTTCTGTCAGGACTCCCGCCGGAACCTTGATCTTCGCAAAGAAGTATTCGTTACCCCACTGCTCCTCAAGAACCTCAGCGGTCTGTTGAATCTTGTCATAGGCCTTACCAGCCTTGTCATTCGGTATCTTTATAGCGACCTGTTTCTCGTCCAGTGAAACCGGTATGATAGGCCTTATCGCATCGATGGCCTCGTCGAACTGTTCCTCCACATCGGTCATAGCGTCCGCGTTGAAGCCGGCTTCCTCTAACGCATTCTCCACTCTCTGCGGTGGATGAGGGTTACCTGTCTTCGGATCCTGTGCCCTCCGTGCTATCATGCTCACTATCTGTTTGTGTTTGTCCTGACGCATCTCCTTTTTCTGCTCGGTCGTCAACTGCATATCTCCTTTCTCGAAGATCTCCTCGGCAGCCTCCATGATCTGACGTGTACCGAAGTCATCCTCAAGGTCCTCAGCAGAAGCTCTTTTACCGTCTCCGGCATCTTCAAAGATCTCCTGTACGAACAGAAGTCTCTGGATATCATGGTCTTTACCTTCAAGTTTAGCCTCCTTCGCCAGGTCAGGTTCCACAAGGATTTCATAACCTTCGTACCTGACCTTAATCGCGTCAGAAGTATCCATACTACAGAAAAAGGCCTTGATGTTTAAACCTGTTTTGAAAGAAACTACCTGTGAATATACCTATCCTCGTCTCCTAGATAATTACTTGGAAGACGGTAGTAGAACCTGTTCTCAGGCCCGTAAACCACTATATTCAGGATAAGGAAGGCCCCTGTCAACAGGACTGTAGCCATGCTTCCGGCAAACACAGATACCAGGAAATCAAGGGATTCAAATCCTAAAACGTCAAATATCCTGGAAAAAGCAAGTACTGTGAAACCTGCTATCATCATCTGAAGCGAGATCCTGACATCTAATGATTTGAAACTCATACGGGCATAGGCCTTCTGACTATCTCTTACCACTTTCAGCATGAAAAGGCCTGAAAGCAGTACAAGAGGAAGAGAAAGATAGGCTCCTATCCACGTTCCCACAACTTATCACCTCCTGCCACATAATCCAGTGAAAGGAAAAAAGCCAGGAAAAATAACATTGCCAGATTGAAAAAGACCTGACTCAGGAAAGACCTTTCAAGGCCTGTGAAAACAGTTCCCGTGAAGACCGAGACTGATCCAAGGAAGGCCAGAGAAAACACCACTGTGGTCCTTACTCCGTTGAGCTTGAGGAAAGTCGCTGCACGGTACTCGCTGCCTACCCAGTAACTCTGGAACCTGTATACAAGATAAGCCGTGGCCAGTAGACCTGCCAGAGCAGCGACATCCCATAACATGATAATTTAGTCGACAGTAGAAAGGTAAAAAGATATGTGATGGAAAAAGAGGCCTGAAAACTAGAATTCTACATCCAGGTCTTCGAGGTCTTCAGGCGAGATCCTCTGGAATAGAGAATCCTGGTCAACGACGGACATCTCAACGTTTTCAGTTCCGATGTCGTCTTCTCCCTCTTTCAGGGCCTCGACTGCTAGTTCCATAGCCTCTTCCTCTGAAAGGCCTTCACTCCAGTTCTCTTCCAGGTGTTCCTTGGCATCGTCTCCGCCTTTACCGATGGCGATAGCCTTCCACTCGGAAAGGGTTCCGGAAGGATCAGTGTGGTAGACACGTGCCTCTCCGTCCTTGACTCCGCCGGAGATCGTGGAAAGACCGTAAGGACGAACTCCTCCGTACTGGGTGAACTGCTGGCATCTGTCAGCGATGAATTTCGCCAGTACAGGGGTAGGGATGTCCTCATCGTAAGTCATGACATGTTTCTGGGCTTCGTTCCTTGCCTCTTCTACAAGAGTCCTGCCGTCTGCTACAAGGCCTGAAGTCGCTACTCCGATATGCTCGTCAAGTTTGAAGACCTTCTCAGGGTTCCTTACCTGAAGTTCCGGGATATCTCTTGTAGCTGCAAGGACAACTCCGTCCTCGTAAACTACTCCTAGAGCTGTAGCGCCTTTTTTAACTGCTTCTTTAGCGTACTCGACCTGGAACAATCTCCCATCTGGAGAGAAAATCGTTGCTCCACGGTCATACTGCTGCTGTTGCTGATTAGTCATCTGCATAGTTTAAGAACCTCTTAAGTTATACAAAATAATGACTTTGGAAAGCTTAAAAGTATAACAGAAACCCGAGGTAACAAAACAGAGGAGGCCTCACTGAACTTATGGAATTCGACCTACATACACATACCACCTACAGCGACGGAAGCCTGATGCACATGATGGCCTCCGCCGCCGAGAAACAAGGCCTCAAAGAAATCGGTTTCGCCGACCACGCCAACGTATCACAGAGAAAACCGATGAAACAGGCCAAGTATAACAACGGATTCAACCTGGATATGACCTGTGAGAGAAGAGAGATGGCCATAGAGAACCTGAGAGAAAAGAGAGATATCACAATCTATTCGGGCATAGAGATGGACTATGACCCAAGAGACGAAAACGAGATAAGAAAATTCCTGGAAAAGAAAAACTTCGACTACACCTTGGGAAGCGTCCACAACCTCGAAAACACCAACGTCCACATCAGAGAATACTTCAAGAACAAGACACGGAAAAGTAGGGAAAAACTCGTCCAGAGATACTTCGAAAAACTCGAAAAACTCATCAGATCCGAATTATTCGATATAGCCTCACATATCGACGTATTCGAACGCAACCCACAGCTCCAGGGATTCGCAACCAGGGAAAACTACGAAGTAATAGCAGAGGCCTTCAAAAACTCGAAGACCATACCCGAGATCAACGCCGGTCGCGCACTTCGAGGCCTCGAAGAAATCCATCCAACAAAAGAATTCAGAGAAATCCTCATAGAAAAAGGGATAACCTTCACAACAGGAACAGACAGCCACCAACCCAGAGACATCAAAAAACTCAACCAGCACCTAGACCACAGACTCGAAGAACTCGACATCACACCTGAAAGGCCTCAAACCCTCCGAAACTGAAAAAGAGTAGCCTTTTTTAAATTACACATTAAACCCCACATAACGTAGGATGAACAAGGCCTCCAAGGCCTTAGGACTACCAATTGGTTACGGATTACGTTCACATCTGCGCAAGGCCTCCACTGAAACGGATTCGTCAGAATGCGTTCTTGCGCACTAGGAGCGTAACCCTAGGTCCACTAGCTCAGGGGTTAGAGCGCCGTCCTTATACGGACATTCACACAGAAAAAACACGCCTTTGAAACACCAAGGCCTGTGTGACTGCACTCTCTTTTTCCGAAGAGAGGCGGTGGTCCCGGGTTCGAATCCCGGGTGGACCATCTGTTAATCCGTTATCTTCTCTTTGCTCTGTTCTCCTCGCTTCGTTTGGGTTTTCAAGCGAAAATTGGTGATCGGCATTTATATAATTAATTTGCCATACCCGGTTTCCAATCCTTCAGCATCTCATAATCATCCTGATTATTAGCTTCATGACTTACTTACGCAGCCAAGACCGTTATCCAGAGAACAAGCTTTGGATAAATGTAAAGAGAATACCGTAACAAAATGACTCTATGACCGACATCGTCTATGCTATCAGAATCTCAAACATGGAGTATTCAGGCCTCAAGATTATGGACGTTAAAATTGGTAAATCAACTAACATAGATAACACATTGAGCCAGTACAGCAGAGGCAACAGAAACATTGAGTTACTAGATATGTGGAGCCCGAACCCTGAGAAAAATCTCTCAACCACTGAAAGAGGCGTTCATGAGATAGCAGAGAACTACTCTTACGATAGACAGAGCGAGAAATTCGTATTCTTACAGAGTGGCTATCAAGAGTTCGCAGACACTGTAAATAAAGTACTGAGAAACACAACTAAAGAAGAACTGGGAGAAACAGATGAGACTCCAAGCCAGAGCTCAAAAGATGGCTATACCGGTACCACACCAGCAGTAATCAAAATACTTGGAGATACACACGATGTGACCAACTGGACTGAAACTCTTCAAACAGCAACCTCTCGTATACTTCAAGATGTGGAAGATCAAAAGAAAATAACCGAGATCAGCGGAAGAAAAAGAGATTACTTTGTTGAGAAAGGAGACGAATCTGTTCTCGTAGCTCCAAAACGAATCCCAGAAACTGACTTATTCGTAGAAACTAACTTTTCCGCCAACGATGTAAACCGAATAATCGAGCAAGTTCTTAACAAATACGGATACGATAGCTCACAATTAGAAATATACACAGAAGAAGAAAACTAAATTATAGTATTATATTCCAACCTCTCGAAATGCCAGAAATCCCTACTCAGAAAGTTCCTCTAACTCGTTAAACTCCCGAACCGTCCGAAAATCCACGCGATCAGTCTCAAGGCCTTTCTCCTGCATCCTCTGGTTCAATCCTTCCAGTATCTCCTGGTTTCGTGCAGCGACGTAAATGATGAAATCCTTATCCAGGTGCTTCTCGATATGTTCTATTTCTCTTGGGTTATCTCCCATCGCCACCTCGACTACAAGTTCACGGTCATACAGATTGACGTAGACGTCGGCATCGAACGTCTCAAGAAAGGCCTCGACACCCTGTTCCTCCAGTTGTTCCTTAATTCTGTGCTGCCAGTACCTGTGTATGATTCCACCTCGCCCCTCGTGTTCTGCTTCCAGATCTAGACTGCTTTCGACGTAATCACGGCCTCTGTCCGTAAGTTGCAGCAGCTTCCTCTTCCCGTCCTGGGCCTTGACCTGGCGCTCGATTACGACTCCGTACTCGACGAGTTCGTTCTTCGCCTTGTTTCCCTTGTACCGACTGGAAAACCTGTTGTAACGCTTAGTCAAGGCCTTGAACGGATTCTCGACTATATCACTTAGTAAGCGGTCGGCCTCCCCTGAAAGTTCTAAAACGTCTTTAGGATCTTCTACAATCTCTGGTTCATCTACTTCTTCTGATCTTCCGGGTGCTACAGTATCTCTGAATCTCTGCGTTGTTTCCCTTGGTTCATATGAAAGCCTGTCCCATTTCTTCAACTGCTGCTTCCGAAGCCGTTCATCCGAAACCTGCTTCTCCACTTCGTAGTTCTTGAGATCGACAGGGACTGGGCCCACACGGTTACCGACCTGAACCACTGCCTCACCGATATCAAGCTCTGAAGCAAACTCCGCCTGCCTCTGGGACAAATTCATCGCAGAGGTCATCGCCTCAAACTGCCTCCGACCTGCTGTAGACAACAAGACCTTCGTGTACGTATTCGCCTTGATCGAATCCGTCAACTTCGAAGCTTCCTGATCTGCGACTACAAGGCCTTCACCAAACTCCCTCATCTTCGCCGTCAACTCATCGACCTCAGGAATACCAGAAGCCTCCTGCCGCTCCTTATACACAGAGAACACTCTCTTTCCTTCATCCAGGAAGAATAAGTGATTCAAGCCCTGGCCGCGGTGATTCTGAGCCAACCGGTACTCATAGACATATGCGAATAAGGCCTCCATCAAGAAATTCTGAACATCTCTGCTGAGGCCGTCAAACTCGAACACCACATCCCTCTGAAGAAGCTCTTCAACCCCGTATCCCCGGCTACAGTCGAAGACCGTACCAGAAGTAAGATTCATCGCTTCAAGCCTGTTGAGAACGGTTTCACGGTAATCAGAAGCCTTCCGCACAAAATTCATCGTATCCTCCTCGATCAAACGCTGAAGCTCGTGAAGACTCGGAAACGGGCCAGAGACATCGTCGAAAAGGCCATAAAGCTTGTAGAGTTCGACAATCTTCTTCAGCAAGTAATTCTTCGAACCACTGAGTAAAGCGGTAGCATGACTGAATATCTCACTGAAAACCTGAGCCCACCTCCGAGGTGAAACACCCTCTGGAGGCCTCAACGGATTAAGACGGAACTCCTGCCACGGCAACACCAACAAATCAGTTTCACCTGCGAAGTGGCGATAATCCTGCTTCAGATCAAAGGCCCAGAACGGTTCATCGACCTCACTCATCAACTTGTAGAACAGCGTCGTCTTCCCGGAACCTGACTGGCCTACGGCGAGAAGGTGCTTGGTCAAATCCTCCTGTGGGAGTCTGAAGGCCTGACCTTGGAACGTCTCACCCAGCACAACCTGTCCGAAAGAAGATCCTGAATCAAAAGGATACCCCGCACTCTCAACAGCCTTACCCAATACTGCTTTTCTAATCGAACTCTGAACACGGTCACTACCGGATAACCCAGCGGCTAAAACCAGCTTCCGAACCTCTTCATCACTCAACAAATCATTCCGCTCCGCAAAATCAATTAGATTCTTACCCTCTCGACTCACGGAACACAGATTCCGCATGTAGGGGTAAAATACAGCTCCAAGGCCTCAATTCAGTTGAAGCCTCGATAACTCCTCCTCCAGAAAA
>ERZ1034573.213-NODE-213-length-16701-cov-6.587649_pt1 | contig 16701 bp, 24 predicted proteins | sample MGYA00520641_ERZ1034573 | MGnify/ENA primary metagenome ERZ1034573 (study PRJEB33760, sample SAMEA4777724) | hypersaline lake metagenome | biome: hypersaline environment; feature: brines | place: Spain | collected 2014-08 | depth 0 m ...
AATGTCTGAAGGCCTCAAGCCTTTTCTTCAGCATCCACTCAGGCTCATCTTTCTCCTCAGAAATTCTCCTAACAGTATCCTCCGAAAGGCCTCTACCTGAGTCATAACTAATTTCCGCGTCTGTTTTATGGTTGAACTTTTCCTGATTCTTCTGGATTTCCTCGTTACTCATATCTATATTAGGCGGGCCTAAATCTTTAAATCCTGTGCTTTATATTCGGGTCTCTCGTAGAATTATCCTGTTGATTGATGTCTATAGAGGGTAGGACTTATGGCCAGATACTGGAGGAGACTGGTTTAGAAGATGAACCGGAGTTCTGGATAGAGGAAATCCTGAGAGAGGCCGGTGAAATATATGGCAGAAGGAATGGTGTGGATGCAGGGATAGAGGATGCAGAGTCTTTATCTCCGGGTTATGAAGGATATGTGTTGGAGAATCAAGCCCTGGGGAACAAGATTTTAGGCTTTGATGTTGCACCTCTTCTATCCGAAGAGTATGGCACAGGATTCTCTTTGAGGCCTGAGGAAAGAGGAAGGGAATACAGAGAGTTCAAAGATTCCATATTAGAGGCCCTAAATAATGAGCTGTGATTTATCTGTCCTTTATATTGCTGGAGGCGTAGTTCTCAAGACCTGAGATTCTTTCAACATTTACTTCATGGCCTGTTGCTCTCTCCGCCATATTCCTGACTTCGTCTTCTTCGTGGCTCTGGTCGTATCCTAGTGTTATTACGTCTGGATCGAGTTCTCTGACAGTCTGGTATATATCACCCTCAGTTCCTAAAATTGCTCTATCTACAGGTTTAAGGGCTTGAATCATCTCCTGTCTTTCTTCTTCGCTGAAGTGAAGGTTTTTTCGCTCCTCTACACGTGAGTCTCTAGAAATGACAACTACCAGTTCATCCCCGTGGTCAGCTGACTTCTGGAGGTAGTGCAGGTGGCCTGGATGCAGTATGTCAAAGGTTCCCTGAGCCATCACGGTTTCCATAACTGGAACTTGGGGCCGGAAATGTTTAACAAGTTCCTCCTCACCATAAATCTCTTTCCGTGAAAGACCAGTGTATGAAGGAGCTGGCTGCGGAAAGATACTCAGAAAGGGATCTCTGGAGAGATAGCTTCGGCGAAATGGCTGACACCTTCCACGAATACATTGTATCGGCTCTGCAGGAAACAGGTAAGGATTTCAGCTATGAGGCCCTTAAGACGGAAAGGCCTGAAGTTGAGGAAGGCTACAGCTATGTTCTGGAAGGTACTTCCTTTGACTTCAGCCTGGCAGGAACGGTCAACGAAGATCCTGAGATACTGGAGGATTTAAGCCGGAAAGCGGTGTTCCAGGTTCAGGAAGAAGGTGAATGGTCGACTATCCGGGAAGCTCTCGAAGAGAAGGTTGATGTAGGGATAGAAGAGAAGAAGGTAGGGCCACAGACTGTCTACGAACTGGTAGTAGATTCTCCGTATACTTCCGAGGTTAATTGAAGAATTCGCTGATCTCCTTCCACGGTGCCCGTGTTGATACCAGGTTCTTGTCGTCAGGGAATACTTTCCGGTAGTTGCTCCACTCATATCGTTCGTCCATGTAAACTATCACGCCTTTATCAGTTGAGGAACGTATGCATCTTCCTGCGGCCTGTATCGCCCGGTTCATAGCAGGGTAGGAGTAGCCGTAATCCCATCCCTTCCCGAACTTCTCATCGTAGAAATCGATTAGTTCCTGAGTCTCCAAATCTGGCCTCTGTAGAGGAAGCCCTACGATGAAAACACCTTTCAGCACTTCTCCAGGGAAGTCAACTCCTTCTCCGAATGATCCTGCCGCGACTCCCAGTAGCACGGCGTCACCTTCTTCCTTTCTGTCCGCAAACTTGTCCAAGAGGTTCTGTTTCTCATCTTTATCGGCCCGTCTCTCCTCTATGAATATCTTTCTGTCAGAGTGTTCCTCGATTAGTGGCTTTACCTCGTTCATCATAGCATAACTTGGGAAGAAAACTCCGCAGTTTCCATCGACGGCCTCAAAGGACTTCGACAGGTACCATGCATATTTCTGCCACATTGACTCGTCGCGTTCCTCGTATTTTGTCGTCAAAGTAGGGATGACGAGATCAAGCTCGTTCTCCTCGGGGAACGGCGACTTGAAGGCCCGCGTCTCTGTTTTATCTTCTTCCAGGCCCAGTAACTGTACGTACATCTCTTGAGGGGTCAGTGTGGCAGACATCAGGATCGATGAATGGGCCTTGTTCAACGGTTTCCGGCTGGAGATCTGTGGGTCGAGGCAGGAGTATTTGATCTTCAGTTTCTGCTGGTTGCTGCTGTATTCTCTCTTTATCACGCGGACGAAGCCGCTGTCTTCTCCTTCTTCCCAGGCCCTGAGGAACTCTGCAATCTGTGCACAATAACTTCTCTCCTGTTCCTCCTCTACTTCTTCGGCTACGTTCTCTATATCCTTTACCATGTCTTCGTAGTCGTGGAAGTTGTCTATGCTGTCGACAAGGTCATCTTTTTTGAGCGTGGCGTCTGAATCGGTCTGCGACAGCTTCTCATTAGCCAGTCTTGACATCACGCGTTTCAACTGGTCGAGGTTCTCCTGCTCGGAGTAGTATCCGAAGGTCTCGGCCTCAGTTATCGCACGCTTCAGGTTTGGCATCGAGAGCGAGTAAGTGAACAGCGAACGGTTACGTGAAGGCATGTTATGGGCCTCGTCCACGATAAGAATGCAGTCCTCGAGGTCGATTCCTGCGTTCTCAAGTACGGCCTCTCTGACGCCAGGATGGAAGATATGGAAGTAGTCTGCAATTATCAGGTCGGCGTCGGCCGCCAGCTGCATGGAGATAGAGTAAGCACATACCTTGTCACAGGCCTGTTTCATCTCTCCGGCGGAAAGATTCTGGTGTTTGACTTCTTTCAGCTTTCTCTGGGCCTGCGTTGTTAGTTCGTGATTATCTTTGAACGTGTTGTCGTGGCGTGGACAGTCAGGGCCTTCTCCTCCACGAGTGGAGATGTCGGCCTCACAGAGATGGTCTTTCCCGATGAGGTCGACGGATACAATGTTTTCTCCGTGTCTATTATTCATTTCGCGTACTGTCTCCAGTGCTATCTGGTGCTGACTGTGTCTTGGTGTCAGGAAGAAGACTTTCTTGTCCTCTTCACGGGCCTTTTCGATCGCTGGTGTTACTGTTCCTGCTGTCTTGCCTAGGCCTGTAGGTGCGTGAGCTACAAGATTGCCTTCTCTGTCAAGAGCGTCTTCAGAGGCCTCTATCAGTTCGTCCTGTCTGTCCCGTACTTCCTCAAATGGGAAAAGATCCATGTATCAATGCAGGGATGCTGACTGATTTAAGGTCTTCCAAACCGCAAAAACTGTTTTAACTTGTTATACCTAATAGTTCTAACATGTCCTGGCACGCGCTGGAAGAGATAGAGGAAGCAGCTAAGAGAACTAGAGAGCTTCTGCTGCCTTTTGACTGGAAGCTCTGGACCAAGATAGCTGTTATGGCTTTTTTCGTTGGCGGCGCTAGTTTTCCAGGCATTTTTCCAAGTACAGGAGGTTTTGAGTCTGAACCAGGGCAAAATCAAAGCGGGAACTTTGACGCCGATCTGCAAGGAGTTAGTGCTCAGTCAGTAAGTGATCTAGGTGTTGGAGCATGGGTTCTCGTGGCTGCAGCTATGTTTATGGCGATTGTACTGGTTTTTGGCGTGCTGAAGGCAGTTTTCGAATTTGTATACTACCAGTCCTTGATAGATAATAACGTTAGAATCCGCAGAAACCTCGTTGAACACTTCACCAAAGGCCTCCGGCTATTCCTGTTCGAAATCGTGTCAGTCATACTGTTCATGATTTTGTTTGTGGCCTTGATCGCTCCTGTAGCGGTATCGCCTTTATTCCTCATAGCAACGGTGCTGCTGGGAATTCCTCTCACAATACTGGCCGTAGTGTTCTTCCAGTTCACGACAGACTTCATCCCGCTCTACATGATAGAGAAAGATCAGGGAGTTATAGCATCCTGGAAACAGCTGTATAACGCAATAATAGATGAGTGGAGGCAGTTAGGCCTTTACCTTGTAGTAAAACTGGCTTTAGGGGTTATGGCCCAGATAGCTATCGGTACAGCAGCATTACTTCTTGGTCTTCTGCTGATCATACCTGTAGGAGTTCCTGTATTCCTTCTGTATCTGGTCTTCCCGCCTCTAGCGATAGTTGCAGGATTAATCGGCCTGATAGCCTGGATCTTCGGCATCCTGTACTTCCTGAACGGGCCAGCCACGACCTTCTTCCGGTACTACAGTCTCATGGTCTACAATGATGTTACGCAGGTAGAAGATGTAGAAGACTAGATTTGAGGGTTCAGAAGTTTGTAAGTGAGGACTGACGGGATCCAAGCATCTTGCTTTTCTGCTTTAATCTGTGGTACAGGAACTTGAACTCCCTCCCTATCATCTTCTTCACTCTCTGGAACGAGTCTATCTCCCGGTACTGGTCAAATCCGTTTCTTACCGTCTCCCGGATCACCCAGACTCCCAGCGGCGCCCAGTACTCCGGGCTGACATCTCTGATTATCATGACTTTGGCCTGACGATTGATACTGTTAAGATACTCTAGCGCGCCCAGTCTGGCTGCGTAGAATGCGCCTGCGGTCTGCTCCGCGTAACTGGTTCGGCCCTGGAAAGGTTCGTAGTTCTGTGCGATATAGGTATTTTCTGCAGCGTTCCAGACCGATCCGGGCCTCTTCAGTTCTATAAGTTCGTACTCCCAGCGGCCGGGAATAAGGAAGATGTGGAAGTCGTTTCCAACGTACTCGTTGTTGAAGTACCTGATCTCGCCAAGCTCCTGGTAGTTCTTCACCTGCGAACGGATCTTCTTAGATACCATGTCGTCAGAGGCTGTGATGCCCCAGCGCGTAGGCACAAGTTTCCTGTTGTCTTCCTGTCCCAGCATGCCGGTTGAGAGCGACTGCTGTATCTTGTACACGTCGACGCCTTTGTCTCTTAACTCGTTTACCGCGGTCTCGGCCTTTACATCTGTGTCGTAGAACTTTTTCTCCACCTGTTTCTCTACAGAAGGATTCTCTCCAAGCAGGAACTCTTTGATGTCGCCGCTTGCGGAAACAGGTTTGACACGTCCCCCGCTGATTGATGCTCCTGGCTTCTTGTCAAGCTCTACTTCTATGTCGACGGGATCAGAGGCCATTGCGATCTCTCTAGTATTGTCCACGAAGTTGTCGGCGTTCCGTACTCTAAGCTGTTTCTTTGAGTTGACGAGAGAAGTTCTCAGTGATGCGATCTTTTCTATCGAGTAGTTCTCGCTGTACCAGTTATCTGGTGAGTCCATCATCTCCGAGCTGCCGACGTGCTGCGGCGAGAGTATACCGGTGTTGACCTTGGGATAGTTGTGGGATCCGATGAAAACGCTGGGCGGTGAGGCCCCGTGGAAGTTTTTCTTTCTCTCCTGGCTGGGCATCATCACCTTCTCCAGCTTTTGCCGGGCCTCTTCTTCAGAAATTCCTTTCGCGAGTTTGCCGTATCCCATGTTCTGTAGTTAGGCCTCAAGAAATATTAGCGTGTTATCCTAGTTTCCAGTGGGGGTCTTTCCTGTCCTTCAGTTCGACGATCTCTTCCAGAATTTCTTTTTCGCCGGCGGAGGTCAGGTCCTCCAGTTTCTGAAGTTTCCTGTAGTCCTCGCCTGTGATGTCGGAGAGCAGGATATCGCCTTCCTCTATATTTCTGCCTACAGTTGCATTCGTTATAGATACTGCTACTTCGTCACCTTTACTGGCTTCGTCTACTGATTCGTTCTGTTCCTGTATGCTTTTCACACGGCCGATGCTGTTGCCTTCTTCATCCATCAGGCTGCTGCCGGTGGAAAGAACTCCTTTGACGACTTCAACTCCTACTACTGCAGGGTTAGAGCTTCTGAATACGTGATCTGGCATCAACCGGATCTTTGCAGGCCTTGAAGTATTTGCAAGGGCCTCTTCTCTGCGTTTTCTCTCCAGTTGATCCTTCCATTCTGTGTAGTTGTCGATTATCTCGTAGATTACATCGCTCTGGAAGACTTCGATATCCTTGTCTCTGACAGCGGTCTCTCCCTGTTCTGTCATTCCTGTATTGAATGCGAATATAGCCTGATTTTCCTCTTCTTCGTTCTGTACGTCGACTACGTCTCCTTTACTGATCGGACCGACCTCCGCTTTCTGCACCATGATATCGCTTTCCTCAACTACACGCATAAGAGCTTCTAGCGATCCGAGGGAGTCGGCCTTTACGACTACGCCGTGTGTCTTGGTTTCGAACTCCACTGCTTCAAGCTCGTCCTCTACTTCTTCAATTGCTTCCTCCAGTTCTTCTTCAGGTGCTGCTCTGATAGGCGCACCTGCGATTATATCTTCAAGGTCTTTTCCAGATATCTTTACTCCTGAGGCCGGTTTTACTGAGTCTACCTCGTTGTACTGTTTGTCTTCACGGATCTCCTGCAGAGGCCTTGGCTCCAGAAGTGCTCTGATGTCGGTGGTTTTGACTCCTGAGGCTGTTCCGTATACAAGTTTGTCGGACTTGTTGATAATGCCGTCGTAATGTATTACATCAATCGTGGTTCCCAGGCCTTTCTCCTGTGATACTTCAAGTACGGTTCCTCGGCCCATTCCTTCGTGTATCTCCAGTTTGTCGCCCAGGTAGTTCTGGCTGAGGCCTGCGATAACCATTAGTAGTTCAGGTATTCCTTCGCCGGTCTTGGCGGAAATTGGTACCATGGCGGCTTTTTGCTGGAAGTTGTCGACTCGGTCGAACCTGTCGGCTACTACGTCGTATTCGTTGAGTTCTCCCATCAGTTCGTAGATTTCGGTGTCCAGCTGCTGTTTGACGTGGTCTTGCTGTAGCTGGATGTTTTCCGTGAATAGTTCTTTCTCGCTTCTCCAGCCGTTGAGCTTGTCGATCTTGTTCAGTGCCACGACGAAAGGAGTATTGGTTTCCTGCAGGATTTCCAGAGCCTCCTCTGTCTGTGGCTGTACTCCGTCCTCTACATCGATGACGACTACTGCGATATCTGAGATTGATCCACCTCTCTTTCTGAGTGATGAGAAAGCAGCGTGACCAGGTGTATCGATGAATAGAAGGCCTGGAATTGTGATGTCTGCCTCGAGTGTGTCTAGCAGCCCTCCACACACGTTTTGAAGGGTGTCGATAGGTACTTCGGTGGCTCCGATCATCTGTGTGATGCCGCCGGCCTCGCCTTCACATATCTTTGATTCTCTGATGTAGTCTAGAAGTGTTGTCTTACCTGAGTCTACGTGACCCAGTACTGATAGTATAGGTTGGCGAGGCATGGTTTTTCACTACATACCAAAATCTGATTGGATTTTTATAAGATAGGTGTCTGGACAGAAAAAATTCAGGTCTTTTTACCTCCAGAAACTCTGTTCTGTGTAGAATTAAATGAGGAAAAGTGGTGAGGAAGTTATTCCTCTTTGTTAGGGTACTCGTGGCTCCGGTTGTTCTTGTAGTTCTTCTCACATTTTCCGGAGCAGAAGTGAACTCTTTCGCCTGATGTAAGGATGAGCATCTTGCCCTGTCCTTTAGGTACTTCTTCGCCGCAGTAATCACATTCAACCATTCAAAAACTACCTCCGATAGTTTTCTCCAAAGTCAGAAAATCGTTGATTTTCGTCATTTCTCTATCCCTCCATCTCGGTCTCTTTGATGTGTACTACGTCGTCTTCTCGGATTGGACCTCTGACGTTTCTTACGAGGATCTTTCCTTCCTCGTTACCTTCAATTACACGGCACCGTACTTTACGGACGCTGCGGTGGCCCTGGTCTCCGATGACTTCGATGATTTTAGCTATTACCATTTTTGATCACTGAGAGAGTTTATTCTTCCTCTTGTGCTTCGAGGAGTTCTGCTGCTTTGTTTGCGATGTCGTCGACATCGTCTTCTGCGCTGCCAGCGTCTACAACTGCTGTAGCTGCAGTCTGCACTTCAAGGCCTGCTGCAAGTCCAAGTTCTTCCTTGTCAGGTACGAATGTGTAGGAAATGTCTCTTTCCTCGGATAGTGCAGGCAGATGCATTACAATCTCTTCTGGAGAAACGTTTCCAGCGATTACAACTAGATCTGCGTTATTTCTTTCAATTGCTTTTGTAACTTCGTTTGTTCCTTTAACGACTTTACCTGTGTCAGCAGCCTTCTCAACTGCGTCGTAGGTTTGTTCAGCTAAAGTTTCTTCCGGCTCGAATTTTTGGTATGTCATTTTTGAATTACCTCTCTATGAATGAAATTCATCAAGGTTGTAATTACAAAAACAGAAGAGAACTTTTTTATACCCGGGCCTTATAGCTGTTACTGCCGCTCTGGATCGAATTCGGCCAGCTTCTCGTTTTCAACCCAGTCAAGCTCCTCCTCAAGTTCACGGATCAAAAGGTTCAGGTTATGCTTCTGGGCCTCGGTCCTGGCAGGTACTTCCTCCAGGACCTCAAAAAGTTTGTCCTTAAGAAATTCTGCTTCCTCAAGTGCGGAGTTAGCATCGCTGTACTCGCTTAGAAGAGCTTCAATTTCTTCCCTGTCTTCCATAAAAACTCACTCGGGACCCTTTTATTCTTCCTGTGAGGATACGATTTCTTCGACTTCGCCTCTGCGGTTGCTGAAGTCTTCCAGCAGTTGTTGGGCCTCGTTTTCGGTTCTCTTGTCCTCTGATACCCCTGCTTCCAGGTGATCTACTACGTCTCCGATTTCCTCGGAGAGGTAACGCATCTCCTCGATACGATCCTGAAGCTGGTCGAAGTGATCTACTGTAAGGAAGATTGTTTCAGGATCTTCTTTTCCTTTCGAGAAGTCGGCTGACCTTGGTGTCTGACGGCCTGAAGACTTTGGCTCCTGTGCCCTGTTGCTTCTATCTTTCCGCCCTTTCTCCTCTGGTGGAGAACTCGGGTTACCGGTTAAATCGCTGGACTGACCTCGTGAGAACTCTTCGCGAGATTGGACTCTAGAGTCTTGATTGCTCTGATTGTCTCTCTCAACATTCTCCTCTCCCTGCTGAAAGCCTTTATCTGGCTGATTGTTTTTATTACTGTTTGAAAATTCGTCGCTGGAGAAACTGTTTTTGCCAGGATCCTCTGATGGGTCTTGACCCGATTTAAACCGGGACTGGTTACTTTTCATCTCGTTTTCTTTGCTGCCCGATACTTCAGTTGGGCCTGAATTAAACTGGTTCTGGTTACTATCCGGGTTTTGAGGGTTCTGACTATCTATCTTCTTGTTCTCTGTGGCATTTTCCTTCTGGTCTGTAGTAGCCTGTTTGTCGCCGGCCTGACCTGGAAATGAACTTTGTTCAGCTGCCTCTTGATTCATCTCTGAAAAATCCGGTTTTCCATTTTGCTGGGCTTTTTCGTCTGATAGTTTGTTTTCCTCAACTTCTTCCCCCTGATTGTTGACGAGGTTTTTGATTTCCTCCATGTTCTCTTTCAGTTTCTCCTTATCGTCGTTACCCAGATTAAACATAGCCCTAATTTAATAACATCTCTCCCGGTTTAAATAAACCGGTCACAGGCCAAACATATTCGAGAAGTTCCAGAAACCTATATTGGGAAAAAACACAGGCAACAGGTTAGATAGAGGGTTTCAGAGAGAAGGAGAGGATTTACTCCTCTTCAACCTCTTCCCCAGTTTCTTCATCTTCAGGCTCTGAATCGTTGAACTGAGCGCCAAAGTCATCTACTACGTAGTCAAACTCTTCGCTACTATTATCTGCCATCTCACGGGCAATAAGGTAATAGACAAGGCCCAGAGAGTTCTCTGCCTTGTTGTTAGCAGGGATGATGTAGTCAATATCTTCGATCTCATTTTCAGAGTCTGCAATAGCGACTACAGGGATGTTGGTATCGTGAGCTTCCTGAATAGCCTGTGCATCTTCTTCAGGATTAGATACGAAAACGAGTTCAGGCTCTACAAAGTTCTCTGACTCAGGATTTGTCAGTGTACCAGGCATGAAGCGGCCGTCAATAAGATTGGAGCCGATTGCTTCGCTGAATGCCTGAATAGGTGTACGGGCCTGTTCTGTACGGCCCACAACTAGAATTTCTTCTGGATCGTAGTCTTCAAGTACTTCTGCTACTTTTTTTATTTCTTCATCTGTTTGATCAAGGTTAAGAACTGCCAACTGATTTTTCTTCACGTGGAAGATGTATTCCTCCATTGAACTATGTTGGGCCTTTGTACCGATATGTACTCCATTGGCCAAGTACTGTTCTCGGTCAACCAGCATTTTTTCCTGTTCGCTCATCTGACAATCACCTTGTGATTTTCTTTTTGACCAGAAACTCTCTTAGTTTCACTCATAAACTCATCTTTAAGAACAAAAGTTAAATACGGCTCGATTAAAGGCCTTACCATGACTTAACCTGATAGTTATTTCGGGTATTCCACCAGCATCACCCATCTGTATTCAGATCTATCTCGGATGCTATCTCTTTGTGTATCCATACACCGCTGATGCATCCGGCCAGTAGCGGGCCTAGAAACCGCAGCAGTTTTCCTGTCTGGGTATCTGGTGCGATGAAGTCGACTAGCAGCGCCACAGCTACCACAGTTGCCAGTCCTGCCCCGGTGTATTTCAGGGCATTGCTGTTTTGCTTCTTCATCCTAACTCATATTGATTTCAGGCCTGTCGGATTTCTCCCAAAGTCTGAGTAACTTGTTGAGTTTGGCTATTCTGATGTCTGCGATTCCGGCCTTGATGACAGGGCATTCCCATTCCAGGGCCAGGTCGCTGATAGTGCTGTCACAGGTCTCTCCTGATCTATGACTGATTATCGGGGTGTAATCGTTTTCTTTTGCGAGCTCGACGGTTTCTCTGGCATCGCTGACAGTTCCTATCTGGTTAGGTTTAACTATCAGAGAGTTACACGAGTCCTGTTCGATTCCCTGCTGGAGTCGATCCCTGTCCGTGGTGAAAAGGTCATCGCCACAGATCATGACTTCAGGATTCTTCCGTGTAAGCTTGGCGTGACTCATGAAGTCTTCCTGGTCGAAAGGATCCTCAACGTAGACTAGCTCGAACTCATCTATAAGTGTCTGTACGAAATCAAGCTGCTCCTCAGGAGAGTTCTTTTCTCCAAGAGAAGTCATCTTGTACTTTCCATCGGAGTAGAACTCTGAAGCCGCGATGTCAAGGCCTATACGTGCTTCGTGCTTGTCAGCTACTTTTTTCAATGCTCTCAGCGTGGCCTCATCGTCCATTGAGGTGATCAATGCTCCTTCGTCATTTATTCCACGGATTTTGGAAGCATACCGATCCTTTAACTCCTGGTAGATTTTCCGGTTGGTTTCGATGGCCTCAGGGAAGCTGTCTGCGTTGACAGGTAGTACAAGGAACTCCTGGATGCTTGTGTTTCCACCGTGCTCTCCGCCACCGACAACATTGCTCAGAGGTAGAGGAAAGTTTTCTGTGTTTTCGAATCCCTCCGCATTCTTGAATGCAAAGCTGGATGATATCGCTGCTGCACCTAAACGTGAGAAGTCCTTTGTGCCGTCGATTTTATGTAGTTCTTCGTCGAACTCCTCCTGTGACAGGTTCCGGCCCTCCAGTTTCTGTACAAGTTCCTCGATATCTCCTAGGTGGTCTGGTACGAAGCATTTGGCCTCGTGTGTTCCAGTGGAGGCTCCAGAAGGTGCCTTTCCATATTCTCCGTTGATTTCGGCCTCTACAGTTGGGTTTGTCCTGGAGTCGATTATCTCTCTGAGTTCGATATTCCGTATTTCCATGAACAGTATATGAGAAAAGTAGAATAAAAAATAAGGTAACTGTATTACCTGACAGTGATCGGAAGCTTCTCCTTTTCCATCTCCTCTTTCGCTAGATCGATTGGAGATGAGCCCTCATCTGTATCGATGAAGGAAGGTGCGCCCATTGCAATCTGCAGGCTTCTAGCTCCCAGAATTCGGGCCTTCTCGTAACGTGTGTAATCTTTCATTTTTGTATCATCCTATATATCCCAGGTCAGGTGCCTGGCCTTTTCCATCTTGGTTCTGGCCCTTACCCTGTCCCTGTTTCTTTTTCAGGTTCCTAATCTTTTTAAGAATCTCCTGAGATTCCTCAACCTTTTCGTCAAGGCCTGTGTAATCAAGATCTGCATCAATGATGCTTTCCACTACTTTGATCACTTCCTCTGTCGACTTTGGATCGCTTAACAGGAAGCCAGGTGTCTCGCCGAGGATGCAGATTCCCTCGTAGCCTCTTTCCTGTGCAAGTCCAAGCAGAAGGCCTGAAACACCTACTACCTGATCGACATCGTGGTCAAAGGTGATGTTGTATTCTCCGTACTTATCCTGAAGGTCTTCTTCAGTTGTTACGCCCATGACCTCTGGTTCTTCGACTACGTCTCCGGTGCCGTAGCCGCCGACGGTAACTAACTCGGTCGCACCTACCGTTTCGACTAGATCCATGACTTTATCAGTTACCTCGTGATGGCCTTCAGGGTTATTTGCCTGTGCGTTTCCTTCCAGGAATACTACGTCCTGCTGATCTTCTCTCTTGATCTCGTAGATGTCGTTCTTAATAGTATTGATTGTTCTCTTATCGCTGACGATCGCGTAGGGCGGGAAGTGATGTGAATGGATTTCACCTATCTTTCGGGCCTCCATGCTCTCCGCCACGAAACTGACGGTGTTTCTTCCGATGTGGCCTACACCTGCGAGTCCTTCAATGAAAATAGGGTTTTCTGTTTCCTGCTCTGCAGTCATCTTGATCGTAGTCTTTCCCATTAATATCACCTTTGAATCTGGTTTACTTGGACTGTTTCTTCATTTTCCTGCGGTACTTCCCGTAGCTATCCGGGAACGAGAACTTCGGAGGCCTTGCACTCTCCGTCTCTTCACCGCAGTGATTGTCCTTCAACGTGTAAGAATTGCATTCTGGACACTTTTTAATCATCGTACTAGGCCCTGTTAAACTCGAACCTTCCATCAAGGTTATCCGCTTTTTCACGGATAGTCTTCACGGATTCATCCATACGCTTCTTAGCCAGCTCCTGTGTACGGCCCCACGCAGTGATCGAGTAAGTGGGAGCAGACACGTACTTTATCTCAACTCCTTCCTCAACTTCGGAAAGAGCATTCTTCAAACGTTCAACGCCGTCGCTCTGATCGAAAGCGATCTCCAGCTCTCCTTCAAGCTTCTCCTGTTTCAAATTAATGTTTTCGCGGGCTACTTCTTGAACTGCTTCAACTACTTCATCGTCGAAAAGCTCCTGCAGTTCCTCTTCACGGGCCTCTGCAATTTCAAAGCCGTGGAAGCTTGAGCCGAACTCGCGCTGCATAGGAAAGACTACTTCCTCGAATAGGCCTTCTTTTTCACGGCCTAGTTTATCAGCAAGGTCCTGTATGAAGCTTTCGGCCTTCTGCTCTTTCTTCCATCGGGCCATGCTTTCTCTTTTCTGATTATCGTTTACTCTCTTGATTGAAAGGCTGATGTTGTCATCTTCGGTATCTACTACCTGTGCGACTGTCTTTTCGCCTTCGCTCAGTTCTTTTCTGATGTCCTGGATCCAGGATCGGGATACTTCTGAAATATGGATTAGGCCTGTAAGGTCTTCGTATTCGTCGAGGTCTGCGTATGCAGAGTTCTTGTCGACGTCTGTAAGGGTTATTACTACGAAGTCTCCTTCATCAGGTTTGTCTTTGTACCAGCGCATAGTGACTAGATGAGAAGTGATTTTTAAAAGAGAATCGAAGCTGTAGAAAGTAAAAATTAGGATAGGGAGGTGAGTAGAAAGTCTATTCTACTGCCAGTTCTCGGACTACTTCGCCAGGGAACTCGGCTTTTCCGCCGGTTGGCTTTGCGAGAACTTCTCCACATACAAGGCACTCTACTTCTGTAGAGGCTCTGGAGAATGTTGTCTGTTCGTTGCCGCATTCACTGCATTTTACTCTTACAAAGTTTCTTGCCATTACTGGATCACCTGTGTTTCAGTCTGAGAAAATTTCATTTTCGATTTCACCGTTCGATTTCGAACTTTGCAGCTCGAAGAGCGTTTCTAGGTTTCCAGGATTTACCGCATTCCTTGCAGTTGAACTGCAGATCCTTCTTCCCGGAAGTCGGGTTGGATCCACCACGGCTTCTGTTAGCCGGATTCTCGTATGGGAATGATCCGTAACCGTTGTCGATTTTTCTCTGACGCTTACGGTGCTTCTTGCTCATCTGGCTTGTGGAGCGGTTAGTAACTTCTTTCACTGTCTGCTCCGTATGTTCATCGCAGTGAGGACAGTACCTTCTCTGCTCTTTTGGAATCTTTACCATACCAAAACCCTCGAGATTAAACTTTAAAAGGCCTCCGAAGATTCACTTACAGATCACTCATGAACAATCCTGGTGCCGTCAGCACCGCCAGGCCTCTCAATATTCTCAAACGTTCCCTCGAAAATCTTGGTCTCAGTCCGCGACCGCTCGATGATCTCGACAGCGGTCGAATCAATCAACTCGTGACGTCCGGCCTCGTTGTTCCCATCGATAATACCTTTCAGCTTTTCGGGCGTAACCTCATCCAGCTTCTCAGCACCCTCGGCTTCAGGATCCCTGTCGTACACGCCATCAATACTGGTAGCTATGTATAGATCAGCCTCAAGAAGCTCTGCAGCGATCGCAGCCACAGCATCGGTAGAATGTCCTGGGGTAAGGCCTCCCATCACGACGCTCAGTCCTGTAGATGCTGCGGTCCTGATCTCTTCCGCAGTCTCGGGAGTATCCGGGTAGGCGTCCATCGCGGTCATTAAGGTCTTCGCATTGAGCCGTGTGGCCGCAATTCCTACAAGATCCTGTTCTCCCTGGTTGCCGAACTCTCCTGCAGAGTAGATATACTCTTTGAGACCTCCAGCACCTGTCACGACAAGTATCTGGTCCTCGTTCTTCTCTAGGGCCTCAGCCAGTTCTCCTAAATGGTCAAGGTTTTCTGTTATGAGTGATCCGCTGACAGCGTAGACTTTTGATACCATTTTAGTATAGATTACAGTTCTTCGGCGTTTCCACGGTTTAGAAGAATCTCTGCGTTGTCATCCGGTAATTCGGCCTCGTCTCCGTCCTCGAAAGGCCCGTATGTCTCGAGATCCGTTCCCATGAACTCCGGTACTTCTGATATTATTTTTACATGCCGATATCCTTCATCGGCCTCTATATGTTCATCTGTTTGGTCTTCGTTTCCGGTTTTAGAATCTGGTAGTTCCTCTTTACTTTCTTTCTCTTCGGATGATGGCTCCTCGGCAGAATCTAAAGAGTCTTCATCTTCTGGCCGCGGTTGGGATGTCTTTGATTCTGTTTTGCTGTTCTCTTTTGATACTGATTTTTTGGTGTCGGTGCCGCCAGATTCTGAGTCGATAATATCATCTACTCGGTTTCTGTGGTCATTGAAGACTTCTTTCAGCTGCCTGTAAAGCTCTTTTTCACGCGGCAGCATTAATTTATCTGAGCTTAAATCCTCAGTTTTGACAGATATCTTAGCGTTTTTTACTATTTTGTCTTCCCGCAGCGATATTATCTTGTCAAAGACTCTTCTGGCGTTTTTGTACTCCCTACCGTTTCTTGAAGATTCTTTCTTTGATCTTAGATAGTTTGAGACTTGCAGTAGAAAGTCTTCTTCCAGCTCAGTCAGATCTTCCTCTCTTTTCTCTTCTTTCTGTATCTTTCTAAGTTCGCTGAAGGTCAACGCGTTTTCTGACATCTATATACTTTACACCTGCTAAAGCTTTTTTACCTCTAGGTCCTCGTTGCATTGCTCAACGTGCTTCTTGTAATAGCCCTCAGATTTGTACTCCTTACCACAGTAAGGACACTCCATAACCTCCTCACCGTCATCCCCATCTTCCTCGCCATCTCCACCGTCCTGACGCCTATTAGCCTTACGGAAAGCATAGCTTACAGGGTTGGAAACCTGTTCTTCTAGGTTATCGCCCTCGTAAACGCCCATATCCTTGTAGTAACCGTTCGAATCGTAGTTCGGTGGAGGAACATCTTCGCTCCTCTCACGATGCCATCTCAGCTGAGACTTCACATACGTCTCACTAAGCTCCTCCTTGTTCCTCTCATTCCAACTCCAGATCTTCGACTCGATCTCATCCCAGGAATAACCAACTGTACGAAAGAAGTTAAGCATGATGAACAGGCCTCGCTTCCTGCCATCCTCTAGGCCCTCCAGAATATTCTTTATCGTCGGAGGAAAATGCTGCTCGGGAATCGCATCCTCAGGCCTTTCAAAATCACGATCCTGCTTCCTCTGGATCTCCTCCCGTCGCTCTTCCTCCTGCTCCGCAAGGAAATCCATGGCCTGAACAGCGAGATTAGTGGCCTCACCATCCTCGTACTCATCAAGAAAGCCGGTCTCAAAATCAACATTCTGCATCTCTGCCTCTTCCTTCTCGAAGTCCTGTATATGATTGATCTCTATCGGCACCGATACCAGCCAGCTACCGTCATGCAGTGAGTAAGGCATTCTGAAAAGGTGACGCTGACCCCAGTCATTTTCTATATCTGACACTTTGTAAGGCCTCTTGCCGTTGTCAGTCTCCATCTCCTCCTCAAGACCGTACTCTTTAATCAGATCGATTATTTCATCTCTCAACTTATCTCTTATGTAATCGATTAGCCCACGTGGCAGCCGTGGATACAGGTTGGAGATATGCTGTTGATCCAGTTCCTCAGGAAAGGCCTCTCCCCGAACCCCTATGTGGAATCCTCGAT
>ERZ1034573.215-NODE-215-length-16697-cov-137.893763_pt1 | contig 16697 bp, 19 predicted proteins | sample MGYA00520641_ERZ1034573 | MGnify/ENA primary metagenome ERZ1034573 (study PRJEB33760, sample SAMEA4777724) | hypersaline lake metagenome | biome: hypersaline environment; feature: brines | place: Spain | collected 2014-08 | depth 0 m ...
CAATATTCTCTTCGACCTGAGAAACTACGTCCGGAAACTGCTTGGTTACATCTTCAAGCCTACGTGTGAAGACTTTGACATCTCCGTCCTTGATATGTATCTGGGCTCTCATACCGTCGTACTTATAATCTATTGACGCAGGCTTTCCTACCTCCTCAAACCCTTCTTCAATCGTATTCACCTTCTTAGCCAGCATAGAGTTTACAGGCCTGTTTAACTCAAGCTCTATAGACTTGACAGCGTCTAAACCCTTCCTGCATGCTTTTGATACTTCGGAAAAGTCATTTGAGAAGTCATAGGCTCTCTGTATTTCTTGAGTGTTTTCGCCGTCGAAGAACGCTTCTGAAAGGGCATCCCGTATAGTTCCTTCAGCTACTCCCAGCCTCAGATTATTTATTATGATTCTTGCCAGGTACCTGGCCTCTACAGGATCAGCTGATGAAAGAAGGTCGGCTAGCTCGCTCTGCTTCTTATCTTGGTCAACACTCTGTGAAAGGCCTTTCGCCTCCATCTTCGCCACCTTCTGAAGCCTTTCAACCACGTTCTCAACGGTCAGTTCCTTTGACATAAGCCTCTGCTGTGTCTTGTTTTCAACCATCTGTTCTGCGGCATTCCCTAGATCACCCTCGTTCTTCCAGACACGGTTTATTTCTTCCTCGCTCTTTCCTGTTGCTCGGGATATAACCTTAACCAAGGTCTTTGAGGAAACTCCTAGATCCATGTTCTTCCATGAAGGGAATGGCTGACCCGTAGAAAGAAGCACAACTTTCTGCAGGTCCTCACCTGAGCCTGAGAAAAGTTCAGCAAGAATCCGGGTTTTCTCAAGCGTTTTCTGAGTAGATTCAAGTTCCTCAAAGCTGTCAGATACTTCCGAGAATTCCACGTAAGATAATTTGTTCCTGAAGGTTTAAACTTGTGCAAAACAGTTGGCTATTATGTCCGTACTCGAAAAATGCAAGCAGATCACATCCTTCAATCACTGCAGGGATGAGACGATCTCGCGCAAAGTAATCGGCAGGGTACTGGAGGGAGGAAGAAATGCACCTTCGCCAGGAGGGGTCCAGAGCGTCAAGTTTATCGTGGTTGAAACTGACGAAACCATGGAGCAGATTGAACATGTTGTGGACGATAGTAGAGTTGAGGAAGCACCTACGGCCGTGGTAGTGCTTACGGACAGAGGTAGAATGGCAAGAAGGTTTGGCAGGGAGGAAGCCATTGAGGCATGTGAGGCGGAGTCATCGGCTGCGGTACACAACATGCGGCTTGTAGGATCTGAAAACGGGCTTTCCACTGTAAGATTCTCAGGCTTTGATGGAGAGGTTCTTGGAGATATGCTAACGTGTCCTGACAATGTAGTTCCTACTGATATCGTATTACTAGGTTACACTGACAATCCTGTTCCTATGAGTGAGAAGTACGGTATGAATGAAATTTGCTACTACGAGGAGTACGGGAACCAGGTTGGCACATTCTTTGATGGTCCGGAGTGGGAAGGTGTAAGCGAGGAGCGCAGGATCTTCAGAAAGAAGTACAAGGGATTTAGAGACAAGCTTAGTAGGATAATCAGAAAGGTTTTATAAAAATACAGTCATATTTTTTACTATACAATCATAAATATCGTGGATCATGTGAGATAGGTTTATGATCACGCGGTGAGCAAGGTTTATAATTCACACAAGACAACAAATGAGTATATAAGGTGAGAAAATGGTAGCAAGTCAAGAGACTCTGGACAAGCTCGAGGACATCGGGCTGAACATGTACGAACGAAAAATCTACTCCGCACTACTTGGAAGAGGAGTATCCACAGCCGGAGAACTTTCGGAGATGACAAACGTTCCAAGGTCACGAGCCTACGACGTTCTAGAGTCTCTGGCCGAGAAAGGATTCGCAGTAATAAAGTCCTCACAGCCGATGGAGTACGTTTCAATTCCGCCGGAACAGGCAATTGAGAACATCAAAAAACAGCACAAGCAAGAGCTTCAGGAAAAGATAGATAGACTGGACAGCTTCAAAGAATCTGAAGCTGTAGACGAGCTTGAAAGCCTCTATGACCAAGGACTTGAGCTTGTGGACCCTGCTGATATGTCAGGAAGCCTCAAGGGATCCAGACAGATACAGCAGCACCAAGGTACAATGTTCCAAGATGCAGACGAAAACATCAGAATACTGACATCAGAGGAAGGACTCAAAGATCTTCAGGAGAATCATCAGGAAGCCCTAGAGGAAGCAAACGAACAAGGGGTCAGCGTTCAGATTCTTGCACCTGTATCCGAGGAGAACTATCAGCACTATCAGGAACTTCAAGACGTGGCAGAGACAAGAAATATTGAAGAAGACGAGGAAGTTCATGCACCTGACGGACCTCTCTCCATCATCGACGATGACTCAGTTACAATGTCGATGACACATCAAGATGTTCACTCTACACAGGACTCAGCCTTCTGGACTGAGAGCGATCACCTGGCATCAAACACCATGGCACCGGTGTTCAAGACACTCTGGAACAAGAGCGAGGAACCTGAGCAGCCGGAAGGAATAGACCAACCTTCCCCGTAGCTTCCTCTTAATATGAAGCTACCAAGGGAAGGTTGCTGACCTGTGGCACCAAGCTTGATTTCAAAGAAGCAACCAGAGAACCAAAGCTGAATGATGTTTCCCTGGAAACCTTCTCTACATCAAGCTGCTTGCCCGTCATGTTTTCTGCTACCTGTATCGCCTTTTCTCTTCCTCCTAAATCATCAACCAAGCCTATGTCCTTTGCTGTGGATCCGAGATAGACTGTGCCTGTGCTGATAGGTATATGCTCGGACTCGGAAATATTTCTCTCTGACCTGACAAGGTCCAAAAACTGCTCATGGATCTTGTTAGACTTTTCCTGAAGTATTTCACGCTCCTGCGCTGAAATATTCTGGAAAGGGGTTCCAAGCTCTTTGTACTTTCCAGAGGAGATGTTTACATAGTCAACGCCGTATTTGTCCATCGCCTCAGTGAACTCCAGATAGGAGCTCTTAACACCTATGCTTCCTGTCAAAGTAGATGAATCGGCCACGATCCTGTCACAACCTAGAGAAAACAGGTATGCGCCTGACGCGGCAACATCTCTAAACCTGCAGACCTTTGGAACATCCAAAGAGTCAATGTCCCTCATAACCTCCTTGGAAGCAACGACGGCTCCGCCACCGGAGTTTATTTCATAAATAACCGCTTCATAATCTCCATCTTCGACCTTGTCGTTAAGGTCTCTGACCTGTCCAGGAGTTATTCCTCCTGTAGAGTACAAGCCTCCTGAGGATGAAGGTGTAATAGTTCCCGATAGCTGAACCAGGGCAACATCACCTTGATCTGTTTCAAAGCTGAATCCTGTTGCAGTCGAAATAAAGAGTACAATCAAAACCGTCAAGATCTTTGTTTTCATGTGAAAATGGTTCCACAGTTCTTCTTTTTAACTTTGGGAAGATACCAGAGTAAATATGTCAGAGCTTAAACAGATATCCAGATCGATAATTGAGGAAATTGAAGACGGAGAGATCAGCTCCAAGGAAGAAGTGGAGAAAAGAAAGAAGGAGCTCTGCCGTAACTCAGACTTTTCAGGTATGCCGAAAAACGCGGACATCCTAAGCTTTCGAGAAGATCAAGAAAAGAAAGCAAAAAAAGTCCTCATGAAGAAGCCGACAAGGTCAATCTCCGGTATAGCCAATATCGCAATAATGGCAAGGCCTGCACCCTGCGGCGGAGGCTGTATCTACTGCCCTAAAGGCGAGGATGCTCCGCAGAGCTACACAGGAAAAGAACCTGCAACTCGGAGAGCCATCAGAAACCAGTACGACCCATTTGATCAAGCACACGACAGACTGGAACAGTACGAGAAAAACGGTCACAGCATAGACAAATCCAAGCTGATAATAATGGGAGGAACTTTCCCGTTCCAGGATCCAGACTACCAGAAAAAATTCATGAAAAGAGCCTTTGACGGATTTAACTCATATCCTGACAAAGACGAGATACAGGACACTGATGAATACGACGGAGCAGACTCTCTGAAACAGGCTAAGAAGACAAATGAGACGGCGCAGGTAAGAAATGTCGGGGTAACGTTTGAGACCCGTCCGGATATAGCAGAGACAAAACATATTGATAGGATCCTAGAGATGGGTGGCACACGAGTAGAGATGGGTGTGCAGACGGTGTTTGACGAGACACACGAACTTACAAACAGAGGTCACGGAATGCAGCCGGTGATAGAGGCCACCAGAAGGCTTAAGAACGCAGGTTTCAAGGTTGCCTACCACCTGATGCTAGGTCTTCCCGGAGAAGGATATGAGGAAGATATTGAGAAGTTCAAGAAAACATTCTCAGACTCTGATCTACAGCCGGATGAGGTGAAAATATATCCATGCGAGGTAATCCAAGGTACAGAACTTTACCGACAGTACGAGGAAGGTGAGTTCAACCCTATAAGCGACGAAGAAGCCAAGGAAAGACTAAAAGAGATTCTCAAAAACGAGATACCACCACATGTCCGAGTCAAGAGGGTTATGAGGGACATACCAAGCACGGAGGTCGATGCTGGTCCACAACTCACTAATATGAGGCAGATGGCCCTCCAGGAGATCCACGATGAAGGAGAAAGATGCAGATGCACAAGATGCAGGGAAGTCGGACACATGGAAAGGACACATAACCTAGAGCCCCAAGAAGAGGATATAGAACTAGTTGAGAGAGACTACCCGGCGTCGGAGGGCCACGAATACTTCCTGAGCTACGAGGACACCAAAAAAGATATTTTGCTTGGGTTTATTCGATTGAGGACTACGGAACAAAGCTTTCGGGAGGAGATAGACGAAAATACTCTTCTGGTGAGGCAGCTCAAGGTTCTTGGAAGTGCCACAGACCTAGGTGAGAGCGGATCAGTACAGCACCAAGGTTTTGGAAGAGAGCTGATGAATCAGGCAGAGGAAAAAGCCCGTGAACTTAACAAAGACAAAGTATGCGTAATCTCAGCGGTAGGAACCCGTGAGTACTACAGAAAGCTGGGATATGAACTGGATGGTCCGTATATGTCCAAGAGATTAACTTAAGAAAAAGCAAAAGAGGAATTTTTTCATCCCCTCTGCTTTATTGGCATCTTCAGTTGGAAGAGTGTTGCTGCTTGAGTGACTGCCATTTCTCTGCAAACTCATCCTTCATATGTTCCAGAGCAACTTTTTCCTCGTCCTCAAGCTCTCTATTTTCAACAATATTCCTGTATACCTTGTATGGATGAGTTGGAACATCTTCCTCCATGTTTTCCCTGAACTCATCCTCAAACTTGTGTCGGTGCTGATCCACCTTTTCCTGTAAGATGCCATCCTCCTCCCATGAATCATTGAGCTTTTCCTTAGAGCTCTTACCTAAGTCCCAGAGGCTAGGCATAGTATCTACGGGGAGCTTAAACCTTATTAACCTTTTGTTTTAGTGCTTCAAACAAATAACAACAGCTAAGCGCTTACTACATGTCAATCATAACGGAAAGTTGTTACTTAAAGAAGAAAAAAGTGTTTGTCGCGGTTTAAGACTCCAGTAATTCAACGAGCTCCTCTGAGGCTTCCTTAATCCTGCCGTCTCTGTTTTCTATAATCTTGAGGTAGGCACCTGTTAGAACAGAACCAGAAGCAGCCATCTCACGCGCCACCTGCCTGTACTCCTCAACACCTTCAACAGAATCATGCTCCCTACTTCTTCCATCATCATCCGTGCTACGCTCGTAGATAGCCTCTGAAGGAGCATCAATCACTATAATATTCTCGGGCTCCAAACCCTGAATTGTCCACTGAGGAAGACCAGGAAGATACCCGTGAGGTGTCTGAATAGCTGCATGCGTGTCCACTATCACATTCCTATCCTCTGAGTCATCTAAAATAGAATCAGCAGCCTTTTTCTGAATCTCCTTCTGTTTACCAGAACTTATGTTTTTAATCTCATCTCTGGAATCAACAAGCCCTTCCTCCATCGCAACTTCAAGCATCCTGTCACCATAATTAATTATCTCGTATTCGCTTTCAGACAGCTTCATTGCTTCCTCAAGAACTGTGGATTTACCGACACCGGACAAGCCTACAACTATGTTAACATTACTCATTGTTCTAACCTAAGTCTCTTGTACAAGAATTTTAACCATTCATCATTCCCATTCATCGGCTTGACAAAACTTGCATCAACAAGCTTCTCAGCTACGTTACCCGGTATACCATCTTCCTTCAAACCTGATTCGTTCTGATCTATGAAATCATGTAGAAGATCCTTAGGATGAGTATATTCCCTCTCTATCTTGGCGCAGATTCTCTCATTCTCGATGAATGTGTTATCGTACTTTGAGGTAAACTCTGACACATGACCTTGACTGTGGAAAGGCTTAGGTCCCTGTTTAATCTTGATGTTCCGCTCGGACGAAGAAGTCTCAAAGAAGACTCTGATCTTGCTGCTGACGTGAAATCCCTTACTGTAAAGCCTGAAGTCCTTTTGCTCTAGGATATCCTCCAGTCTACCTATCGCTTTTCTCATCTGCGGGTAGACAATATCATCAGGCTCATCTATCTTATCAAGTTCAATGACTATAAACTCTCCACGATCATCCAGCTCCTGCTTCAGTCTAAACTTGTCAAGATCTAAATCCTTCTCAGTGAAAAAGTTCATCCCTGGGTTTTGGGAGAACTGCCAGCAACTGTAGACAAACTTAGCATAGTTTTCAGAGGTCAGAACACTGGCAACGTTTCGCTCTCCGTCCACAGGATCAACAACCTTTAGTGAACTATCAGAAAACTTTTCTTCAAGGTGCTGGGGCAAATGATCATGATGATCTTCGATATCGATCAGTTTGTCCTTTCTCCAGCTAGAAGCCTCATGAACTAGATCTTCAAAGGATCCTGCATAAGCTATTAGCACTTCACATAGGTATCCGGAAAAGCCTCTGTTCTTGAGCGAGGAACCATAGAGACCCTGCGATTTCAGGAAAGACTTTAACACAACCACATCCTTCTTCTGCCTCTCAGACAGGTTCTCATCAACCCACTTGGCATGATGAGGGCTTCTGTCAACAGCACTACGTATATCCTGCGGCGAAGTATCTACACAAGGCACCACTTCAACCTCATGGCCTTGAATCTCACCCTTTGTGTAGGGATGTTCAGCGTACTCAACCTCAAACTCTCCGTCAAAACTTTCAAAGACGTTCTCCCCTATTTCGAGACCTAGATCTTCCAGCTTTGATCTTTCTATATCCTCTGGGAAAAGCACAAATATATCAATATCCTTGTCACCTGCTACACAGGTTTCACGACCTGCAGATCCTGCAAAAAATGTTTCAAGACCGTATTCTGACTGTATAAACGTGGAGATATCCGAATACAATGTTTCAAGTTCTTCAAGCTCTTGTCTTGAGGGATAAAACCTGTCCAAAACCTTCTGCCTCAGCTTCTCCCAGTTCATAATCAAGAATATATCTGGAGACAGTTAATAACTTGTTAGAAAAATAAACAGATTGGAGTAAAAACTCCGTTCTTCACTCAGTTCTGACATCTTTAACTAGTTTTCTGTCGTCAACAACCCAGTAATCAACTACATCTCCTTCTCCGGCGCTGTAGTCTTCAGGTATCTGCATCTCCTCCGTCTCATAGCTGTCCATATCCATTACCTGCGCAATGTCATCTTCAACAGAAACTACCTGCCCTTCTTTCTTATCCAAGTCAGGGGACATCATCATGGTGTCAGCCGGTTTTGTTATATGCCTGTCCTTATCGTCGAACAGTCCTCTTGCCTTGATCTTGGCTTTTGCTGAACCATGCTTTCCAGGACTGGACTTTGAGACACTTCTTACCTCACAGGGCTCATCATCAATCATTACAAACGAACCGTTTCTGAGCTTGCCTGCCTCAACTTGCTTAGGCATGGTATACACCTCCTACACAAATGCTCTGATAATTTGTATCCTTACTCATTCTTTGATCACCGGGTCGCCAGTTTAACGTCTTCCCTCTTTACAGTGTTTCTGTCTGCGTGTTCAGCCATCTGGTTTGCATCGATGGCAATTTCCTGTCCGAGATCCTCTAAAGCCTGTCTGAGCTCTTCAACTGCGTCTTGTGAAACCCTTTCTGCTCCGGCTTTACGGATTATTCTCTCAACTGGTGCATTTGGTAAATCCATAATACATCACAAACAAGTTGGCATAAGCTATTTTTTAATAAGCAAAGGTCCACTTTGAACCAGAAGCAATGGATGCAATCGTAGATTCAAACGTGATAATCCACGGCAGCAAAATAAGAAACCTAGGAGAGATATACACCGTTCCAGGCGTTCAAAAGGAAATGAAAAGCCAAGACGCATCCAGAAGTATCCAGAACTCAGGAATCAACCTGATGAAAGCCCCTGAACAAGAGGTATCAAAAGTAGAACAGGTGTCGGACCGGATAAACTCACCTACATCCGAAGTTGACGAGAAACTAGTAGCTCTGGCCCTCTCCACCAATACAAAAGTCATATCTGATGACAAAGGAGTACAAAACCTGGCTCTACACCTAGAGATAGAGTTTGAAGGCTTTATGGAAGAAGCTATAACAGAGGAGAGAGAATGGAAGAAAGTGTGTGACAGGTGCGGCCAGGAACGCAGTAACCCTACTTGTCGTCGCTGCGGTTCTGAGAGCTTTGAGCGTAAGCCAAGGTAGAGTAATTTAACACAAATTCTTTCGTCAGAATAAGCAATACAGGTCCGATAATCAAACCCTTAATGCCTAAGACCAGAGGACCTGTCAGGAATCCGAGGAATATTATCAGAGGATGCTCATCCATCTGTTTTGAACCAACATATGGACGAAGAAAAATCTCCGAAGCCACATTAATTATCACTATACCGAAAAGCAGTATCAGAGATCCTTTCACAGGACTGCCAGTCATCAAATAGTAAGCACCTATAGGTCCGTAGACCATGAAACCAGCAAACAGCGGCAGCAGTGCTGCAGCCGCAATCAGAAGAGACCACAGACTGATCAGGGGTATTGAGGAAGTAATCTGTTCAATTACAAGAAATCCGACAGCGTTGACAGCTCCAAGAATCAGCGCCACGGTCACTTGAGTCAAGAATACCCCTCTAAATATCTCATCAATTGAAGTCACTATGGACTGGACAATGTCCCTCTCGGGACTAGGAATGTCACGTATCAAACTTTTCAATTGGCTCTCGATAACATCTCTATCCTTGTACAGAAAGAGGGTTGTGACAAGGAATATAGCAACATCGATAAGCAATGAAGGTATTGAGGTGAAGACAGACACCATTTCGGCTGTCAATCTGTCAGAGATACTGTTTATAAATGACTCCACATTTCTTTGGAACTGCTCGGATAGATTCAGGAAGTCCGTAATGTTCAAAACTCCCTGTCTCAATGAACCTGTAAAAGTATTTACCTGTGACAGTATGCCGAAGAAGTTATTTGTAAATATGTACAGGACAGCTCCAACAACTACAAATACCGAGGATATCATTATTATCGATGATACAAGCTGATTATCAAGATACTGGTTGATGTTATCATGACCTATCTTCAGTAGATATGAGACAACGCTCGCAAGAATCAGTGCATCCAGAAATGGGAACAGAACAACAAGACTTCCTAGAATCAGAAAGGCTGCCACGATCAAAGTTTCTCTCTGGGACTTGGCCTGTCTATCTGTCACAAGTCAAGCATAGGTCCCGAAATTATATTATATTATGGAGGACATCTGTCAGATATAATGTTGTTACTAGATTGTCAAACATATGCAGGAAACGCATTTAAATGTTGCGGTCGCAGCTATAGATAGGTGTATTTAAACATGGGTGAAGACACTCCACAGAATATTCCAAGAAGGCAACACGACAACTACGAGGTACCAGACGACTGGAAGGAAGAAGAGGAAACAGATACAGAAGAGTCAGGTGCTGACGCAGAAGACCTAGAGGGAGAAGAAGGATACGAACTCAGACAGGAAGAAGCAGAAGAAGGAGATACAGTACTGACTTGCTCCGAATGTGGAGGGCAGCAGTTTGAGGAAGACTCCTCAAAAGGAGAACTAATCTGCATATCATGTGGAACAGTAATCGACGAAGACAGAATCGATAAATCCGCAGAATACAGAGCGTTCAACGCAGAAGAAAAGGAAAAGAAGGCAAGAGCCGGACAACCACTCACATATACGAAACACGACATGGGAGTCTCCACTGAGATTGGAAAAGGAAGTGGAGAACTATACAAGGTCTCAGGAAACAAAAGAGCACAGTACTACAGACTCAGAAAATGGCACAAGAGACTGACCAAGTCAAAGGACAGAAACCTTGGATTTGCTCTATCCGAGCTAAACTCCATGATCTCCAACCTAAACCTGCCAGAATCAGTCCACGAAGAAACAGCCAGACTATACGAAAAATCTGTTGACCAAGGACTGGTAAGAGGACGTTCAATGGAGTCAATTATCTCAGCGATAATTTACATTGTAGCACGCAAACAGGGAACACCAAGAACCCTAGACGAGATCTCGGATGCATCAGGAATAGAGAAAAGAGAGATCGGACGGGCATACAGATACGTCGCCAGAGAACTCGGACTCAGAATCCTGCCAGCAAAACCGCAGGACTACGTACCAAGATTCGCAGGGAAGCTCCAACTAAGTGGAGAGGTGCAGGCACGGGCAAGACAAATTCTGAAAGAGGCACGAGAAAGAGACCTACTGTCCGGAAAAGGACCAACAGGACTGGCTGCAGCAGCATTATACATCGCAGCAGTACTTGAAGGCGAGAAAAGAACACAGAGAGAAGTAGCAGACGTAGTCGGAGTAACAGAAGTCACAATCAGAAACCGTTACAAGGAACTTGCCGAAAAACTTGGTCTAGAAGACGAGCTGGAAGAAAAATCCAGCTAAACCTTCTTTTCCCCCCTTGTAACAAAGTTTTTTCTAATTCTTCAAGAAGTGCTCTCGGATTTTATCACATTACGCACCTCTTCAAACGGTGCATCTGTTCTCACTCCTGTAGGCTCAAAGTGAGTCTCAGAGACTATGTAACCTTTCTCTTCTAGGCGATCAACCGTGTCACTGGTTTTGGGAGCCTGAACATCGACCTCCGAGGCCATCTTATGTATATCGTAGAAAGGTGTTCTAACCTGCACCTCATCATTCAGTTTCTCAAGCAGCTTCAGGGCCTCACTCCAGTCTCCAGGAATCTCATCAATCATATCCGAAATAAACCTCTGATCTCCTATACTGCCAGTCCAAAGAGGTCCAGCATAGGTAACATTGGATGAGGAACAATATTCACACTGTGACCTTCGTTCAAGCGCTCTCCATCTACAGTCAGAACAGAAGGTCATGTATCCTATATTCTCAAGGTTTTTGTTGCAGCGGCTTTTAGACTCTGTCACCCTGCCCATCAGCCGAGAGTAATGCCTGTGCTGGAAACAGATCTTAGGGTCAAAGCACTTGTCAAACCGCGCAAAGTTCTGAAACACTTCCTTGATGTAGATTCTGAGACCTGTTTCATGCATCAAACTGTTTCTAAGAGGTTTTGACCCATACCTGCGTCTGCAGACCTTAGGGTAGCTACCTGAAACAGGGCCGTTGTCAGTCGCAGTAAGACCTACAAAGCTTTGATGATTGGCCGCTCTAGCGGTCGAGTCCAGAAACCTGGTAAAAGAACCAAAAGGATCTACATCGATAAAGTTGTAGAAGTTTCTGTGCTTAGATAAATGGGTGTTAGCATCCTGATTAAACGTCTCAGCCTCAATATCATTAGACCTCAGGCCCTTATTCAGTCTGCGGACCGCCTCAGGATTAATATCATTTAGGTGTAGAGTATCAGCATAATCGGAGTATCTGAACCCTCTTATGCCGGAAGCTGAGAGGGCATCACATACCCTGAAGTCCTCTACATCAATCTTCTGCCGGAAGACACGACCTGCTACCTCAGAGACATCCCTGTTCAACCTCATCTCCGGGTTAAAAAATACTTCAGAGTCCTTGTCAGGCTCATCATCCTCTGACGCAAAAACCTCCCAACCTCTCTCTTCCATATCCTATATACAAGAAGTTACCTTTTTACGAAACGATGACTGAGGACAACTCTTTTAAACAAGAACAGGACTGACCTGCCTCACACCATTTATAAGGGTTTTAGTTACGTGATTAAACCAGGTGTCAGCCTTGAGTAACATAGTTGAAGATGTCAGAGAGGCAGAAGAAAGAAACACAGAGATAACCGAAGAAGCCGAACAAAAGAAGAAAGAGATAATCGAAGAAGCAGAGAATAAGAAAGAGGAAATTATAGAAGAGGCTGAGAATGAAGCAGAACAAAGGAAAGAAAGTGAACTGGAACAATTTAAGCAGGAAATGGATCAGAAAAGAGAAGAAATTCTGAGTAAAGGAAGAGAAGACGCCGAAGAAATCAAAGAAAAGGCAGAAGAAAACAGGCACGAAGCAGTAGAATTTCTTGAGGACAGGCTCGAAGAAAAATACCTTTAGGTGATGTTTAAATGAAGCCTCTTGAAATGACCAAAATCTCGATTACAGCTCCGAAGAACCAGCTTAGACCTGTTGTAGAGGGTCTCTACGAGCTGCAGCTGATGGATATCGAAGATCATGAGGGCGATGTAATTGAATCAGGGAAACCATTTGAAGAGGCTGAGCAGCTATCAGAAACCATAGTAGACATCAGATCACTTATCTCAAAGCTTCCAGAGCAAGACAAACAAAGCACGCAGACCAAGGATATAGGTCAAGTTCAGAACAAGGCCACTGAGCTTGAAGAAAGAGTAGAAAACATACAAAAGAAGATTGACAGGCTCTCAAACCAATCAGAGAAGCTTGATGACAGAATCAAAACCCTGGAAAAGCTCAAAGGAATAGACCTAAACTACGAAGATCTAAGCGGTACTAAGAACCTGGGGGCTGTAGCAGGAGATCTGGATACTGAGAAGCTAAATAAAGAGTGCTCAGAGGACGACTACAAACTTTTCAAGGGTAAGAAGTCGAAAGTAGCAGTCTACAGAAAGGAAAAAGATGTCGAGGAAGCAGTTAACTCATGCGTAGAATCACGTATTTCTCTACCTGAACTTGACTATGAAGGACCGATAGAAGGACTCATAGATAAGAAGAAAGAGGAGAAGCAAAAAGTAGAAGACCAAATCCGGGAGAAAGAGGATGAGTTAGAGAATATCTCCAGAGAATGGCGCGGCAGCCTTGTCAAAGCTGAAGAGTTTCTATCACAGAAAGTTGAAAAGGCCGAAGCACCTATTAACTTCGGAACCACCGAGAACGCGTTTATAGCCAAAGGCTGGATACCGTCCGAAAAACTGGATGAATTGAAGGAAAAAATGTGCGATATAACTGACGGAAAAATCTATATTGAGGAAGAGGAAGGCGAAAACCCTCCAGTAAAACATGATAATCCAAGTATAGTGCAGCCGTTTGAACCTCTCACAGACCTCATGTCAGTTCCAAAATACAACGAGGTCGATCCATCGTTTATCATACTGCTGACCTTCCCTGCTCTATTCGGATTTATGATAGGGGACGCAGGATACGGATTAACCAGTCTACTGGTGTTTGCAGCAGGTTACAAGTTCCTGCCGTCAGCGCAGAAGATATTCCAGTCACTGATGTACGCATCGATCTTCACCATAATATTCGGATTGGCCTTTGGCGACGCATTCGGATACGTCATATTTGGACCTAAACACAATGCATTATACGCTCTAACAGGCCTAGAGTTCCTAAAGGAGATACCTATACTTTTCCACAGGGCAGAACACCTTGGCCAAGTGTTACCTGTAGCCGTAGGATTTGGAGTATTCCACATCAACATGGGATACCTAGTGGGCTTCTACAATGAATACACAAACCACGGGTTCATAGAAGCCTTCCTAGAAAAAGGCAGCTGGGTTATGCTGGAGATAAGTGCTTTAGCGGCTTACCTCTACGGTGCAGTGGTTGGAGCGCCGCTAGGGCTGATATCGCTGGCACTGCTGTATAAAGGAGAAGGTATAGAAGGTATAGTTGAGATACCTTCGCTCATAGCAAATATACTCTCTTACCTAAGGGTTTTCGGCGTTTCAATAGCAGCAGTCGCACTGGCAAAAGTTGTAAACGGGTTGGCAGCGCCAGCATTCAACTCAGGTACAGCCCTAGGACTTGCAGCAGGAACCGCAATACTGATATTTGGCCACACATTCAACACGTTCATCAAAATCTTGGAAGGCTTCCTTCAAGGAATCCGACTCCACTACGTGGAGATGTTCGGCAAATTCTACGAAGGAGGCGGTAAAAAATACGCTCCATTCGGAGCAACAAGCAATTAAACTGTATTTTGAGGTGAAAATCACACAATGGCAATAGAAGGAATGGCAGCAATCGGTGCCGCAGCAGCAGTATCACTTACTGCAATCGCAACAGCCTACACACAGGCAAAGATCGGAGCTGCAGGAGTAGGAGCTCTAGCAGAAGACGGAGATTTCGGAAACATCCTAATCCTGACGGTTATCCCAGAGACAATGGTTATCTTTGGACTGGTCGTGGCACTGATTATCACAGGATTCATTTAGAAAAAACACACCGGAGGACCTTCAACGTCCTCCCAACATACTATTACAAGAAAAAACAGGTGATACAAAATGGGACTTGAAGACGTGAAAAACGAGATTGTCAAAGAGGCAAAGAAAGAGAAGAAACAGCTAATAGAAGAAGCTGAAGAGAAAAAACAAGAAATGATCAAAGAAGCAGAGGAAAAAGCAGAAGAAATAGAGAAGGAGACAGACGAAGAAATACAGGAAGAAAAAGAGTCAATCAGAAAGAAAACCGAGTCAAATGCAAACATGGAAGCCAAAAAGATTAGACTGGAGGCCAAACAGGATGAAATACAGAAGACCTTTGACCGGTTTGCAGAAAGCCTCAGAGACATGAATAAGGAAGAAAAAGAGAAATACGTTGAGAACGCGATCGACACGGCCGACTTCGAGGTGGGAAAGGTACTGGGAAACGAGGAGTTCTCAGAAGCTGTTTCCTCACATGACTTCGAGCAAATCCAAGAAGACGGTATTATCGTAGAATCAGAAAATGGAGAAAGAAGGCTAAACCTCACATTTGAAAAAATCAGGCAAGACTTTGAACAGAACTACAGAAAAGATGTAGCAGAAATGCTCCTAGACCAATGATCTCCTCAACTCTAAATAAAGTCACGCCTGAGAAGGACTACCCGTACATGAATGCTAGGGTGAAGGCTAAAGGAGCAAAGCTTCTGGATTATCAAGACTACCAGCAGCTTGTAAAAATGGAGGAAAACGAGATCTCCAGAAAACTGGAGGAAGGAGTCTACAAAAAAGAAATCAATGAACTGGCATCTTCTCTAAACGGAGCCAAACTGGTTGAGAAAGCACTTACGAAAAACCTGAACAGGGAGCTGAGCCACCTGGCGGAAATAAGCCCTGAGAAAATAGAGGGCATAATACAGTCCTATGTAAAGAGGATAGACTTGAAGGTATACAAACAACTAATCAAATGGAAGAAATCCAGTCAGGAACAAGAGATAGAAGATATAGTATCACCAGGATACCGGCTGGATAAAGAAAGAATTAACGAACTTTCCGAGAAGGAGATCGAAGATATTCTAGACACTATGGACCTACGCATGGAGGAATTAGATGTTCATGAGGTTGAATCAAGTGACGGTATTGAGGAGCTGGAGAGGAAGATAGACACCGCATATTTCAAGCAGCTGCTTCAAAAAGCAGAGGAAACAGGAAATCAGGCGTTTATCAAGTTCGTAGAGATGGAGATTGAGTTTGAAAACCTCAGAAACCTTGTAAGGCTGAAAGAACGTAGGGTTGAAGACCAGGAAATTGAAGACCGGTTGATCGATCTAGGAGAAAGTGATCTTATTAAGCAATGTATAAGCGCCGAAACATACGAAGACATGGTAGAGCGCATCAAAGAGTCAGGCTGGAGTATTGAATCAGGGAACGCCGAGGAGGTCGAAAGGCAGCTTGAGATCAAGAGAAGGAATAAAGCGATGAAACTTATGAAAACCAATTCCCTCGGCCTAGCATCAGTTCTAGCGTACATACTGGCAAAAACCATCGAAGTAGAAAACCTCAGACTCCTGATACAGTCAAAGTCAACGGGACTTCAATCAGGACAAGAGATACTGGATAACATGGTGATCAGCAGATGAGCCAAGAACACGATGAGAAAAGTATCGCAGTAATCGGAGGATCTGACCTCAGGTTGGGGTTCAAGCTTGCCGGAGTACAGAAGACCTTCGGAAAGGAAAACTACGAACAGAAGATACAGGACCTGATCGACAGAGAAGACATCGGAATACTTATTACGGAGAAAAAGGATCTCAATCTACTAAGCAAAAGAATCAGAAAAAACGTAGAGTCAAGTGTAAACCCTGTAGTAGTATCTCTTTCAGAGGATGCAGAAAGTGAGAGACTGCAGGAAAAAATCAAGAAGGCTATAGGAGCAGACATAACAGGATAACAAATCCAACATTAAGAAACTCATACTAAGGTGACAATCAAAAATGACACAAGCAGATCTTCAGCACGCAGAAGCTGACGGAGAAATCTACAAAGTAACAGGACCGGTGGTGGTAGCAACCGGTATGAACCCACAGATGTACGACGTCGTACATGTAGGCC
>ERZ1034573.217-NODE-217-length-16657-cov-22.354596_pt1 | contig 16657 bp, 15 predicted proteins | sample MGYA00520641_ERZ1034573 | MGnify/ENA primary metagenome ERZ1034573 (study PRJEB33760, sample SAMEA4777724) | hypersaline lake metagenome | biome: hypersaline environment; feature: brines | place: Spain | collected 2014-08 | depth 0 m ...
TGGCGGAGGCGGGCGGCGAGCCAGTCCTCTACCCGCACGCCGGCGACGACTACGAGGAGATGGAGCGGCTGCTGCGCCGCGCGGCCGACGAGTGCGACCTCGTGCTCTCCTCGGGGTCGACCTCGGCGAGCGCTGTCGACGTCATCTACCGCGTGATCGAGGCGCGGGGCGACCTCCTCCTCCACGGCGTCGCCGTCAAGCCCGGCAAGCCGATGCTGATCGGGCGGCTCGACCGCTCCGCGGACGGCGACGTCGACGGGGACGACGCCCCGGCCGGCGAGTCGGCGTACGTCGGGCTCCCCGGCTACCCGGTGTCTGCGCTCACCATCTTCCGGACGTTCGTCGCGCCCGCGATCCGCGAGGCCGCCGGCCAGCCCGAACCGGCCACGGCGACCGTCGAGGGCCGGATGGGCGTGAGCGAGCGGTACGCGGAGGGTCGCCTGCGGCTGATGCCCGTCGGCCTGCTCGACCTGGACGACGGCGACCGCCCGCTCGTGTACCCCGTCGACAAGGGCTCGGGCGCGACGACGAGCCTCGTCGAGGCGGACGGCGTCGTGGCGGTCGACCCGGACACGGAGTACCTCGACGCCGGGGAGGCGGTGTCGGTCGACCTGTTCTCGCCGGACGTGCGCCCGCCGACGCTGCTGGGCGTCGGCGAGGACGACCCCGCGCTCAACCGCCTGCTGGACCGCCTCGCGAACCCGCGGTACCTCGCCGTCGGCTCGCGCGAGGGGCTCCGCCGCCTGCGCGACGGCGTCCCGGACGTGGCCGTCACCGCGGGCCCGACCGACCGCGACGTCGACGCCGAGCCCCTCGGCGGGTGGACTCGCGAGTGGGGGCTCGTCGCCCCCGACGGGAACCCCGAGGAGGTGACCGGGCTCGCGGACCTCGTCGACCGCGACCTCCGCTTCCGGAACCGCCCGACCGTCTCGGGCCTCCGGCGGAGCCTCGACGCCGCGCTCGACGACCTCGCGGACGAGCGCGACGCCGACCGCCGCGACCTCGCCGAGGCGGTCGACGGCTACGAGCGCACCGCGAAGGCGTTCGAGAGCCCGGTCCGCGCGGTCGCCGCCGGCGACGCCGACGTCGGCCTCGGGCTCCGCGAGACGGCCGAACGGCTCGGCTGCGCGTTCGTCCCGCTGGGCGAGCAGTCCGTCGTCGTCCGCGCCGCCGCCGACCGCGTCGACCGCGATTCGGTCGCGGCGCTCGCGGCGGAACTCGGAAACGGCGGCGACGGCGACGGCGGGATCGACGCGATCCTAAGTGACCTCCCGGGCTACTCGCGGAACAGTCGGAACGACCCCTGACCGACGACGACCTCGCCGCGGTCCCCGTCGACCCCGCTGGTGACGGTCATCTCGCTGACGCCGATGGAGCCGCCGGCCCTGACCACCTCGGCCTCGGCCCGGAGGTCGCCGGTGGCGGGCCGGAGGTAGTTCGCGTTGAGGTTCACGGTCGCCACCCCGCCGTCGAGCGGGTCCTCGAACGTCGTGCGCTGCGCGACGCCGCCGGCGGTGTCGATCAGCGTCGCCGCGACGCCGCCGTGGATCGTCCGCCCGTCGGTGTTCGTGAGCTTCTCGTCGAAGGGGATCGACAGCACCACCCGCCCGCGCTCGACCGTCTCGACCGACGTGTTCAGCCACGAGAGGTAGCCGTGTTCGTCCTCCAGCTTCCGCTCGACGAAGCCCTTCGCCGCGTCGGGAAGGGGGTCCATCTCCGCGATGTCCGTCTGATCCATGTCCCGCCGGTCGTCCCGAGACGGTTTGTACCCCCCGGAAACGCGCGACAACCGGCGGTCGATTGACCGACGGCTCACCCGACGCCGAGCCGGATCGGGTCGTCGCTGGGGACGACGTCGACCGTCACGGACTCGCCGATCGAGAACTCCCGGTCCGGACAGACGACCTTGACGCCGAACCGGTCGCCCCGGGCCGCGAACAGCGAGAGCCCCACGACGCGCTCGCCGTTCGCGAGGACGTCGACCGGCTCCCACTCGATCCGCGGCGCGCCGGCCCCGTCCGCTCCCGCGCCGTGTTCCGTCGCGGTCCCGACGCGAGTGCCGAACAGCGAGACCGCGTCGCCCGCGTCGAGCGCGGCGGGCTCTAGTCCGGCCGTCGAGGCCGACTCGGAGCCGACCTCGAACGCGCCGCCCCCCGCGTAGTGCGTCGCCCCGCCGTCGAGCGGGACCCCGTCGTCGCTCGCGAGCGCGGCGAACGACCGCTCGCCGCCGTCGCGTCGCGGGCCGTCGAGGACCACGTGGGTCGGGCCGCGCTCGACGACGCTCCCCGTCCCGTCCCACGCGACGGGCTCGACGGGGGCGTCGACGGCCACCGGGAGCGATCCGCTGGCCCGGAACGGGTCCGCGTCCGGCGGCCGGAAGCCGAGGTGGACGTGGTCGTCGACCCACTGGCCGAAGAAGCCGGACCGCGTCGTCGGACCCAGCGCGTCGCCGACGGCGACTCTGTCGCCGGGCGACACCTCGGGGATCACGTGGAGGATCCGCGCGACGGTCCCGGCGGGGACGCCGGCGCGGGCGCACCACTCGTCCGCGAGGTCGACGACGATCAAGTGGTCCTCAGGGGCCGCGTACGGGCGGTCCGGGCAGCCGACCGTCCTGACCGCGCGGACGATCCCGGCGACGGGGGAGCGCCCGACGCCGTCGCCCGGGTACAGGTCGACCGCGCGGCCGCGGCGGTGGGCGGGGTACGGCGAGTTGAACCGAGAGAACTTCTCGTACCGCTCGACGACGCCCGCGGGGAGCGCGACGGTCGGCTCCGGCGCGTCGGTCACGGGTCGGCGACCTCCATCCCGCCGACGACGAACCGCGCGCCGCCGGCGTCGGACTCGCCGACCGAGAGCGTCCACCCGTGGGCCTCGACGATGTCGCCGACGATGGCCAGCCCCAGCCCGGTGCCGCCGCCGAGCGACACGCCGCGCTCGGTCACGCGCTCGCGCTCCTCCGGCGGGATCCCCGGGCCGTCGTCGCCCACGGCGACCGCGACGCCATCGGCCTCGACGGCGACGGAGACGGTGACGCGCACGTCGTCGCCGCCGTGTTCGATCGCGTTGCGGAACAGGTTCGAGAGCAGCTGTTCGAGCCGGTCGCGGTCGGCGAGCGCGGTCGCGTCGCCCTCGACGCGCAGCGTCGCCTCGCCGGTCTCGAGCCGTGACCAGACACGCCTGACCGTCCCGTCGAGCGAGACGCGATCGAGCTCGTCGACCGTCTCGCCCGCCGTCGCCAGCGCGAGCAGCCCCTCGATCATGTCGTCCATCCGCTCGTGGGCGTTCGCCGCCCGGTCCAGCGCGCCGTCCGGGTCCTCGCCGCGCTGGCGGGCCAGCTCGACGGCCGCAGACGCGGCGGCGAGTGGGTTTCGCAGGTCGTGCGAGACGACGCCGGCGAACTCCTCCAAGCGCTCGTTCTGGCGTTCCAGCTCGGCCTCGCGACGTTCGAGCTCCGTCTGTCGCCGCTCCCGGGCGGTCACGTCGCGGAGGAGGAACACGTGGCCGCGGTCGGTCCCGCGCGGGTCGGTTATCGGGTTCTCCTGGATGTCGAACTGGCGGTCGCCGATGGCGATCGGGTGTTCGACGCCGGTCTCCAGCCGCGGGAACACCTCGGACAGCGACGAGCCGACCGCGTCGGACGGGAGGATCGTCTCGGCGGCCGGGTTGAGGTCGCGGATCCGCCCGTCGGAGCCGGAGACGATCACGGGGTCTTGCATCACCTCGACGGCGGTGTCGCGCGCGACGACCGCGGCGTCGAGGGTGCCGAGCCAGAAGACGGTGCCGTAGAGGAACACCCCGTGGACCACGAACGCCGTCGGCAGCCACGAGAGGTGCGCGTAGCTCCCGACGTCGACGAACGTCGCGACGCCCGCCAGGAACGGGAACAGCGTCCCGAGCAGGACGACGAACGTCTGGAGGCGGTAGCGGTTCCCGGTCCGCTCGTAGAGGTCGACGACGAGGAGCGCGCCGGCGACGCACAGCGCGAACGCGAGGAGGACGTACGCGCCCCCGACGGGGCCCAGTCCGTAGCCGAGCAGCGTGAACGGCCCGTCGACGACGGGGGTCACGGGGCCGCGGGCCAACCGGTGGGTCGCGCTCGACCACGCGAGGAGGACCCAGACGAACGCCGGGGTCGCGAGCGCCACGATCCGGTTCTCCGTCCGCCAGCGGTCGTGGCCCGTGAACGCCAGCGCGAACAGGATCCAGAGGACCGGGAGCGCGCCGACCAGCGGCGTCGCCAGGTTGAGCGCGACCCGCATCGCGACCTCGCCGGACGCGGCGATGCGGAGGGCGTACAGCAGGGAGATGCCCCCGCCGCAGAGCAGGTAGAGCGCGACCTCGAGCCCGCCCGGCTGGTCGCGCTCCCGCCACGCGACCCGGCCGAGCCAGAGCCCGATGACCCCGGCCAGCAGGCAGGCGGTCAAGTACGCTTGGACCGGCAGCGCCCCCAGATCGCTCATCGATACCTGTACCACTTCCACGCCCGACAAAACAGTTGTGTCACGCGGTCGCGGCCAGTCGTCCCGACTTTCGGGACGGGCCCGTCGGGCGTTCGGTCGGGACCGACGCAACTGGCTAGTGCGTCCCCGCCCTCCCTCAGGCCATGCGCGTGTACCGCGGCGAGTTCGAGACGCCGGCGGCGGACCGGGAGCCCGTCGCGGAGCTGTTGGCGGCCGCGGCCGACGACGCGGCCAGCGTGCGCGTCACCGCGCCGCCGCGACAGGTCGCGTTCGGGCGCCGCGACGCCCGCGAGCCGGGGTTCGACCGCGCGAAGCGAGCGGCGCGCGACGCCGGGTTCCCTCCGGTCGAGCGCGACGTCGGCGGGCGCGCGGTGGCGTACACCGGCGAGACCCTGTCGTTCGGCGTCGCGGTGCCGACCGGCGACGGTCGCGGGTCGATCGACTCCCGGTACGAGACCGCGGTCGAGACGCTCCGCGACGCGCTCCGCGAGTCGGGGGCCGACGTGGTGCGCGGCGAACCGTCCGCGTCGTTCTGCCCGGGCGACCACTCCCTGCGGGTCGCCGGCGGCGGCAAGGTCGCCGGCCTCGCGCAGCGCGTCCGCGCCGACGCGGCGCTGGTCGCCGGCGTCGTCGTCGTCTCGTCGGCCGACGCGACCGCGATCGCGAGGGTCACCGAGCCGGTATACGACGCGCTCGACCTGCCGTTCGATCCGGACTCGGTCGGGAGCGTCGCCGACGCCGGCGGCCCGGACGATCCCGACGCCGTCGCCCGCGCGGTCGAGACCGCGTTCGTCGAGGGGCCGTGGGGAGACGGCGAGCGCCGCATCGTCCGCGTCGACGGGGCAGCCGACTGAGCGCGCCGCGCCGCGCGGTTCCGACGTTTCGACGTGCTTTTTATGCGCGGGAGTCTGCGTTCGGGCATGGCCGAATTCAAAGTCGTCGTCGCCGACCCCGAGACCGGCGAGACGTTCCAGCGAGAGGTCGACGGACAGGACGCCAACCGATTCCTCGGTCGCGAACTCGGCGACGAGATCGGCGGCGACGCCCTCGGGCTCTCCGAGCACACCATCGAACTCACCGGCGGCTCCGACGAGACCGGCCGCCCGATGCGCGAGGACGTCTCTGGCACCCGCCTGAAGGAGCTCCTCTTGGAGGGCGGCGTCGGCTTCGAGCCGTCCCGCGAGGGCGAGCGCAAGCGGATCACCGTCCGCGGCCGCGAGATCGACGACGACATCGCGCAGATCAACGCGAGCGTCGTCGACGGCGACGGCGACGTCGCCGCCGCGCTCGGCGAGGGCGACGCCGAAGACGACGAGTAACGGCGGCCGGATGCCTCGCGTTCCCTCCGACGGCGAGGACGTTTGCTCCGTTCGCGTCTCGCTCGCCCGCAGCGGCGGCACTCGCCGCCCGTGCGTCAGGCTCCCGGCCGACGACGCGCTGGACGGGCGCGTCGAGTCCGGCTCCTGCGACGCGCTCGGCGTGAGTCAGGGGGACCTGATCCGCGTCGCGTTCGACCGCGAGGAGCACCACGCCCGGGTCGCGGCCGACTCGCGGGGCCGGCTCCTCCGGGGCGCGTTCGACAACCGCCGCCTCGCGCGCGAGGCCGGCGCGGGGACGAACCGCCTCACCGACTGGCTCGACGCGAACGACCGTGGGCCCGACGACACCGTCGTCCTCGACGTGGTGGTGCCGGGCGAGCTGTACGGGCTCCGGATCCCCGGCGAGCGGACCGTCTACGACGCGAACCGCGGCCCGCGCTCGTCGCTCGCGGACATCGCCCGCGACGTGGACGGGTAGTCCCCGGAGCGCGTCGGGCGTCGCCCGGGTTCTCCCCGCCGCAGCGGTGCGGCGGCAGGTCGGATCGCTTATTCTCGCTCGGCTCCCATATCGCTCCATGCAGGAGGTCGACGCGGATCTGACGGCGCTCGACCGCGCGATCATCAACGCGTTCCAGGGCGGCTTCCCGGTCGTGGAGCGTCCCTTCGACGCGGCGGCGGCCGCGCTCCGGGAGCGCGGCGTCGACGTGACGGGGCCGGAGCTCGCCGAGCGCGTTCGCGAACTCGACGAGGAGGGGATCCTCTCGCGGTTCGGCGCGCTCGTCAACGCCGAGGAGATCGGCGGGGCGGCGTCGCTCGTCGCGATGCACGCGCCCGAGGACCGCTACGAGGCGATGGCCGACACCGTCAACGAGTTCACCGCGGTCGCGCACAACTACGAGCGGGAACACCCGCACCTCAACATGTGGTTCGTGGTGAGCGTCGCGGACCACCCGGACCCCGACAAGGACGGGGACGACCGGGTCGAGGAGGTGCTCGCGGAGATCGAGGACGCGACCGGACAGGAGACGTACAACCTCCCGAAGGTCCGCGAGTTCCACGTCGGCGCGAAGTTCCTCGTCGACGGGCCGGTCCCGGAGGGCGACGTGGACCTGTCCGACCTCGGCCCCGAAGTGACGTCGAGCGGCCGCGACACGCTCACGCCCGAGGAGCGCGACCTCGTCGTCGAGATCCAGGGCGGGCTCCCCGTGACCGAGACGCCCTACGCCGACGTCGCGGCCGCGATCGACGCGGACGTGGAGTGGGTGCTCGAGACGATCAAGCGGTTCGACGCGGAGGGGAAGGTGCGCCGGGTCGGCGTCATCCCGAACCACTACGCGCTCGGCTACACGGAGAACGGGATGACGGTCTGGGACGTCCCCGCGGACGCGCTCGACGAGGTCGGCCCCGTCGTCGCCGACTTGGACTTCGTCACGCACTGCTACGAGCGCCCGCGCCACGCCGGCGTCTGGGAGTACAACTTCTTCGCGATGACGCACGGCCGCACGGAGGCCGAGAGCGAGCGGCGGATCGCGGAGGTCAGGGACCTGATGGACGACTACTGGGACGTCGGCGCGGACGACTGGGACACCCTGTTCTCGACGCGCATCCTCAAGAAGACCGGCATCCGCATCGCGGACCGGGCGGACAGCAACACGGCGTGACCCGCGCCGCGACCGCGACGGCACCGCGGACCGCGCTCCGTGGAGGCCGGTCGTGACCCCGCTGTACCACGACCTCTCGGGCGAGACGGTGGTCGTGTTCGGCGGCGGGTCCGTCGGCGCGCGGAAGGCCCGCGGCTTCGACGAGGCCGCCCGCGTCGTCGTCGTCAGCCCGGCGTTCGACGAGCGGTTGCTGTCGCTCGCGGCCGGCGGCGACGGAGACCGCGACGGCGCGGTGGAACTGGTCCGCGCCGCGCCGGAGGCGGGCGGCGTCGCCGAGTGGATCGACCGACTCGCTCCGGCGTTGGCGGTCGCCGCGACCGACGACGCCGCGGTCAACGCCGCCGTGGAGTCGGCCGCGCTCGACAGGGGTATCCTCGTCAACCGGACTGACGTCTCCGGGGGGCGCGACCCCGGGAGCGTCGTCGTCCCCGCGACGGTCGAGGACGACCAAGTGACCGTGGCGCTGTCGACGGGGGGAACGAGCCCCGCGCTCGCGAAGGCGCTGCGCGAGCGGATCGAGGCCGAGATCGAGGGCGCCGGCGCGATGGCCGCCCTCTCGGGAGAGATCCGCGAGGAGCTGAAAGCGGCCGACGTGCCGCCGGAGAAACGCCGGGAGGCGGTCCGGCGCGTTGTCAGATCCCGGGGGGTTTGGAAGGGTTTACAAAAGGGGAGATCTTACGGACGGCAAGAGGCCGACACCGTGATCGAGGAGGTACTCGACCGATGAGAGAGACGGGTGCGATCGCCGGCGTGAGCGTCGCCCACGCCGACGCGACCGTCGACGAGATCGAGGCCGCCGGCGGCGACGGCGTCCGAGCGACCGTCTCCGACCTGCTCGCTCGCGAAGGGGTCGAGGAGGCGTTCGCGGTGCAGACGTGTAACCGCTCGGAGGCGTACGTCGTCACCGACCGCACCGTCGACGGGAACACGGCCCTGTCGACGTTCGCGCCGGACGTCCGCGGCGGCGCGGTCCGCCGCCTCGACCACGAGGAGAGCTTGGAACACCTGATGCGGGTCGCGTCCGGGCTGGAGTCGCTCGTCTTGGGCGAAGACCAGATCATCGGACAGCTGCGGGAGGCCTACGAGGAGTCGAAGTCCGCGGGCGGGATCGGTCCGGTGCTCAAAGACGCCGTGACGAAGGCGCTCCACGTCGGCGAGCGCGCGCGGACGGAGACGTCGATCAACGAGGGCGTCGTCTCGCTCGGCTCGGCCGCGGTCCGGCTGGCGGCCAGCGAGATCGACCTCACCGACGGCTCGGCCGTCGTCGTCGGCGCCGGCGAGATGGGGACGCTCGCGGCCCGGGCGCTCGACGACACGCCGGTCTCCGACATCGTCGTCGCGAACCGCACCGTCCCACACGCGGAGTTCGTCGCCGAGGAGGTCGACACGCCCGCGGAGGCGGTGTCGCTCGCCGACCTCCCCGCGGTGATCCCCGACGCCGACCTCGTCGTCACCGCGACCGGCAGCCCCGACCTCGTCGTCCACCCGTCGTACGTCGACGCCGCCGGCCGGGTCGTCTGTATCGACATCGCGCAGCCCCGCGACGTCGACCCGGCGGCCGGCGCGCGCGAGGGCGTGACCGTCTACGACATCGACGACCTCGAAGACGTCACCCAGCGGACCAGGGAGAGCCGCGCCGCGGAGGCGCGCGAGGTCGAGTCGATCATCGACGACGAGCTCGACCGCATCCTCGAGGCGTACAAGCGCAAGCGCGCCGACGACGCCATCTCGGCGATGTACGCCGGCGCGGACCGCGTGAAGGCGCGCGAGCTCGACCGCGCGATGTCGAAGCTGGAGGCGCAGGGCGACCTCACGGACGAGCAGCGCGAGACGGTCGCCGACCTCGCCGACGCCCTCGTCGGCCAGCTGCTCGCCGCCCCGACGCGCTCGCTCCGCGACGCCGCCGGCGAGGACGACTGGGAGACGATCCGCACGGCGCTCCGGCTGTTCGACCCCGACTTCACGCCCACGGCGGGCGAGGGGGTCGAGTCCGACGCCCCCGACGCCGGGGTCGGCGCTCCGGACGCGGTCCCGGACTCGGTCGCCGAGGAACTCGACGACTGAGCGCCCGGACTTCCCGCCTCGACGTTCCCAGCCACGCCCGCCCCGACTTTTCGACCGCGCTCGCTCCGCGCCCTTTATTCGCCGACGCGCACACCGGCCCGTATGAAGCTCTCCGAGTACGTCGACCGACTCGACGAGGAGCTCGACACGGCCGCGTACGCCGACGTCGACGCGAGCGCGAACGGGTTACAGGTGGGTCCGGACGACGCCGAAATCGAGCGCGTCGCGTTTGCGGTCGACGCCGCGGCGGCGACCATCGAGGCCGCCGCGGACGCGGACGTTCTCGTCGTCCACCACGGCCTCTCGTGGGGCGGCATCGAGCGCGTGACGGGGCGCGTCCACGACCGGATCGCGGCGCTCGTCGAGAACGACCTCGCGCTGTACGTCTCCCATCTCCCGCTCGACGGGCATCAGGAACTGGGCAACGCCGCCGGCGTCGCCGAGGAAGTCGGGCTCTCCGACCGCGACCCCTTCGGGGAGATGGGCCCGGTCACGATCGGGACGATCGGCGAGGCGGCCGAGCCGCGGTCGGCGGCCGCGATCCGGGAGACGCTCGACGGGTTCGAGGGGCAGCCGGCCGGCGAGGCGTCGCCCACGCGCGTCCTCGACTTCGGGCCCGACGAAATCGAGCGCGTCGCGGTCGTCACCGGCTCCGGGGTCGACTGGCTCGACGAGGCGGTCGCGGCCGGCGCGGACGCGCTGATCACCGGCGAGGGGAAACAGCAGGTATACCACGACGCCCGCGAGGCCGGAGTGACCGTGTTCCTCGCCGGCCACTACGCGACGGAGACGTTCGGCGTCCGCGCGCTGGAGTCGCTGACCGCCGACTGGGGCGTCGAGACGACGTACCTCTCGCACCCGACCGGGCTGTAAGTCGCTCGCGAGCGGGCCCGCTCGCCGCCGAACGCAACCCTTACCGCTCGCGTCCGCGCAGTCGGGGTATGCGCGATCACTTCGAGATCCGGGACCACGACGCCGCCGGGCGGATCGGGCGGCTGACGGTCCCGCGCGCCGACGTCACGGTCGAGACGCCGGCGCTCCTGCCCGTGGTCAACCCCAACGTGCTCACGATCGAGCCCGAGCGACTCCGCGAGGAGTTCGGCGCGGAGATGCTGATCACGAACTCCTACATCATCCGCAGCACCGACCGCATCCGCGAGCGCGTGGTCGACCAGGGGCTCCACGAGTTCCTCGGCTTCGACGGCGCGATCATGACCGACTCCGGCTCCTTCCAGCTGGCGGAGTACGGCGACATCGACGTGACGACCGAGGAGATCATCGAGTTCCAGCGCCGGATCGGCAGCGACGTGGCGACCCCCGTCGACGTGCCGACGCCCCCGGACGCCGACCGCGAGCGGGCGGAGCGCGACCTAGAGACGACGAAGCGGGCGCTCGCCGACGCCGAGGCCGCCGAGACCGGCGAGATGCTGGTCAACGGGCCGGTCCAGGGGTCGACGTACGCCGACCTCCGCGAGGAGGCGGGGCGACACGCGGCGGGGACCGACCTCGACGTGTTCCCGGTCGGCGCGATGGTGCCGCTGCTCAACTCCTACCGCTACGCCGAGGTGGTCGAGGCGGTGCGCGCGGCGAAGCGCGGGCTCGGTCCGGGCGTGCCGGTCCACCTGTTCGGGGCCGGCCACCCGATGATGCTGGCGCTCGCGGTGGCGGCCGGCTGCGACCTGTTCGACTCGGCCGCGTACGCGCTGATGGCCCGCGACGGCCGCTACCTGACCGTCTCGGGGACGGAACACCTCGAAGACCTCGACTACTTCCCCTGCTCGTGTCCGGTCTGCGCCGATCACACGCCGGCCGACCTCCGCGGGTTCGGCGACGGCGAGACGGAACGGCTGCTCGCCGAGCACAACCTCCACGTCACCTTCGAGGAGCTGCGCCGCGTGAAGGAGGCGATCCGCTCGGGGACGCTGCTCGAACTGGTCGACCGCCGCGCGCGGGGCCACCCGGCGATGCTCGACGGCTACCGGGCGCTGCTCGACCACGCGGACGAGCTGGAGCGGACCGACCCCGGGTCGAAGGACGCGTTCTTCTACACCTCACAGGAGGCGGCGCGCCGTCCGGAGGTGGAGCGACATCACGACCGGGTCGCCCGGTTGGCCGCGCCCGAGGACCTCCTGCTCACCGAGTCGAAGGCCCCGTCGGACCACGTGTACGACGCGGTGTGGCGCGTGAAGCCCCCGTTCGGGCCGTACCCGCCCGCGCTCTCGGAGACGTATCCGCTCACCGCCGAGGTGCCGGCGCGAACCGACGACGCGGCGGAGGTCGCGGCCGCGGCGGGCGTGGCCGCGCTCGCGGCGTCGAACCCGGAGACGGCGATCACGCTCGGTCACGACGCGTGGTGCGACGCCGCGCTGGCGCGGCTGCCGGACCGCGTCGAGACGGAGAACCTCCGCACGCTCGGGTGAGGGGCGGCCGCTCGACTGACCACAGCTACCGCTCGGCGGGGGAGACGCTACGCGAAAAGCGAACCGCAGCCGTGACCGTCCGCCCGTCGCTTCGGGGCGTCGGCGCGTTCAGTCGCGTCGGTGGCCGAGCGGCTTCTTCTGATCGACTTCGACCTCGACGTGGATGGAGTCGGGGAAGTCGCGGCCAACGACGGCGCGCGCGATGTCGTCGGCGCCGTGGATCTCCATCGAGCGCCGGTACACGTCGTAGCGCCACGGCGAGAACTCGTCGCCGGCGGAGAGGTTCTTGTACAGGGGCACGGTGACGCGCTCGGAGGGGCTCGCGTGCGGGCCCTTACACTCCGCGCCCTTGCGTTCGATCGTCTCCTTGAGCTCCTGGACGGTCTCGACGAGCACGTCGCGGTCGCCGGACGCGAAGTCGAGTTTCGTGACGAAGGTCATGGCTGGGGGTCGTGCGTGAATGGCCCCCGGAGCGGTAAAAACGCATCTACCCGCGCTCGGCGCGTGCGACCGCGTCGCGAATCCCGCCGCGAAACCGGTCGACGCGGGGGAGTCGGCGAGACCTGTCCGGGAGTCCGACACGCTCTTTAGGGGTGATCGCTTACCTGCGGCCAATGACGGTCGAAGCGACCAGTGCCGGAGCCATCCTCTTCCGCGATACCCGCGGCGAACGGGAGTACTTACTCCTGAAGAGCCGACCGGGGGACTGGGAGTTCCCCAAAGGCGGGGTCGAGGGGGACGAGGAGCTCCAGCAGACGGCGATACGGGAAGTCGGCGAGGAGGCCGGAATCGAGGATTTCCGACTGATCGACGGGTTCCGCAAGGAGTACGACTACGTGTTCGAAGCGAACGGGAAGACCATCCACAAGACGGTTCACCTGTTCATCGCTCGCTCGTTCGAGGCGAGCGCCGAACTCTCGAAGGAACACCGCGACCTCCAGTGGCGCGATTACGACCAGGCGATCAACACGATCACTCAGGACGGGCCGCGCGACATCCTCGAAGAGGCCCACGGCTTCCTCGACGAGCGCAAGGACGAGGAGGAAGACAAGTACGTTTGAGCGGCGCGCGGGCGACCCGCCGACGCCGGACGCTCCCCCCCGAACGGTCCGCTTTTGTCCGGGGCCAACGACAGTTCGACCAGTGACGCCCGACGCCGAGTTCGGCTACGAGCTGTTGGTCTGCCGGTACGCCGAGCTGGCCTGGCACCCGAGCGAGGGGCCCCGTCCCGCGCTCGTCGCCCGCCAGCTCGGCACGCAGGCGCGCCGCTGGGACACGGTCGTGATCGAGGTCGAGCCGACGGCGTTCGAACGGCGGCGCGCGTTCGGCGAGCGGACGATCGACTCCGACCTCCTCCACGTCGTCCGGGGCGCGCCCGCCGAGTGGGCGTGGTACCGCGACGCGCTGCCGGACCCCGGCTACCCGTGGCGCTACGTCCGGCAGGCCGTCCACCGGGCCGCGGGCCGCGACCTGATCGAGAAGCGCCGCGACGGCAACCGAATCGAGATCCGCCGGGTGCGGCCGTACCCGGACTGGGTCGAGCGGATCGTCGCGGTCGAGAACAAGCCGGACCTCGACCGCTCCGCGGCCGACCGCCTCGCCGAACAGCTCGACCACGACATCGAGACCGGGCTCGCCGACGAGGCGTGGCTCGCGACCGAGACGACCGGCGAACCCGTCGAGCCCGCCCTCCTCCGCGAGCTGCCCGTCGAGGCGGGGATCCTCGCGACCGACTTCTCCGCGGGCGTCGACGCCGACGCGGTCGACGTGGCCTGGCACCCGAGCGACCTCGCGCCCGGCTCGGGCGTGCGCCGCGACGCCGAGACGGAGACGCTCCGCCTGGAGATCGCCGAGCGCGCCTACGGGAAGGGGTGGCGCTCGTTCCACGACACGATGCGCCCGGACTGCCGACACTTCGAACTCCGCCGCGAGGGGCGCGCGCTCGTCCCCTACTGCGCGGCGAAGGGGAAGGTGCCCACCGCGCGGGAGTGTTCGGGCTCTTGTCCACAGTTCTCGCCGGAGCCCCCGCAGTGGCGCACGAAGGGGTGGCCGATCGAGGGCGGCCCGGGGAAGGGGGTCACGGCCCTGCTGGCGCGACGTCGCGAGCGCGAGCGCGACAGAGTCGCGCCCGGAGACGACGCGTGACGGAAACGCTTGTGTGGCCGCCGCCGCGAATGCGGGCGTGGAGTTCCCGACACCCTCTCGCGCCGACTACGCCCTCCGCACCGCGACCGTGGTCGCGACCCTCGCGGTCTTACAGTACACCGGGACGTTCGTCGACGGACCGCCGGGGATCGACCCCGCGAACCTCGCGCTGGTCGCCGTGCTGTTCCCGGCGTTCTCGTACCTGATCGACGCGTTCGTCGCCAACGTCCGCCGGTCCGGGGAGTGAGCGACGGGCGGCATCAGCGCGGCGGCGCGTGACGCGGGCGGCCGCGCCACCGCCCGCGACGCGCTCCCCACCTACGCCAGCGCGGCCGCCAGCTTCTCCACCGGGTGCGACGGCTCCGGTACCTCGCCGGGCCCCTCCTCCAGCTGGGTCCGGCAGGAGGTCCCCGGCGCGACGAGCGCGTCCCCGCCGCTGGCGTCCACCTGCTCGAAGAGGTTCTCGCCGATCGCCTTGCTCATGGAGTAGTGCTCGGCCTCGTAGCCGAACGAGCCCGCCATCCCGCAACAGGAGGAGTCGAGGGGGTCGACGCCGTAGCCCGCGCGCCGCAGCACGCCGACGGCGTGGTGGTCCTTCTTCGTCGCCTTCTGGTGACAGTGGCCGTGGTAGGTGAGCGACTCGGTGGGCGCGTCGAGGGCGAGCGCCTCGTCGAGCCGGTGGGCGTCGACGTACTCCATGATCCCGTAGGCGTGCTCCGAGACGGCGGCCACGTCGGCGTCGGGCACGTCGCTGGCGTCGCCGTCGAGCAGGTCGTGGTAGTCGGACTGGAGCATGACGGCGTCGGAGGGCTCGACGACGACGACCTCCCAGCCGTCGCGGACGTCGGGCGCGAGCGTCTCCACCGCGTCCCTCGCGGTCGCGCGCGACACGTCGAGCATCCCCTTCGAGTGGGGCGGCCGCCCGCTCCCGTCGACGTCCGGAATCTCGACGTGGCAGTTCGCGGCCTCCAACACCCGCACCGCGGCCTTCCCCGCGCCGGGGTTCGTGTAGGTGGTGTACACGTCGGGGAAGAGCAGCACGTCGCGGTCGGCCTCCTCGCGCGGGACGGCCGCGCCGCCGCGGGCCTCGAACCAGTCGACGAGCGTCTCCGAGCGGAACTCGGGGAGGTCCCGTTCCCTCGCGATCCCCAGCGCCTTCTCCGCGATGAGCCCGCTCCCGGGGATCTTGTTCGGGAGGTTCGACAGCGGCGCGAACCGCGAGGCGAGCGGCGCGAGCGACTCGAAGCGCCCGAGAAGCCGCGTCCGGAGGTCGATCCCGTGCTCCTCGTGGTGGGCGTGCTCGACCTCCGCCTTCAGCTTCGCCATGTCGACGCCGCTCGGGCAGTCCACCTTACACCCCTTACAGCCGACACAGAGGTCCATCACTTCGGTGACGAACTCGTCGTCGGTCGGGTCGTCCGGCAGTTCACCGGAGATGGCCCCGCGGAGCATGTTCGCCCGGCCGCGGGTCGACTGGACCTCCTCCTCCGACGCGCGGTAGGTGGGACACATCACGCCGCCGGTGGTCTCCTGCGGGCCGCGGCAGCCGCCGCAGCCGTGACACAGCTCGACCATCCCCTGCATCCCGTTGTCGACGGCCCACTCCATCGCGGGGTCGAAGCCGGCGTCGTACTCGTAGTCGGCGTCGAACCGCAGGTTCTCGCCCAATTCGACGTCGCCGCAGACGTTCCCCGGGTTCAGCAGCCAGTCGGGGTCGAACGCGGTCTTGAGGTCGCGGAACGCCTCCCAGAGGTCGTCGCCGTACAGCTTGCGGTTCCACTGGGTCCGCGCGCGGCCGTCGCCGTGCTCCCCCGAGACGGAGCCGCCGAGCCGCACCACGGCGTCGGTGACGCGGTCGGCGATGTCGACCATCGCGTCGACGTCGTCGACCTCCTTCGTGTTGATCAGCGGGCGGATGTGCAACACCCCCGGGCCGGCGTGCGCGTAGAAGGTGGCGAACGTGTCGTTGTCCTCCAGGATCGCTTGGAACTCGCGGGTGTACTCCGGGAGGTGTTCCGGCGGGATGGCGCAGTCCTCGATGAAGGAGATGTGCTTCTCGTCGGTGGTGCGGGAGAGCAGGATCGGCAGCCCCGCCTTCCGCATCTTCCAGAATCGGTCGCGTTCCGCGGGGTCGTGCGCCTCCATCGCGTGGACCGCGCGGCGCGGCTGGCTCGTCACGTCGGCGGCGCCCGCGCTCGGGTCCGCCTCGGTCTCGGGGCGCGGCCGGTCGTCCGTCGCGCCCACGCGGTCCGCGACGAGGTCCGCGACCTTCCGTCTGCCCTCGGCGTCGCTCTCGGCGTAGAACTCGACGAGGAGCACGGAGTTCGTGCCGTCGGGCAACATGCCGACGACGTCCTCGAACTCGGGCGTGTCGGCGGCGAGCCCGAGGAGGACGTCGTCCATCACCTCGACGGCGGCGGGGTCGTGGTCGAGGATCGGCGCCACGTCCTCCATCGCGTCGCGGAGGTCGTCGTACGTCCGCAGCGCGTCCGCCTTCGTGTCGGGGGTGCCGTCGGGCGCGGGGGTCGCCTCGGTGACCTTCTCCTGGTGTCCCCTGGCGACTGCCGTGAGCCGGGGGCGGTGTG
>ERZ1034573.218-NODE-218-length-16618-cov-63.589869_pt1 | contig 16618 bp, 15 predicted proteins | sample MGYA00520641_ERZ1034573 | MGnify/ENA primary metagenome ERZ1034573 (study PRJEB33760, sample SAMEA4777724) | hypersaline lake metagenome | biome: hypersaline environment; feature: brines | place: Spain | collected 2014-08 | depth 0 m ...
GTTCTCACGGGGGCCGGGAAGGATGCTGATGCGGACGCCGCCAATGCCGCTAAAGCCGGCAACCTTCGCGTGGGAGCCCTCCGGAATCCGAATGCCCTCCTCAATGCGGAGGCGGGCCCGCACGGTCTGGGTCTCCTGGTTGAGGCGGATCGACTCCACGGAGCCCACATTGACGCCCTTCATGCGCACCGGGTTGCCGGCCGTGAGGCCGCTGGCCTCCTCAAATTCGGCCTTCACGGCGTACGTGTCGCCGAACAGCGGGAGGTCTTGCAGGAACCGAACCCCAAAGACGGCCGCGACAACCGCGACGACGATGGCGATCCCAACCTTGATTTCGTTGCTGTATTCCATGTAGCAGGAGAGCAGGACGTGCGAGAACGGCGAAGAACCCGAAACGAGCCCGAGGGGTCAGGCCGACGGCCCGGACAGGGCGGGGGTGGTGTCGCCCACCTGGTACTCGTTGGCTTTCACAAAGGAATTGAGGTGCGGGTTCGAGCAGTCGTGAATCCCGGAGACGGGCCCCACCCATTCGAGGTTGCGCTCGTGGAGAAAGGCGACCCGGTCGGCAATGGAGAGGACGGAGTGCATGTCGTGGGTCACGACGACACTCGTCACGTTAAGCTCCTCGGCGAGGTGGCTGATGAGGTCGTTGATGGTGTTTGAGGTCTCGGGGTCGAGGCCGCTCGTCGGCTCGTCGTAGAGAATGTATTCCGGCTCGATGGCGATGGCGCGGGCGAGGGCCACCCGTTTCCGCATCCCCCCGGACAGGTCGGTCGGGTTCTTCGTCCCCACGCCTGAGAGGCGAACCAGGTCGAGGCACTCCTGCACGCGGTCCCGGATGCCCCCCTCGTCCAGCGACGAGAAGTAGCGGAGCGGGAAGGCGACGTTTTCGAACGTCGTCATCGAGTCGAAGAGCGCGCCGCCCTGGAACAGCACGCCGAACCGGCGCCGGAGCCGGCGAAGCTCCTCGTAGGGAATCGTGTCGATGTCCGTGCCGTCCACGAGCACACGCCCTTCGTCCGGCGTGAGCAGCCCCACGACGTGCTTCATCAACACGCTCTTTCCGGACCCGGACCGCCCGATGATGGCGAGGGTCTCGCCGTCGTGGATGTCGAGCGAGACGCCCTCCAGCACCTGGAGCGTTCCGAACCCTTTCGATACGTTCTGGACCTCAATCATGGCGGGGAGGGAGGCAGGGGGTGCAGGGACGGCCCGTCGCACGGAGCCGGGCACGCGTCGGGCCCGTCACAGCAGCAGCAGGGCGATGAGGAGGTCGGCGACGAGGATGAACACGCAGCTCAGGACGGCCGCCTGGGTCGTGCTGTCGCCCACCCCCACGGCCCCGCCGCCCGTGTAGTAGCCTTTGTAGCAGGCGATGGAGGTGATGATAAACCCGAAGGCGAACGACTTGATGAGCCCGATGGTGGGGTCGAGCAGCTTGAAAAACTGGCGCGCGCCCTCCAGAAACTCGCTGGCGCTCAGGAAGCCCCCGAAGTGCCCCACCCCGATGCCGGTCCCGATCCCGACGACGCAGGAGACGACGTACAGCACCGGAAACATGAGGACGCCGGCCAGCACGCGCGGCAGGATCAGGAACCCGACGGAGTTGAGGCCCATCACCTCCAGGGCGTCGATCTGCTCGGACACCCGCATTGTCCCGAGCTCCGCCGCGATCCGGGCGCCCACGCGCCCCGCCAGGATGAAGCCCGCGATCACGGCCCCCAGCTCCAGCATGATGGACGGCGCCACGATCGACCCGATGATCGTCTTCGGGATGAAGGGCGTCTCCAGCTGGTAGGCGGTCTGCACGGTAAACACCGCCCCCGTAAACGCCGCCGCGAGGGCGACGATGGGGATCGAGTCGATCCCCACGCGCACCATCTGGATGAAGAGGTTATTCCAGTAGGTGCCCACCTTGTCGATCGAGGCAAACGCCCGGCCCATGAGCGTCGCGTACCGGCCGAGGGCCCGAAACGGAGAGAGCAGAGCGTCGAGCAACGAGACAGAAGAAGCAGAGAATGCACAGGGCGCGAACGAGGCGGCCCGGAGCCGGGACGGCTCTGAGCCGGAGCCTGCATATGCACATCCAACCCGACGCGGAGGTTCCTCTACGTCGGGGGCACGGAGGGATCTCTGGCGGACGGATGGCAGTGCACTATGCAGGCGCAGCCCTCGGAAGAACACGGGCCGCGTCCGCCCTCAGTCGTCAAACGCACGAACCCGCCGGTATTCGCATGGCCAGCTCCGAGCCGCGATACGTTTGTCAGGAATGTGGGCACGAGGCCCACAAGTGGATGGGCAAGTGCACCGGGTGCGGGGCCTGGAACACGCTCGTGAAGGAGACCGAGAGTGCCGACGTGGAGGCCCAGGTCCCCGACCTCAGCACGGACGGCCAGAACGGAACGGCGGCGGCCCAAAACCAGCCGACCCAGCTGACGGACGTGGAGATGGAGGGGGAGTCTCGGCTGAAGACCGGGGTCGACGAGCTCGACCGCGTCATGGGCGGGGGCATCATGCAGGGCTCGTTCAGCCTCATCGCCGGGGACCCCGGCATCGGCAAGAGCACGCTCATGACCGAGCTGGGCGGCTACCTGCCGGGCCGCAAGATCCTGTACGTGACCGGGGAGGAGTCGAAGCGACAGGTCAAGCTGCGCGCCCAGCGGCTCGGGGTCGACAGCGACGCCCTCTACCTGCTGGCCGAGACAAACGTGCAGGAGATCGCCAACGCCGTCGACGACGTGGCCCCCGACCTGCTCGTGGCCGACTCCATTCAGACCATCTACCGGCCCGACCTGACGAGCGCCCCCGGTTCGGTCAGTCAGGTGCGGGAGAGCACCGCCTCGCTCCTCAAGCTTACGAAGGAGCGGGAGTTCTCCACCTTCCTCGTGGGGCACGTTACCAAGAAGGGCACCATCGCGGGGCCCCGGGTGCTGGAGCATATGGTGGACACGGTGTTGTACTTTGAGGGCGATCAGAACCACGCGTACCGCATCCTCCGGAGTGTGAAAAACCGGTTCGGAGCGGCCAACGAGATTGGGGTGTTCGAGATGCGGGAGGACGGCCTGCGGGAGGTGCCCAACCCGAGTGAGATCTTCCTGTCCGAGCGCGGCTACGGCGTGAGCGGCTCCACGGTCGTGTGCTCCCTGGAGGGCACCCGGCCCATCCTGGTCGAGATTCAGGCGCTCGTCACGCCCACCTCCTACAGCACCCCCCAGCGCACCGTCACCGGCTTCGCGGCCCAGCGGCTGCAGATGATTCTGGCGGTGTTGGAGAAGCGCGCCGGACTGGCCTTCAGCGACCATGACGTGTTCATCAACGTGGCCGGGGGGGTCAAACTGGAGGAGCCGGCCGTGGACCTGGGCGTCGCCATCGCGGCGGCGTCGTCGTTCCGCGACATTCCCGCCGACACCGGCTCGGCCCTCATCGGCGAGGTGGGGCTCGGCGGCGAGATTCGCACCGTGAGCCGCGTGGAGCCGCGCCTCAAGGAGGCCGCCAAGCTGGGCTTCGACCGGGCGGTGGTGCCGGAGAACAACCTCGACCGCATTGCGGGCGACTACGACATCGACGTGACCGGGGCCCAGCAACTGAAGGAGGTCGTGGACGTGGTGTTGTGACGGCGGATCGCCGCTCCGGAACGGTCCTTGTAAACGTAGAGGGCCGAGCACAAGGGGACACACAATAATTGCGCTGGGACACTCGTTTGAATCGGCACCATGTCCCCACGTCCCGGCACCTGCCACTGATTGGGTTTCCGCATGCAGCCTACGGATGAGGAACTGGTATCGGCGTACCTGGACGAGAGCGACGAGCAGGCCTTTCGGCAGCTCGTCGAACGGCACCAGGACCGTATTTTTGGCTACCTGATGGGCATGGTGAAAGACCGGGCGGTGGCCAACGATCTCTTCCAGGAAACCTTCGAGCGCGTGATCAAGGCCATGCACGGCGAGCGCGGGTCGTACGACCGGCAGGGCCAGTGGCTGAGCTGGGTGATGAGCATCGCGCGCAACGCGGCGATCGACCACACGCGGAAGCAGAAGAAGTGGACGGACGTGCCGCAGGACGAGGACGACGGGCGGTCCTTCTGGGACACCCTGGAGGACGACTCGCCCTACGCCGACGAGCAGCTCCACCGCGCGGAGCAGCGCGAGTGGCTCGACGAGCACATCGAGCAGCTCGCCCCCGAGCAGAAAGAGGTCCTGCTCCTGCGCCAGGAAACGGACCTGACCTTTCGGGAGATCGCCGAGCTCCAAGACGTGTCCATCAACACCGCCCTCGGCCGCATGCGGTACGCCCTCAAGAACCTTCGCAAGATGATGGAGGCCTCCGACGAGACCGCGCTGGTCGGCACGATCGACACGTGAGGGTCGCGGCGCGGTCCGGCCTGCTTCACAGAGTGACCTTTTGCCCCTATGGACGATCGGCTACGTCTCATTCGGTATCTGTACGACGAGGAGGTGGACGAGTCGGCGCTCGCGCGGCGGTTGTCCGACGATCCGGACCTCTACCGCGAGTACGAGGAGCTGGCCGCGACGAAGCGGGCGCTGGACGACCGGCCCGCGCGCCGGCCGGACGCGGCGGTCGTGGACCAGGTGGTGGACCAGGCCCGCACGGCCGCGCCCCCGAGCGAGGACCGCCCGGCGCGGGCCCCCTCCCACGCCTGGGCCCGCCGCCTGCAGCCCGCCGGTGCCGCGCTTGCCCTGCTGCTGGTGATTGGCCTGGGGTGGTGGCAGGGCGACGGAACGTCCGACGGCCCGGCCGCGGACGCCGCGGCGCCCGGCGCGCTGGACGGGGCGCCCCGGCAGGCCCCCACGACCGCCCAAACCCGGTCGAGCGACGCGGACGCCATCCCGGCGTGGGACGACGGGGAGGAGTTGATCCGCATACAGCGCCGCATCGACCGGCTGCAGGCACGGAGCGCGCCGGACCGGTGGGGCTCCCTCCAGCGGGTCAGCCGCCCCTAACATCCGTTTCCGCCTCGCCTCGCGTCCCATTGTTCACGTCTCGCTTCCCCATGATCGCTCTGCACCGCCTGGGTTCTACGTGTCGTCGAGTCGTCGCCGGGCTCGCCGTCGGGCTCCTCCTGTGGGGCCTGCTTCTGCCCGCCGCGTCGGCCCAGCAGACCCACACCCTGAACATCCGGGACGGCACCGTCTACGTCGACGGGCAGCCTCTGTCGGCGGACCAGCTCCCGGACAGCTTGGACCTGCGAGGGGTGCGGGCCAACTACCGGTTCGTCGGCATCCAGCGCCCCGTCGTGGAGCTCAAGGGACGCCTGTTCGTGGTGCAGGATGGACTGAGGCCCATCACCGAAGAGGAGGTGCGGCGGCAGCGGGCCTCCGTCGTGTTGGGAAGTGGCGGGGGGCAGGCGCGAGCCTCTTCGTCCCCTGACGGGGTCGAGGCCGCGAGTGCCCCCGAGGCGTCGCACCGGCAGTACCTCGACGCCGTGCAGCGCTCCAGCCGGGAGCTCTACGAGCGGCTTCAGCGCGAGCGCCAAATGGAGCAGAACGCGCGGAACCTCGCGCGCACCATTCGGCTGTTGCCGGAGGGCGCGGAGCGCCGGGCCCAGATCGACACGCTTCGCGCCATGCTCGAAGACATTTTTGCGGTGAAGCAGGAAAACCGGCGCCGCGAGATCGAGCGCCTACAGCGGCAGATCCGTGAGCTGCAGGAAAACCTTCAGCGACGGGCCCAGATGCGGGACCGCATGATTGACCGCCACCTCCGCCAACTCATCGACTCCACGCGCGGCCGATAGCGACGCCGCGCAGGGCCGTCCGCCGCCCGCATCGTCCTCGTTGTCACCTCATCCTTTACTTTAAGTGGGCTGCGCCGCATCTTGTGGGGCGGCGGGGCACGCAGCCACCGTCCGCACGTCGCTTTTCGTCAGGGGTGTCGCATCTGTCTATGGATTGGTTCCGGGCCCACATCGCTCGTTGTGTCGACGCCGGGCATCGATCGCGTTGGGGCCCGTCGTGGCTCCTGGTCGGGCTTCTGCTCGTGGCGGCGGGGCCGGCCCAGGCCGATGTGCTCGTGACCGACGTGATCTTCTCTCCCCGGTCCGACGGGCAGGGCTACGTCGTGCGCGTCCGGACGACGGGCTCCCCCGAGGCGTACATGCTGCAGCCGGAGCAGGCGCGCGAACTGAAGTGGGTGCTCTACAACACGACCCTCCACGCGGACTACGACAAGCGGGCGCCGGCAGGGCCGGTTGAGGACTACACGGTGACGCAGCAAAACGGACACTTGATCCTTCGGGTGACCCTAACGTCGGACCGCTCGATCTCGCCCACGGCCTACCGCGACGGGGCGTCCGACGACGTGCTACTGAACCTCGCGTACGACGACGCCCCGCCGGTGGCCTCGGGGGCCGCCTCGTCCCCCGCGTCGACCGCGTCCGCCTCGTCTCCATCCGCCGCGGACGCCCCGACGGCCGCCCGGACAGAACAACGCCGGCGGGACCCGATGGCGACCCTCTCCCGCGAGCGATCACGCCTCGACACGGTGGTGATCGATCCCGGGCACGGGGGCAAAGACCCGGGAGCGGTGGCCCACGGGCTGTACGAGAAGGACATTGTGCTGGACGTGGCGCACAAGCTGGGGGAGTACGTCGAGAACCGCCTGAACCTCGAGGTGGTCTACACCCGAACGGACGACCGCTTCATTGCCCTGGAGGAGCGTGGGCACCTGGCCAACCGGAGGGGCGGCGACCTCTTCATCTCGCTTCACGCCAATGCGTTTCAATCCGCGTCCGTCCAGGGCACCGAGACGTACTTCCTGGGGCGCTCCAAGACGGACGCGGCGCGGCGCGTCATGAAGCAGGAGAACAGCGTTGTGCGGGAGTACGAGGAGAATCCGGACCGCTACGACGAGTACGACGCGGAGGCCTTCGTGAAGGGCGAACTCTTCCTCAGCGCGAGCATGCAGTTCAGCGAAGAGTTCGCGTCGATCGTCCAGAATCAGTTCAAGGAGCGGGTCCAGCGGCGCAGTCGGGGGGTGCACCAGGCCGGGTTCTACGTCCTGTGGAGCGCCTCAATGCCGTCGGTCCTCGTGGAGCTTGGGTACCTGACCAACCGCCAGGAGGCCCGCTTCCTCAACAGCGACCGGGGCCAGACCTATCTCGCAAGCGCCATTTTCCGGGCCGTCCGCAAGTACAAGAACCAGTACAACAAGGGCATCGTCTCCAGCGAGTAGGGCCCGTTCGCGTGCGGCCCTGGTGGGGACGGGGCTGGACTGCTCACACTGGTGCCCTGCTCCTCACAGCCAACCGCACGTGCCATGACCGTTGCCGAACGGACCCTGCGCCGAGGATCGTTGCTGATCGTGCTGCTGGCCGCAAGTGTGGCGTGGACCAGCTGCGACCTTGCGTCGGCGGGTAACACGGCCATCCTGAACGCGAACTCGCCCATTGCTCCGACGGTGCAGCATCGGTTCGAGTACAAAGGGGAGGACGTTGTGGATGGAGAAGTGGCGGTCGAGTCGAAGATTCAGTCGGATGACCTCGACGCCATTTTGTCCCGCAACGGATTTAGCCGGAGTGATGTGGTCGATGCCCGAATTGATAGTGTAAAGATTATCAATCCGGAATCTGCCCCGTCGCTGAGAGACGCAGATGTGTTCTTGGGGACAGACGCAGAAGGCCCTCGCGTTGCACAGGTCACGTCTTTTCCGGACGGCGCTTCGTTCGTCGTCGACACGTCTACACCCGTCCTTGAGGCTGTACGAAACGACGAGGCACGAACGCTCTACGGCCGGTTTGGGCTAGAAAGCGCCGGCGATGGAGCAGTCCAGGCCACCGTCTACTACCGACTCGAAGTGGAGGGCGTGTAGGACGCCCTCTGGGGCTCTACCGGATGGCGATGCAGGACACCTCGACCCGTGCATTCCGGGGGAGCTTGGCAACCTCCACGGCCTGCCGGGCCGGCGGTTTCTCGTTGAAGTACCGCGCGTACACCTCGTTGATCTGCGCGTAGTCGTTCATGTCGGCCATGAAGACCTCGCACCGCACCACGTTCTCGAACGACATGCTCGCGGCCTTCAGGACGGCGCCAACGTTTTCGAGCACGCGTTCCGTTTCCGCCTCAATCGTCCCGTCCACCATGCTGTCGGTGTCCGGGTCGATCGCGATTTGACCTGAGACATAGAGCCGGTCGTCGACGAGGACGCCCTGGCTGTACGGGCCGATGGCCGCGGGGGCGAGGGGGGTCGTGACGGTACTGCGAGACGCAGAGGTCGACGTGGACATAGAATACGTACCGGGGGCGTTTGGCAGGGAGTGATGCCTTCAAACTTCTGCTTTCCGGGGTCGTGGTACAAGCAAATATTTTCTGAAGACCATTTCCCGCTCGAGGCGGCCGAGCAGCAGGGGGGCACGTGTGTTGCTGATCGGCGGGGCCCCGACGCGACTGAGGAACGCCCATCCGTGCGCGGCGGTTTTACGTACCTGCAGTCTTCTCTTTCGACTCACCGCCTAGATCATGAGCAAGAAGGGACGCGTGCTCGTCGCCATGAGTGGCGGCGTCGACTCCTCGGTGACGGCCGTGCTGCTCAAAGAGCGCGGCTACGATGTGGTGGGCCTCACCATGAAAACCTGGGACTATTCCACCAGCGGGGGGCGCGACGGAAAAGAAGTGGGCTGTTGCTCCATCGAGTCGATGAACGACGCCCGTGTGGTGGCGACTGAGCACGGCTTTCCGCACTTCGTCGTGGACCTGCGGGAGGAGTTTGGGGACTGGGTGATCGAGCGCTTCACCGACGAGTACCTCTCGGGCCGCACGCCCAACCCCTGCGTGCTCTGTAACACCCACATCAAGTGGGACGCCCTGTTGCAGCGGGCCGACGACCTGGACTGCGAGTACATCGCCACGGGCCACTACGCCAACGTCCGTTACGACGACGAACGGGACCGCTACCTCCTGAGCCGCGGGCTCGACCGCAACAAGGACCAGAGCTACGCGCTCTGGGGCCTGCCGCAGGAGCACCTCGCCCGCTCGATCTTCCCCCTTGGCGCGTACGAGAAGCCGGAGATCCGCGAGATGGCGGCGGAGTTCGGCCTCGACAACGTAGCCGACAAGCCGGACTCCTACGAGATCTGCTTCATCCCGGACAACGACTACCCTCGGTTCCTGAAGGACCGCGTCGACGGGCTCGAGGAGGAGGTAAGCGGCGGCACGTTCGTGCTCAGCGACGGCACCGTGGTGGGGGAGCACGACGGCTACCCCTTCTACACCATCGGCCAGCGCCGGGGGCTGGACCTCGCGCTCGGCGAGCGGGTCTACGTGACCGACATTGACCCCGAGACAAACACGATCACGGTGGGGCCGAGGGAGGAGCTCATGGAACAGACCCTGACGGCCCACGAGATCAACCTCGTGAAGTACCCCGAGCTCGACGGGGAGCGCCCGGCCTGGGGGACCATCCGCTACAACGACGATGGGGCGGGGTGCCTGGCCTGGCAGCCGGACGAGGACACCCTGAAGGTGGCCTTTGCCGAGCCGAAGCGCGCCATCACGCCGGGGCAAAGCCTCGTGCTATACGAGGACGAAGACGTGCTCGGCGGGGGGTGGATTCACGAGGTGGGCGGGGCCGAGAACGAGGCGGCGGAGCGGGCGGCCGAAGCCCCAGCGTAACCCCACCGACGCCGGGGCACCGTCCTCGCTGGAGAGGGGACACAGCGACTGTGCAACGCACGTCGCTCGAAAAGAAAGCCTACGGGGAAGTCCCCATGAGGAAGATGGAAGTGGAACACTGAATTTCTTCCCATGGTTCAATTTTCGCTCAATTACGTCTCAAAAATAACAAGACGCGGCGTTCCAGACGGCGTTCAGCCCTGGGGCGTGCGCGAGCCTCTAGCGTATGAAACGCACGGACCTGACGCGGATCGACGAATTCACATGGGAAATCCCCAAGTCGTTCCAGGACGCGATGCGGGTGCCCGTGCGCATCCTCGCGAGTGAGAATCTCATCGACGAGATTCTCGAACGAAAGGCCATCGGCCAGGCGATTCGCACCTCGATGCTGTCCGGGCTGGTGGGGCATCTCGTGGTGATGCCCGATGTCTACAGCGGGCAGGGGGCGCCGGTGGGCATTGTGGCCGTGTCGAAATGGCCGGTGGGCACCATTGCGCCCGGCGCCATCGGACACGACATCAACGCGGGCGTCCGACTGCTGGGGTCGGACATCAAGACCGAGGAGGCGGAGGGCAACTTCGACGCCCTTGCCGACGCCCTGAAGAACCACATTCCGAGTGGGACGGACGCGGAGGGGTCCATCTCGCTCAACAAGAGCGAGGTCGACCACGTCGCCCAGTCCGGTGCCCAGTGGGCCCTGCGCAAGGACATGGCGCAGCAGGACGACCTCGTCCGCGCCGAGGAGGGGGGGCGCCTCAACGAGGCGGACCCGAAGAAGGTGAGCGAGGCGGCCCGGTCGATCGGGGCGCAGCAGCTCGGGACGCTCGGGGGCGGGGAGCACTTCATCGAGATCCATTCCGTGGAGGAGGTCTTCAACCGCGCGGCGGCCGTCACGATGGGCCTCAAAGAGGGCACCCTCGTCGCCCAGATTCACTGCGGGTCCCGTGGGTACGGGCGACAGGTCTGTGCCGACTACATCGAGCGGTTTCAGGAGGTGGCCCCCTCCTACGACATCGACCCGCCGGACCCGAACCTGGCGTCGGTGCCGCTCGACTCGGGCGAGGCGGAAGACTACATGGGGGCCATGCGGGCCGCGGCCAACTACGCCTATGCCAACCGACAGGTGCTGGCCCACCGCGTCCGCGAGGTGTTCGACGATCTGCTTGAGGGGGCGGGGGAACGGCTCAAGACGGTCTACGACGTGGCCCACAACCTGGGGCAGGTGGAGATGCATCAGGTCGACGGCAAGCACATGCGCTGCTATGTCCACCGCAAGGGGGCGGCGCGCGCCTTCGGCCCCGGCACGCCGGGCATCTCGCTCCCGTACCGTGCCCTCGGACAGCCGGTGCTGGTCCCCGGAAGCATGGGCGAGACCTCGTGGGTCATGCTGGCCACCCGCGACGCGATGCAGAAGAGCTTTGGGTCGGCCTGCCACGGCGCCGGACGGACCATGAGTCGCCACGAGGCAAACCACCAGGCCGAGCCGGTGCCGCTCGACGGGGACGGGGACGGCGTCGCCGTTCGGTCCGGCGACGGATCCGCGTCCGCCGGCGTCCAGCTCAAGGAAAACATCGGCGGGGTCGTGGAGACGGTGGCCGGGTCGCGCCTCGCCGGCAAGGTGGCGCGGCTGGAGCCCCTCGCCGTCATGCACGGATGAACCCCTGGCATCGCTGTACGGCCCGCCCCATCCGTTTGCCGATCGGGCCCCCGGCCGAATGCAGGAGGAATGCGGTCGGGACGGCTCCCAACGGGGCCGCAGGGATATGAATCCGTTGAACCAGCTTCTCTTGTTGCGAGAGGGTAATAGGATCGGGCGCCCTGTCGGAAGCGTACCGTGCTTCGTATCGTATGGGCTACCTAACTCCGCGCCGACTCTTCTCTTTGCCTAACTTCTTTTGCCTCCATGTCCGACTCCGACCCCGAAGGCCCCTCTCTTCTCGTCGTCGAGGACGATAGCGAGCTTAGCACGAGTCTTCTGCTCTACCTGGAATCCGAGGGCTACGAGGTCACGCTCGCCGAGACGGGAGAAACGGCCCTGGAAGAGGCCACACGGCTCCCGGGGTACGACCTGATCGTGCTCGACGCGAAGCTGCCGGACCTCAGCGGCTTCGAAGTGCTCCGGCAGTCCCGGGACGACGGGGTCCGCACGCCGGTGCTCATGCTTACGGGCCTCGGCGACCACGAGCACAAGATGCGGGGCTTCCAGGTCGGAGCCGACGACTACCTAACGAAGCCGTTCGAGACGGAGGAGCTGGTGGCACGGATCGACGTGCTGCTTCGTCGGGAGGCGGAGGCAACCGACGAAACCGGAACGTTTCGGGTCGGGGGGCTCCGCGTGGATCTCGAAGAGGACGATGTCTCACGGGACGGAGAGCCCGTCGACCTCACAGACCTGGAGTACAAACTGCTCGCCTATCTGCTGCGCCGGCGCGGCCGCACGGCCACCCGTGAGCAGATTCTCCGCGACGTGTGGGACCTGCCCACCGAGGTGGAGACGCGCACCATCGACCGGCACGTCAACGCCCTCCGCGACGTCATGGACGGCGAGGCGGAAGACGAGTGGCCCATCCAGAGCGTGTACGGAATTGGGTACAAACTGGAGGGCGCCGAGCGGACGACAGGGTCCGAGCAGGAGACGGTGTAGGGGCAGGGGGCGTCGGGGCGTCCAGGCGGACTACTCCTCGTCGAACCGGTAGCCGATGCCGTAGACCGTCTCGATGTAGGTGGGGTCGGACGGGTCCGGTTCGATCTTCTTGCGGACCGAGGCCATGTGGCGGTCAATCGTCCGTGTGATGATGTTCTCGTCGATGCCCCAGACGTCCCGCAGCAGCTGCTTGCGCGTGACGGTGCGGCCCTTGTGCTGGATGAGGTAGCGCAAAATGTCGAACTCCAGGGCCGTGAAGTTCAGCTCGTCGCCGTTCCGGTACGCCTCGTGGGTCGAGAAATTGACCTCCACGTCCCCGATCTCGTAGACGTCCATCGGGGCCTCGGCGGGCGGCATGGTGCGCTGGAGGATGGCCTTCACCCGCGCCGCCAGCTCCTCCACATTGAACGGCTTGGTGATGTAGTCGTCCGCCCCAAGGCCGAACCCCTTCAATTTCGACTCCTGCTCCCCGCGGGCCGTAATCATGAGAACGGGGGCGCTGAAGCCCATCTCCTGCGACTCCTCGAGCACCTCAAAGCCGTCCTTCTCGGGCAGCATTACGTCGAGGAGGACCACGTCGCACTTGTCCATGTCCTTCATTTTCTGGAGGGCCGTCTCCCCGTCCTCGGCCGTGTCCACCTCGTAGTCTTCGAGCTCAAAATACTCTTCGAGCCCCATGAGGATGTCGGTGTCGTCCTCCACAATAAGCATGTGGTAGGTGCGGTCCGTTGTCGTCTGCATGATCGGCGGGATGAATCGGGGAAGGGAGAACGCACGAGAACGGTGTCTGAGAAGCGACTATAACATAGCTCTTTCTTCTCGTATTGGTCCCGGGGCGGGCGACGGGGCTGTGACGGTCGGGTTGGAAACCGTCGGGCATGCCGAAATTTGATGCGGGCGCCGGACACCACGCGGGGGCGTCCCGTATAGAAGACGGCATCCAGTCCGACGCCTACGATTCCGTTCACCCATTCCTTCCGTCCGCATGACCGACGACGCGAAATCGTTCTTCTTCGATCTTCTGGACACCCCGAGCCCCACCGGCTTTGAGGCGCCCGGGCAGCGCGTGTGGACCGAGTACGTGCGCGACCACGCCGACGCGGTGGAGGCCGACGCGTACGGCACGGCCTGGGCCCGCCTGGAGGGCACGGCCGACGATGCCCCGAGCGTCATGCTCGACGCGCACGCCGACGAGATCGGGTTCATGGTGCGCCACATCACCGACGACGGCTTCATCCACATCAACCGCATCGGCGGCTCCGACCGCGCCATCGCGCGGGGGCTGCGTGTGCGCATCCTCGGGGACGACGGGCCGGTCACCGGCGTGGTGGGCAACACGGCCATCCACATCCGCGACACCAAGAACGAAAAGGTGCCCAAGGTGCACGAGCTGTTCGTGGACATCGGGGCCGAGGACGAGGAGGAGGTGCACGACCGCGGCATCCGGGTGGGCCACCCGATGGTGTTCGACGTGGGCCCGACCGAGCTGACCGACACCCGCATCACCGCCCGCGCCATCGACAACCGACTCGGCGGCTTCATCCTCGCGCAGGCCGTGGCGCGGCTGGCGGAGGAGCGCCCGGCGTGGCAGGTGCAGGCGGCCAACTCGGTGCAGGAAGAAATCGGGGGGCACGGGGCGAAGATGATTACGCACCGCCTCGATCCGGACGCCGCGATCGCGTTCGACGTGACCCACGCCACCGACTCGCCGGGCATCAGCAGCACCAAGCACGGCGACGTTGAGCTCGGGGCGGGGCCGACCGTGACGCACGGCACGTCCAACCACCCGCAGCTCGTGGAGCGCGTCATCGAGGTGGCCGACGCCGAGGACATTCCGCTCCAGCACGAGCCGAGCAGCCGCCGCACCGGCACCGACACCGACTCCATCTTCAAGACCCGCAGCGGCGTGCCCAGTGTGCTTCTGTCCGTGCCGCTCCGCTACATGCACTCGACCGTCGAGGTGGCCGACACCGAAGACATCGAGCACTGCGTGCAGCTCTACGCGGCGCTCGTGCGTTCCTTCGGGGCGGACGAGGAGTTTAGCGTCTCGCTGTAGCGGCCGGGCGGCGTGCGCCTGGGGGACTCACCCGTGCAGCTGGCGGTACTTGCGGACGATGCTGAAGGCCATCTCGAGGGACTGCTCGTAGTTGAGCCGCGGGTCGACGCGCGACTCGTAGGCCCGCCCGAGGTCGGCCTCGCTCAGCCCGCGGGCCCCGCCGATGCACTCGGTGACGTCCCGGCCGGTGAGCTCGAAGTGTACGCCGCCCAGGTGCGACCCCTCGGCCGCGTGGACGTCGAGGGCCTGCTCCAGCTCGCCCAGGATGTTGTCGAAGTGGCGCGTCTTGGTGCCGTCGTCGGTCGTCTCGGTGTTGCCGTGCATCGGGTCCGCGATCCAGAGGACCGACTGGCCGGTGGCCTGCACCGCCTCGACGAGGGCGGGCAGCCGGTCGCCAATCGTGTCGGCCCCGAGGCGCGAGATGAGCGTGAGCTTGCCCGGCTCGTCCTCGGGGTCGAGCGTGCGGACGAGGGTCTTGAGCCTCGACGGCGTCATGTCCGGCCCCACCTTGAGGCCCACCGGGTTTTCGATGCCCCGGGCGTACTCGACGTGGGCGTTGTCGACCTGATTGGTGCGCTTGCCCACCCACGGCAGGTGCGTGCCGAGGTTGTAGATGCCGTCCTTGTGCGGGACGGAGCGGGAGAGGGCCTCCTCGTAGGGCAGCAGCAGCGCCTCGTGGCTCGTGTAGAACGTGACGCTTTCGAGGGAGTCGAGCTCCTGCTCGGTCACGGCCTCGACGAAGTCGATCGTGTCCCCGATCGCGTCGACGAGGGCGTGGTACTCCTCCGCGAGCGGCGAGTGGTCCATGAAGTCGAGGTCCCAGTACTCCGGGTGCCGCAGGTCCGCGAAGCCCCCCTCGGCGAGGGCCCGTACGAGGTTGAGGGTGAGGGAGGAGCTGGAGTAGGCCTCCACCATCCGCTCCGGGTCTGGGCGGCGCGCCTCCGCCGAGAATTCGGGGCCGTTGATGATGTCGCCCCGGTAGCTGGGGAGCGTCGTGCCGTCGCGCGTCTCGGTGTCCGAGGAGCGTGGCTTGGCGTACTGCCCCGCAAAGCGCCCGACCCGCACGATGCTCGTGTTGAGCCCGTAGGTGAGCACGAGGCTCATCTGCATCAGAATCTTGAGCCGGCCGGTGATGACGTCGGCCCGGCAGTTGCCAAACGACTCCGCACACTCCCCGCCCTGCAGCAGAAACCGGTCCCCCTGCGCGGCCCGGGCGATCTCCGCCTTGAGGTTCTCGACCTCCCACGACGTGACGAGTGGGGGGAGGGCCGCGACGTGGTCGAGCTTCTCCTCCAGCGCCGCCTCGTCGGGATAGGTGGGCTGCTGGAGGGCGTCTTTTTCGCGCCAGGAGTGAAGCGACCAGTCCTGAATGGTGGGCTCAGACATAGGCAGAGAAGTGTTCGTACGACAATGATTGCATGGACAACGAACCCCGCCGCGCACACGTTTCTGGAAGCGTGGGTGAGGACGTAGGCCGGAGACGAGCGAGATAACCATCGGCGCCGTGCCTCCGTAACACTGCGTCCCGTGCGACCGACGAACCCGAGAAACCGCCTGTTTCGCAACCCACCGCCCGTCCGCCCGTGACGACCGCCGCCGAGAAGCGCATTCTGCTCGTCGAGGACGACGACGACATCGCGGACCTGCTGGAGCTGCACCTCACCGACGCGGGGCACGCGGTCGACGTGGTTGGGGACGGCGACGACGGGCTGGCGCGGGCGTTGACCGAGGCGTACGACCTAATCGTCCTCGACATCATGCTGCCCGGCACCGACGGCTTCGACATCTGCCGCCGGCTGCGCCAGGAGAAGTGCCCGACGCCCATTCTCATGGTGACGGCCAAGACCGAAGAGGTCGACAAGGTGCTGGGGCTGGAGCTGGGGGCCGACGATTACATCACCAAGCCGTTTAGCATCCGCGAGGTGCTGGCCCGGGTGAAGGCCCTCTTTCGGCGGGTGGAGGTCGATCAGGACGTCCACGCGGAGGCCGACGAGACGCCCATCGAGCTCGGGAAGGTCGTCGTTGAGCCGGAAAAGCGCAAGGTGACCGTCGAGGGGGAGGCCGTCGACCTTACGAGCAAAGAGTTCGAGCTGCTGCTTCTCTTTGCCCGGCACCCGGGGCGGGCCTTCAGTCGCGACGAGCTGCTCGACGAGGTGTGGGGCTACCAGTACAGCGGGTACAGCCACACCGTCAACACCCACATCAACCGCCTCCGCAACAAGATTGAGCCGGACCCCTCCGAGCCCCGGTACGTGAAGACGGTGTGGGGGGTGGGCTACCGGTTCGCCGAGC
>ERZ1034573.220-NODE-220-length-16486-cov-15.534356_pt1 | contig 16486 bp, 18 predicted proteins | sample MGYA00520641_ERZ1034573 | MGnify/ENA primary metagenome ERZ1034573 (study PRJEB33760, sample SAMEA4777724) | hypersaline lake metagenome | biome: hypersaline environment; feature: brines | place: Spain | collected 2014-08 | depth 0 m ...
GCCGTTGACCGCCCCGCCGCCCGGGAGAAGGAGCAGCTGCCAGATGCGGCCCGCAACGAGCGGCGCGATCATCATCGGGACGGCAAACAGCGTGAGCAGTCCGACCCGGACGCTCCGGCGGTCGACGTAGTTGTACAGCGCCAGCGCCAGCGCCGTCCCGAGCAACACCTGGAGCGTGACGCCGACACCGCCGTAGTAGACGAAGTTGGCCACGGAGTTCCAGAACCGGCCCTCGGCCAACAGCCAGACGAAGTTGTCGACGCCGTTGAACGTCGGTTCTTGATAGGTGATCGAGGACGGCGTCCACCGATTGAACCCGAGCCACAGCGACCACAACATCGGGCCGATGGTGACCAGAAACACCGTTACCAGCGCTGGCCCAACCAACAGTAGGGGGGTAAGTTTTTCCCGGCGAATCGGGATCCGTACGACGATCCGTTCCTGCAGCGAGTCTCGGATTGTGCTCATATGAATTAGGGCATTTGCTATCAATAAATACATTAGATAAGAAGTTTGCGCCGCGTCCCTGACTTCAGACGTAGTCGAGATCGCGGGCCGTCTCGAGGAACTGCATATACTGCTCGCGCTGCGACTCACGCCCCAGCTCCTCGACCGTCGTCCGCCACTTCTCGGCGGCGTTGTCCAGGGCCTCCTGTGGGGACTCCTCGCCGGTGAGGGCCCGCTGGATGTGGATCGACAGGTCGTTGGTGTACTGGGTCGCCCCTGGCCACTGTGGCTGCGGGAACCCGTTCTCCATATTCGTCTGCCCCGCGCGGATGTGCTGTAGCGCCTGCTCCTGTGCGGAGATCCCGCCGACATAGTCGGTGTCGGGCGAGAAAATCGGCGGGTTCTCCGAGAACCCCTCCCCGGTTCCCCGGAGCGGGTTGGACTGGGTGTAGAACTGCGCGGCCTCCTCGGTGTAGTGTCCCTCGGCCGACGGGTCAAGCCCGGTGAAGGGGTCGGCGACCGCCTGGCTCAACACCGGATCGCGGGCCAGCCGGAGGATCGCGTAGAAGGCGGCGTCCTTCCGTTCCTGTGGGAGGCTCGCCGGGATCGAATACAGCCGGTTGTACAGCATCATCGCGTTCCGCCGGATGCTGCCGTCGTCCTGCTCCCACCCGGGGACTGCCGCCGACCGCTGGTCGCCCACGACCGGGAAGTCCCCACGGGCGGTGAACTCCGAGAGGTCGATCCACCACACCGACATCACGACGTTGCCCTGCTGCCACTGGTTGACCGTCTCGGCGATCCCGAACTGCGCCGACCCCTCCGGGGCATAATTGATCGTCTCGACCATACTCTCCAGGGCCTCGACCGCCTCCTCGGAGTTGATCTGCGGCTCCATCTCCTCGTCGAAGTAGACGACACCCTTCGAGGCCGCACGGTCCATCCACCACCCGAAGTTGAACGGCCGCGCACCGTACACCTGGGTTCCGTAGACACCGTCTTCGGTGTTCTCGGTGAAGTACTCGGCCACTTGGTTGAATTCGGGCCAGGTCTGCGGCACCCGGAGCTCCTGGCCGTACTGCTCCTGGTACTGTTCCTGGTGGGCCTCGTCTTGGAAGTACGAGGGTCTATAGAACAGATTGTGGATGTCACCGTCGATCGGGATCGCGACCGTGTCACCGTCGAACTCCATGTAGAAGCGCCGGTACGGTTCGATGATGCTGTCGAGGTACTCCTCGGCGCCCTCGTACTGCGCCAGGTAGTCGTCCAGGGGCTCGAAAAGCCCACGCGCCTGGAAGTCGCCTAGGTACAACGGGATGTTCAGGACGATGTCGTAGGGAACGTCCCCAGAGATCAGATCCGAGTTCAGCGACGAGTAGTAGTTGTCCGCCGGCAGGGTCTGCCCGCTGTTGAACGAGAGGTTCGTCTCCTCCTCAATGAGCGGCCCGAACATCGCGTACAGCGGGCCCGCGGAGTTGTCGGTCGTCCACCTGAGCTCGATCTCGTCGAACGTCTCGGGGTCCTCAATGGGGAACGGGCGCGTCTCCATATCGCCGCCGCCGTCACCGCCGTCGCCGCTGTCACCGCCGTCACCACCGCCACCGCCGCTGTCACCGCTGTTACAGCCCGCCAACCCGGCCATCCCGGCACCCAGGCCACCGCCGAAATACTTCATCAGCTGGCGCCGGTTCATACCGAACGGTAGCTCTCCCTCGGGGATACTGCCATCAAAGTCTGGCATAAACTGGTAGTGCAGACCATAATATAAAATTATTGCGGTAAATCCGGTGGTTATTCACCATCGATTACGGGACGGGTCGGGTGGTAGCCGTCCAGGTGGGTGTCGAACCTCGTACCGGGTTGGTAGCAGAAGCGTCGCGGTATGCGACGGGTCGAGCCGACCGCCGTAGAGAGGGACGCCGCGACCAGCTCCTCCGGACACACGAAATCGTGACCTGATCTAGTCCGGGTGGTCGCCGACGGTTCGGTCACACAGGCTCCGCATCCGCTCGCGCGCCGCTCCGGCCGAAGAATCCTCGCGCGGCTGATACTCCGTGGACCCCAGTCCGTCGGCGATCAGCCGCCGACCCGCGGTGAGGTTCGGGACGGAACCGGCCGCGATGGCCTGCAGCAGGATGTTCCCCACCGCGGTGGCGTCCGGGGCCCCGACGTCGACGGGCAGACCGACCGCGGTCGCGAGCTCCTGGCAGAACAGCTCGTTCCGGACCCCGCCGCCGCCCAGGTGGAGCCGGTCGACCGACGTTCCCGCCGCGGTCGTCAGGTCCGCGAGCCGAACTGCGGCTTTCGCCGCGAGGCTGCGAACGATGACCCGAACGATGGCGCCGCGCGTTTCGGGTTCCGCCTGGTCGGTCTCGCGACAGTACCAACGGATGCGGTCGGGCATCGCCCCCTCGATCCCGAACAGCGGATCGTCGGGGTTCACAAGAGCGTCGGTCGTCGCCTCGGCCGCGGCGGTGAGGAGCGTCGCGTAGCTCGGTGGCTCCCCACCGACAGCCCACCGCTCTCGACACTCTTCCAGCAGAAAGAAGCCGTTGATGTTCGAGACGAACCGGACGGTGTCCTCAACGCCGAGTTCGTTCGAGGCTCCGAGCTCGAAGGCGTCCTGCGTTAACACGGGGCTATCCAACTCGAGGCCGACGACGAACCACGTGCCCGTCGAGAGGAACGCGGCGGTATCGCCGGCGAGCGGGAGCCCAGCCACGGCCGAGGCGGTATCGTGGCTCGCCGGCAGGACGATGTCGATGTCGGTCGTCCCCAGCGTCCCGACGGTCGTGCCGGCGCGCTCGATGTCGGGCAACGGGTCGGTCGGGAGGTTGAGGCGGTCGAGCAGCTCCCGGTCCCACATTCGGGTGCGCGGATCGAGCATCTGTGTCGTCGACGCAATCGTCGGCTCGCAGGCGGGGCGTGCACCCAACAGGGTCGCGACCAGCTGCGGCATCATCACGAGCTGCTCCGCGCGGGAGAGCACTTCCGGCTGGTCGGCCGCCAGGTGGTGGTACTGCCAGAGGGTGTTCGGGAGGTTCCAGTGGTTGATCCCGGTTCGTCGGAACAGCTCGAACCGGTCGACCGTCCGGGTGATCGCGTCGATGGTGGAGCCGACCGCCGGGTCGCGGTACGAGTACGGGTCCGAGACCGGGGCGCCATCCTCAAGTAGTCCGAAGTCGACCCCCCAGGTGTCGACTGCGACCGTGTCGACATCGCGTGTTCTGAGCACGTCGTCAAGTGCGCCGCGGAGGTTCCCGAGCAGCCGGTCGAGATCCCACACGTACCGGCCGTCGCGCTCGGTGGGCCGGGTCCTGAACCGAGCGATCGGTTCGACCGCGACCTCTCCGTCGCCGACCGTTCCGAGGTACACTTTGCCTCCGCTCGCTCCCAGGTCGACGGCAAGGTGCGACATACCGGATCGACACCCCCATCGCTCATCAAACTTCGCCACCGCCCAGCGAAGATTTATATTCCCGGTCCGGGATGTACGGCTATGGCGCCGGAGATAACGAAGATCGAGAGTACTGAGTTTTCGTTTCCGATCGAGGATGTCGGGTACAGTCCCAACGGCTTCTGCCTCGTCTACGAACCGGGGACGACGACGCGGCGAAAGCTGTTCGCGATTCGGATCCACACGGACACCGGTCTCACCGGCGAGTACGTGGGGGGCAACTCCCCCGGCGCCGCGCAGATCAATATGTTCGCGAACTACCTAATCGGGAAGAACCCGCTTCACCGGGAGAAACACTGGTCGGAGATCAAACGCGCGCTCCGGAAGTACGACCGGATGGGGATGGGCCCGATCGACATCGCGATGTGGGACTTCGCCGGGAAGTACCACGACGCCCCCATACACGAGCTGCTGGGCACATACCGCCAACGCCTCCCCGCGTACGCCTCAACCTACGAGGCCGACCTGAACGGCGGCCTGGACTCGCCGGAGGCCTTTGCCGACTTCGCCGAAGAGTGCTACGAACGCGGCTACGGGGGATTCAAACTCCACGTGTGGGAAAGCGACGAGTGGGGTGACATCGACCGGGAGGTCGAAACCGTCCATACAGTCGGCGACCGGGTCGGCGACGAGATGGACCTGATGCTTGACCCGGCGTGCCAGTACGAAACGTGGGCCGACGCGCTGCGCGTCGGCAAAGCCTGTGACGAGCACGACTTCTTTTGGTACGAGGATCCCTACCGCGACGCGGGGACGTCACAACACGGCCACCGCCGACTGAAGGATAATATGGATACCCCCATCCTTCAGACCGAACACATCCGGGGACTGGAACTCCATACGGACTTCATCGCGAACGAGGCGACAGATTTCGTCCGAGCCGATCCAGAGTACGATGCCGGGATCACGGGCGCGACAAAGGTTGCACGTGTCGCAGAGGGATTCGGACTCGATGTTGAATATCACGCGCCTGGGCCCGCACAGCGGCATCTGATGGCGGCAACCCGGAACTCCAATTACTATGAACTCGCATTAGTTCACCCGAACGCGCGCAATCCGGTCCCGCCGGTGTACAACGGAGACTACACCGACCAGATCGACGCCATCGACGACGAAGGTACAGTGCCTGTTCCCGATGGTCCAGGGCTCGGTGTCGACTACGATTGGGAGTTCATCGAGGAGAACGCAACCGGAAGCGTCCACGTCTACGAGTAAGGGCTAATACCAGGTTTCCGATCGGTGAGTTCGTTCAGCAGTCACTCAGAACACCTGCCAGCCACCGTCGACGAATGCCAGTTCTCCAGTGACGTAGCTGGCTTCCTCGCTCGCGAGATAGATGAACGCTGGCGCGACATCTTCGGGCGTACCGGCCCGACTTAGCGGGACACGCTTGACCAGTTCGTCTTTCGCTGCCTTCTCTGTCGCCTCTTCGGACCACCCCTCGTCTAGTTCAGTAGCTATCTGGCCCGGTGCGACAGCGTTGACACGGATGCCGTGTTCGGCAAGTTCCAGCGCGGCCCCCCGGGTAATCATCCTGATTGCCCCCTTTGTGGAGTCGTACTGGACCTGCTCGAACTGGGCGTAGTGTGAACTGATCGACGCGGTGTTGATGATGGCTCCTGGGTCATCACGCTCGATCATATCATTAGCGGCGACTTGCGTACCGAAGTAGATCCCCTTGGCATTGATGTTGTGGATCTGTTCGAACTTCTCGGGCTCCAAGTCGAGAATCGAACCACCGATGAACATCCCGGCGTTGTTCACCATCACGTCGACACCACCGTAATCGTGGGCTGCTTCGACCAGCGTGGCGATATCCTCGCGGCTGCTCACATCAGTTTCGACAAATTCGGCAGTGCCGCCAGACTCCTCGATCAACTCGTGCGTCGGCCTGCCCCCGTTCTTCGGCTCCTCGCGGAGGTCGGCGACAAGTACCGTCGCGCCCGCATCGCCGAACTGTTGTGCCACCTCACGGCCGATTCCAGATGCACCACCGGTTACGATGACAGTATCGTCGCTAAACTCTGGATTAAGTTGGCCCATATCACGTGATATCTCGGATCAGTTTTATAATTTGCTCTAAGGCCAGCGTCATCGACGCTATCGTACGCGGCACGGTCACAATACCCCAAATTATATATAGGATAAGGCAAAGGGGACCGGTATGAATTGGGAGTCCGGGAGCTGGCAGTACGACCCGCAATCAATGTTCGATCTGTCCGGTCAGCAGGCCATCGTCACGGGCGCTGGTTCGGGGCTTGGACGGGCAATCGCGCTCGGATTTGACGCACGTGGAGCAACGGTTGTCGTTGCGGATATCGACCGGGAGGCTGCTGAGGAGGTCGCCGACGCCTGTACAGATGGTATCGCAATGAAGGTTGATGTGACCGACGAAGACTCCCTGCGATCGCTTCGTGATGAAGTTCGTTCCGAGTATGGTGACTTCCAGATCCTGTGTAACGTCCCGGGAATAAATATCCGCAAAGCCGTATTCAGCCTCTCGTTTGATGAGTGGCAGGAAATTACCCGACTGAACCTGGATGGGATGTTTCAAGCGGCCAAGATACTCGGCGAGCCGCTCGTCAACAACGGCGACGGATCGGTGATCAATATGGCCTCCGTCCGCGGAATCGACGGCGGCGCCAACCAGTCGGCCTACTCCGCAAGCAAGGGCGGGGTGATCCAGCTCACCAAGGTACTGGCTGCAGAGTGGGCACCCGAGGTCCGCGTCAACGCTCTTGCACCGGGGTATATCAAGACGCCACTAGTCCGCGAGGCGATGGGCGATCAGGAGTGGTACGAGCGGATGCGTGAGGGCCACCTTCTTGACCGGTTTGGAGAACCTGAAGAGGTTGCCGGCGCGGCGGTGTTTCTGGCCTCCGATGCCGCGTCGTTCGTCACAGGGTCGATCCTTACCGTGGACGGCGGGTGGACCGCTCACTGATCACCCGTCGAGTTCTTGAATTCGTTCTCGGAGTGACATCCACGTTGACTCGTTTTGAGGTTCGTACGTCGTGAGCGTGAACCGGTCCGTGACCAGCCGTCGACCGGTCTTGAAGTCGGGGATCTCCCCGCCCGAGCGGAGCTGATACAGAATATTACCGAGTGCAGTAGCCTCTGTCGGGCCGGCTTCGACCGGCCGTCCGACCGCCGACGCGAACATCGAACAGAACAGTTCGTTCCGCACGCCGCCACCGCCGAGATGGATCCGATCAACGTCCTCGTCTGCGAGATCAATGAGCCGGTCCACGACGACTGCAGATCCCACAGCTAAGCTGAGTAGCAGACACCGTGTCATCTCGAATTCATCCGCAGGTGGTTGTTGGCCAGTCCGTTCACAGTAGTCCCGAACCCGTTCTGCGACGTCACCGTCGAATTGTGCTTCCACGAACGCGTCGCCGCGTATGTCGACAAGGGGGCCCTCAACCGGAAGTTCAGCGACCCGTGATAAGAGGGGGTCGTACTTGTAGGTCGCGCCGGTCTCTCGCCAGTGGTCCCGGCAATGTTCGAGCAAGCTGAATCCGGGCAGGTTTTGGAGGAATCGAACAGTCCCCTCGACGCCGACTTCGTTCGACCCGCCCGCGTCGAACACCTCGTCTGTAACGATCGGATCCGGGAGTTCCAACCCCGGGATGAACCACGAGCCCGTACAGAGGAACGCATTGTTCGCCGACGTGAGCGGGAGCGCACCTACCGCGGAGGCGGTGTCGTGACTCGCGGGGAGCACGATCTCAGGATCGCCAGCAACGCCGGTGACCGATCCCACGGTAGCCCCCGGTGCAACTGGTCTCTGGAGGAGCGCCCCCGGGAACCCGATGGCATCGATCAGATGATCGGCCCAATCGCGCGAACGGATATCGAGCAACCGGAGTGTCATCGCGTACGACGTTTCCGTCGCGGCGTCGCCGCCGAGTTGGTGGCTGAGTAAGCCCGGCAGCGGGACGAGGGTGTCTGCCTCCTCGAAGGCGTCTGGGGCCTCTCTGAGTTGGTAGTATAATGGCCCAGGCGGCCCGTTGTATCCAGTCAAATGAAACGAATCGCGCGCCGAACACTGATCGGTAACGTCCGCTGTCGCGGACCATAGCGATGGATCGCGGTAAAAATACGGATTTCTAAGTAGCTCACCGTCAGCCAGCAGGCCGAAATCGAGCGCGGTCGCGTCGATCCCGACAGAGCCAACAGCGTCGTACTGAGTGGCTGCACGCCCGATCTCTTCGCGCAATCGGTCGGTGAGGGTCTCGATGTCCCAGACGTGCCGCCCATCCTGCCACCCTGTGGCGTTGTCCATTCGGGCGATCTGCTCGAACTGGAGGTGGCCGTCAGTCAGTCCACCGGTATACACTTTGACCCCGCTACTGCCGACATCGATCGCTAGCCGATGCTTCATACGACAGTGTACTACGAGCTATACAATAACTTTCAGGGGCAGCGATCGGCAGGTCTTCTGCAACGAGATCTTACAAGTCCCGTTTACACACTCGTCTCACCGACTGCGGCAGCAACCACAGTCACTTCCGACGGGGGACTGCAGCCGCGTTTGGGCCTCAGAGGTCCTCGAACGCTTCGCCGATCGACCGGAGTCGGGCCTCAGGATCGTCTGCGAGTGAGATGGCCGACGCCGCGCCCGTCGCGTCGGCACCCTGCTTGAAGGCTCGACGAACATCGTCCACTGTTGAGATCCCGCCGCCGACTGACACGGCGGTTCGCGGATTGACATCGTCGATGGTCTGGACAAACTCCCGTACGAGATCCGGATGTGTCTGCGTGATTGCTCTGTCGGTCGAGATATCCGCCGGTTTCTCGAACACTAAGCAATCGGGGTCGAACGCCGCGACCGCACGTCCCATCTCGATGCTATCGACACAGACTATCGAGTCCATCCCGACCTGCTTGCAACGCTCGATCTTCCGCTCGATTGCCGAAAGCGTGTCGCGGGCCTCTGCGTGGTTGATGACTGCACCCAGCGCTCCAGCCGCTTCGATCGTCTCCGGCAGGATTTTTCCGATCCCTCGTCCCGGCTTGACTCCATCGACGACCGGGGTTGTCACGGCGAGGTCGGTATCGGTTGCGATTCGTCGGAGGTCTGGGAGCTGTGGGGTGAACACGAACGTCGCGTCGGTATCGGATTGAATTCGCTCGACTGTCCGTGCGAACTCGAGTCCTTCGTCGCCGCCGGTCCCTGGATAGATCTTACAGTTCACCTGGAAATGGGGGTACGGAACGGCGTGATTGTCTGTCATACGCCCTCCAGGGTTGCAGCAGCGTCGTCGACACTAGCCCCATCGTGGACAATTCGCCGGAACGCATCAACCACGGCGGCGGGGTCCTCACGCTGCCATACGTTTCGGCCGAACATCACGCCGCGGCCACCAGCGTCGCGGGCCCCAGAGACCATCTCCAGTACGTCTCGGTCGCTGTCGAGGGCGGGTCCACCGGCGATATACACTGGCACTGGAGCGTTCTCGACCATCGGGCCAAATTCTTCCGCACCCGGGTACGGAGTTTTGAGAACGTCTGCTCCTAACTCGAAACCGATCCGGGCAGCGTCCGCGAGCATCTCCCCGTCGAATTCGTCGTCGATCTCCTGTCCCCACAGCGTCGGTTCCACGACGAGCGGGAGATTGACTTTGTTGCACGCTTGCGCCGCGTCGGCGACGAAGTCGATGTTTTCAGAGAGTACCGTTGGATCCGACCGTCCGTAGACGAGCGCCATCTTTGCAGCATCGGCTCCGGCCTCGACAGCGGCTTCCGGTGAGAACACCTGGGTGTGGATTTCGGTGCCGTCGTCTCCACCGGGGACCGTGGAATTGTGGAGCAGATCGAGCGTCGCGATCCGGTGGACGTCGTATTCGTCGATCAACGATTCGAACCGCTTGAAAAACGGAACGCCGGCGAGTAACCCGTCGACGTTCGCTTTGAGGAGCGTTCGGAGCGTCGCTTCGGGGTCAGCGAAATGGTCGTAGCTCCCCCAGTGAAGTCCGTGGTCGATCGCGACAACTACAGCCGCTTCGTTCATTGTTCGACTCCTCCACGGAGACAGGAGACGATTCGCGTGGGGTCAATCGAGAACAACGACGTCCACCTCCCGCTCGCGAGGACCGCATAGTTCGAAGAACATAAGTTCCTCCCACGTACCCAAATCCAGTTCCCCGTCCTGCAGCAACGTGAGAACGGGCCGCTTGATCATCGCTGAGAGGATATGGGCGTGGGCGTTCGGCTGCTCCCCGCGATTGATGTGGTCGATATCGTGATAATACCCGTCGTCGGGCGGGGCGAATTCCATAAACCGCCGCTTCATATCGAACAGGAGTTTCTCCTCAAACTCGTTTGTCGATAGTGCCGCGGAGGTATGCGGTGTCGACGCCCAGACGAGCCCGTCTTCGGCCCCGAGTTCCTCGATCGCAGCCGTAACCTCGGGCGAGACGTTCTGTATATCAAACCGGTCAGACGTCTCGATCGAGAACGATCTTTTTCGAATACGCATATGGATCGATATTTGATTCGCTACTTATAAGTTTTGTAAAATATTTATATTTCTCGAAAAGTTTTTTATTTTGGAATGTCAGTCTCGGTCTATGTCTAATGGAGAACGGCCCTATCCGCGGACGATGGGACACATCGGCTTAGCAGTCAGCGATATTGACGAGGCCTTCGGGTGGTACCAGGATGTGTTGGGTCTCACACCCGTGATGGAACCCGACACCGTCGAATCCGGCGTTGGACACTTCGGAAAATTGGCACAGGACGCCGTGGGCAAAAATTTCGGTGAGATGAAGATTGCACATATGGCGACCGGCAACCACGTCGGTCTCGAACTGTTCGAATTTGAGGGAGTCGAACAGAACGATCCGGACCCGACGAGCGCTGGACTCTCACACCTGTGTTTGCAGGATCCCAACGTGCAGGCGACAGCCAATCGCATCGAAGAGCACGGCGGCGAGCAGCTCAGTTCCAAGGTGTGGAACATCTTCCCCGATACCCCCGACTACCAGATGTGCTACTGTGCTGACCCGTGGGGGAACATCGTGGAACTCCACTCACGCGGCTACGAACATATGCACTGCAATATGGAGTACTGACGTCGACGCTCAAGGAGAAATAATAAATCCCTGCCGCGGCTGGGTCGTGTATGCGGCTAGGACGATTTCGGACGGCAGGTGAGCGACGCATCGGGATCTTCGAAGACGGCGAGGTTCGGGACATCACTAGCGGGGTTGAGGGGTTCGATGACGCCCTGTCCCGGCCGGATACTCTCGCTGATATCGACGGCCCGGCGTTCGACGCAGACGACATATCGTATCTCCCCCCCACGACGGGCCGGAATACTGTATTCTGCGCCGGGCTGAACTACGCGGCTCACGCCGAGGAGAGCAACATCGATGTGCCGGAGTGGCCGCTGATATTTATGAAGCCGCCGCGAGCCTTAGTCGGTCACGAATCCTCCATATCGTATCACACGACTGTCACCGAGGCGGTCGACTACGAGGCGGAACTCGCTGCTGTCATCGGGACACCTGGCCGTCATCTTTCGGCTGAGGATGCACTCGATTACGTCGCTGGATATACGATCTTCAACGACACAACCGCTCGAGACCTCCAATTCGGGTTACGCGTGGGTGACGATGAGATGCTGGATTGGTTCTCAGGGAAAGCAATGCAGGCAACCACCCCGATGGGACCGCACGTGGTAATCGACGAAATCAACGACCCACAAGACCTGTCTATCGCCTCGCGTGTCGATGGCAAGACGATGCAGGACGACACTACCGGGATGATGGTCCGCTCAGTCGCAGAACTTGTTGCCTTCGTCTCCTCGCGCGTCCAATTAGAACCTGGCGACATCATCGCCACCGGGACGCCGGAAGGTGTTGGTGCATTCCAAGATATTACGCTCCACGCGGGTGAAACAGTCGAAGTCGATATCGAGGGGATCGGGACACTTCGGAATCGAGTAGAATCAGTCTCGGAATAGTGCTACCTGACTCGGACGTCGGGTCAATGGTCTCGTTCGTGGGTTTCACCGAGGCGGTCTCGAACTCCACGTCCCATTCGGCGGGGTGACAACCTCCTCCAGCGAGACATACAGAGAGCAGGCCGATGCAGGCCTCGGTTTCCACACGACCTCAAAGGTAGGCTACCTGCACTACTGAGACGGACTACTCTGAGGAGCGATCTTAGACTCGGAGTTCACCTGCGTGACCTTTGTCAGCAATACTGACCGGGGCCGCTTCGCCCCAGCTATTCCTCAGGTCAAGATGACTACCAGCCTTCGCCGGGTGGCGGATACTGCTCAACAGGCTCGCCCTTCTCTTTCACGACTTTCGGCTCTGTATCGCTGGTTCCGCCCTCGTTGATCTCCTTGAGGATAGCATAGAAGCGCCATTCGTCGCCGTAGTCGAAAAGGCAGCAGATCCGGTCGCGTTCGTCCAAGTCCAACTGACGGGCCATCTGACCGACTGTCGTCTCGCCCGCGTCATACTCCTCGCCACCGCGCAACATTCCGTCTGGGGATTGTTCGATCTCTCCAGGGCGCTTGTACTGGACGTCGCTGTCCCAGTAGTCCTGGTCAGTTCCGAAGAACCAGAGGTGGTCCTGGTTCAGCGAGTGGTGGCGCTCCATCTACGACGATATCGATACTCGGATGATCGAGATCGATACCGCCATCCGTCGGACGCGGGCCATCGCGTACGACTTCGAGGACCTCCCATTCTCCGTCGAAGACTGCTACACCTACTGGGGGATTGCGTTCAAATACGCAGAGCGGGCCGCTGACAGGGCGACCTCGATCGCCAACCCCTCCACACGACCAACCGTGTTCAACCTCCAGCTCTCATTGCTCATCTCCGTGTTGGAGGAATACGAGGGGTCGATGGCCTCGGACACGTACCAGGAGTACCTCGAGGTCGCTGGTGAGTTGTTCAGAACGCCGGCGATGATGATCCAACTCGCGATGCAAGAGCACGACCACCGGACGGACGATGACTCCCAACGCGTCCTCCCCGAGAACCAGCAGACGCTCAGTGACTCTCTCGAAGACATCGTCGATATCCCGGGCATCAGCGTCGATACCGAGGCCGACCTCTCGGATCAGCAAGCACACCGGGTGCAGGATCGGGTTCAAAGACGCCTCGGTGACATCTTCTGATTCGCCGTGAACAAAACTCACCGACATAACTTTATGTATTCCGCGAAAATTAAAATACATGGCCGAATCTGCTCTCTCGAATTCGCACCCGCTGGATACGATGCTGGCCGTCTCTGACGTGATCCAGAACGACCGATTGGCCCGTTTGTACGCTCGGGTACTCGACCTCGACACTCCCACTGTAGAGGAACTCGCAAGCCGTTCTGCGAGTTCCAAAACCACGGTCTATGAGGATGTCAAGCACCTCGTCGAGATTGGCGTCCTCGAGCGCGTGACGGACTCTCAGCCACATCGTTACCGCGCTCGATGGGTCGATATGACCATTCAGACGGGGAAGGAGACGTTTCAAATCACCCCGACACTCCTCGTCGCCTTGGCTCAACACGACTCGAACGACAATATCGAACTCTACATCGAACGCCACGGAGTCAGTGGTCTGGCGACGGCAATCGAATACGCTCGGGCCTACACGAAATCGGAGATGACTGCCCGGATCATGGCTCGCGAGCAGGAGATTCCCGTCCTCGAAGCCGAAACAATCCTCCAGGAACTCCAGGAAATCCTCCTTGATGTAGAGGACGAGATTTCGACGGAAATCGATATCGAGGCGTTGGATGCAGACGTAGACGAGCAAATCGGCGAGTAGTAACCGTGCCGGAACACCTCTTTCCCGATGTCGAGAGCCACCTCATCGACACGAATCTCTTCATTCGATTCGAGCGCCACGATACGATTGGCCTGCTCGAGCGAGCAGTGACCGAACACGATATCGTTCTCTTGGTCCCGCAGCGAGTATACGAAGAACTCACGCCAGAGTCCTATCCCTACGACCAACCTCCAATTGACGATGCGATCGAATCCGGCTGGGTGCAGGTCTTGGACGAAGTTGATAGAGATACGAGCGCATACCCCCGCCTTCCTGTGAGTGACGAGTGTTCCGACGCTCAGTCGGAACCGAGGAGCGAACAGGCGGGGGTCAAGCGGACACTCCTGCCGAAAAACCGCTGTACTGTGGCTGGACTGGATGACCAACCGAACGTTTTTGTCGTGGCCCGACATACCTGAAATCGCTACGGAATCGGTGAGAGGCCGGCCCCCAACAGACAAGGGGCGGTGACGAACGCGGTCTGTTCGTCACACGGCAATGACACGGATTCCGATGGGGCCTGCGTGACCGGGCCACAGCCCTATAGCGAGGGAGAAAACGAGAGTTTCGCCGGTATGCTGCCGGTTCCCTCTGAGTGCGGGTTGGAACCGCAACGGTCTGTTTCGGCAGGCCGGTCATCCGGTGGCCGGATGCCACGGCTTTCAGGCCGTGAAGGAGGTCACTACTCGAACCCCGTCGTTTCGGCCACGATGGATATGGTTCGACACTATATCTCCGCCGCAACCGAGCGTCCCGAGCATACGATAGAGCAAGCTGATGCAGAAGTGGGTGGGCCGCTACGACGCTCTTGGAAGATGGACTCACAAACTCGGTGGCGATCTATACGAACGACAGGGCTGCATTCCGTGGAATCGAGCGAGCACTTTCTCAACACGGCTACGGGAACCACGTTCAATTGGTTGAGGCGTTCGGTTTCGCTGACGCCGTTGAGGACAGATATCCGTTTTCTGGGTAACCAATCTTTCAACTGCATCATACAACTCTTCGTATGGGTTTCTTTCAGCCAGTGTCGAATGTACCGACCGCTCAGAAAGGATGCGTATTGACCGGCAGACTCAATACCCTGTGTAAGGAATTCTTACGTGTAGAATGGATTCCGACGAACCTGAAGTAACCACGGTAACCTCGAAAGGGCAGATTACGATTCCCAGCAGGCTCAGGGATCAATTCGATCTCGAACAGGGAACGAAACTGATGGTCGTCCCGACGGAGTACGGTCTCGTCTTGAAGAAAGTAGACCTGCCATCGGTTTCGGAATTCCAGCAGCGCGTCGAGGAGCGTGCAGCGACGGTCGACCTGTCAGAAGACGAGGTGACACAACTCGTCCACGAGGCACGGGACACTGAGGAATGAGGGCAGTTCTGGATAAGAACGTCCTCATATCGGGTGTCATAGCGACCGGTGTCCCACACGAACTCCTTGTCAGGGGCTTCGATCACGAGTACCAGATCGTCGTCTCCGTGGAGACGCTTACGGAATTTCGCCAAACGTTGCTCAAGTATCCCGAACGGTTCCAAATGAGCGAAACCGAGGTGCAACAGGAAGTCGAAACGATCCGGTATTTTGCGGAATTCGTCGACCCAGACGAAGAGATCACTGCAGTCCAACCGGATCCCGACGACGATACGTTCCTCGAAGCGGCTGTTGCGGGTGACGTCAACTACCTCGTTTCTGGAGATACTCATCTCCTAGATATCGAGTCATACTGCGGGATCGATATCGTCGAACCACGAACCTTCTACGAACGACTTGACGCCCAGTAGTTGTTCTTTATCGATCCTGGAATCGGCTCCTGCCTGCTCCTGTCCGTGCTGCGGCTCAAGAGAGGTTGCTGAATATTCCATTTCATACTACTGATTCGGTGATACCTCTCCCAAGGTGTCGCTACCTTCATTATCCCTCTTCCCTCTATATTCATACACTTGGTGTGGGAGATGCGACGCACCAACCTATCAGCTCGTATCGCTAACGTCGACTGGCTCGACACCGACCGACAACCGGAGCAGCCTGCTCTATACATCGAGTTTGACGGCGCTGTAGACACGCTGAAAGACCGGTTCCAAGGTTCTGGACACAGGAGCTATACTCCACGATCTCGATATTTTTTATCGACTGCAGCCTTCGGACTACGCCGCCGCGACCGGTGGCGTTCTCGGTGTGACTGATACGGTCACCGGTACTTATGTGCTCGAAGTCAATATTGCCCCGGATATAATTGAGAAATTTGTTTCCGCTGCCCGGGAGTATGCTGCCTCGGTCGATGAGGAAACCCGGTATACGGTCGAACTGTGGGCTGGTGGGCAGCAGGTTGGTGCGTTTGACAAAGAGACGTTGCTGATATACGGCACCGATGGGGCTCTTCTCCGCCACCGTAGTCTGATCCCGGACAGCATCAAGACTTAATAGCGAGATTCAGACATTTCAAATACTCGAGTGCCGCCTCTTTTCGGTAACCAGAATCCAAATCTGAACCCGACTGTTGCACGCGCTCTGGCGGTAGAGCGCCATTTTTGTTGCCCCCGGCAAGTGAAGGGGCTGGAAAGAACCGGTCAGAACGCCTCGACCACCAGAAAATTATGTCCTCAGCATCCACCGCGAGTGGCGACACCATTCCAGAAGGCCAGGTTGTCCTCTCACACCTCGTGAACCGACTCCTCCAACGTGAAGGAGGCAACGTCCCTGTCGAGCGAGTGGCGCTACGAGTGTCCGACTACGTCGACCTCTCCGACCAGGACGCCGCCGACCTCATCGACGAGGGGGAGGACGCCGG
>ERZ1034573.221-NODE-221-length-16459-cov-116.805291_pt1 | contig 16459 bp, 14 predicted proteins | sample MGYA00520641_ERZ1034573 | MGnify/ENA primary metagenome ERZ1034573 (study PRJEB33760, sample SAMEA4777724) | hypersaline lake metagenome | biome: hypersaline environment; feature: brines | place: Spain | collected 2014-08 | depth 0 m ...
AAGCCACAAGTCGATACTCCTGAGTGTAGCAGTTCAAGAGTTTGTGCAAGAAATCGGTAATAAATAGCTGATCAGGGTGGGTATTTCATTGATCATCGCGGTGGGCGGCGGTCTGCGCGGTATTGAGTCGTGATATCTCAGTCTGCGGCGACTGCACAGTTATTCGGTCCAATTTCAAGTTCAAACGCCTCTTCATCATTGATTTGCTCGCGACCCAGATTGATTCTGATAATACGCTCGTCGTTAGCCGGACGCGGTCCAAGATCTGAAACAGCCCGCTCGACGAAGGTATCCGAATCGGAGGTAAATGGCCACAACTGCTCGCGGAGGTCACCGAGTCGGGCGGTGTAGCTCCCATCAGATGATTGCGGTGCGCCATCGTGGTAATGCCCCGGTGCGATGACGGTATCATCAGGTAGGTCAGCGAACCGCTCTGTTACCGTCCGATGAAGATCATATGCAAACGCTTGGGCGTTGTTGTCTGCCTCAAGATCGGGGCGTGCAACACCATCGAGGAATAGCGTATCGCCACAGACGAGATATCCGTCGATGGCGAGTGAGATACCACCTGTAGTGTGCCCTGGTGAGGCAAGCACATCAATCGCTGTGTCGCCAATAGTGAACGCGGTGCCGGGAGCTAGCGACTCCACATCAAAGGTCACCCCCCGATCGATAGCTTTCGATGACATATAGGGGGTCGCACCCCTGGCTGTAACCGTACGAAGACCACTGATATGATCAGCGTGAACATGCGTGTCGACGACCGCAACGAGTTCTGCACCCATTTCTTTGGCGTCCGCTACGTAGCGGTCGGCGAACGCACGCAATGGATCAATCACGAGCGCTGATTCGCCTGTGACGAACAGATAGGCGAGACAACCCGAGGACGGCCGACGATATTGCTTGAGGATTCCACTCTCAGTTGCACAGTTTGTCGTACAGTAAACCTGTCCCCATCCCTCCATCCCACCAGCAAGATTGACCGCATCGATACCTGTCTCGCGAAGCATTGTGGCTACCTCATCGCTTGCCTCACCGCGTGCACAGACAGCGACTACCGGTTCAGTAGCGTCCGCAGGAAGCAGAGATGCAGGGTCACCGCTCGCTCCCGCAGCTAAGAATTTCATGTATGGGACCTCGACTCGTGTCGCCGAGGCGGCCTCGATGCGCCAGTTATCGATTTCTGAGCGATTGCGAATGTCAAGCAGCGTGATCGATTCATCATGATCAAGACGAGTTGCGAGCGTGTCCGGTGACAGCAATGTATCCATACACTGGAACGAATCGGCTCGGTCATAAGCGCACGGTCTAGTAGTACTGCTTTGACCAACTCTCAGATTATCATAATATCCAATCTATAGCGAAGTAAGTGTAGCATCATAGCCTTCACGCGGTGCAGATACACTGCAATTTGGAACGATACTCTCCCTTTTCATCTCACTGGTAGGGTGCTCTCAACTTGAATTTATGCTCATGTCGGATCCATAGATGCGCGAAATCAATCACAAACTGACGGATAGAACTATACACGCGGTCGGCACATGTCTACTATGGACGGAATGAGTGTGCTTGAGGCGACCCGCAAGGAGTGTGAGACAGAAATTGATCGACTCGGCTCTGAAAAATCACTCATTGCGAGCACAGATGCTCAGCTTAACCGGAATCGAGTGCTCGCTGAGGCAGCTATTGCCGAGATGCACGCACATAATACATTAATACTATGGGCAGATGATGAGGATGATCCGACTGCAGCACAAATATTTCGTGAGGTTGCCGCAACAGAGATTGACCACTATGAGCGGGTGATTGCGCTAGCTGATAGTGCCCCTGATGACCCAAACCAAAGCCCCAATTCGCTTCATAAACACCTCCGCAATCTCGAGGAAACGCCAGTTCGCATCGGTGCAGGACTCTTGGGTCGACCGCTTGTTAGCTTACGATCACTGCTGCAGGTCATCAACTTCTTTATTAACGAGGGCAACACTGCAGCTGCCGACCTCTTCCGCGATCTTCGAAGTGAGACTAATGCAACGCTTGAACGCGGGGTTGAGTTACTTGATGCGGTTTGTGAGTCTAATGACGAGTATGAGCAGGCACGTGATGCTGCTGTTATGACAATTAACGTTGTCTATGAGGTATATACCACTGATCTTGAGGCGCTTGGCATCGATCCAAAACCAATCTGTTGAGTCAGTGATGTCATCCAAATTTTCAAATGAGGATCATAAGCGGAATAGAACGGAGAACAAAAAACAGGCTGTAGGATGCAGCCCCATCATTTGAAATTCTTATATTATTTTATTATTTTTAAAATGTCTATCGAACTCGTGACTACTAATCCAATTCCAAGGGGAATGCCGGTCGCTAGCGATAGATCGATTGGTATGTCCGTTAGTGAATAGACAATAATGTATATTAATCCAGAAACGTGAAGTATATATAACATCTTATTCTGCGAAACTGCTTGCTTTGCCTGGGTTATGCTGTCTATTACTTCACCGTCGGTGGGTATATCTAATTTTTTATTCGAATGTATTTCTTGTTCGGCTTGTATACCTCGTTTAATTAGACATTCGGTCATATCAGTTATTGTGTTGTCCCTCTCATCAGCTATTTCCTGAATCTTCTTTTTCGTTTCATCTGATACTTCTACGGAAAATTCTTCTTCGTTCATTATATGATATGTTATACTACGTGCTAACTTATACCAAGTGGAGGAGAATACCTGCGTGTTTAATTGTCCCCAGAAATCTGTGATTTCTTGTGTGAACGAGGCTAATCTCGATAACGTAGGATGAATCCGACAACGTGGAATCAATTCACCTTCGACCGATTACTTTGAGTTTCTAAATAAAAAACAGCGCGAGTTCCCCGCCCTACCGAGGTCGGGGGTGAACCGCGTCACTCCGGCGCATGTTCCGTCTCTTCGATATACTCTTTAATCACCTCCTCCGACACTGCACCTGTCGTTCCCACGTACTACCCAACCGTCAGAATCGACCACCCCAGGAATACGACTCCCGAATCTCGCGATACCGCTCCAATAACTGCTTACTACAGTACGAGTTGAACTGCTGGGCGAAGTCGGCTTGACTGTGTTCTGCGTGGTTTGAAATGCTCAAAACATTATCTGATCATAAGCTTAGGTCGAAGCGGACTCCAAACGACCTTCGAAGCCAGTCCACCCGTCATTAAATAAGACAGTATCCGATACCCGGCGCGGTGAACGCGAATCATTGAGGGGTTCGTTACTATGCTTGCGGGTCAAACGTGTTTGATAGTTATGTCTCCTGCGGCGCTGTATTGCCTCTATACTCCTTTTTTTGATCGCTTCTTGAGGAAAAGTCCTTAGCGTCTCAATTCAAGTAGAACCGTGGAATCATGGCTGCGATCTTGAATCTCCCACCACGGAAGTACAAAGAGAAAGCCCGCGCCTCAGGGAACATGAATCCGACGATTGACGACGTAACCCACGGAGTTTGGAATCCTCAATATTATTTGAGCTTCGACCGTATTGTGTAACAATGATCTTTCCCACACCGGCACGACGGTTTCACCACCTACTGGTCTTCGACCAGCGACCGTGATGGATACCAAGATCAAAACCAAAACCAAAACCAAAATTAGCCCGCCGCGTCCCTGTAATGAAGACGTGCGGTATCCAGTCGGCTGAATACCCAACCATGGAGGGATGCAGTATTCCCGTCGAAGCGTCTAGCGTGTCTGGATGGGAAAGCCCCGTTGATAGGGCTGCACCCGTTGCAATACATGTCCTCGGTGATAATTGGATAGCTCCCATTGAACAGGTCACGCGAAAGCGTAATTGAATCCGGAGGAAACACGAAACCTCAAACTCCCCTTTGGAGAACCCTCGCACTTTCGTGCGGGCAGGATATTAATTGGACTTCATTTTCTGTGAATATGAAACGCAACCAGACGTGACTGTAGAGAACATCCAGTAGATTCGAACCGTCTGGGACGGTGACCACTGATGATTTTATTTTGTCTGCGGCAGATAGATCCTTATTAAACGGTGCATTGACCACAAGGTCGGCACATCGCCATCGATATTTTGAGTAAAATTCGCAAAAACGAGAACAGCGACTCATGGAACCGGAGCAAGCGTGGTGATAAGAAACTCCACGGATGGGAGTTCGCTCGGATACAGCACCGCGAAAAAGATATTCTCATAGATTGCAAGAGTAAGCGAGACACCTCAAAGACGTGTTCCTGTTGTGGTCGGAAGCGTGACGCAAGTCGTGTGGTGAATATTCGTGGACGGATGACTCAATATCCTCCAAGCGAGAATATGGGTAACGGTCGTTTGGCACGGCTAGTAGCCTGCCTGTTTATTCAAATCTCTGGACCATTCTGCCCGAAAGAACAGATGAGTGATGAGTTGTGAGTTGTGAGTTGTGAATCTTAATATCACAACGTCGGATATCCTCGCCTACGGCGGGAGGAATGTCAGTAACCCAGATCGCAGAATAATGTCACAGATGAATGAATATAGGCTAAGCTGTTCAACTGATTCATGGAGAGTTTAAATACAGATTTTGATTCGATTAAACACAGCTTATCTAGGTATAGAAATATTATTTAGCAGTTAGTAGAAGATTCACATGTGCGTCGTCTTGTGATCCGATACCCGACACAAATGTTACATTGGTCTGTGGAACCATCCGAAATAATAGCTGATATCGAGGTAACAGACGCCGTATGTAATACAGGAGATATAACAATTCACTAATGAGCCAAGAGCAGATTACCATTGAGTCGGATGAGTCGGGACCACTGGATACATTTCGACAGCTCTTTGCACTACAGCGAGATGTGCTAGTGCTTTCGTTATCGATGTTTGCATTCAGTCTTGGGTTTCAGATGACCAATCGATTCCTCCCCGAGTATATTATTGCACTCGGGGCGTCGGGATTTGTGGTCGGTCTGTTTGGAACTGTTGGTAACATCATATCAGCGGTGTTTCCGTATCCTGGCGGCGCGATTTCGGACCGCATTGGATCTCGATATGCACTAACTCTATTCGGATTAGTTTCGACATTTGGCTTTGGTGTTTGGCTAGTTGCACCGAATCTCGGCGTGATTACCGTTGCCGATATCACAATTCAGCCCTGGATCTGGATCTTCGTTGGTCTATTGCTCGCACAGGGCTGGAAGTCGTTTGGTCTCGGCGCGACATTCGCAGTTGTCAAGCAATCGACGGATCCCTCACGGCTGGCTACTGGATTCGCGAGCACTGAAACATTTCGTCGGACTGCATTCCTCATCGGCCCGGTGCTTGCGGCCGTGCTCATTGGTTTCCATCCAGCCTTCTCGGTGAGTTTCCGATACGTTCTTTCGGTAGCGATTCTCTTTGGGATTGTTGGAACTGTCGCCCAGCATATTCTGTACGACGCTAGTGAGGACTCCATGGGTGACTCATTCAATGGAATCAAGCAGATTAGACGCGATCTACGTGAGATGCCCGATCCGCTTCGTCCACTCCTTGTGGGTGATACACTTGTCCGATTCGCGAATGGGATGGTGTATGTATTTTTTGTATTGGTAATTACGCAGTTCTACGAGGTCGGGTTTAATCCGACAGCTTCGCTGGCGGGTTTCTCATACGGAGTCAGTCTCTCGCCTGAAGCGTTCTTTGGGTATCTACTTGGCGTTGAGATGTTGATTGCGCTCATCGCGATGGCTCCAGCCGCAAAAATCGCCGAACGTGTTGGACTTAAGCCAATCGTTGCACTTGGATTTGCGGTGTATGCGCTTTTTCCTATTGTGCTTATCGGTGGACCGGAGCTCCTTGCCCCGGTGATGCCACTCTCATGGGCGATGATCCTCATCTTTGCGTTCTCTGGGCTTCGGTTCGCCGGCTTGCCATCACATAAGGCACTAATTGTCGGTCCCGCCAAGAAGGGTGCCGGAGGACGCGTGACTGGCACATACTATTTACTGCGTAACACGGTCGTCATTCCAAGTGCTGCACTCGGTGGCTATCTTTGGGAGTTCGTGAGCCCAGAAGTCGCATTCACCATTGCAGCAGTAATCGGCGTTGTTGGGACTAGCTACTTTCTTGTCTTTGGCAGAGAGTTTGAAGCATACCTTTGAAGAGATTTTCTTAGCGTCATGATGTCATGATTACATTCGACTGAGTGCTAATGTTGATACGAAGAAGGCACTTAGCGGGATACAGAGCTACTTCACTGAAATGAATAACATCGAAATCACTGATATTTCATCGAGTTGTAGATCATATGAACCACTGGAGAGTCCCATTGTCGAAACAAGCACGCAAGCAGCCGGACATGTCGGTGATGAGCAGGTCTACCGGCGAAGCGCGACCGGTGATGGCAAGATTAAGCTGCTTCGATATAATGCGATTCCAATGATTAAGCTTGGCTTCGACATCCAGACAGCGCACAGAACTGATGAGTGTACAACGACTGAAAATTTGACTTGCAATGTTATCAGTTGCGGCACGCTTCCGGTTCCACATGAGCAACTCATGAGTGTCGATAAATGATCTTAGCACTTGAGGGACCGATAGTCGCAGCAATGGCGCTTGTTATGCTTGTTGCCGGAACGACAAATGGACTTGCTGGCTTTGGGTTTGCCCTTGTCGGGACGATGGCACTCGCAACGGTAATCGATCCAGCAACGGCAGTTGTCTTCATGATTATCCCGATTCTTGCCGTAAATCTCTCGCTGGTCCGCGAACTCTCCCGAGATGAGCTTCAAAATTGTAGTCGACGGTTTAGTCCACTCATTGCTGCAGCACTAGTCGGAACAGTTGTTGGGATGGCAGTCCTCGATAGCATCCCGACCGCTCCATTGCGCGTTGGTCTCGGGGCTCTGACACTTGGATTCGTTGTGACCGCTCAACAGCGTATTCCTCTTCCAAAATGGTCAATGGGTGGGAGCAGAAATATTACTCATACGCGAATTGGAATGGTTGGTGTGGGTGGGGTTTCCGGACTGCTGTTTGGCGGAACGAATGTTGGTGTGCAACTCATTGCGTATCTTCGAAGTTTTGAGCTTTCTCATGGACTCTTTGTTGGTGTCGTTGCACTCGTATTCCTGGGATTGAACGGGATTCGTATTGGTGTGGCGAGTCTCCTTGGACTATATCCGAATCAAGCGCTTCTACTCGTGTCCATTGCCGCTGCCGTCCCAGCCGCGATTGGAGTCGCTATCGGGAAGCGTCTCCGAGTTACTGCTAGTGAGCGTTCTCGCAGACTTGTCGTCTTAGGACTTCTCACCGTGATCGGATTTCGTCTGGTCAGCGGTGGATTGGAACTAATATAAATGCCGATATCAATACATTAGCTGTTAAATATAAGAAGTGGTGTTCTCATCCTGCTCAAGTTGCATGAGTGCATATTGAGTGAGTAGAAAACATGAGGTGGTAATATGAGTCTGTATTAGCGTATAAATCACCGAGATAGACTCTCATGAACTCACCTCGGGGCAGTCGGCGTAAACAACCTGTGCATCAACCATAGCATCTGAATATTAACCACCGTTTGCGACGAGTTTCTCTGCTACATGATTTATTTCTTTGTCAGTTTGTTATCTCGGGTCAATCCAAACGTTGTAAAGTGAAAAGTCGTCAAATACATATAATATATTAAGAAATATTTGAGTATCAGATATCGATTTTTAGTCGATACGAGCCGGTGATAGTATAATGAGAGTACGGCTGTGATAATATGTACATAAGCTAATACCAATTAAAAATGTCTTTTTGATGTCCGCTGATAGTTTAGACGTATTTAGCACTTTATGCTAGTATTCATTTTTATATACATGAATCATGCTATAACTTAGTGAATCGCCTCACAGAATTAATCGCCAAAGTTGGAAAACTCACTTATGATTCCTTACGACGAATACCAGACACGCAGACGATTTCGATGATCCGAGACGGTCGTTGGGGGCAAGCGCTGACGCTCAACGGTCCTCATCACGCATTATATTGACGAGACCTCTGGGACATGCAAGCGCATAGAGTCGCCGGTCGTCCCCATACGTCGATATAATGACAGTTGGTGCCCCTGGACGGATTAGATCACATATACTCGAGTTAATAGCGATTTTTTCGATTGTCTTCCGTTGGACCGTCCACTGTGGCGTCTCAAGCAGGGTATCGTAAGCGACGATCTGATGCGGGTACACCTGATACTCCAAATGCCCACGCTCTACGTCAACCCCGATGACCCGACCACCAGCGACCAAGGCGGTCGCAGCGCTGAGTGTCACGACCCCAGCCTGGGTACTGACGAACAACCCAATGACCCCCGCGAAAAGTGGGAGGATGGCATACGGTGGCGCTATCAGAATCAACGGAGTCAATCCCGGCGCTCTGATGAGGAGACTTCGACGGTCTGTTTCGAACACTGCAATCGGGTCGCCGTCTGGCACCTGCCGTTCAACTGATTCATCTGCCCAGTCGGCGGGACTCAGGCTACTACCTAACCCGAATCCGAGTGCACCTCGAGAGAGATCGACAAGGAGTTTGACTGTGGTCGCAACAATCAATATTCCCACCGGCGCAGTCTGCCCAATCGCGTCGAGCGCGTAGAGCCCACCAATCCCGAGGACAAATACACCAAGCACATAGCTTCCGGACATTGCTGACCGAACGGACCAATCGGCGTACTGTGTGGTCCAAAAATACTCGCCAATCCCGATGACATGGCTGGCGATTACACCGAAAACTGCGAGCGCAAGACTCCCGGCGGGGATTCCCCCAGAACTGGACTCGACAGCAACAACTACAATGGAACCAGCGATTGGCCAGAAAATAAGCATCGCAAAGAGTCCGCTGAGGACAACGTGGATATTGCGGGGATAGACCGGTGGAAATGGTCCAAACGAGACACCACCGCGTTTTTCATCCCACGACTGCCCAGGGAGAGATGTGATTGCAGTATCCTCTGGTTGACGCTGTGCAAATAAGCCTTGAACTGCTCCTCGGACCGTAACGACGGCTGCCTCTACCCAATAGATAACTAATAACGCACCAACTGACCACTCAAGCACGACAACGCCGACAAAAACGACGAAATTGGCTAAGATAGCCTTCGCAACGCGTGTCGGAGCATCAGATTGAATCACACGCACATATCTCCATTCAGTCTCCAGATTAAACTTCGCAGGAAAGTGATTTTCATGAGATGACATATCATTTATCTGATAGTGATATCGTCGTCACGGTCTGAGGTTTCGAATTGTATCGACCGATGACCTGCTGCTAGCAGAACAATCAGCAGTCTCCTATCTCCTCGAATTTGCATCAATAGTATAGCTGTGACAATCAAGAGCCATAGTATTGCTTTCGTATATAGTGCGTGAATTGCTCAGCCAGGCGTTGTATTGAAACAGGACTGCCATGTTTGAAACTATCACGAATACCGGTGATGACAACCCGGTCTATGCAAGTTCTTCGTATGGTTGGACAACGACGAAGCCATCAGAGCTGTCGAAGTCCATCTGTAACCGCTCACCCGACTCTTGACCAACCATATCAGATAGATTCTTATTCACCTCAATAGATGGGTCGGTGCCACCCCAGGCGACCGTCGCGCTTGGGTCGGTCGAAACGGGGCGATCTAACACAATTGGATCACCATGAGTGGTGATTGCGATATATCCGGGACCCTGGAGATATACATTGGTGAGACCACCAGCGAGTGAGCCTGCAAGGCTATCGATTGTGTCAATTTTGAAGGATACATCATTCTCGAATGCAAGAACATCTTCACCGTTAACGGTGATTGCCTCATCAGCATCGAGTTTCAGTAATTGGACCTTTTTTTGCTGATCGGCAAGGTATAGCTGTCCATCTCCCTCAACCGTCATCACCGGTGTGCCCTCGCCGCTCGCAGCTTCCTTAAGAAATCCCGTGATCCCACCTTCAGCTGAGGACTGACCAGTGAATGAAAGGTTCCCCTTGTAAGCGACCATCGAGCCAGCTTTTGCCATGACAGTCCCAGTAATATCAATATCAAGCGTATACGAGTTCTCAAGTTCGAACATTTCGGCAGTCTCAGTTGAGCTATGCTCAGTAGTGAACTGATCAATATCCATAGTTTGTATGAAACATGACTACAACATCAATGTGACTGCAGTCTTTCTGATGCTGCAACAAATGGCGAGTGAATAACGACGAATCGGTATATCGAGAATGCTTGAAAATACATGTATGCAATACCTGATGTGAAGTAGCGGTGATTTATACAGTTTCGAGGCGGAAACCACAGCTTTAGCCGTGTGGGAGGAAGCCGACAACTGTGAATCAACTACAATACTGTAGCAGGTTGACTCCCTAATGTCAATGAACAAGTGTAAATAATATGCATTATACAGTAGAGGAATGTGCTGAGCGGGAACGGCGAGTTGACGCCTGCCACGAGTTCTAGTGGTCAGACTGGGAGTCAACTGACAAGTCCACCCGTTAGCACCGTCTCTTACCCACAACTCGAGTCAGGATTTTAGCGGAACGGGATCGGCGAGCCCGACTGAAATCCTCGGTATCTACAGTTTCAGGATCTCTTTGGAACAATTGTAGTGGAGTTGATTACCGGCGTTCTGTAACCCCTACAGCCGGTATCACTGTCTGAATCGCTTCTCGCCTCGATTTTTTAGTTCAAAATACCTCTGAGAGCGTCTGAAACGTCCGGTTACGACTCCACGAACTTATGGGTAAGAGACAGCCCTTTAGCAGTGGGTACCTGACATGGGTATTTACTGGGTGAAATAATCAGTCTATGTGCTTTGCCTGCTCGGTTGGAATAATCGTTGCGAACTCATCGCTGAGGTGTGCCAGAGCAGTGCGATGGACGACAGGCGCATCAAAATGTTCACTATTCAGTGTTCGGTCGAACGTTGCTGTTGCATCTGCAACGATATAGATCTCAAACCCACGGTTTTCAGCCATTCTAGCCGTTGTTGAAACACAATGGTCGGTCGTCAAGCCACAAATGACAAGCGTTTCATAATTCTGTTCATGCAGCCACTGCTGTAACCCGGTATCGATGAATGCACCATTAACTCGTTTAATGAATTCTGGTTCGTCTCCCGTCGGAGAAAGAGCAGCCTTGTAATCGAACCCTGGTTGACCCTTTTGAAGCGGGGAATCTGATTCAGTCGAGTTATGTCGAATGTGGACAATCGGACGATCACGTTCCCGCCAGAATGAGAGCAATCGTGCAGCGTTTGCTTCGGCGTCAGGATTATTGCGAGTTCCCCATTCGGAATGATCAAATCCTTGTTGAAAATCAACCAGTAATAACACTGGGGGTGTGGATGACATTGACTATGCCGGTGGACTCAGGAGATTTTCGTCATCTAACAGCCGGTTCGATTTCGGATACTCACGTGTAATGTTGATTGGGCACTCATCGGGTGCCTGCTTGTCGTCTGACGAGAACATATATTGAGGCCATTCTCGGTCCTCTTCGACTCCCCAGTCACCAAGATCCGCGTGCGGACAGACACCGTCATAATCCTCTAAGCGGTCTTGGATAGTTTCTCTGGCGCGTTCTCCCATAGCAGTGTCAGCCGTTACTCCAAGATTCTCAAATAGTGCTCGTGGTTGGAATGTAATCTCAAGACCAATTGGGCAGTAGCGGCTTTTCCGAGTATCATAAAATGGTGCTCGACAGGTTGGGAACATCGGTTCACCGCCAAAGGAGAACTCCCAGTGTGGATCGTCTGGATCAGTCGGGATATCTTTGGGCCACGGTTTGGTATCATGCACATGCAGGAATTGGAGAATATGCCACAATGCCTCGTGATACTCGCCCTCTGAGAGTTCCTGATTAGGAGGCCTAAAAAATACAACCAGGGATGCACGGTCACTGTAGTCTTGGTATATTTCAAGATATGAAAGAAGCGTTCGACCCAGATTCAGTAGTGCATTCTTTTCAGTCATTGAAGAGACTGCAGTGTACAACGGGTCACCGTTAGCAACAGATTCAGCGCCGAAAAAACAGGGAAATGGCGCGTCATTGCGCTCGCCAAGCAGCCCATCGCGGAAGGTGTTCCAGTGGGCAGTAACCCAGTCAGGAGCGGCTCCCGACTCGACGCGTTCCTCAACAGTTGCTTGATCCTGAAGATTCCCAACGATACAGTTCGTCATGATGATATATATTTACTCAATATACTCGCCTATTTATATAGGTCGCGGACTCAATCGATGTGACTTCATCTTTGACGCCAATTTGTCATCCATCGAGGATCCGACAGCGCAAGCCTCCCGATGGACAAGCGCTTCACCAACGCCATTCTATTTGAGATGTTGTTCAATATATGAGCATGGCTTGCAGAGTTCGAATTCGAGACAAACAATACGACCGAGCTGGAAGTATTTATTATTGACATGATTAACCGAAATTGTCTTGCCATGACGTTCCGTCGACGCATGCCAGGATCAAGATTGATTTCATGATCGCGTTCAACCGCAGCAAGGACCTCAGACTCAATCAATGTCAGCTCACTGCCTTTTCGCTCGGTAAACGTTCCCTCTTGCTGGAAATACCTTATCAAGCTCTATATCCATCGTTGCAACGTGGTGCATCCGCTCCGTACGCTATGTCTCCGACAGTTTATCCGCTAAGATTTCTTGACGTGCAACTTCAATCCTGACCGCTAATTCTCTGACGTGCTCAGCACGACGCTAAAGACTCTCCTCAATCAATCGCGATTGCATCTCCTCAGGTGAAAGAAGTCCAGCAAACTCAAGATTGGTATGGAGATCTTCAGCAGCCTCAATCTGTTCCACATGAGGAAACGTTCCGCTCATATTAAATGGATTGGCTGGCGGTTCGATACTTTCGACACCAAGTTCTACGAGGCGAAAGAGGAGCATTCTGTCAATATGAGTTATTTGCCCCTTGTACTGATCACGTTCATACTGAACCGTGCGAGGAGGTCAGACCTACCACTATGTGCGCAACTTATCAGATTCTCGATTATATAAAGAGGTTATTTCGTTGAGGTCCCTTTCAAAATTCAACCGTCGTCGTGTTCCAACTCAGGATCCGTGACTCGGAGTTTACCATCGACTTCGTAGAGCCATCCTGAATTCAATAATTGCTCAATTGCGTACTCTGCATCGGATAACTCATCGGTGAATTCTCTGTGAGCAATGAGTTCCTTACCGGCGCGATCGCGAGCGAGTTCCTCACTATCAGCGTCTGCAATCTCAACCGACAGGATCTGATATCCTTGTTCAACCCAGTCAGGCAACGACCGTGGCTCATTAGACCACATGCTTTCTCACTCTTTAGTCACCAGTATACAATCATCCGTCTGCATTCAGTGTTAATCTTCCGCAATATGTCTGACGTATGTCTGATAATATCGTGTCTCACTCTTTGCTGTTTGATACCTCCGGTAAGGGGGCAGCTCCAGATATTTATGTGTTGGTGATCAGCTGTTGGCAATATAGCCAATGTTATTTGAACTGAGACATGCACTGGTACGTGAACGCGTGCTGGCACGTCAATGACCCGGACGTTCTGCCTCTCAGCAACGACATATGGGTAAATATCTCCATTTCAGGAACAGATGGAACTACGGTTATATGACAATCACAAAATACACACAGGTCGCTGACACGTAGCGAGCGGAATCCAACCTCCTGAAGCGGTGGGAGGAGGTCAAACATGATTGACATTCTCCTCGGCGTAAACGCGGAGGAATCGTGAGCGTGAGCGTGAGCGTGAATGGTGGAGATTTCAGGTTTCCAGCCTCACCGAACTCCAGTGCGGTGAGAATCCGTGTGGGGTTCACGGACTGTGGCGAGGAGGGTGGGACTGCTGGGAGTGCCACATCTCAGCCCTCGGTACTCCCATTCTCCATCGTGTTCGGATTCCCGGAGTCGGTTGTGCCGGAGAATCCGGCAGACTTCTGTGGACTCGGAGTTAATTTCTGTGCTATGTTCAAGCAGTCGGGCACTGCATTTGCATCTGCATCGGTTCATGAGAGGAACCGACCGTTCACTTGACTGGTTCGGATTATTGTCTCATTGCTTGGGGCGGACAGGCCGCCATCGGCGGACTGGAGGGAATCGCTCGGTTCCCAGCTTGATTCCTACCGATATGTGGAACTGCCTGTCAGTTTAAGTTACGGATTGTCAAGTCTCAGAGTGGCTCTCGTAGCGGAGATTGACTCCGAGTTGTCGGATTCATCCTGCGGCTGTAGTGATTCAACAAACTTCTGGGTGAACTGATTCACTCATTCGATGCGAGAGAACTATTCTGACTGATGCATGTCTACTCAAGTACCTACTTCTTCTGTGAACTACTAAACCGGCAGGTATTCTCCTTGATTCTGTATGATAACGAACAAAGATTCCGCAGTATCCCAATCGGTCACACTGAATAAAGTAGATAAAATCGCCAACAATTGTCATTAGTCGTCAGCGACGATAGATTTTGGATTCGTACCGACCCGACGGTCTAAGAAGTCCGCAAGTGCTTGAAATGTCCGGAGTTTCTGGTCTTGGTCTGAGGAAGCGTGACCCTCTTCACCCAATTCTTTATACTCATAGTCATCGGTTTCTTCGAGGTCACGGTCCTCAAGAGCCTCTTTGAAAATGCGAGCCTGTGAGACGGGGACGCGTCGGTCATTAACGCCGTGGATGAGGAAAATCGGAGCATCAAGATTCGAAACATAGTTTACCGGAGACCGCTCTTCATAGATTTCAGGATTCTCCGTGGGCGTACCGAGGTATTTCTCCATCAGTTCGGTCCGGAAGTGCGGCATGGTGGTTTCGAACATATCCTCAAGATCTGTCAGTCCAATCCAAGCAATTCCAGCCTCATATAGATCTGGATACTGGACCATCTGCCAGTACGCGGAATACCCGCCGTAGGAGCCTCCAAAGACGACAACTTGGTCATCATTAAGCCAGTCATGCTCATCGAGAACGTGTTCAGTGATGGTGACGATATCGCCTTGCTCTGCACCACCCCAATCGTCGTACAGTTCTTCGACAAACTCTCGACCCCGACCAGTCGAACCACGGTAATTTACCTGCAAAACAGAGAACCCAAGCGAGACTAACACCTGGGTATAAAGATTAAATCGCTTGGTGTCGCGTGCTCGCGGACCGCCGTGAGGGTTAATAATGAGTGGCGACGGACGCTGTCCCGAGTCGAATAATAGTGCGCCAATCTCAAACTCCTCGTAGGGGTCGTGCTCAACTGCCGCTTGATCAGTCTCAGGGACACCATCAGATTCGACAGTAATGTAGTCTGCATCAGCGAAGTCATTTGTACTGAAGGGACCATACTCCGCTTCGACCAGTGTCTTGTGCTCGTGTGTCTCAATATTATAGATCAGTAATTCCGGACGCTGGGTTGGAGTAGTGTGGGTCAGAAGAACTCGATTTTTATCCACAATCGCCTCCGTGCCGAAACTTGCAACACCACCAGGGAGATCAAACTCGGTCGCCTCGCCGGTCTCACTATCGTAAATAATTGGGACAGATTCAGCTTCTCGGCTTCGATAGCCGAGGACACGTTTGCCGTCTGGCAGAAATGCCTTTGGACTCTCTTCAAATTCATCATTTTCAAACCACGTTAGTTCCTCAGAATTGACATCATAAACACCAAGTCGACCGAGATCTGTCGAGTTGTCTGAAATAAGAAGACGCTCTCCGTCTGGTCCCCAATCAGCAGGCGAGGCTTCTGCACCAGTATCTCCAATATCAAGGTTTTGCGTCGTCGCCCCGTCTGTATCGGCAATGTAGATATCCTGATTATCGAAGTTGTCGCTTTCATTTGTCGCGTAAGCGATTTGATCACATTCCGGTGAAAGAATAGCACCGGCGGCGGCTCGTTCGTACTCGGTTATTTTTGCCGTCTCGCCGGATGAGAGATCATGATTATACAGATTCATCTGACCGTCGCGGCTGGAGCCAATAATCAGTGTATCGCCGTCCTCACCGATATCATTGATAGCGACCTGTCCGTCCATTTCGACAACAGCCTCAGCCTTGCCATCCTGAGAAATCCGGTAAATATCGTTTTGCTCGTTACCGTTATTATCGAGGTGAAAAAAGACGCTGTCTCCGTCGGCAGCCCAATTGATGGGCCATCGGGCATTCCGGGGAACATCACCCTCACTCCACTGAGTTACCTCACCACTCTCGACATTGAGGACGTGCAACTCGTTGCGTCCAGTGATATCATAATAGAACGCGACCTGATCCCCGTCTGGGGAGACCGTTGGGTGGGCGAGCGTCGGCAGTGTTGCAAGCTCCTCAAGCAATTCTTCTGTATCTTCAACATGACTCATATAGTATATAACCCGGTCTCGATTGGGATAAAACTCTCTGGAGGACTCATCTGATAGTCAAGAGGACTTCGCCTGACCGATAATCGACGACTCGATCTGTGATGTGCTGAAATGCTTAATCGATCATATCCTCGAAGATGCTGCG
>ERZ1034573.222-NODE-222-length-16411-cov-9.470042_pt1 | contig 16411 bp, 15 predicted proteins | sample MGYA00520641_ERZ1034573 | MGnify/ENA primary metagenome ERZ1034573 (study PRJEB33760, sample SAMEA4777724) | hypersaline lake metagenome | biome: hypersaline environment; feature: brines | place: Spain | collected 2014-08 | depth 0 m ...
TCCTCGCACAGACCGGGTGGACGATGTACACGCCGCTGTCCGGCGGGATCGGGTCGGGCAACCAGGCCAACGCCGGCGTCGACCTGATGCTTCTGGGGCTTCACCTCACCGGCGTCTCGGCGACGATGGGGTCGATCAACTTCATCGCGACCATCCTCACCGAGCGCGCGGAGGAAGTGACCTGGGCCAACCTCGACATCTTCTCGTGGACGATCCTCACCCAGTCCGGACTGATCCTCTTTGCCTTCCCCCTCCTGGGAAGCGCGCTGATCATGCTTCTGCTGGACCGCAACCTCGGCACCACATTCTTCTCCATCGAAGCCGGCGGGACGATGCTCTGGCAACACCTGTTCTGGTTCTTCGGCCACCCCGAAGTGTACATCCTCGTCCTACCGCCGATGGGTATCGTTAGCTACGTTCTCCCGCGGTTCGCCGGTCGTCGGCTGTTCGGGTTCAAGTTCGTCGTCTACTCCACGCTCGCCATCGGCGTGCTCTCTTTCGGCGTCTGGGCCCACCACATGTTCGCCACCGGCATGGACCCGCGCCTGCGCGCGTCGTTCATGGCGGTGTCGCTCGCCATCGCTATCCCCTCGGCGGTAAAGACGTTCAACTGGATCACGACCCTCTGGAACGGGAAAATCCGGCTGACGACGCCGATGCTGTTCTGTATCGGCTTCGTCTCCAACTTCATCCTCGGCGGCATCAGTGGCGTCTTCCTCGCGTCCATCCCCGTCGACCTCGTGCTTCACGACACGTACTACGTCGTCGGGCACTTCCACTACGTCGTGATGGGGGTCATCGCCTTCGCCGGCTTCGCCGGGCTCTACTACTGGTTCCCGATGTTCGCCGGCCGGATGTACCAGCGTCGCCTCGGCAAGATTCATTTCTGGACGTGGATGATCGGCTCGAATATCACCTTCCTCGCGATGATCGTCCTCGGCTACGGTGGGATGCCCCGGCGCTACGCCACCTACCTGCCCCAGTTCGCAACCTTCCACCAGATCGCTACGCTCGGCGCCTTCCTGATGTTCGTCGGCGGCCTCGTCTGGACGTACAACTTCGTCGTCTCGTGGCTGGAGGGCCCGAAAGTGCAGGATGGCGATCCGTGGGAGCTCCGCGAAGACGGCATGTACACCAACGAGTGGCAGTGGTTCGAGAACAAACAGGAGACCGCCCTCGCGGACGGCGGCGACGGTGACGAAGAGGACGGCCTCGTCGCGGACGGCGGCGAACCGACCGACGAGTAACGACCCTCTCCTTTACGTTGCGAGCAGGATTCCGGTGACGAACATCAGGAGCGCGACGCTTCCGAGGATGATTCCGAGAATATCCTTGTTGGTCATGATCGAACCGACGGGTGGTGCGGTCAAAGGCCCATCGGTCCGAAGGGAAAGCGATAATCAGCCCGACATCGTAGACCCTGCTGTGTCGGAAACGCGCCGCGATGGACGGCGGTTCGTGTTAGTGCTGTACGCCCTGATCGTCGGAGTCACCGGGGCTCTCGGGTTCGTACTCGGCGAGGTCATCGACTTGGGCGCTCCACCGCGGCTGTTCTTCTTGTTGCCGCTCCCTCCAACGGGTCCTGGATTCGCCCTGTACGGAATGGTGACCGTCGCGGTGGCTCTCGGCGTTCCGCTCGGCCTCGTCGTCTATCTCTCCGACCGTCTCGACGCGGAAACGGCGTAAGATAAAGAAACTTATTGCTGGCTTGCAGATTCCGTGGTATGTACCACGTCGTGATCGGTGTCGACGACAACGAGGAGCGAGCGATGGCGTGTGCGAAGGCGGTCGCCGACCTCCCCGGCGGCGCGGCCGAGACGCGGGTGACGGTGATCCACAGCTTCACCGACAACCCGAGCGGCGCCTCCGCGCCCCAACTCGCGTCCGTCCGTGACGTGACCGACTTCCTCGAAGAGCAGGGCATCGACGTCGAGGTGACCGAGTCGAGCGGCGACCCTGCCGACCAACTCCTCGAAGCCGCACAGGAGGGGGACGCGGACCTCATCGTCGTGGCCGGGCGGAAGCGCTCGCCGACGGGCAAGGCGCTGTTCGGAAGTGTCACGCAGTCAGTTATTCTGAACGCCGAACGGCCGGTGATGGTCGCGGGCGGGACGCGCGAGTAACTACGTCACTCGTACACGGCCGCGAACCGGTCGGCGTACGTCTCCGGCGCACGGCGCCCCGTCGTGACGTCTTCGAGGGCACCGTCGCGGACCGAACAGATTGCCGGTGCCGTCCCGACGTCGAACCGCCGACGGAAGGCAGGCGTCGATTCGCCGTCGACGCCCGCGACGGCAACGTCCTCCGGAAGCATCGACAGCACGGCGTCGAGGTCCGCCTTCAGCGCCTCGCAGGGCGCGCAGTCGCGACGCCACACCGTCACGACGGCGTCGGGGTGGTCGTCGAGAAAGGCGAGCCACGAGTCGTCGTCGAGTTCCGTCACTGCCTCGGGCACCGGGGAGCCGGGCGAGAGTTCGGCGACGAGCGTCGCCATCGTCGCCAGTCGTTCGTCGTCGGACGCCGTCTCTCCACCGCCGAGTTCGGAGCGGAGCGCGAGGAAGGCGATCAGGTCCTCGCGGGTGACCGCGCCGTCGTCGATCCGCTCGGCCGCGGTGGACTCGCTCACGCCGAAGGCGTCGGCGACGGTGCGCCGGAAGACGGCCTCGTCGACGTCGCCGTACGAGTCGCGGTAGACCCGTCGGGTCGCCTCGAAGTCGTCGGTCGTCACGAGCCCCCCGTCGTCGCGTTCGGTGACGAGGTCGGCGGCGACGAGGTCGTCGAGGGCGTCCTCGAGCGCCGCGGTGGTCGGACCGGTCATCTCAGACCCCCAGATAGCGATCGCGGGTGGCTTCGTCCTCTCGGAGTTCGTCGGCGGTGCCGTCGAAGACGATCCGTCCCTGATCGACGACGTACGCTCGGTCGGCGATTTTGATGGCGGCTGCGGCGTTCTGCTCGACCAAGAGGATCGTCACGCCCTGATCGCTGATGCGCTCGATGGCCGCCTCGACGTCCTCGACGATCTTGGGGGCGAGTCCCTCGTAGGGTTCGTCCAACAGGAGGAGGTCGGTGCTCTGTTTGAGCGCGCGGGCGATGGCGAGCATCTGCTGTTCGCCGCCGGAGAGCGTGCCGGCCTTCTGGGTCTTGCGCTCGCGAAGGCGCGGGAAGTCCCCGTACACCTCCTCGGTCGACATGGATCGCCCGGTCGCAGTGAGTGGTCGACGCCACGTGTTCGAGCGGTTGCGCGACACCTCCGCGATCCGGAGGTTCTCCGCGACGGTGAGGTTCGGGAAGACGCGCCGCTCCTCCGGCACCAGCGAGATGCCCTGCATCGCCACGTCGTCGGCGGGCAGCGACGTGATGTCGTCGCCCTTGAACGTCACCGATCCGTTGCGGATCTCCGGAGGTTTCGCGCCGGCGATCGACCGGAGGGTCGTCGTCTTGCCCGCGCCGTTGCGGCCGAGGAGCGCACAGATCTCCCCCTCCTCGACGGTGACCGAGAGGTCACGCAGGATATGGCTCTCGCCGTAGTAGGCGTCGACGGCCTCGACGTCGAGCAGGCTCACAGGTCCACCCCCCCGAGATACGCCTCCTGCACCTCGGGATCACCGCGAATCTCGTCCGGCGTCCCCTCGGCGATGATCCGGCCGCGGTTGAGGACGACGATCCGATCCGAGACGCTGAAGACGATCTCCATGTCGTGTTCGATGAGGACGAAGGTGAGCCCCATGTCGCGTTTGACCTCCTCGACGAGGTCGACCGTCGCCTCGGTTTCCTCGGGCGACATCCCCGCCGTCGGTTCGTCCATGAGGAGGAGGTCGGGTTCGGCCGCGAGCGCGATGCCGATCTCGAGGCGCCGTTTGTCGCCGTAGGGGAGTTCGGCGGCGGTCCGGTCGGCTTGGTCGAGGAGCCCGACGGCGTCGAGCGTGTCCCGTGCTACCTCGTGGACGCCGGTGAGGCTGTCCCGGTGTTCGAGGAACTTGAACCCGAACGAGCCGTGCTCGGCTGCGAGCGCGGCGATTTCGGCGTTTTCACGCACGGTGAGCTCCGAGAAGATGGAGGCGGTCTGGAAGGACTTGCTGACCCCCATCTGGACCACCTCGTGGGGGTCGCGGTTCACGATCGACTCGCCTTTGAACCGGATGTCGCCGGACGTGGGATCGAGACGGCGCGTGATGAGATTGATGAGCGTCGACTTCCCGGCCCCGTTCGGCCCGATGATCGAGACGCGTTCGTCCTCCTCGACGTCGAGGTTCACGTCGTCGGTGGCGACGAGGCCACCGAACTCCTTGACGAGGTCCTCCGTTTCGAGCAGCGGCATCAGTCTTCACCTCCGGTGACGAAGTCGCGGACGTCGCGGACGAACCCCCAGATGCCGCGGGGGAAAGTCCAGATGACGACGACGAACACCAGCCCGAGGATGAGATGCCAGAACGGGGCGATGAACTCGAACGGGTGACCGCCGCTGACGATGTTCTCGACGTAGAGGTAGACGCCGGCACCGATCATGGGGCCGAACAGCGACCCCGCTCCGCCGAGGACGGTCATGATGACTACCTCGCCGCTCTCGGTCCAGTAAAGCGAGGAGAGCGGGACGTACGTGCCGTGGATGGTAAAGAGGCTGCCGGCGATGCCGGCGAAGAGGCCGGAGAGGATAAACGACATGAGCCGGTAGCGCCAGACGTTCAAGCCGACGAACTCGGCGCGCTGTTCGTTCTCGCGGATGGCCCGAAACACCATGCCGTACGGCGAGTTGAGGATGCGGTACGCGAGCGTCACGCAGATGAGCGTGATGACTCCCACGAAGAGGTACAGCCACGTCCCAAGAAGCAGCCCAGCGGCCGACGGAAGTTCGGCTTCGAGCGCGAACATACCGAGCAGTTCGGCCGTCTCGACCCCCGTGAAGCCGTTCTCGCCGCCGGTGATGAACGCGAGCGGCGAGGAGGACATGTAGAACATCATCTGGGCGAAGGCGAGCGTGAGGATGGCGAAGTAGATCCCGCCCCGGCGAAGCGACAGGAAGCCGAGCACCCACGCCAAGAGGACGGCGAAGGCCGTCCCCGCGGCTACCATCAGGATGGGGGAGCCGGAGACGTGCTGACTGAACACGCCGGCGGCGTAGGCGGCGCCTCCCCAGAACGCGGCGTGGCCGAACGAGAGGAGGCCGGTGTAACCGAGTAGGAGGTCGAAGCCGAGCGCGAAGATGCCCCAGATCAGGATGAGCGTCGCGAGGCTCTGGTACCCCTGCAACAGGTCGCTCACGACGGGCATCCGCGCGAAGACGAACGGGAAGAGCGCGAGGATCATGGCGGTGCCGACGACGATGCGCAGCTCGTTGCCCCGGGGTGCCCAGATGCCGATGGTGTCGGCGATGGCACCGGCTTCGGCCTCCGACTCGCTCGCCGGCGCCGGTTCGTCGCTCATGGGGCCACCTCCGCCTCACCGAGCAGTCCCTGCGGTCGGACGAGTAGGACGACCGCGGCGATGGCGTAGAGTCCGACCTGTGCCCACGCGGAGTACGTCGCCACGAGGATGGCCTGTGTCAGCCCGAACAGAATGCCCCCGAGGACGGCGCCGGCGATGGAGCCGACGCCGCCGATGACGACGGTCAGGAACGCGGGCACGAGAATCTCGTTGCCGATAGTCGGATTGACCGGGTTGAGCGGGCCGCCGACGACGCCCGCGACGCCGGCCAGAGCCGCACCGATACCGAAGACGACGATGTACGGCCGGCTCAGCCGGACGCCGAGGAGTTCGACCATCTCGGGGTCACGGGTCCCGGCGCGGACGATCAGCCCGAAGTCCGTGAACTCCACGAGGAGGTAGACGATCAACACCAGCACGGCCGTGATGCCGATGACGTAGTATCGCCACGAGGAGATGGGGATGGCCGCGAGGAAAGGCACCTGAGGCGGTCCCTGCGCCCACGCGGGCTGACTGAACGGTAGACTGCTCGATCCGAAGAACGCCCGGAACAGTTCCTGCAGGATGATCGCCAGCCCGAACGTGACGAGGATCTGATCCGTGTCCGGCCGATTCTTGAACGGTTCGACGACGAACCGCTCCATCGCCAGTCCGACGACGAAGACGATGAAGGGAACGACGATCAGGGCCGGGATGTACCCCAGGTCGAGACCGAGCGTCGAGAACCCCCACTCCTGTAGCTGTCCGCTCGTCAGGTTGATTTCGAGGGCCAACAGCAGTCCTGCGTAGGTGCCGACGAGGTACAGCGCCCCGTGGGCGAAGTTGACGAACTTCAGCGTGCCGAGGATGATCGACAGGCCCACGGCGAGGAGGATGTAGATCGCACCCTGTTGGAGACCGTTGAGCAGGACGGTGATCGCCTCGATGTGAAAGCTCATGATCCCACCCCACGGACACCTCTGCGGGGTCGGCGAGGAGCGTCAGTCGACGGTGTCATATGCGTGTAGTTGAGCATTATTTACTATAATTTTGTGCTGCGGCGCGAACCCGACCCGCGCCGGATCGTCGCGGTTACTCGTCGCCGTACTCGCCGAGTTCACATTCGGCGGCGGGGCCGGCGTCGCAGGCGTAGCCGAGTTCGTCTCGGCTCGTGACGTTGATGATCTCGAAGTACTGGCCTTCGGCCTGTTCGGATTCGGGGAGACCACGGACGACGGGGACGTCGCGCTGGGCTTGGTGGTCACAGCCACGCATCGACTCGGCGCCCATGCCGATGTTGTCGTACTCGAAGCCCTCCAGTTGCCGGATGACCTCGGGCGGGTAGAACGTCCCCGCGCGCTCGGCGGCCGCGGCGTACTGGAGCGTCTGCGAGTAGGCGAGCTGTGCCGGTCCGGAGGGAACGCGGTCGTACTCGTCCTGGAAGACCTGGAGGAACTCCTGGGTCGGCGTGTTGTCGATCTGCGAGTCCCAAGCGACGGTGCCGAAGACCCCCTCGATGGCGGCGCCCGCGGCCTCGGCCATCGGTCGGTTGTACAGCGGGACGACGAGTTCCATATCTTGGTCGAGACCGGCGTCGACCGCTTGGCTCACCGACGTTGCGCCGTCCAGTCCGTAGTGGTCCAGCAGGAGTACGTCGGCGCCGGAGTTCGCCGCCTCCGAGAGGTACGAGGAGTAGTCGCTGGTGCCGAGGGGTGTGGCGACGGAGTCGACTTGTTCCCAGCCGGCCGTCTCCGTCAGGAACTGATTCATCGACTCTTGAACGGTCTGACCCCAGCTGTAGTCGGCGTAGAGCTGGTAGAACTGGAGGTCGCCTCCGTACTCGTCCTGGAGGACCGGTGCGAGCGCCTGCCCCGTCATGTACGCGTTGAACATCTCGCGGAAGCCGTAGCGCACGCAGTTCGCGCCGGTCGTCTCGTTGGAGTGGGTGAGACAGGCCATGAACATGACCCGTTCGCGCTGGCACAGCTCCTGGACGGCGATGGCGACGGCGGAGGACGACCCGCCGGTCACCATGACCGCGCCGTCACGCTGGATCATCCGCGACGCGGACTGTCGCGCGGTGTCGGCGTCGGTCGCCGTGTCGCCGCTTACCGAGTCGATCTGATAGCCGAGGACGCCGTCGCCGGAGAGGTCGTCGAACTGCGAGTCGACCCATCCGCCGCCGTCGTTCAGATGCTTCACCGCGAGTTCGTACGCACGGAGTTCGTCCTCGCCCTCCGAGGCGTACGGCCCGGATTGGGGAACGTTGAAGCCGAACGTCGCCGTATCGCCCTCGATCGGATAGTTGCCGAGTTCGGGGTACTCGGCGTCGCCGCCGTCGCCGCCGCCGCCACCGCCACCGCCGCCGCCCGAGCAACCGGCCAGTCCGACCAGCCCCGCGGTGCCAGCGGCGCCGGCAGCCTTGATTACGTCACGTCGTTCCACACAGCGATCAGTGCTATCCATGCACAAACCCGTGGATAGAACGTTAATAATAGTTTCTGTTTTTGAGATAACGTTCGTGCAAAATTCGACCGGTGACGGTCAGCTCAGGTCGTCGGCGACGGCTGGCAGGGTCGACACCTCCCGATCCGGACGGGCGCCGATGGTTTCGGGCGGGTCACGCGACCGGTTTACCCAACTCGTCGCCATGCCCGCGTTACCGGCGCCGGCCACGTCCCACGCGTTCGAGGAGATCAGCCGGCAGTCGTCGAGGGGGCGGTCGAGCGCCTCGGCCGCGTGTTCGTACACCGCAGGATCGGGTTTGAACGTCCGCACCGCGTCCGCGCTCAGGACGTCGTCGAGGTGAGGTGCGAGCCCCGCGTTGGCCGCGAGGCGTTCGAGCATGGCCGGGTCGCCGTTCGAGAGGACGACCACGTCGTGGCCGGCCTCGGAGAGCCGCGTGAGCGCTTCGACGGCGCCCGGGAACGGCTCCAGATGGTCGTAGGCGTCGCGGATGCGGTCGCGGGCCTCGGCGTCCGGATCGAGGTCGTACGCCGCGAGCGCGTAGTCGAGCGCGTGGGACGTGACCGTCCAGAACGGCTCGTAGTCGTCCATCTGTGCGCTCTGGTAGGAGTACTGGAGCTGTTTACGCCGCCACGTCTCGTCGACGGCGGCGACGAGTCGGTCGGGGACGTCGAGCACCTCGCCGAGGCGTGCCCGCACGCTGCTCGTGTCACAGAGCGTCCCGTACATGTCGAAACAGAGACCGGCCATACACGATATCATGTGGCACAGCCACATCGTAGTTGTGCCTCCCCCATCGGGACCATTTAAGAAGCGGCACCGCACACGTTTCATCATGGACATCCGCGAGGCAACCGCAGCGGACATCGGCGGGATTCGGGCCGTGGCCCACGACTCCCTCGCCGCGTCGTATGGACACGTACTGGAGGACGACATCATCGCGCAGGCGGTCGAGCGGTGGTACGACGAGGAGACGCTCGTCGACGACCTGGACGACCGGAGTACGGAGTTCCTCGTCGCCGCCGACGACGGGACCATCGTCGGGTTCGCACAGAGCTACGTCGTCGACCGGCGCGAGGTGGTCGGCGAAATCGACTGGCTCCACGTCGAACCCGGGAGCCGGGGCGGCGGCGTCGGCGACGAACTCCTAGCCGCGCTCGAAGCCCGCCTCATGGATCACGGCGTCAGCCGCATCGAGGGACGTGTCCTCGAAGCCAACGAGGCCGGCGCCGGCTTCTACGAGCGCGAGGAGTTCGAGGGCATCGGCGACCGCACCGTCGACATCGGCGGCGAGCCGTTCGTCGAGAAGCTCTACTCGAAGTTCCCGGAGACCGGCGGTCGGCAGGTACTCACCGAGGCCGCGACCCTCCCCGACGGCCGACAGGTGTTCGTCGCCCTCGACGAGAGCGTCCGCGGCTCCGGCGGCCCCTTCTACGCCGTCTACCTCGACCGCGACCGCTCCGAACGCTACGGCTACCTCTGTGGCAACTGCGACGGCTTCGGCATCTCGATGGATACCATGGGTCGCGTCGTCTGCAACGAGTGCGAGAACCGCCGCAAGCCGACCCGCTGGGACGCGAGCTACCTGTAGTCGCGCTCCCCTTCTCCGCCCCACTGCTCGACGATACTCCCTGTGTCGCCCCGGTGATTACCCGGTTATAACACAAGCTATTAGCCCGTGGGCCACGTGCCGACAGCCATGCACGAGCGAACCGGAGGTGTGGTGTCGTGGTGACGACGACGGCGTTGCTCGGTCTGCTCGTCGCCGTCCTCGTCGTCTTCGCGGCGTTCGGCGCGTGGTACGCACGGGGGCGGATCGAGACGGTCGAGGACTACATCACCGCCCGCAACTCGACGGGCGGAGGGGCGCTGACCGCGACGGTCGTCGCCTCCAGCATGGGGGCGTGGATCCTGTTTAGCCCCGCGGAGGCGGGCGCGGCCTTCGGCGGCATCACCGCCGTCGCCGGTTATGCCGCCGGCTCGGCGCTCGCCCTCGCCGCCTTCGCCGTCGTCGGACCGCGCATCCGCACCCTCCTCCCGGCGGGGCACAGCCTCACCGAGTACGCCTACGCCCGTTACGGCCCGATCATGTACGGGTACGTCCTCCTCGTGAGCGTCGCCTACATGTTCGTCTTTCTCGCGGCCGAGTTCACGGGCATCGCGAGCGCGCTCTCCCTGATCGCCGGCGTCCCCGACTGGCAGACGGCGGCCGTCGTCGGCGGCACCGTCCTCCTCTACACGGGCTACGGCGGCCTGCGCGCGAGTATGGTGACCGACACCGTCCAGACGGCGCTCATCCTCCCGCTCCTGATCGTGAGCGTCGTCGTCACCCTGCTCGCGCTCGGTGGAACGGACGCCGTCCACGCCACCGTCGTCGACGCCGCGCCCGAACTACTGACGCTCGGCGCTCCGAGCGGCCTCGAGTTCGGCGCGTACGTCGTCGTCGCCATCGTCGGCGCCGAGATGCTGAACCAGGCGTGGTGGCAGCGGGTGTACGCCGCGAGCGACGAGGGAACGCTCCGGCGGTCATTCCTCGTCGCCGCCGTCGCCGTCGTCCCCATGGTCTTTCTCGCGGGGGTCTTCGGTCCCGTCGCCGTCGGCCTCGGCCTCGTCGAGGCGCCCGGCGACGCCAGCGTCTCCTTCTTTCTCGTCGTGACCGAGGTACTGCCCGACCCGGCCGTGATAGCCGTCGCCGTCCTCGCCGTCCTGCTCGTCGTCTCCAGCGCCGACACGCTGTTCAACGCCATCGCGAGCGTCGTCACCGTCGACCTGCCGCGGATCGTCGACCTCTCCGATGCGGGTCTCACGGCCGCCGCGCGCGCGGTGACCGTCGTCGTCGCCGCCGCCGCCACCGTCGTCGGCGCACAGGGCTACTCCGTCCTCACCCTGTTTCTGCTCGCGGACCTGCTGGCCGCCGCGACGTTCGTGCCCCTGCTGTACGGTCTCTACTCGCAACGGGCGTGGTCCGGGGGCGTCGCAACGGCTAGCGCGACCGGCCTCGTCGTCGGCCTCGCCTTCTTTCCGCCGGCACGGGCCGTCCTCCCGCTCTCGGCGCTCCCCGCGGCCTCCTACTTCGTCTCCTTCGTCGGCGCCGCCGTCGTCTCGACGGGACTCGCCGCCGTGACCGCTCGGCTCGGGAATCGGCGGTACGACCTCGACCGGCTGGACCGCGACGTGCGCCGACTCGACGACGATGGAGCGCTGGCCGACGGTCACGGGGGTGACCGCCGGTGACCCTCTCGACGCTCGGCTTCGCCGTCCTCGTCTGGGGATCACTCGCGCTCGTCGCCGTGGTGTTCGCGTACGAACTGCTGACGGTGTGGCGCGACTGGAGAGAAACGGCGGTCGAGTCGCCCTAGTCGCCGCTGATCTTGCCCTGGATGTCCTCGACGATGTTGGGGTTCCGGAGCGTGGACGTGTCGCCCAACTCGGCCTCGTTGGCGATGTCCTCGAGGAGGCGACGCATGATCTTGCCCGAGCGCGTCTTCGGCAGGTCGGGCGAGAAGACGACACGCTCCGGCCGAGCGATGGGACCGATGGCGTCCTCGACGCCCTGGACGATGCGCTGGCGGAGATCGTCGTCTTCGTCGTAGCCCTCCTCGGTGATGACGTAGGCGTAGACGGCCTCGCCTTTCACCTCGTGGTCGCCGCCGACGACGGCGGCCTCGGCGACGCCCTCGACGCCGACGACCGCCGACTCGATCTCCATCGTCCCGAGCCGGTGTCCGGAGACGTTGAGCACGTCGTCGACGCGGCCGAGCACCGTGATATAGCCGTCCTCGTCGACCTTCGCGCCGTCTTCGGGGAAGTACACCCAGTCGTCCGGGTCGTCGCTGTCCGTGTCGGAGTACTCCGCCCAGTACTCCTCGATGTAGCGCTCGTCGTTGTTGTACAGCGTCCGGAGCATGCCGGGCCACGGCTTCTGTACGGTGAGGTAGCCGGCCTTGCCCGGCTCTACCTCCTCGCCGAGCGTGTCGAGGATCTGGACGTCGAGTCCCGGCAGCGGCGGTCCCGCCGCGCCGGGCTTCATGTCCTTGATCCCGGGCAGGGTCGTGATCATCATCCCGCCGGTCTCCGTCTGCCACCAGGTGTCGACGATGGGGCACTCCTCGTCGCCGATGTGGGTGTAGTACCACTTCCAGGCGCGCGGGTTGATCGGCTCGCCGACCGTGCCGAGCAGCCGCAGCGAGGAGAGGTCGTGGCGGTCGGGGAACTGCTTGCCCCACTTCATGAACGCACGGATCGCCGTGGGCGCCGTGTACAGCTGGGTCGCCTCGTACTCCTCCACGATCTCCCAGAGGCGGTCCTGCTCGGGGTAGTCCGGGGTCCCCTCGTACATCATCGTCGTCGTGCCGAGCGCGAGCGGCCCGTAGACGATGTAGGAGTGACCCGTGATCCAGCCGATGTCGGCCGAGCAGAAGTAGGTGTCCTCGGGCTTGATGTCGAGGACGGCCTGACTGGTCCACGACGCCCACGCGAGGTAGCCGGCGGTGGTGTGTTTGACGCCCTTGGGCTGACCCGTCGTGCCCGAGGTGTACATGAGAAACAGCATGTCCTCGGCGTCGCGTTGGACCGGCTCCACCTCGGCGCCCTCGTGGTCGGCGACGAGGTCGGCGTAGGCGTGTTGATTGCTCGCCATCCCGTGTCCGAAGCCGTCGCCGTCGCGGAGGCGTTCGGCGACGACGACGCCCTCGACGTCGTGTTCGACGCCGCTCAGCCCCTCGTTGGCCTTCGCGAGGTGGTCGAGCGGGTCGCCACGACGGTAGTAGCCGTCGCAGGTGACGAGATACTCCGAGTCGGCGGCGTTCATGCGTGTCGCCAGCGCGTCCGCCGAGAAGCCCGCGAACACCACGCTGTGGGGTGCGCCGATGCGCGCACACGCAAGCATGGCGACGGGAAGCTCCGGGATCATCGGCATGTACATCGTCACTACGTCGTCCTCGCCGACGCCCATGTCGCGGAGCGCCGCGGCGCACTCGTTGACCTCGCGGTGGAGCTCCGCGTAGGTGAACGAGCGGTCGTCCTCGTCGACGGGTTCGCCGACCCACTCGATGGCCACCTCGTCGCCGCGTTCCGCCAAGTGGCGATCCAGACAGTTCGCCGACGCGTTCAACGTGCCGTCGGTGAACCACTTATAAAATGGCGGGTCCGAATCGTCGAGTACCCGATCGTACCCCTCCTCCCAGTCGAGGAGGTCGGCTGCCGCCTCCCAGCAGTCGGGCCAGTTCTCCTCGAACTCCTCGTAGATCCCGGAGTCCGAGACGTTCGCCTGCTCGACGAACGCGTCCGAGGGCTCGAACACCTCTTGCTCTTCGAGGCGCGCCTCCAGTTCGATGTCGTCGTCGGACATGTCTCGTCGTAAGGATTCCCAATCATTCGTGATAAACCTACGCCATCCGACGAGAGCGTTGCGAGCAGCCGCCACGTAGCAGGGTGGGAGGGTAATCGTCCGTATTTGCGGGAACCCGAACTATTCAGAAGGCTTTTGAGCGGTCCGGCGATATCTCCCACACAGTATGCCTGCGGACTTCAACTGGGCGATCGGTGGCGAAGCCGGGGACGGCATCGACTCCACCGGAAAAATCTTCGCCCAGGCGCTTTCGAGGGCCGGTCGGCACGTGTTCACCTCAAAGGACTTCGCGTCGCGGATTCGGGGCGGTTACACGGCGTACAAAGTCCGCACGTCGGTAGAACAGGTCCAGAGCGTCGTCGACCGGTTGGACGTGCTCATCGCACTCACTCAGCGGACCATCGACGAGAACCTCGACGAACTCCACGAGGGGAGCGTCATCATCTACGACGGGGAGCGAACCACGATGCAAGACGTCGAGATTCCCGACGGCATGATCGGGCTCGACGTCCCGCTGAAGAGCCTCGCGGAGGACGCCGGCGGCGCCATCATGCGCAACGTCGTCGCCCTCGGCGCCGCCTGTGCCGTGAGCGACTTTCCCATCGAGAACCTCAACAGCGCCCTGGAAAAACGCTTCGGCGACAAAGGAGCGGCTATCGTCGAGAACAACATGATCGCCGCTCGAAAGGGGCGAGACTACGTTCGCGACGAGTACGACCACGAGTTCGGCTACGATCTCGAATGCACCGACGAGAACTACGTCCTTCTGAACGGCGACGAGGCCATCGGCATGGGCGCCATCGCCGGCGGCTGTCGGTTCTACGCCGGCTACCCAATCACGCCCGCGACGGACGTGATGGAGTATCTCACCGGTCGGATCGAACGCTACGGCGGTCACGTCGTCCAAGCCGAGGACGAACTCGCCGCCATCAACCTCGCGCTCGGGGCCGCCCGCGCCGGCGCGCGGTCGATGACGGCCACCTCCGGGCCGGGGATCGACCTCATGGCCGAGACGTTCGGTCTCGTCGCCACCAGCGAGACGCCGCTGGTCATCTGTAATGTGATGCGCTCCGGCCCGTCGACGGGGATGCCCACGAAACAGGAACAGGGCGACCTGAACGCCATGCTCTACGGCGGCCACGGCGAGGTGCCGCGGTTCGTCCTCGCGCCCACGACCATCGCCGAGTGTTTCCACAAGACCGTCGAGGCGTTCAACCTCGCCGAGAAGTACCAGATCCCGGTGTATCTCACCGCGGACCTCTCGCTCGCCGTCACCGAGCAGACCTATCCACCCGAGGAGTTCGACATGGACGCGGTCGAAATCGACCGCGGCAAAGTCGTCGACGAGGAGACGGTCGGCGAGTGGCAGGACGAACAGGGACGGTTCAAACCCCACGCCATCACCGACGACGGCGTCAGCCCCCGCACGTTCCCGGGGACCGAGGGCGGCGTCCACATGTCCACCGGCCTCGAACACGACGAACTCGGGCGCCGGACCGAGGACACCGGCATGCGGATCAAGCAGGTCGACAAGCGGTCCCGCAAAGTCGAGACGGCGACGGAGCGGGAGCCGTTCGACGCCCGCGAGTTCGGCGACCCCGACGCCGAGACGCTCGTCGTCTCGTGGGGGTCGAACGAGGGCGCCATGGTCGAGGCCATGGAGTTTCTCGACGACGAGGGCATCGACGTGCGGTTCCTCTCGGTGCCGTACGTCTTCCCGCGGCCCGACCTGACCGAGGTCGTCGAGGCCGCCGAAAAGGTCGTCGTCGTCGAATGTAACGCGACGGGACAGTTCGCCGATCTGATCGAACACGACACGCTGACGCGTGTGAAACGGCTGAACAAGTACGACGGCGTCCGCTTCAAGGCGGACGAACTCGCCGAGCGGATCGCCGCGACGCTGGCGGCCGACGACGGCGGAGAAGAGGAGGCTACTGCATGAGCTCAGACGTTCGCTTCACCGACTTCAAATCCGACGCACAGCCGACGTGGTGTCCCGGATGCGGCGACTTCGGCACCATGAACGGGATGATGAAAGCCCTCGCCGAAACCGGCAACAGTCCCGACGAGACGTTCATCGTCGCCGGCATCGGCTGCTCCGGGAAGATCGGGACGTACATGCGTTCCTACGCCATCCACGGCGTCCACGGGCGCGCGCTCCCGGTCGGTGCCGGCGTCAAACTCGCCAACCCCGACATCGAGGTGATGGTCGCCGGCGGCGACGGCGACGGCTACTCCATCGGCGCCGGCCACTTCGTCCACGCCGTCCGCCGCAACGTCGACATGACCTACGTCGTCATGGACAACCGCATCTACGGGCTGACGAAGGGACAGGCCTCACCGACCAGCCGCGAGGACTTCGAAACGTCGACGACGCCCGAAGGCCCGCAACAGCCGCCGGTCAACCCCCTCGCCCTCGCCTTCGCCGCCAGCGGCACCTTCATCGCGCAGTCGTTCTCGACGGACGCCCAGCGGCACGCCGAAATCGTCAAAGAGGCGGTCGAACACGACGGCTTCGGCTTCGTCAACGTGTTCTCCCCGTGCGTGACGTTCAACGACGTGGACACGTACGACTACTTCCGCGACTCCATCGTCGACCTGCAGGAGACGGATCACGATCCGACGGACTACGAGGACGCCCGGTCGCGCATCCTCGACCCCGGCACGGAGTATCAGGGCGTTCTCTACCGGGACGACGACTCGGTGCCGTACGAGGAGAGCCACGGCGTCGACGCCGACATGTCGGACATCCCCGACGGCGCGCCCGAGGACGCGACGGACTTGGTGCGCGAGTTCTACTGAGCGGTCCCTCGTTTACAGTATCACGGGCCAGACGAACCGAACCAGCAGCGTCAGCGTCGCCGTCGCGAGCAGGATCACGACGGCGTCTAGCGGCAGACCGGCCCGGAGCATGTCCTCGCGGTCCATGTAGCCCGCGCCGTAGGCGATGGCGTTGGGCGGCGTCGCCACCGGGAGCGCGACCCCGTAGCTCGCGGCGACGGCGCCGACGATGGCGAGGACGGCCGCGGTCGTCGGCGCGGACGTGCCGAGCGTCTCCGCGTACGCGGGACCGATCCCCACCAGCAGGGGCGCGAGGCTGGCCGCCATCGCCGCGCTGGCGGCGAGGTCGCCCACGCCGCCGACCAGGGGGTCGACGGCGAGTACGGGGGCGTGGTCTTTCTTCACCACCGCCGC